>Ga0334895_1000535_pt1 | contig 50096 bp, 49 predicted proteins | sample GraSluR3_MG_7_FD_207229 | JGI IMG/M metagenome (GOLD analysis project Ga0334895, IMG submission 207229) | Sludge microbial communities from methane-producing bioreactor in Wageningen University, Netherlands - Granular Sludge_31_05-R3 | ecosystem: Engineered > Bioreactor > Anaerobic >... | reverse complement strand
CCCATTCCGAACAGAGAAGTTAAGCCCGCCAGCGCCGATGGTACTGCGTAAAAGTGGGAGAGTAGGCCGCTGCCGGATTTATCCAAAGCCCGTGTTCATCTGAGCATGGGCTTTTTTATTGGGATAAAGAACCGATTCATTATAAATCATTCCAGTTGCAGTTATTGTTGTGGCTGATTATTTGGGATGTTCCAACAGAGGTTTTATAAAACACAAATGGGAACTAATCTGTTACGAATAGTTCCCATTTCACCGGGTCCACCGAAGTTTTCCCGAGTGCCAGGCTACGGTTATCGTGGCTGGCTTTCCATTCATCTTTTCAGATGAATTTTTTTGCCCTTTACTCTCCGGTTTAGCTTTCTACGGCTTAACGTTTGAGCAGTCCGTTCGGCTTTCCGGATGCCTTCGCGGACGAAGTGTCATTCAGTGCTTTCGGCAATTTTCCAAAGAAATTTGTCGTTGGCAACGGGCATTTTTCAGTTTTACCTGCTTCATGCCATGCAGTTTGGGCTGTTCAAAAAACCGAAGTTTTTTTCTGCCTTCCTTTCGGTTGGCGGCCTCCTGCCTGAAGACTCAATCTTGAAAGAACGTCTGGTTTTCTTCCAGCTGACTGAATGAACCGATGGTTTCCAGACTTCCTGGTTCAAACTTCGGCTCCTCTGATGTGCCTTCTCGAAGGAAGGGGAGAAATGGTTCCGGTTTCAACTAAGAAACGTTCCCCGTTTCCACATTTTTGGAGCTGCCATTTATCGCTCACCTGGTAAGTTCAAATGTAGGATAAAACCTTCATTCAAACCAAATATTTTCAGCGGTTTGTATTCACTTCGTATTAACCCGCGTTATTAACAATTGTTGATAACTCACAAAAGAGTTGTCAATACTGACTATTCAATCCAAATCCATTGGAATTTTACTTCTTCTTCAGGATTCAAATCCACTTCAATTTCATAAAATCCCTTTTCCGGAAAATGAAGATTTCCCAGCCGGTACGATTTAAAATTATCGATTACCCAGTCGGAATTGGGTTCACCTCCCGTTTTTCCGGTGGATTCAAATGGGTGGTTCAGGACAGTATTTGCAGCACTTACACTCAACTTTCCACCCGGCTTTTCTTCCTGAAAACTGTATGAAATATCTACGGTTTTAGTTCCCGGTTCATCTACGTAAATTTTCCATTTCATTTTTTGTGAACGGGACACAGGCATGTATTCAGGAATGGTACCCCTTCTGGTTTTGGGCTGAATTTCTATTTCTTTTTCTGATGGCATCAGGTTTCGGGGCGTAAGCGAAAAGCCGCCGTCGGTTGTTTTGGCCACCAGATTTTGTTCTGTTTGCGGATATTCATCGTATTCCATCACTAAGACCGAAATGTAAGGATCGGGTTCCAAAACAGGCAGTTTAATTTGTGTAAACACTTCTGTATGATGAAAAGTTACTGGTCTTTTCTGTTTGTCGGCCAGCAGGTAAATTTTTTCCGGTCTGGTGGAAACGCCGGTGAGATTGAGCTTTTTGTTTAGTGGCCAGTTGAAAACATGCAGGTAAAGTTTTGTTTTATTTCCCTCTTTTTTGCAGGTAATTTTTCCCCAGTCGTGCAGGTCCTTGTCCAGATCGAAAGCCTCCGCACCGTAAATCGATTCACCATTTACGGTTAGCCATTTTCCCATTTCGAGCATGCGTTGCGAAATCTCGAAGGGCACATCGCCGTTGGCCCGTGGCCCGATATTCAGCATAAAATTACCGTTAAGGCTTACATTGTTGATGAGCGATTTCAGCAGGGTAGTGGTGGATTTCCATTCGGTGTCCGCAGAATGAAATCCCCACGAGTGGGCCACCGTTGCCGGCGACTGCCAGGGAAAATCTTCCTTTTGGCTGCCCAGTTGGTTGTCGCCCAGCGTTTTGAAATCTACATCCGGATCTTCTTCGATGGAAAGTCCCAGCCGCGAGTTCACAATGCAGTTGGGTTGCAGTTCCCGTATGAGCCCTTTTAACTGTAAAAGTTGTTCTTTTGTAACCACTGTTTCTGAATGGTGAATCCACATATCGAACCAGAACATGCCAATTTCGCCGTAACTGGTGAGCAGCTCCCGCACTTGGGGAATCACTTTTTCCTGCCAGTACCGGTCGTATTTTTTCGGTGCAATGCCTGTGATTTCCATGGTATGATCCCAGCCGTATTCATGCTCCCAGTCAATCCAGTGCGAGTAATAAAGCCCCAGTTTTAGTCCGTGTTTTTTGCAGGCTTCGGCCAGCTCTTTTACAATGTCGCGTTTCGGATTGGTAAAATTACCCACATGATAATTGCCAATCTGACTGTTCCACAATCCAAAACCATCATGGTGTTTGGCAGTGATGGTTACATATTTCATACCCGAATTTTTAGCCAGGATGACCCACTTTTCGGGGTCGATTTCATCCCAGTCGAAGCGGTCGAGCAGTGTCAGGTATTCCTCACGGTCAATGCGGTTGCGGTACATAATCCATTCGGCGTAATCATTGTCGTTCCGAAGTTTTTCCCCTTTCCAGAATCCTTCGGCTCCGCTGTAAACGCCCCAGTGGATGAACATGCCAAAACGAGCATCGGTAAACCAGCGGGCCCGCTCGTTGGTTTGGGATTGGGAATATACCGGTATTGAAAATAATCCCAAAAAAAGAAAGATTAATACCTTGCTGAATTCATTTTTCATTGTAGTTGTTTTTAGTATCAAGAAAATGATTATCAAGTATCAAGACGAAAATGTAGTCTTGATACTTGTGTCACTAAATCTTATGTTCGAATTATCATGACAATCTCCCCTTGAAATCTTCATACGTAAACTCCCGCACAATTTTCAAGTGGTTGTCTTCGGTCCAGATGGCAATGACCGGGTGGTTTACACCGTTGAACATGGTGGTTTTTACCATAGTGTAATGAATCATATCCCTAAAAATTACCTGGTCGCCGGGTTTCAGCACTTTTCCAAAATCATACGCTTCCATAAAATCGCCGGCCAGACAACTTACTCCTCCCAAACGGTAAAGGTTTTTGCTGTTTTCCTTAGGATCGGACGCTCCGACAATTTTGGGACGGTAGGGCATTTCCAGCGTATCGGGCATGTGGGCGGTAAACGAAACATCGAGGATAGCCGTTTTTATCCCCCTGTGTTCCACCACATCCTGCACAGTGGAAACCAATACGCCGGTCTCCCATGCAATGGCGCTGCCAGGCTCCAGGATGACCTGCACATTGTATTTTTCTTTGAAATTTTGCAAAAGCTGAATCAGATGATTGTGGTCGTATCCTTCGCGGGTCATCAGGTGACCGCCGCCCATATTTACCCATTTCACCTGATGCAGGTATTTCCCGAACCTTTTCTCCAGGTTTGCCAGTACTTTTTCAAGGCTGAACGAATCGGATTCACACAGCACGTGAAAATGGATGCCTTCAATACCTTCCGGCAGTTCATCGGGAAACTCTTCACTTCCCACACCCAACCGCGAACCCGCTGCACTTGGATTGTACAAATCGGTTTCCACATCCGAATATTCCGGATTTACACGTATTCCGCAAGAGATTTTATGATCAGCCTGTTGCGTTTTCTCAAAATATTTTTCGAATTGGCTGAACGAATTGAAAACCATATGGCTGGTATATTCCAGTAATTTATCGAATTCGTTTTCGAAATAAACCGGAGAATACACATGTGCACGGGTTTTCATTTCCTCAAAGCAAAGTCGGGCTTCGTTCAGCGAACTGGCTGTAGCGTCTTTCAAATATTGACGCACCACCGGAAATGCACTCCACATGGCAAATCCCTTAAAAGCCAGGATGATTTCAATCCCGGCTTCTTTTTGAACCCAATCGATGAGTTCAAGGTTTTTGCGGAGCAACTTTTCATCGAGCACAAAGGCCGGTGAAGGAATTTTTGAGTAATCCAAATTTAAAGTATTTAAAGTTCCAAATCAATATCAAATTTTTCATTCCACGGCAATCCGTGTTCGCCGATTTTTTCCATGAACGGATCCGGATCGAAATCTTCCACGTTGAAAACACCTTTGCCGTTCCATTTTCCAGTCAAAACCATCATGGCGCCCAGCATGGCCGGAACTCCTGTAGTATAGGAAACAGCCTGCGTGCCGGTTTCTTTGTAAGCTATTTCATGGCTGGCGTTGTTCCAGATGTAATATGTTTTTTCTTTTCCGTCTTTGATGCCTTTAATACGGCAGCCAATGGATGTTTCCCCCGTGTAGTTTTCTCCCAGTTCACCCGGATCGGGGAGAACGTATTTCAGGAACTCCAGCGGTATCACATCCACACCTTTGTATTTAACAGGATCGATTCTTGCCATGCCAATATTTTGAATCACACGCAGGTGTGTGAGGTATTCCTGGCCAAATGTCATCCAAAAGCGGGCACGCTTCAGTGTAGGGAAATTTTTCACCAGCGATTCCAGCTCTTCGTGGTAAATCAGATAAGAATCGCGGGGTCCGATGTTGGGATAGTTCAATACCTTTTTAATTTCCTGTGGCTCGGTTTCAACCCATTTTCCGTTTTCCCAGTATTTTCCTTTTTGCGTAATTTCACGGATGTTAATTTCAGGATTGAAGTTGGTGGCAAACGCTTTTCCGTGGTCGCCGGCGTTGCAGTCCACAATGTCGAGATAATGCAGTTCATCGAAATGATGTTTGGCCGCATAAGCCGTGTAAATGCTGGTGACACCGGGGTCGAACCCGCAACCGAGCACCGCCATAATTCCTTTTTCCTTGAATTTATCGTGGTAGGCCCACTGCCAGCTGTATTCAAATTTGGCTTCATCTTTCGGCTCGTAATTCGCTGTATCGAGGTAATTCACACCAGTTTCCAGGCAGGCATCCATAATTGGAAGGTCCTGGTAGGGAAGGGCCACGTTAATTACCAGTTCAGGTTTGAACCTGTTAATCAGTTCCACCACTTCGGGTACATTGTCGGCGTTTACCTGCGCGGTTTGTATCCGTCCTTTACCCACTTCGCGGGCAATGGTTTCGCACTTCGCCAGGGTGCGGCTTGCCAGCATAATTTCTGAAAAAACTTCCGGGTTGTCGGCACATTTGCTGGCCACAACACGGCCAACTCCACCGGCTCCGATAATTAATACTTTACTCATTTTATTGTTTATTTTTAAATTAACTTGCAAAAACTCAATGTTTTTTAAACGAATGGTGATATTTTCGCACGCGGTACCATTGGTTTAATGTTAGACAAAATAAGCAAATTTTCATGAACAGCACAGCACATAACCCGGAATTTAACCCCAGTGGGGTGGGACTGAAAAACGGGAATTTTATCGGATTACCGTTCACTGAAAAATCTGCCCGTTTGATTTTACTACCTGTACCGTGGGATGTAACAGTTTCTTATGGTGAGGGAACGGCGTTGGGGCCTGAAGCCATTCGGGATGCATCTACTCAACTGGATTTGTTTGATTCTGATGTGGAAGATGCCTGGAAACTTGGAATTTTCATGCAGCCCACAGATCAGGTCGTTCTGAAAAAACGGGATGAACTGCGCCAGCTCGCCTGGCCCTATATTCAATTTCTGGAACAGGGAGGAATTGTTACCGGGGAATTGTCGATGCGGAAAGCGCTGGACGAAATGAATACGGGTTGCAGTGAAATGAATAAATGGGTTTTCAATCAATCGAAAAGACTTCTCGCTGCCGGAAAACTGGTTGGAATTGTTGGTGGCGACCACAGTGTTCCGCTTGGATTTATTCAGGCACTCGCTGAAAAATATGAAGAATTTGGGATTTTACAGATCGATGCGCATCTCGATTTGCGTGGTAGTTATGAGGGATTTACCTTTTCACATGCATCCATTTTTAATAATGCTCTGAAAGAAAAAGCGGTTTCTAAACTGGTGCAGGTGGGCATTCGCGATTACTGCGAAGAGGAGGTGAAATTAGTGGAAAAAGAAGAAGAACGGATTTCGGTTTTTTTCGACCAGGAACTGAAGGAAAACCGTTTCAATGGTAAAAGCTGGAATGTGCAGTGCGGAAAAATTGTGGAAGAGTTACCTGAATTGGTTTATGTAAGTTTCGACATCGATGGTCTCGACCCGAAACTATGTCCGAATACCGGAACACCGGTGCCCGGTGGGCTCGATTTTCCGGAGGCTGTTTTTCTGCTGAAGAAAGTAGTGGAAAGCGGACGGAAAATCATCGGATTCGATGTGTGTGAAACCGGAAACAACGAATGGGATGCCAATGTGGCGGCACGCATCATCTACAAGCTCTGTAACCTCGCCGGAAGGTCTAACGGGCTTATTTAAAGGAAATAAAAAATTATTGGATAAATGAATTTAAGCGAAATTATCAGAAACCGACGGGCCACACCTCCCAAATTTTTGGCTAAAAAAAAGGTGGAAAAGGAGTTGATTTTAAATTTGCTGGAAAATGCGAATTGGGCACCGAATCATAAAAACACCGAACCCTGGCGGTTTATTGTTTTTCAGGGCGACAGCAAACAGACGCTGGCCAAATCAATATTTAATTTGCTGGAAGAAAAACAAAAAGAGGGCCTGGAAGTGAACATGCAAAAAGCAGTTAGTTTCAGAGACAATTTGTTGCATGTTCCGGTGGCTATTGCTATTGTTATGCAGCGTGATATCGCACAGCGGATTCCTGAGTGGGAAGAGATAGCAGCCGTTTCAATGGCGGTGCAGAACATGTGGCTTTCGGCTACTGATTCAGGATTGGGAGCTTTTTGGGCAACTCCTCCGTTTTTGCCTCTCATTCAGCCTTTGCTTGAATTGAAGCCAATCCAAAAATTATTAGGGTTCTTTTTTGTGGGACATATAGCAATGGATTATCCTTCACCCGGCAGAGGACCCGTTTCCGAAAAGGTTTCATGGAAATAGAGTGGTTCCCAAATCAAAAAAACACAGAACTGAAATTCTGAAAGGTGAAATAGAAAAATCGAAACGAAATTTTTAAAGAATCAACACAATTTATGGGACAAAATAAGGAAGGGAAGCAGGGATTATTTCAAAGAATATTAAACTGGACCGAGCGCGCAGGTAATGCACTGCCTCACCCTGCAACATTATTTGCCTTGTTTGCGCTGACGGCACTTGTCTTTTCACTAATCGGGCACTTGCTCGGATGGGAAGTGGTTCACCCGGGTACCAAAGAGATTGTGAGGCCGGTGAACCTCATTTCGCAGGAGGGAATTCATCGCATACTGCTGGAAATGGTGGATAACTACACCGGTTTTGCCCCGCTGGGCATTGTAATGGTAGCCATGCTGGGGATTGGTATTGCTGAAAAAAGCGGACTTGTTCACACCATCATCCGGTTGCTGGTTTTAAATTCGCCACGGCGCCTTCTTACTTTCGTCATTGTCTTCACAGGAATTCTTTCCAACGTAGCTTCAGATATTGGCTACGTGTTGTTAATTCCCATGGCAGGAGTGATTTTTCTGGCTGTCGGGCGGCACCCAATTGCCGGTATGGCCGCCGCCTTTGCAGGAGTTTCAGGCGGATTTAGTGCCAACCTGGTGCTGGGAACCATCGATCCGCTGCTGGCAGGACTTTCGGAGGAGGCGGCTCACATCCTGGATCCTTCCTATCACGTAAATCCTACGGCCAACTATTATTTTATGGTAGTTTCAACTTTTATGATTGCTTTTGCCGGTACTTTTGTAACCGAAAAGCTTGTGGAACCCAGGCTGGGGAAATATACCGGTGAAGTTGACGAAGCCGAAAATTCATTTGAACGGTTATCGAAAATTGAAAAGAAAGGGCTGCTTATGGCAGGTCTGGCTTTTTTGGTCATTTTTGCGGTAACACTTATTGGACTTATTCCCGAAAATGGTTTTTTCAGGGGGACTGACGGTGGTTTTTTAAGCTCGCCTTTTATCAAAGGGGTGGTAGCAATGTTGTTTATTACTGCCGGAGCCATGGGGCTTGCTTACGGTTTTACCACCGGTGTTTTTAAAAGTGACGCCGACGTGATGAAAGGCCTTGCAGGTTCTATGAAAACGCTGGCAACCTACCTCGTACTTGTATTTTTTGCAGCGCAGTTTGTGGCTTATTTCAAATGGAGCAACCTGGGTATCATTTTAGCCGTGAAAGGTGCTAACCTTCTCATGTCGGCAAACATCGGGCTTATTCCCCTGATGATATTGTTTATTTTGTTATCGGCAGCTATTAACATGCTGATGGGAAGCGCCTCGGCCAAATGGGCCATCCTGGCTCCCGTTTTTATTCCCATGTTTATGATTATGGGCTATTCACCCGAGTTATCGCAGGTGGTTTATCGTATTGGCGACAGCGTTACCAATGTTATTTCACCCATGATGAGCTTTTTTGCACTAATCATTGCGTTTTTCGAAAAATACGATCCCAAAACCGGCATTGGAACCATTGTGGCAGCTATGTTGCCCTATTCCATTGTTTTCCTGTTGCTATGGATTTTACTGTTGGTTGTTTGGCTTTTACTTGGAATTCCGCTTGGTCCCGGCGCAGAAATTCACTATATGATGCCTAAATAAACAGAAACTGCCTTGGGAAAATGTTTTTTTTCATACATTTACAAAACATTAATTGAATAATACAGGTTCACAGCCTTGTATGGTAAACAGAGAATTGTTGAACATTTTTCGAACTAACGGAATATACCAATGGTTTAGAAACGCACAAAGATGAAAATGAAAATGAGTTTTGAATTCAGGATAACCCTTACTTATTTGTTTTTTGGCGTATGCTGGATTGTATTTTCCGATATTCTGCTGGAGGCAGTTGTGCATGATACCGGCAAATGGACCAGATTTCAGTCGTATAAGGGAATACTGTACGTTGTAATCAGTACGCTCATTATTTATGGTCTGGCAAGGCATTACAACAACCGTCAGCGAACGATTAAAAAGCATCTTCGGGATTCGATGTGGAAAGCGGAAGAGAGCGACAGGCTGAAATCGAACTTTTTGGCAAATATGAGTCACGAAATACGGACTCCGATGAACGGAATACTTGGCTTTGTGCGTCTTCTGGAGGAAGTAGATATTGATCAGGAACAACATACGCTGTACCTTGGCTTTGTAAAAAAGAGCAGCAACCGGCTTCTGGAAACGATTAACGACATTATCGAAATTTCAAAAATTGAAGCCGGACAAGCGGTTATTAGCAAGTCGGATTTTAACCTGAATGAGAGCATTCAGTTTCTGTACGGTTTTTTCCAGCCCGCAATTCAGGAAAAGGAATTGCAGTTTATATTACAGAACAAACTTCCTGAATCCGGAATTTTTTTATCAACTGACAAGAGCAAGCTGGAGTCCGTTCTTATTAATTTCATTAAAAATGCCATTAAATTTACCCATAATGGACACATTGAATTTGGATGTTTCCGCGAGAACGGGGCGTTAAATTTTTATGTGAAAGATACCGGAATTGGAATTGCAGCCGAAAGGCAGGAAGCCATTTTTGACCGGTTTGTTCAGGCCGATTTAACAGTTACCAAACCTTATGAGGGGTCGGGTTTAGGGCTTTCCATAGCCAAAGCTTATGCAGCTATGCTGGATGGAAAAATTTGGGTGGAATCCGAAGAGGGAAAAGGAAGTACTTTTTGGTTTTCGATGAAATATGAACAGGATGAAATCCGGAATTAGTCCTTTCCCCTGAACAAGTGAAAAAAACCGTGTGCCTTTCGTGATTTGTCGTCGCGACCACGGCCCTCAATAATGTAGTAGTAAACTCCCGGACTGGCAAAACGACCGCCGCCAAGTCTTCCGTCCCAAACCGTTGCCGTGTAGGTGTCTTCAAATCCGCGCACATCGCTGCTTTCCCAGAAATGGATGCGCTTACCCCAGCGGTTGAAAATGGAAATTTTAATGTTTTTCATCGACCAGAATTTAACAACAAACAGGTCGTTTACACCATCGCCATTGGGTGTAAAAACATTGGGAACAGCAACAAAGGAGGTGTCAACCACAATGTGGTCTTCAATATAAAAGGTATCTACGCAGGTGTGAAATTCAGAAACCTTCTTTGAAACCAGTTTTACATTGTAAGTACCCGAGTTTTCATACGTGTAAACCGGATTGTCATCGTATGCCACAATCATAATACTGTCGATTGGCTGTTGGGTTGTTTCTGCTTCGCGTTTAATATCATCGAGGCTGCGGTAAAAAAACCATTCATACAAGCCAGGGTCTCCGTTTTCCGATTCATTGGAAAACGCTACTGTAAGAGGGGCTTCCCCATTTTGCGGATCGACAGAAAATTTAGCTTTGGTAACAATGGATTCGTACATAACAGAGGCGTTAGTTTCGCATCCGAAGCGATCGTAAACACGCAGCGAATATTCCGTATCGGAAGTTGGCGGATCAAAAAACTGAGGCGTTAATACGCTGGCAACAGTTGTTTCCCCCTGCTTCCATTCCACACGAAGGTCTTTAAAAACTTCAATTTCGGCATTGGTTCCCAGATCGTAGTAAATCACCGGCGACGAAAGAAAGGTGCCGGTCAGGGTGAACGATTCACAATTCGATTCGGTTACACTGGCACTGGCCGAAATCCAGTTGCTGAAAACCCACGCCCGGTGAATAATTTCGGTTTCACCCTGTGTGATGGTAACCCGGTAGCCTCCGTTTTCAAGCGACGAAATGGCAGAGGTTTGAGCTTCGGTGCTTTCCGAAAAGTAAAACTCAAAATCACCGGTTTCTGCATTGTATTGTTCCCATGTAAAAGTTATGGTGCCCTCCAGCGAGGTTTGCGCCTGTAAGGCACCTGCCTCGGTGACTTCGTTTTCAGTACAGAAAATGAAGATATTATCGGTTTCGGGAAATGTGGTGTATTCGGTTTCAGTTGCGCCTGTTGCACCCGGAGCCGTGAGTTGAGCTTGCGCTGCGGGCAGGCTAAACAAAAACCATGCACATATAAACAAGTAAAAGCTGCCTTTTTTCATCATATAATTCCACTGATTCTTTGAGCTACAATATTAACGTATAATTTTTATTTAATTGTTTGCAGTGTTGCAAAAATGCAGTTTTTGACAGGAAAAACCAGTGCCATGTAAAGTTGTTGAAAAAAGCATGAAGAAAAAACAGGAATTACGTGTAACATCATCTATTTTTGTTTTTTTTATCTGAAAATTGATTTTGAATGATTTTGGATTACCTCAAAGATTTGAATAAAGCTCAACTGGAAGCTGTGGTTTCAACTGAAGGCCCGGCTTTGATTATTGCCGGTGCCGGTTCGGGAAAAACCCGTGTGTTGACCTACCGTATTGCTCACTTGCTGAAACAGGGAGCGCGGCCTTCTTCCATTTTGGCTCTCACTTTTACGAACAAAGCAGCCCGTGAAATGAAGGAACGCATTGCCGGCGTGGTTGGCGAAAATACAGCCCGCTACCTTTGGATGGGCACTTTTCACTCCGTTTTTGCCCGCATTTTAAGGGCTGAATATGAAACAATCAATTTCCCTTCAAACTTCACTATTTTTGATGCAGCCGACAGTAAAAGTCTTATTAAAACCATCATCAAAAGTTTTCAGCTCGATGATAAAATGTATAAACCGGGTAGTGTTGCAGCACGCATTTCCATGGCAAAAAATAACCTGATTACTCCTTCGGTTTATGCAGAGAACTCCGAAATAAGGCTGGCAGACAAAGGCATACGCATGCCCGCCATTTCAGAAATTTACAAAGAGTATGTGAAACGATGCCGGCTTTCCGGAGCTATGGATTTCGACGATTTGCTGCTGAAAACCAATCTGCTTTTTCGCGACCATCCCGAAATTCTGGAAAACTATCAAAACCGGTTCGATTATGTTCTGGTTGATGAGTATCAGGATACTAATTATGCGCAATACCTGATTGTGAAAAAACTGGCAGAAAAACATCATAATATATGTGTGGTTGGCGATGATGCCCAAAGTATTTATTCGTTCAGGGGAGCACGCATTGAAAATATTCTCAGTTTTCAGTCCGATTATCCGAGCCACAAAATTTTCAAACTCGAACAAAATTACCGTTCCACACAAACCATTGTAAATGCGGCCAACAGTATTATTGCCAAAAACAAACGGCAAATTCCCAAAACCGTTTTTTCCGAAAATGATTTAGGAAAGAGCATCAAGGTTATTTCGGCCCTTACCGATAACGAAGAAGGATTTCTGGTAGCGCAGGAAATTGCCGAAACCCAGTTGCGCGAGCATTATAAAAATCAGGATTACGCCATCCTTTACCGCACCAATGCACAATCCAGGATTTTTGAGGAAGCTTTGCGCAAACGGAATATCCCGTACAAAATTTATGGCGGATTGAGTTTCTATCAGCGAAAAGAGATTAAGGATATACTGGCTTATTTTCGCCTGGTAATTAACCCGTGGGACAACGAAGCACTTAAACGCATCATCAACTATCCGGCAAGGGGAATCGGGCAAACTACGTTGAGCAAACTGGAAACGGCTGCTGTGGATGCCGAAACTTCAATCTGGAATATAATTACTGCAATGCCTGGGGAGAATCCTGCAAATTTAAACAAGGGAACAATGACCAAAACTTTGCGATTTGTTGCATTGATTCAGGAGTTTGCGCGTGTGGTGGCCGAATACGATGCCTGGGAAGCGGCCAAAACCATTGCCGAAAAAACCGATATTCTGAAAGAACTCCACAGCGATAAATCGGTCGAGGGTTTGAGCCGCCACGAAAATATTCAGGAATTGTTGAATGGCATCCAGGAATTCAGCATCAATGCCCTGGAAGAAGGTCGTCCGGCAAAACTTGAAAACTACCTCGAAGATGTAGCTCTGCTTACCGATCAGGACACCGACAAAGATGAAGATCGCGATAAAGTAACGCTAATGACGGTCCATTCGGCTAAGGGACTGGAATTCAAAAATGTATTTGTGGTTGGGCTCGAGGATAAATTGTTTCCCTCTGCACAGGCCGAAGAGAAAAATTCTCCCGAGGCGATGGAAGAAGAACGCCGGTTGTTTTATGTGGCTTTAACCCGTGCCAAAGAAAATGCATGGTTTAGCTATGCCAATCAGCGGTATCGCTGGGGAAACCTGGAGTTTTGTTCTCCCAGCAGGTTTCTGCTCGAAATGGAAGAGAAATACATCGACGGAATGGTTGACAACAGCCGGTTTCAGCCAGCTACCCGTTCTTCGTTCGCCGGAGAACAAAAAGTTGCCACCGGTTACCGTGCACGCACATTGGCAAACCGCCAGAACTCGTCGATACAAAAGCCCTACCGGCAGGATGTTTTCCGAAGGAAAATGGAAACCCAGGCAAATGATGCAGGTAACAAAACGGAGTTTGCAGGCGATGATCCCGAAAAAATTTTACAGGGAATGACAATAGAGCATCAGCGGTTTGGCGTTGGAAAGGTTATAAAAATTGAAGGAATTCCACCCAATAAAAAAGCAACGGTATTTTTTCAGAATGCAGGCCAGAAACAACTGCTGCTGAAATTTGCCAAACTGAAGATCAAAGATTAAAACGGGGACAACAAAAGGCGAAAAATTGCGTATTGTAAAGAAATCATTAGTTTTGCAAACGGAAAATATAAAATCCCTCAATTTTCCTGTAAATAAAATAGTTGTAAATAAAATATTCATTTCATGGACTACAATACAAAACGAAAAAAACTTCCGATGCCTGAATATGGCAGGAACATTCAAAATATGGTAGATCACCTTTTTACCATTGAAGACCGCGAAAAACGAAACCAATCGGCGCAAGCTGTTATCGACGTAATGGGAAACCTTTATCCCTACCTGCGCGATGTTGCTGAATACAAACATAAATTGTGGGATCACATTGCTATTATGTCTGATTTTAAACTCGATATTGATTATCCTTATGAACCGCCATCCCCGGATATTTTGACTGAAAAACCGAGAAGGGTTCCTTATAACCAGAATGATATAAAGCTTAAGCATTATGGGTTGATAACTGAGAAATTGATTCAGAAAGCAACTGAAATGGAGGGAGAAGAACAGCAAATACTCATTGAACAGATAGCCAATCAAATGAAAAAATTGTATATGGCCTGGAATAAGGATGCTGTTGAGGATGAAAAAATATTTTCCGATTTGGAAGAATTGTCGGGAAATAAGCTGAAAGTATCGAGGGATTTAAAGCTGGCCGAGGTAAAAGTGGCGCCTGTGCAAATTCAAAGTAAAAAGAAGAAAAAGAAAAAATAAAATTTCAAACCTCAAATGGCAACTTTTCTGGTTGAAGGAGGAAAAACGCTAAGCGGAATCCTGGAGCCTCAGGGAGCCAAAAATGAAGCGTTGCAGATAATTTGCGCCACATTGCTGACCACCGATGTTGTTACTATATCCAACATCCCTGAAATCAGCGATGTGCTTAACCTTATAAAGATTTTAGAAGGTCTTGGTGTTGAGGTAACCCGACTGAAGAAGGGAGTTTACCAATTCAATGCATCGTCGGTAGATATGGATTACCTGAAAACGGAGACCTACGCCAAACAGGCTGCCAGCCTGCGGGGTTCGGTAATGACAGTTGGCCCTTTGCTGGCGCGGTTTGGCAAAGGCCTTATTCCTCAACCGGGAGGAGACAAAATCGGTCGCCGGAGAGTGGACACCCATTTTACCGGCCTCCAAAAACTGGGCGCAACATTTCTGTTCGATTCCCAAAAAAAATGGTACACGGTTGAAACAAAAAAACTGAAAGGGGCCTGGATGCTGCTTGACGAAGCGTCTGTTACAGGAACAGCCAATATTTTAATGGCTGCTGTGCTGGCCGAAGGAACTACAACCATATACAATGCCGCCTGTGAACCTTATGTACAGCAACTGTGTAAAATGCTGGTTTCCATGGGGGCGAATATTTCTGGAATTGGTTCCAACCTGTTAACCATTTCTGGTGTTACAACTTTAAAGGGGTGTTCACACCGCATTCTTCCCGATATGATTGAAGTGGGAAGTTTTATCGGTCTTGCCGCACTAACGGCATCTGAAATTACCATTAGAAATGTAGGGATGGAACATCTGGGGATTATCCCTGATTCGTTTCGCAGGCTGGGCATAAAAGTAGAGCAACGAAACGACGACCTGCTGATAAAAGATACTCAGCACTACGAAATTGAAAATTACATTGATGGATCCATTATGACCATTTCGGATGCACCATGGCCCGGGTTGACTCCCGATTTGCTGAGTGTATTTCTGGTTGTGGCTACCCAGGCCAAAGGAAGTGTACTGATTCATCAGAAAATGTTTGAAAGCCGTCTTTTCTTTGTGGATAAGCTGATCGACATGGGGGCACAAATTATTTTGTGTGATCCGCACCGGGCAACGGTGATTGGACTGAACCGCGAGCATTGCCTGAGGGGTACCAAAATGACCTCTCCCGACATTCGTGCCGGAATTGCATTGCTTATTGCAGCCTTATCGGCCCGCGGAAAAAGTACAATCGACAACATCGGGCAGATCGATCGCGGTTACGAAAACATTGAAACCCGCTTGCAGCAGATAGGTGCCCGGATTACAAGATGCTAAGTTGTTTTTTGTAAACCTTCCGGTCGTCCGGGTGTTATTTTTACAGAAAATTTTATTTTTGAACGTTCAATATTAAGTCAGGTAGTTTATGAAACGGTTATTTATTTTATTCGTTGTGTTCGTCTTCGGAACAAGTATTTCTCAAAGTCAGCCACTTGGCATTAACATTGGAAACAAAGCGCCCGATTTAATCGGAAAATCGGTCACAGGAGAAACTTTGAAACTGTCGGATACCAACGGACAGTTGGTTTTACTCGATTTTTGGGCAGCCTGGTGCGGACCCTGCCGGCGCGAAAATCCGATTGTAGTACAGGCCTATAAAAAATACAAAGACAAGGAGTTTGAAAACGGAAAAGGTTTTACCGTTTTCAGTGTATCGCTCGACCGTACGGAAGCAGCCTGGAAGAAAGGCATTGATGATGACAAACTGGAGTGGCCTTACCACATTAGTGACCTGAGACACTGGCAGTCAAAACATGCCGCAGTTTACGGAGTTCGTAGTATCCCCGATAACTTTTTAATCGATGGAAACGGGGTAATTATTGCCCGCAAACTCCGTGGCCCTGCTTTGGAGGCAACCCTGGAAAAACTGGCCAAAAAATAAAGCGCTAAACCAGTTTTTAGCCGATTAACTGACACAAATTGACATCCGGTATAGATTCGGGTGTCAATTTGTCTTTTATATGCGCATGGCAAATTTTTTGCTATTGCATGTTGCAAAATCAAACAGAAAAGATATGTCAGACGATAAAAAAAATAAAAACGACGAGGAAGTGAAAGAAGCAGCCGAGACGAAAATCCCCAATGGCAACGGAGAAGCAAAGAATGAAGCTGATGCTGGTGCAGAAAATACTTCAGGAAAAAAAGAAGATAAAAAGCGCAAAGGGAAAAAGGATAAAAAGGAAAGTAAAATTCAGGAACTGGAAGATAAACTGAAAGATTTATCAGACAAGCACTTGCGCCTGCAAGCAGAATTCGACAATTTCAGAAAACGTACCGTCAGGGAAAAGGCTGATTTGATAAAATCGGGAGGTGAAACCGTATTAACCGGCATTCTGCCTGTCATCGATGACTTTGAACGTGCCATTGAATCGTTGAAGGAAATTCCTGAAGAAGACCCCGGAAAACAAGGAACATTGCTTATTTACAGCAAGTTCAGGGAGTTTTTAAAGCAAAATAACGTAAAGGAAATTGAATCACTGCATCGGGATTTTGATGTGGACCATCATGAAGCTCTGACCAAGATACCGGCACCGGAAGAGAAATTGAAAGGGAAAGTGGTGGACGTAATTCAAAAAGGTTATACCCTGAACGACAAAGTGATCCGCTATGCCAAGGTAGTGGTGGGAGAATAAAATTGAAGATTATAACATGGCAAAAAGAGATTATTACGAAGTACTGGGAGTAAGTAAGGATGCCTCAGCTGAGGAGATAAAAAAGGCCTACCGGAAGAAAGCCCTGCAGTATCACCCCGATAAAAATCCGGGCAACAAGGAGGCTGAAGATAAATTTAAAGAGGCAGCTGAAGCTTATGAGGTGCTTCGCGATCCCAATAAAAAACAACGCTACGATCAGTTTGGGCACGCCGGCGTGGGTGGCGCGGCCAATGGCAGTGGATTTAGCGGTTTCTCCGATATTGAGGATATTTTCTCTGCTTTTGGCGATATTTTCGGTGGTCATTTTGGCGGTTTTGGCGGTTTTAGCGGAAGCCGGTCGTACGGAGGCAGCGGCGGTGGACGCAGGGTAACCCGTGGGTCCGACCTTCGGGTAAAGGTGAAACTAAACCTCAGGGAAATTGCCAACGGAACCGAGAAAAAAATAAAAGTAAAAAAATACGTTCAGTGCCAGCATTGCAACGGTACCGGCGCTAAAAATGCATCGGCCTATTCCACATGTTCAACCTGCCGCGGCTCAGGACGTGTTACCCGTGTTACCAATACACTGCTCGGGCAAATGCAAACATCTTCAACATGCCCTTCTTGCCAGGGTGACGGAAAAATGATTACAGATAAATGCACCCATTGTGCCGGAGAAGGCGTTGTGCGCGACGAGGAAATTATCACCATTAAAATTCCGGCCGGAGTGGGCGAAGGCATGCAGATGAATGTAACCGGAAAAGGAAATGCAGCCCGGCGCGGGGGAATCAATGGCGACCTTTTGGTGGTAATAACCGAAGAAGAACACCCGGAACTGGTTCGCGATGGTAACAATCTTATTTACAACCTCTTCTTATCGTTTCCTGAAATTACTCTGGGAGCTACTGCCGAAATTCCCACAGTGGAAAGTAAGGTGAAAGTAAAAATTGAACAGGGAACACAGCCCGAAAAAATTCTCCGGCTGCGCGGAAAAGGATTACCCGAAGTGAACGGGTATGGCAGGGGCGATTTGCTGGTAAGAATTCATGTGTGGATTCCGAAAAAACTGAATGCAGAAGAACGAAAAATGCTGGAGAAACTCATGGAATCACCCGGATTTCAGGAAGGACCCTCTTCTTCTGAAAAAACCTTTTTTGAAAAGATGAAGGATATATTTTAATCTGAATTTTTGGTGCTGTGGATGGTTTGGAAAAAATGTATCCGTTTTTTGAAAAAGATTTGCTGGAGGAAATCCGTGAACAGGGAGCACAAAAATCTTTTAAGCCGGGAGAACTACTCATTCGCGAAGGACAGTTCATATCTAGTTTTCCGGTAATACTAAAAGGAATAATTCGCATTTCGCGCACCAGCGACGAAGGAAATGAATTGCTGCTATACTACCTCAGGGAGAATGAGGTATGTGCCATGTCGCTGACCTGTTGCATGGCTCACTTAAAAAGCAATATAATAGCCGTAGCCGAAACAGAAACCGAAGCAATCATGCTGCCGGTTGCTCTGCTCGATAAATGGATGTGCGAATATCCGTCGTGGCGCCAGTATGTTATGCAGACTTTTCAGTCGCGGTTTCGCGAATTGGTTGAAACCATTGATTCCATTGCTTTTTTAAAACTCGATGAACGGTTGGTTAAATTTTTTATTGGCCGCTACCGGAAAACCGGAAAAGCCACCTATGCAGGTACCCATCAGGAACTGGCCCTGCAATTAAATACATCGCGTGAAGTGATTTCCCGGCTGCTGAAAAAGCTGGAAAAAGACAGAAAACTGGAGCTTTCACGAAATTTTATTGATTTTACCGGACTTGTGTGACTTTTATTACAGACCAGTCCTGAATTTTCCTTTTTATTTGTATCGAACAAAACAAGAAATGAGTTCATAACTATTGCTTCATAATTTTTTGGGTTATAAAATCGGTTAGTAGTTGAAGGTTGTTAAGCCCCGGTCTGAAGAGTCCGGGGCTTTTTCTTGTTGGATACCCTTGAAAACCCGAATGGATATACAATTGGCTGTCCGGGGTTCCATGAAAAAAAAAACCGACTGAACAAACGGGTTTATTTTTTTTCGTAACATCCTGCTTTCCAGAATCCAACAGAAATAAGAATGTAAAAGGCAGCATGAAAAATGGAAGAGAATTTAATGGTAACCAATGTAAATTCAACAGAGTAATTCAAACTCATGTTATAAAGAATGTTGTAGAAAAAATTTCCGGTATAATAGATAAGCATTGCTGTGTTGATCCAAAACGCCGGAACCCGGGTAAGAACACGGATTTTTCCTTCAACCATAATTTTGGTAAAGAGCAGTATTGAAAAAAGGACGATCAAAAAAGCACTTACTGCCCCCGGGATACTTGGAAAGGAAAGATGACTTTGAAAAAAAATCACATTGTGTAAACAAAAAAGCTCATAAATGATGAGAGCGGTGTAGATTATTCTTTTATGAATGAATCCATGAAGTTCATGGGCATAAAATAAACCGGCAAAAATGAATGAAACAGCAATGTAGAAATGGCCTAAGGGCATGGTGTTTTTTATTTCCAGTTCGTAAATAAAAAGCTTATTCGTCAATTCGGTTATAGCACCAAACAAAACGAACCAATAGACGAACCGGACACTTTTGCTTAATTTTGAAAAATGAAATGAACCGATAACCAATGGAACGAGAACGGTTATCCATACATTCTTAATCAGAAACATTTTCTTCAGAATTATAAATGCTCGATTCGTCGCAAACAGGTGGACAAGGTTGGCTGAAATCGAAAACCATTGCCTGGTCTTTTGCAGCTCTGTTCTCTTTTACATCGGGATAGATAAGTGCACTCATGGTTTTTGCTATACCAAAACTTATCTGCGCCTCCTCCTTGTTTTGCATGATAAATATTTCATGAAGCTCGTATTTACTGATGAGGAAAGCTTTCGGGTAAATGAATTTTCTGAACCGTGCCCATTGGTTGTCTGCATCCAGATCGCCGGCTCTCCATTTGCGGTACCGTCTTATGTTCTCAAGCACTTCGGTTGTTTTAGGAGAACAGTTTTTGTTTTCTTTTTCCAGTTTAAACACAGGGTTTTCGTAATCTCTGAATACGTCGCCACTGCCCATTAGAAATGCAGAAACGGCATAAGCGCACAATACGTGTTTTCCCTCTTTCATTTCTGGTTCAAGTCCCAGATAAATTCTTACCCGGTTTTCATTTTCACCTGCAAGTATTTTGTAAGTATCTTTTTGAAGAACAATTGGTGGAGTTTGCAGATTAAATGTCAGGTTTTCCTCTTCCCCAATGTTAAGAACCCAGTTTTCAGCCTGTTCCGGGGGCACCTGATCGCGTTTTAAATTTAAATTCATAATTTCAGCATTGTTTGGAAGCCTAAAAATAAACAAAAATGTGAAGCAAAAAAGAGTTTCCGGGAGATTAAATCCTGGGTTGGTAAAGAATAATAAAGAAAAAGGCTGCCTGCAAAGACAGCCTTCAATGGGATGTAAATGTATTCTTTAAAAGTGAAGTCTGTAACTGGCAGAATGATAATATCCTCCGTTAAAAAAATCCGTTTCCAGTGCGAAGTACCTTTCCGGGTAATGAACCAGGGAATAGCCGTGCGGTGTTCTTTCGAAAAATAAGTTTCCAACTCTGAAGTACAGATAGCCGTTAACGAAAACCTTATCGTAACCGGCCGGCAGCTGCCTGAAAACAATTCCGTATGGGATATCCACCAAAACATAACCAACTCCTTTGAAGTGCCTGAAAAAGTGGCCGTTGTAGTTGTAGAATTTTACGTTGTTGTGGATGAAATACACCGGTCGGTATTCAAACTTGCGAACTACATGACCGAATTGCGGGTGATAGTAATAGTGCTTGTTAAAGCGGTATGAGTACAGATGATACCCGCTGTAATAGTCTCTCCAGCTGTTTACGCTCCAGCGGTAATTTTCCCAGCTTTTGTTCCAGTGCGGATATTTTCTGTGATCGTAGTTGTTGTAATATTTTGCTTCGCGCTTGTTGTAAGGTACATGTCCTTTGGTAACGTTAACCGACCATAAGGTTTTGCTCCCTTTAAAGTTCGGGGTGGGAGTGTACCGGTTGTCCTTTTCATTTACCCTGTAAACGGCGCGGTTATGCTCTGTGCGGGCTCTTGCATCAACCGGTTTCCTGTTAACGGTTGCACTTTCATTTCGCGGTGCTGTGTTTGTTCTCACACCCGAATTGGTATATGTTCTTGTCCGGGGTTCTGCTTTCACAGCACTTTTTTCATTCGTGCTTTTTTTATATTTCGTTTCGATGTGTTTTCTTTCGCTTTTTTCAACCCGGGATTCTGTGTTGTTATTACCTGTTGACCGGCGTTGAGCAAGAGCGGGGTTGGTTGCTGATACTGCTGCTACCACAAACAGGGTGGCAATCAGTTTTAAAGTTAATGTTTTCATGACTTAAAATTTTTAAATTCAACAATTAAAATGCTTTGCTCTGTGGCGCCTTCCAATACCGGTATGTTATTGCACAAAAAGCAAAGCACATGCCAAATACATTTAAATGTAAAAAGTGCTTTTTAAAACCTTTTGAAAATCAGTGTGTTTAAATTTTTATTTTTTCGGGAATTCTCTCTAATTTTGTGCCATTCAAAACAAATGTTTCATGGGAAGAATTTTGGCTGTTGATTATGGAAAAAAGAGGGTAGGGCTTGCGGTGTCCGATCCGCAACAGATTATTGCCAATAAACTGGCTACAGTAGCTACCCATACGCTTTGGGATTTTCTTCAAAGCTATTTTCATAACGAACAGGTTGAAGAGGTGGTGGTTGGTTATCCCCGGCAACTGAACAACAAACCCTCCGAGGCTGTTGTTTACATTAATCCTTTTCTGAAAAAGTTTAAGGAAAAATTCCCTGAAATCAGGATACATGTTGTAGATGAACGGTTTACATCGCAAATGGCCATGCAAACCATGATTGACGGGGGAATTGGAAAGATGGGAAGGAGAAATAAGGCACTGGTTGATGCCATTAGTGCTACTATTATTTTACAAAGTTTTATGGAACAAAAAAGAAATTTGAAAAAATGATATATCCGGTTACAGTTTATGGTGATCCGTTACTTAGAAAAAAGGCAAAAACCATTGGGAAAGACCACGAAGGACTAAGCGAAATAATCGAAGATATGTGGGAGACCATGTATAACTCCGATGGTGTTGGCCTGGCAGCTCCACAGGTTGGTTTGTCAATACGCATGTTTATGGTTGATGCTACATCGGGAGCCGATGAAGAACCCGAACTGAAAGAATTCAAAAGAGTATTTATTAATCCTGAGATTATTGAAACCACAGGGGAAGAGTGGGTTATGAACGAAGGCTGCCTCAGTTTGCCCGAAATACGAGAAGATGTTAAAAGGCCCGACGAGGTGAGAATTAAATACCTCGACGAGCATTTCGAACCGCACGAAGAAGTTTTTAAAGGATATGCAGGCCGGATTATTCAACATGAATACGATCATTTGGAGGGAATTCTTTTTATCGATCGTTTGTCTCCGCTGCGGAAAAGGTTGCTGAAAAGCAAATTACGCAACATAGCCACAGGAAAAGTGCAACCACGGTACCGCATTAAAATTCCTGCCAAATCAGCGTAACCTTTTATTAAAATTCCCGTTTTTAATACCAATGTTATAATCCGGGCAGTAACCCTTTTTAACTGTCCGTAACACTGGGAACCATTGGATAAAACAGTTCAGCGAATACCTTTTTTGCGGCTGACTGCTGCACTGGCAACGGGAGTTATTGCAGGTTCAGTAATTCAACTTAACTCACCCCTGTTGCTTGGTGTTCTTTTGGCTCTAACGGGCTTTTTGGCCTGGCTGAATCTCAATTACAATTACCGAATTTCAACATTATTTGGCATTGTTGGCCATTTATCCATTGCGGTTGCAGGAATACTGGCATTCAATATATATAACCGAAAGCCTGTGTTTTATGCTAACGGAAAATTTTCTGCCGCAGTACTGGAAATCGTGCAGGAGAAACCTAACTCATGGCAGTCGGTGCTGAAAATTAACACTTTTTACCGGAACGATTCGGTTTTTAACACTTCAGAAAAGGTAATGGTTTATTTTGCCAAAAGCGAAAAAGCTGAAAAACTGAAGCCAGGGGAAATCGTTCTCTTTCAGCAAACTCCGCAAATGGTTGCCAACGCAAATAATCCGTACGAATTTGATTATCAGTCTTATCTTGCAAGAAAAAAGATTTACAGGCAGGTTTATCTTCCGGAACACAGCTGGGTAAAAGCAGAGGGAAATTCGTTAGTTACGGCAGGCATACTTGCCGAAAGGGTGAGGATGCGCCTGCTTGAAATATACCGGAACCAGGATTTTGGGGAAAAAGAATTGCATGTGTTGTCTGCACTCACTTTGGGCTATAAACGAGGCCTCGACCCGGAAACAAAAAGAGTTTTTGCCTCGGCCGGGGCAATGCATGTACTGGCTGTGTCGGGTCTGCATGTTGGAATTGTCTATTTTATATTTGCTACGCTTTTAGCCTTTCTGAACAAGCAAAAATACGGCAGGATTGCCTTCATAATTATTGTTGTTTTGGCTCTTTGGTCTTTTGCGTTTATTACCGGACTTTCTCCTTCGGTAATGCGGGCAGCTACAATGTTTACCTTTGTTACTGTGGGTAAAGGTATTGGCAGGCAGGCAGCTATATACAATTCATTGGCGGCCTCTGCTTTTTTTCTGCTGCTTGTCAATCCCAATAATTTGTTCGAAGCCGGTTTCCAGCTTTCCTATTCGGCTGTGTTTGGAATTGTTTTTTTGCAGCCAAAGCTTCAAAAGATTTTTACCTTCAAATACAAGGTTGTGAACTACTTTTATGTCCTTTTAACAGTTTCGGTTGCAGCACAAATTGCCACTTTTCCGGTTTCGGTATTCTATTTTAACCAGTTTCCTGTTTATTTTTGGATTTCAAACCTTTTGGTTATCCCGGCTGTCACTTTTCTTATTCCTGCCGGAATAATTCTTTTGCTCTTCAGCTGGATTAAAATTTTGTCTGGTGCGGCAGCGCTTGCCATTGGCTATGTCCTGCGTTTTGTCATCGGTTTTCTCGGTGGAATCGAAAAACTGCCACATTCAGTTATTGGTTTATCTTTTTCGTGGGTTCAACTTTTTCTTGTTTTGGTATTGCTGTTGTTTGTTTTTCTGTTTGTTGAAACAGCTCATAAAAGGCATTTCAAGCTGGCATTACTTGCTTTTTTGTTTTTGCCCGCCACCTCACTGGTTCAGAAAACAGCTGATTTGCGCAGAAGAGAAATCATTGTTTACAACTATCCCGACCAAACCGTTATTCAACTTGTAAAAGGCAGGCGGAGTTATGTAGTTTCCGAAACTGCCCTGCCGGAAACAGGAACTGCCGCCGGTATAATTGAAAATACCGTGCGAAAAATGCGTTTAAATCCGCCGGTTTTTCTGGAAAAGGAGGAATCCTTTTACGATTCAATACTGTATTTGAAAAACGGATTGCTGTTTTTTGAAGGCAGGCTCATTGCTCTGGAAAATTTTCCTTTGAAATCTACACAATTCCCGGTACTGGTAATTGGGCCTTATTCTCAAAAACAAGGGTCTGAAAATGAGCATCCCGGCTTGCAGGTAGTTTCAACAAGAAGGTACAGGGATAATTCTGCAACCAAAGATGATTCTGTATTTTACCTGAGGTACGAGGGTGCTTTCCGTGAAAAATGGTAGTTTTCTTACGTCGTATTTTAAAATGATTCCATTTTATACCGAAATTAGGGATTGTATGCTGATAAATCGATCAGTTATCTTTTATTTTGCAGTGAATTAATTAAACAGGGTTAAAAAATGAAAGTTGTAATTGCAGGTGCGGGAGAAGTGGGAACTCACCTGGCCCGTATGCTCAGCAACGAAGAACACGATATTGTTTTGCTGGACGATTCGCCTGAAAAGCTTTCCCGAGTGAGTGGGGATGTGGACCTGATGACCGTGGTTGGTTCGGCACATTCCTTTCAGGACCTGAAGCAGACCGGTTTGGCCAAATCAGACCTTTTTATTGCTGTAACCCCTTTTGAAGAACGAAATGTTCTGGCATGCTCCATGGCATCCTATTTGGGAGTGGGCAGAACCATTGCCCGCATAAACAATTCGGAGTATCTGCAGCCAAGGTATCGTGCCAAATTAAATAACCTGGGCATTCACGAGCTTATCTATCCCGAAAGCCTGGCTGCAAAAGAAATTGTTGCTTCGGTTAAACAAACCGTTACACGCCAGCATATTGAATTTTCGCAGGGCAAACTGTTGCTGCTCGGCATAAAAGTAAGAGAGAATGCTCCCATCCTTAACCGGACATTTGAAGAACTGGCTCAGGAAAACGAGCATATTCTGGCAGTTGCCATCAATCGCGATAGTAAAACCATTATTCCCAAAGGGGCAGATTTCATTTTAAATGGAGATATTGTGTTTTTTGTAACCACACGGATGGAACAGCAACGGGTGTTTGAATTAACTGCCAAAGAGCCGTTCGAGGTAAAAAACATCATGTTTCTTGGAGGAAGTCGTATTGCCCAAAAAGCCCTCGAAAAACTGGGTGACCAGTATAACATTAAAGTGATAGAGGAGAACATTGAAAAATGTGAACAAGTTGCCGGGAAATACGGTAATGCGCTGGTAATTAACGGTGATTGCCGCAACCTTCAGTTGCTTAAAGATGAAGGACTGGAAAAAATGGATGCCGTGGTGGCAACCACCGGCAACTCTGAAACCAATATTTTAGGGTGTCACCTGGCCAAAACCCTGGGTGTGAGAAGAACGGTTGCAGAAGTGGAAAATCTTGCATTTATGAGCCTTGCTGAAAATATGAATATTGGTAGCATTATAAACAAAAAACTTATTGCGGCGAGTTATATTTACCGGTTTACATTGAATGCAGCCATTTCAAAAGTGAAATGCCTGACTGCATCAGACGCCGAAGTTTTTGAGTTTATTGCCAAAGCCAATGCCAAAATTACCCAGAGACCCATCAAAGAGCTTGGTTTCCCCGATGAGGCCAAAATCGGGGGGATTATCAGAGGCGAAGATGGTTATATTGCGCATGGTGACACACATATTCAGGAAGGCGACAAAGTAGTGGTATTTACATTGCCATCCGGCATTAAAAAACTGGAGAAATTTTTCAAATAAGTTCAGCAATTATTTTGAATTGAAATGAATGTCAAAATCATAGTCAGAGTATTGGGGTTGCTGCTTGTTGTTGAAGGAGTAGCCATGCTGCTGGCATTTGGCATATCGTTGATTTATAAAGAGTACGACCAGGCAGCTTTTTTAATATCTTCGGGACTCAATATTGCCCTGGGGGCCGGCATAACTTATCTCACGCGTAATGCAAAACGGGAAATTGGCCGGCGCGAGGGTTACATCATTGTTACCCTGGTTTGGGTGGTTTTTTCGTTATTCGGAAGTTTGCCTTATGTTATCAGCGGTGCCATTCCCAATTTTACAAACGCTTTTTTTGAAACGATATCTGGATTTACAACCACAGGTTCCTCAATTTTAAATGATATTGAAGCTCTGCCACATGGTATTTTGTTTTGGAGGAGCATTACCCAATGGCTGGGAGGAATGGGAATTATTGTTTTATCGCTGGCCATACTGCCGGTTTTTGGCATTGGTGGTATGCAGCTTTTTATGGCCGAAGTTCCCGGGCCTACCCCCGACCGGTTAAGTCCGCGAATCAGGCAGACCGCCAAAGCCCTGTGGGGAATTTACCTAATTTTTACAATTGCCGAAACTATCCTGTTATGGATTGCCGGCATGGAGTTGTTTGACGCCGTTTGTCATTCATTTACAACAATGGCTACCGGTGGCTTTTCTACCAAGCAGGCGAGTATTGCCTATTGGTCATCTCCTGCAATTCAATACATCATTGTTGTATTTATGTTCCTGGCAGGTACCAATTTTACCCTGTCTTACATGGCATTAAGGGGAAATTTTAAACGAGTTTTTAAGGACGAAGAATTTAAATATTACGCACTATTTGTACTCGGTTTTTCACTGGTTATTTTCACAGGATTATTAATCTCCACACATACCGGCGCTGAGTTGGCATTCAGAGATTCTCTTTTTCAGGTCGTTTCAGTTATTACTACCACGGGCTATGTCACTGTGGATTATCTGAAATGGACACCAGTGTTAACCATTTTCCTTTTTGGATTGTTTTTCTTTGGAGGTTCTGCCGGATCAACAGGGGGGGGGTTGAAAATTATGCGCATAGTTTTACTTTTAAAAAACAGCTATTACGAGCTTCGGCGAATGGTTCATCCTAACGCGGTAATTCCTGTTAAATTCAACAATCATTCGGTTGATTCTAAAATTATTACCAATGTGCTGGCTTTTTTTATGTTTTACATGGTTATATTTGGTGCCAGCACAATTGTCTTTTCTTTTATGGAACCCGATTTCGAATCTGCAATGGGAGCTGTTGCAACCAGTTTGGGTAATATTGGACCAGGACTTGGAAATGTAGGTCCGGCTGAAACTTTTTTTCACATTACACCTGCCGGAAAATGGTTTTTATCGTTTTTGATGTTGCTTGGCCGGCTGGAACTTTTTACCGTTTTGGTGATATTTACTCCTTCCTTCTGGAAAGAGTAGGACTTCCTTTTTAAAACTCCAAAATTCCTTTTCCTTCGCGAACAATTTGCAGTTCGTCGCCGGTGCAGTCAACCACCGTTGAAGGAACCAATTCACCATAACCACCGTCAATAACAATATCAACAATATCCTGGTACTTTTCGTAAATCAGTTCCGGATCGGTAGTATATTCTATAATTTCATCCTCATCCCTGATGGATGTTGACATGATCGGATTCCCCAGTTCCAAAACAATTTCGCGAATGATGTTATTTTCGGGGACCCTGATTCCCACGGTTTTCTTTTTTCCCTTAAAATACCTGGGCACATTATTGTTAGCTGGAAGGATAAATGTGAACGGACCGGGAAGGTTTTTTTTCATCAGTTTAAAAACCGTATTTGAAATGGGTTTTGTATAATCTGAAATGTGACTTAAATCGCTGCAAATAAATGAGAAATTGGATTTTTCGATGTTGATTCCTTTAAAACGCGCAATTTTTTCAACGGCTTTTACATTGGTAATATCACATCCCAGGCCGTAAACCGTATCGGTTGGATAAATAATTATTCCGCCGTCGCGCAAAACATCTACCACTTTGCGCACATCACGGGGATTTGGATTTTCGTTGTACAACCGTAAGAGCATCTTAAAAAATTTAGGATGGTAAAATTACCATTTTAGTTTTATATTTCGGTATTTCTCAACATTTTTGCAGCAATGAAGCTTGAATTAAGAAAAACCAACGACGGTTCGTCCACCCTGTACATCCCTGAAATGGATGAGCAGTATCATTCGCTGAACGGGGCCATTACCGAGTCGAAGCATGTTTTTATTGAAAATGGATTTCATTTTCACAAGGCTCCTGATCCTTCCGTTTTTGAAGTGGGGTTTGGCACAGGGTTGAACTGCCTCCTTACCGCTCATCTGGCCGAAAAAGAAAAACGGAGGGTGATTTATACGGCTATCGAAAAATATCCCCTTGAAGCCGGTATAACCGCAAAGCTGAATTATGACCGGTGGCTTCCTGTTAACGGGAAAAAGCTTTATTCCGACATAATTGATGCACCATGGGGCGAACAGGTGCAGGTTTCTGCCTGGTTCACTCTTTTAAAAATGAATGCCGATTTTGTTTCAGACTACTGGAATTTGCCCAACGGTTGCGATATTGTTTATTTCGATGCTTTTGGACCCGACAAACAACCTGAAATGTGGAGTGCTGAATTGATAAACCGGCTTTTTGAAATTACCCTTCCCGGCGGTGTTTTCGTCACATACAGTGCCAAGGGAGAAGTTCGAAGGCGCTTGTTATCAGCAGGTTTTACCGTGGAAAGATTACCCGGTCCTCCCGGTAAAAAAGAGATGCTCAGGGGAATAAAAGTAGGTTCAAAAATTTCATTGCCAAAAAATTAAGTTATCTTCGCAGCTTTAAAATTGAAACGAACGTTATGACGGAGAAAAAATTGACCGGCGAATTGGAACGGTTCAGTTATGCATTGGGGATGAGTGTGGCCTCAAACCTTATCAAATCAGGAGTAAAAACCATAAATCCGGAAGCTTTTTTAAAGGCAGTAAACGACACCTACATAGGTGAAATGCCAGAGATGATGCCTGATGAGGCGAATAAAATTCTGGAAAGTTTTATGGCAAAAGCCAGCAATAAGGAGGCCAGTCAGAATTTGGAATCAGGCCTTGAGTTTTTGGCCAAAAACCGCGAAGAAGACGGAATTGTTGAACTGCCCAGCGGACTTCAGTACCATGTGCTGGAAGAAGGTGACGGCGAACTTCCGTCGCTGGAAGACGAGGTGAAATGCCACTACCATGGCAGCCTTATCGATGGCACTGTTTTCGATAGTTCAGTGGAGCGCGGCCAGCCGGCTGTTTTTCCGGTGAATGGAGTGATTCAGGGTTGGGTGGAAGCCTTGCAGTTAATGCCGGTCGGTTCGAAATGGAGGCTTTATGTACCGCCCGAACTTGGTTACGGTGAACAGGGTGCAGGTGGCGTAATTGGTCCCAATGCTACTCTGGTTTTTGATGTTGAATTATTGGAAATCGTTTAAATATTAGTGAATTATGAGAAACAGTTTTTTTTATTTGCCAGTTATCATTTTATTGATTGCCGGCATGAGTTGCCAGCAATCTGGCTCGTCAAAAAAAGTTAAACTTGAAACAGCTGCCGATTCAGCTGGATATGCTATTGGTATTTTGGTGGGAACAAACAACAAACAACAGGTTGACAATGCCCCCGGAGGAAGTGACATAAACCTGGAAGCGATGGCTACCGCATTTCGTGTGGCCGCTTTGGAACAGGAAGGTGAAATGACTGTGGAAGAGGCCGACCAGGTAGTCAGAAGGTTTTTTGAATCAGCAGGTGAGCGCGAAGGGCAGCTGAACCTGGAATCCGGAAATGCTTTTCTGGAACAAAATAAAAACCGCGAAGGTGTAAATACAACTGCCAGCGGATTGCAGTACGAAGTCCTCGTTGAAGGCGATGGTCCTGTACCTGTGGCCGACGACAGAGTGCGTGTTCATTATCATGGAACACTCATCGACGGAACAGTTTTCGACAGTTCTGTTGAACGTGGTGAACCGGCTGTGTTTGGTGTAACACAGGTTATTCAGGGCTGGACCGAAGCTCTGCAACTGATGCCGGTTGGTTCAAAATGGAAAATTTACCTTCCATCGGAACTGGCCTATGGCGAACGCGGAGCCGGTGCCGATATCGGTCCGAATACCACTTTGGTTTTTGAAGTGGAATTGCTTGAGATTGTTGAACAGTAAACAGTTGATATTTTTTGCATAAAAAACCCTTTGCAAAAAGTCTTGCAAAGGGTTTCTTTTTTTATTTTCGCTTCATGAGTTTACAGGTAAAAGGAAAAATACAGCAAATCCTGCAGTCAGAATCGGGTGTTAGCCGTGCAGGAAAAGAGTGGAAAAAACAAGAGTTTGTAATTGAAACAGACGAGCAGTTTCCCCGGAAGGTTTGTTTTACATTGTTTAACGATAAGTCTTCCCTAATTGAAGGCTTCGGGGAAGGCGACGAGGTTGATGTTTCTTTCAACCTTGAATCCAGGGAATTTAACGGCAAATGGTATCACAACATCAATGCGTGGAAAATCGACCGGGTTTCCGGAGAAGGAAATCTGCCTGAACCACCACCGGAATACACGCCAGACGATATTCCGCCTGAGCCCGAAGACGGTCCGGGGGATGGTTTGCCTTTTTAATTCGATCTGCTAATAATCAAATCATCGCAATAAATGAACCTTTCCAGAAGAAAATTTTTAGGACAATCGGCTGCCGGAGCGGCTGCCATTGCTGGTATTCCTGCCATTGTTTCATCCTGCATTTCTGCTGAAAAAAAGGAAAACGATAAATATTTCCGCTTTCAAAAAGGCGGTACAATTCTTTTTCAGGGCGATTCCATTACCGATGCCGGCAGAGAAAAGCAGAGAGAACTGCCAAACAATCCGCAGTCGTTTGGTTCAGGTTATGCATTTTTAGCTGCCTCGGCACTGATGAATGCGTTGCCCGAACTTGATCTGACCCTTTATAACCGGGGAATCAGCGGAAATAAAGTGTATCAGCTGGCAGACCGCTGGCAGAAAGATTGCCTCGACCTGAACCCAAACCTGGTGAGCATTCTTATAGGGGTGAACGATTACTGGCATAAAAGAAATGGCCAGTACGACGGTACCGTTGAGGTTTACGAAAACGATTTCCGTGCATTGCTGCAACGGACAAAACAAAATTTGCCCAATGTGGCACTGGTAATTTGCCAGCCGTTTTATGTATTGAACACTTCTGCCGTGGATGAATCGTGGGTTGAGCCCATGAAGGAATACCAGACAGCAGCCAAAAAACTTGCCGGTGAGTTCGACGCCTTGTGGGTTCCCTTTCAGGAGGTTTTTGATGAGGCAGTAAAATATGCTCCTGGTACCTATTGGGCAGGCGACGGGGTTCATCCTTCCATGGCCGGAGCCCAGCTAATGGCAGAAGCCTGGTTGAGGGTAGTAGAGTAAAAGATTTGTTAGCTTATTGAACTCCAGTCGAATTCGGTTTGTTTCGTTGCTTTCAGGTTTTCGAGCAGCACGCGGTTTTCCTCTTTTTGCAGGAATGGGTCGCCTGTTAAAACTTCGGAAGCCACATCGCGGGCCAGTTTCAGAATTTCGCCGTCTTTGCCCAGATTGGCAATTTTCAGGTCGAAGCCGATTCCACTTTGTTGTGTTCCTTCCAAATCACCCGGACCGCGAAGTTTCATATCCACTTCGGCAATTTCAAAACCGTCGTTGGTGCGCACCATGGTAGCCAGCCGTTTACGGCTTTCGTTACTGATTTTGTACGATGACATCAGAATGCAGTACGATTGTTCTGCGCCCCGGCCAACCCGTCCACGCAACTGGTGTAACTGCGACAATCCAAACCGTTCGGCGCTTTCAATCACCATCACCGAGGCATTGGGAACATCCACGCCTACCTCAATAACCGTTGTGGCTACCATAATGCGGGTTTCTCCCTGTTTAAATTTCTGCATGGCATTTTCTTTCTGCACCGGTTTCATGCGGCCGTGCACCATACCTACTTTTATGCAGGGAAACGCCTCGGAAATATGTCGGAAACCTTCTTCGAGGTTTTTCAAATCCATTTTTTCCGATTCGGTAATGAGCGGGTAAACTACATAAATCTGCCTTCCCTTTTCCATTTGCTGCCGCAGAAAATTATAAACCTGTTTGCGGCGGTTTTCAAAAAAGTGGTGGGTTTCTATGGGTTTTCGTCCGGGTGGCAGTTCGTCTATTACCGAAACATCCAAATCGCCGTAAACCGTCATAGCCAGCGTTCGGGGAATGGGAGTGGCTGTCATAACAAGCACATGGGGCGGAATGAGGTCGTTTTTTTGCCAGAGTTTGGCCCGTTGTGCCACGCCAAAACGGTGCTGCTCGTCTATTACTACCAACCCGAGGTTTTGAAAATTCACCACATCTTCTATTAAGGCATGTGTCCCAATCAGAATTTGCATTTGCCCCGATTCCAGCGCTTCGTGCAGCACTTTTCTGTCACTGGCTTTGGTTGACCCGGTGAGCAACCCCACTTCAATACCCATTCCGTTTAAAAAGTTGGAAATGGATTGAAAATGTTGCTGCGCCAGAATTTCGGTAGGCGCCATCAGGCAACTCTGAAAATCATTGTCCATGGCCAGCAGCATGGTCATCAGCGCCACCAGCGTTTTTCCGCTGCCCACATCGCCTTGCAAAAGACGGTTCATCTGTACATTGCGATTTACATCGCGCCTGATTTCCTTCAAAACTTTTTTCTGCGCTCCTGTTAATTCAAAAGGCAAAAAATCGGAGTAAAACGTATTAAAATTGTAACCTACCTTTTCAAAACGAAATCCCTTAAATTTATTTTCGCGGTTATGTTTTAGTGCCAGAATTTTGAGTTGAATGAGAAACAATTCTTCGAATTTCAGCCTGAACCGGGCATTTTTCAAGTCGGTGGTATTTTCAGGTTTATGAATAATGGAAAGCGCTTCCTCCAGCGAAACCAGTTTTAATTTTCGGGTAATATAATCGGGCAACGTTTCCTTAATTTTTCCTTTGGCCAGCGAAATGAGGGTGAGCTGAAATTTGTTGATGGTTTTGGAAAGCAGGTACTTTTTTTTCATGTTTTCGGTGGTCACGTAATGTGCCTGAAAAAGCCCTGCCGGTTTGAGTTGCTTTTCCTCTTCGGTTTCCATTTCCGGGTGCACCACATTAATGCGCCCGTTAAATTCCGATGGTTTTCCAAAAACGATGTATTCTTTATTCAGTTCCAGATGATCCAACTGCCATTTTACACTTTGAAACCACACCAGTTCAATGCTGCCGGTGTCGTCGTAAAACCGTGCTGTAAGGCGCTGTTTGTGGCCTGCACCCACGGTATCCATCGAGCGGATTCTGCCTTTAATTTGAATGTGAGGCATTTGGGCATGGATTTCCGAAATTTTGTAAAATTTGGTTCGGTCGATGTACTTGTACGGGAAATAGTAAACCAGGTCGCCAAAGGTTTTAATCTTTAGCTCTTTCGCCAGCAATTCGGCACGTTTTGGCCCCACGCCGGGTAAAAATTTGATATCCTGATCCAAAAAACCGATCATAAAACAAAGATAATTAAACTGAAGAAAGAAAGCTTAAATTGACAAATTGAGAAATGGTTAAATTGAATTCTTGTTAGAATTTCACCGTCAATTTCAAATTAAACTTCCGGTCGGTGAGGTAGTTGGGAACGGCAAACTGGTCGCCCTGAATGCTGGAAACCCAGAAATAGGAAATGGTGTTGTTGATATTCAGCAGGTTAAAAACCTCGAGACTAACCCACATATCGTTGATGTGACTGAGAAAACGGTTTTGCATCGGGTTTGACGGACTGATAATTACTTTGGAAAACCCCAGGTCGATGCGGCGGTACGACGGCATGCGAAAAACGTCCTGATGCCGTTCCGAATTGGGGGGGCCGGTGGGCAGGCGGGCGCCGTAAAAACCCGAAAGCTGCATTTTGTATGAAGGATTTCCGGGGAAATAATCCTGGAAAAAAAGGCTGAAATTCATCCACTGGTCGGTGGGGCGGGGGATGTACCCGTGTCCGTCGCCCAAAATATCTTCCTCGGTTTTCATAAACGAGAGGCTGGCCCACGACTGCACGCCACTCACAAACTCGCCGTTCACTTTCATGTCGATTCCGGTGGCATATCCCACCGCTTCCTGCTCGCCCAGATAGCGAATCTGCACATTTTCAACCTGGTAGGGAATCAGCCGGTTCATGTGTTTGTAATACGCCTCGGTAGTAAACCGAAACGGGCGGTCCCAGGCCGTAAAAAGATAGTCGGTTCCGGCAACCACCTGATACGAACGTTGTGCCCTTGTATCATCATTTATCGAACCATCCCTGTTTTTCAGTTCCTTGAAAAAAGGAGATTGGTGGTACATTCCGCCCGAGAGGCTGAATGAAATTTTGCTTTCCCATTCAGGGTAGTAACTTAAGGAAATTCTCGGGCTTACCAGGAACTCGTCATTAAAATCCCAGTAATTGAACCTTACGCCGCCGGTAAAGTACAAATCGCCGCTACTTACCGGCACACTCCAGGTGTCCTGAAAATATCCTGTAATTCGGTTTGAACTTACTTTATTCCTGGTATTCAGCGTAAAATAGAGTAAAACTTCTTTATCGGAATAGGGTAGTGAATAGCCGGTTGAGTCGCGGTAAATCCATTCGTTGATTTTATCTTCAAATTGCTCATGCTGAAATTTAATTCCCCAATTCAGCAAATGATTATCGGAATTGTAGGCGCCTTTGTGTGAAAAACTGTACACATTGGCATCGAGGTAATTGCGTGCATGGTTCAAAAAGGTTCCCACGCCAAGGTTGAGCACGCTGTCGCCAAATTCCTCCGAAGCCATATTGCGTTCCAACTGGTTCAGGTAATATTGCCCCAAAATGTCGTAAGTTTCTTTTTCAGAAGTGTTAAAGGCCGACAAAATAAATTTCAGGTTGAGATTAAGGTTGGGGTGGTAATTGGCCGAAAGTGCGCCGAGATAAGTTTGAAAATCGTCGATTTCCTGTCCCTGAAAATAGATGGTGGTATTGAGTGGCGTTTGCCAGGTGCCGAAGGTGGTTTGCCGGGTTTGCGGAACAAAACGATACTGGTTTTGGGCCATGTTCCCGAGAAACGAAAGGTCGAAATTTTCAGAAAAACGAAAGGTGATATATGTTTGAACATCGAGAAACTTAGGGTCGTATTCTCCTTTTTCATCAAGCCCGCCCAGCATATAGCTGTTGGTTTTGTAACGGATGCCTGTAATGTGTGCCAGCCGGCCTTTTAGCGCCACATCTTCGAAATGGGCAGTTGCACCCAGCAGACTCATGGAGGCCGAACCTCTGAAAACACTGGGTCTCCTGTATTTGATGTCGAGTACCGACGACATTTTATCGCCGTAACGTGCATCGAAACCGCCGGCAGAAAAGTCGATGGTTGAAACCATGTCGCTGTTAATAAAGCTTAGTCCTTCCTGCTGTCCGGCACGAATGAGGAAAGGCCGGTAAATTTCAATGTCGTTTACATACACCATATTTTCATCGAAGTTGCCGCCCCGCACGGTGTATTGCGAGCTCAGTTCGTTGTTGGTTGAAACGCCCGGCAAAGTTTTAATCAGCGCTTCCACACCGCCGGTGGCCGCATCGGGCATCACTTCCATAAACCGCGGATCGAGCCGGGTAACATTTCCTCCGCTTCGGCGCTGCTCGGTAACCACTATTTCAGCCAGTTTAAGGTCGGTAGCCGGAAGAATAATTTCGAGCGTAATGTTCTCTTCAGATGCTGCATATATCGTATCTGCAAAACTGGCATAACCAACCGATGAAAAAACAACCACCACTTCTCTGCCCGCAGGGATGCGCAGCAGAAATTTCCCTTCCCTGTTTGAACTGGTGCCCAGGGGGAAGTCCTTCAGCGCGATATTAACCATATCGAGCGGCATTCCGTCGCTGTCGCGTACAGTTCCCCTGAGGGTTGCATTATTGCTTTGGGAAAAACCGGCAAATACGGTAACCAGCAGAAATACGAAAATGTATAGCTTTTTTATCATCGGCACAAAACTAAAAAACCAATTGTAGTATCAACTTTTTATTGATAAATAAATTGTGTTCGGGTGAAAAAATTATTTCAGCATTTTGGGCGTAAGCCTTGCCGCCATTTCTCCGGTGCGCGCTTCCACCATTTTCCACGATTCCACGTCAAAATCGATTGCAACACTGGCGCAGGTAGGCATATCGTGGTTGTAATGCTTCAATAAATTACTGACAAAGTAGAAAAAACCGGGGTTGTGGCCGAAAAAAAAAGCCGTTTCGGTTCCCTCGGGCAGCGATTGAATGAGTTCCAGAAACTCCGAAGTGGTGAGTCCGTCGTATATATTCTTGTTTTCTCTTATCTGATTTTTTTCATATCCCAGATTCTCAGCAAAAATCCGTGCGGTTTTCAGTGCGCGTTTTGCCGGGCTTGAAATCATCAGGCCGGGCACAATGCCCTTCTTTTTCAACTCTTTGCTCACAAGGGCAGCGTCGTTTTTCCCTCTGTCTTTTAAATCGCGGTTAAAATCATCATCGTAACCGTAAGGAACGGCTTTGGCATGACGCACTATTACTACTCGTTTCATTTCTTTGAATTTTATTTCCCAGCAAATTTAGTTTATTTTGAGGCAACAATTAACGGATTTGATTCTCTTTTTTATGAAACGCATCGGATTATTATCGGATACGCACGGATTTTTGCATGAAAGGCTTTTCCCATTTTTTGAGAAGGTAGATGAAATATGGCATGCCGGTGATTTTGGCTCAATTGAGGTGGCCGATGAGCTGGCTGCATTCAAACCGGTAAAAGGTGTTTACGGCAATATCGACGGGCAGGATGTTCGTGTTGTTCATCCGCAGCACCAGCGGTTCATGTGCGAAGGTGTTGATGTTTGGATGACACACATTGGCGGCTATCCCGGCCGGTACGAGCGGTATGTGAAGCCGGAGATTTTTCATAATCCTCCGAAATTGTTTATTAGCGGGCACTCTCATATTTTAAAGGTGGTTTACGATAAAAAACTTGGATTGCTGCACATCAACCCGGGAGCTGCCGGTTACAAAGGTTTCCATAAAAAATGTACCGCAGTGCGGTTTGTTATTGATGGAGAAAAGATTAAGGATTTGGAAGTTTGGGAGATGGACCGAAGTGAAATTTTAAAAACTTTAAAATGAGGTTAAGAATTCATCACTTTTTTGATATTATTCGTGATTTTGGAAGTGGAAAAGAAATTATACAGCACCCGTTTCAGCATTCATACCATAGGATTGCCTCCCAAATTTTTAACGATTCAAACCTGAAACTGGAAATTGTAATCGAATCAGATGATGTTTGCCATGGCTGTGTTCATCTGATTGATAAAAAATGTGATGATGTAATTACCCACCGCAAGGATTTTACACAAAAGGAAGATTTTAATAACTATCTGGATATCCGAATAAATGAAGTTTGCGGGATTTGTCCCTCAGTTTTTTATACGCCGAAAGAGTTATGCTCGTTCGGAGAAGAATACATCAAAAACATTTTTTACATCTATGAAGGAAATGATATTTTACATACCGAAATGAGGAAAAAGAATGTAGAGAAAGGATTTAAGTTATATGCCCGACAACATGGTTTTGATAGTCCAATCTAAAAAAAAAATTAATCACCGGCTTTTGTATAAAACCCGGCTACCCAGTTATTCTTTGTAATAAAACCATCATCCTTTAAACCAACTTCTTTTGCTTTGGCTTCTAAATCGGGAATATCTTCGGTATAAAACCCGCTTATAAAAAGTTTGCCGTTTTGATTCAGATATTTTGAATAGGCAGGTAAATCGTTCATCAAGACATTTTTATGGATGTTGGCAAAAATGAAATCGTAATTTTCCTGTCCCAGCAAACGGGCATCACCTTGTAATACCTTTAGATTTTTAATATGGTTTCGTTCCGCATTTTCGTATGTACCTTTTACCGACCATTCATCGATGTCGATGGCGGTAATTTTCGCAGCGCCTTTCATGGAAGCCAGAATTCCCAGAATGCCTGTACCACAACCCATGTCGAGTATTTTTTTGCCGGTAAGTTCTTCCTTCAGAATGGCTTCCAGCATCAGGGAGGTGGTTTCGTGGTTGCCGGTGCCAAATGCCATGTTGGGTTCAATTATAATTTCGTATTTGCATTTGGGATAATTTTGGTGGAACGGCGCCCGAACCAGGCATTCCCCGGCGATAACCAGCGGTTTGAAATAGTTTTTCTCCCATACTTCGTTCCAGTTTTGACTTTTAATTAACTCCTTACTTACCCGGAATGAATAGTTTTCTTCAAACGTTTTCAGAAGATCAAATACATCTGCCTCATGAAAAGCAGCAATCGGAATGAAAGCTTCCATTCCGGTTGTTGTTTCAGTGAAACTTTCAAACCCTGTTTCGGCCAGTTGTGCCATTAATACATCGCGCAGCCATTCTTCAAACGGGGTGATTTCTATTTCAATTTTGAAGTAGTCCACAAAGTTTTTAATCCTTTTGAATTTGCTTAACTTATTAAAAAAATAAAAATGGCGGTTCGGAAACCGCCACACCCTTAAAATCCATTAATTATACCAAGGAAATCTTCGGCTTTTAATGATGCGCCGCCAATGAGTCCGCCGTCAACATCTTTGTTGGCAAAAAGTTCTTTGGCATTACTCGGTTTGCAACTGCCACCGTAAAGAATGGAAGTTTCTTCTGCAACTTCATCGCCAAATTTTGCTGCAATGGTGCTGCGGATAAACGCATGAATTTCCTGTGCCTGTTCCGAAGAGGCGGTTTTGCCGGTTCCGATGGCCCAGATGGGTTCGTAGGCAATTACCAGCTTTTTGAAATCGCTTACCGGCAGTTTAAAGATGGTTTCCTCCAACTGTTTTTTTACAAATTCGTTTTGGGCTTCGGCTTCGCGCACTTCCAATGGTTCGCCACAGCAGTAGATGGGAGTGAGTCCGTTTTCGAGCGCAAGCGCCACTTTTTTGTTTAGTACTTCGCTGGTATCACCGTAATATTCACGCCTTTCCGAGTGGCCGAGAATAACGTATTCAGCATCGGTTGACTTTACCATTTCGGCAGAAACTTCGCCGGTAAAAGCGCCATTGGCTTCGGCTGCACAGTTTTGTGCAGATACGCCAATGCGGTCGCTATTTACCGACTCAACCACTTTGGTGAGGTGCGTAAACGGCACGCCCAGCACAACAACCACATCGTCGGCTGCTTCTTTGGCTACCAGCGCATCAACCGCTTTGGCCAGTTTAATTCCTTCCTGTAAATTGGTGTTGCATTTCCAGTTTCCTGCTACTATTTTCTTTCTCATTTTTCTTGTATTTATATTTTTTATGAATAAAATTATTTCTTACAAATTTAAAAGCTTCTTCCGGTTAAACGAGAACCATTTTTTTAAGTTGTTTGCAATTAACTATTTATTGATGAATTCCTCTTCAAATTCTTCGGGTGTGGGAATGTCGTTGAAATGGTATTTGGCCACAATGGTACCGTTGTTCAGTACCACTAAACCCGGGTTGGCCCTGACTATGGTTTTCAAAGTAATTTCATCGCAGTTGAAGAATTCGTAAGGAATGCCATGTTCTTCGGTAAATGACTGATATTCATCGGGTAGGGAAGATGTAAGGCCAATGAATGAAAAGCCCTGATCTATCGCCCAGGTTGCCAGTGTGTTGATTTTTTCCTGAGATTTTCTGTTCGATTTTCTTAAATCGTACGCCACTGCCATAAACACATAGTTGTCGTCGTATATGAAAAAGTCGATGATGTTGTCACCCTCGGGAGTTTCGATAGTAAAATCGTGAATGGGCGGCTCATAGCCTTTTTGTATCAACATCGATTCCATGTCGTGAAACTCGTAATTCAGGGTATCCTGCCAGGGATAATTTTCTTCTGTAAATCGTTCTACTTCGCCTGTGTTTTTGTTTTTGTAGTAGAATATGTTTTCATAAATATCCTGCTGCGCATCGGGTGGTATCGACATCGCCCCGGGAATATTCACCCCAACTTTATATGGTCTGAAATCGAAGATGGGCAAATGATTGTATGAATGAATTGCAATGCCTGCATACACAAGAACAGAAAGAAGGGAAAGCGCGTATCCTGCCTTTTTACCGGGCAGGCCTTTCATGTTGTTCCTGTGGTAAAAAACAATAAAGGTTAATGCAATAAGAACCAGATTTTTATAGAAAGTTTCCCAGTTTGAAATAACAAGGGCATCGCCAAAACAGCCGCAGTCGGTAACCGGATTTTCGATGGCAATCCACAGGGTGAGACCCGTAAAGAAAACCATGAACAGCATGGCCAGCCATGAAGCCAGGCGGTGAAAGGTATTAAAAAGCAATCCTACCCCGATGGCAAATTCGGCAAAAGCCAGTAAGACCCCAAGCGGAAAAGTAGCCCACAGCAACCAGTCAAGGTTCATAGCAATAAAATAATCCGAGAATTTAAATGCCGAACCCCACGGGTCGATGCCTTTAACAAATCCGGAAAAAATAAATGTCAATCCCACAACTATGCGGGAGAAGTGTTTTATGAATTTCATCATTTAATTTTTAACAGTTTATTCCTTAAAATCAATTTTTATAAGGGCAAACACGGCATAATTTATTATATCGAGATAGTTGGCATCAATCCCTTCCGATACGGTCGTTTGTCCCTGATTGTCTTCAATTTGTTTGGTCCGTTTCAGTTTCATCAGAATTAAATCGGTATAAGAGCTAATCCTCATTTTTCGCCAGGCTTCGTCGTAATCGTGATTTTTGTTCAGCATCAGCGATTTTGCTTTCTGAAACCATTTGTCGTAAAGTTCCAGCGTTTTGTTTTTATCCAGCTCAGCCTCCGAGGGCCCCAGCTCCAGTTGAATCAGTCCCATGATGGCATAATTAATAATACCAATAAATTCGGGCCGGATTCCTTCCTGTACTTTTGAAACGCCCTTCTCCTCAATGCTTCTTATTCGGCGGGCTTTAATGTAAATCTGATCGGTAATCGATACAGGTCGTAAAATTCGCCAGGCGGTACCGTAATCTTTCATTTTATCGCTGAAAACGGTGCGGCAGGTCGCTATCACATCATCATATTGCTGGTTTGTGTTTTTCATACCTGTTTTTTAAAAGAGGGATAAAAATAGAAAAATTTGAGGAACTTGAAGGGTTTTATTATACATTTGTAAAACTGAATTGTATAACCATAAAACATTTTGCTTATGTTGATTACCCAGTCGGCGGGTAAGTTCCTCAAAAGGAAAAACTCCATCAACCTTGATGGAAAATTGATTGATTTTTCCGAACCGGTGGTAATGGGAGTTATTAATGTTACACCCGATTCATTTTACGATGGGGGTAAACTTACTGACGAGAAGGTGTTGCTTTCGGCCGTTGAAAAAATGGTAAAAGAAGGCGTTGCCTTTCTTGATGTGGGCGGAGTATCCACCAAACCCGGCGCTGCATTGGTTTCCACAAAAACGGAACTGGAACGATTGCTTCCTGCTGTTCATGCCATTCGTAAAAATTTTCCCGAAATTCCGTTGTCTATCGATACTTTTCGTTCGTGGGTAGCTGTGCGGGTAATAGATGAAATTGGCCCCATTGTGGTTAACGATATTTCCGGAGGTTCGCTCGACTCGAAAATGTTTGAAACCATTGGGAAAATGAACGTGCCTTATGTACTTACCCACATTCAGGGAACTCCGCAGAATATGCAGGAAAATCCGCACTACGACGATGTTGTAAAAGATGTTTCCACGTGGATGAGCGAAGGCGTTAAACGCCTTACCAAATTTGGTGTGAAAGATGTTATTATCGATCCCGGTTTCGGTTTTGGGAAAGAGATTAACCATAACTACGACTTGCTCAACCGCCTCGATTCGTTCAAGGTGTTTCAACTTCCTGTAATGGTCGGCCTCAGCCGTAAATCAATGATTTGGAAATGGCTTGGCATTAAACCTGAAGAAGCACTGAACGGGACAACCGCGCTTAATACAATGGCGCTGCTCGGCGGCGCCGATATTTTGCGGGTACACGATGTGAAAGAGGCCGTAGAAGCGATTGAACTGGTAAAAGCGCTTAAATCAACTGTAATCTGATGCCGGTATTTATAACCATACGTTTTCTCGATATCCTCGATATTTTGCTTGTGGCGCTGTTGCTGTATCAGTTGTACAGGCTCATTAAAGGAACGGTTGCCTTTAACATTGTTATCGGTCTGTTTTCGCTGTACCTGCTGTGGCTGGTAGTGAAGGCGCTGAATATGCAGCTTCTGGGAACCATAATGGGGCAGTTTATCGGGGTTGGTGTGTTGGCGCTGATCATTGTTTTTCATCCCGAAATCAGAAAATTCCTGGTGTTTATCGGCACAAACTACAACGTGAACCGTGTGCTCTCGCTCGACAAACTTTTTGGCATGCACAAAGGGAAACAGGTGAGTAACGATCAGGTGGAAATTCTTGCTGATGCCTGCTTTTCTCTGTCAAAATCAAAAACCGGAGCGTTGATTGTTATTGCCCGAACCTCGGAACTGAACGAACAGATAAATACCGGAGAACCGCTGAATGCCCAAATCTCCTCTTCGCTTTTGCGCACCATTTTTTTTAAAAATACGCCCCTACACGATGGTGCCGTAATTATCAAAAACAATATTATTGTTGCAGCCGGTTGCATTTTACCTCTAACCCAACGCGATATTGACAAAACACTTGGCCTGCGTCACCGGGCAGCCATTGGCATAACCGAAAATTCCGATGCCGTTACAATTATCGTTTCCGAAGAGCGGGGATCGGTCTCTTTTGCCGTTGATGGTGAAATTAAGCGGCGGATTTCGCGCGAGGTGCTGATTGAACAACTGGAAGAACATCTGAACAATCCCCGTCGCTAACAGGTATTATTTCCCCCCATTGGTAATATTTAAGAGAAATCATCATGAACAAAATTTGTAAATTATTTGGCATCCAATATCCTGTTGTTCAGGGCGGAATGGTTTGGTGCTCGGGCTGGCGGCTGGCTTCGGCAGTAAGTAACTGCGGCGGACTTGGACTCATCGGTGCGGGTTCCATGCATCCCGAAATCCTCGAAGAGCATATCAGAAATACAAAGGCGGCTACCAACAAGCCCTTTGGGGTAAATGTCCCGTTACTTTATCCCGAAACGGAGAGAATTATGAATATCATTGTCAGAATGGGCGTTAAAGTCGTATTTACTTCGGCCGGCAATCCTAAAAAATGGACCGGTTGGTTGAAGGACAAAGGAATTACTGTTGTTCATGTGGTATCCAGTTCGGTTTTTGCCGAAAAAAGTGAATCTGCCGGAGTGGATGCCATTGTTGCCGAAGGTTTCGAGGCCGGCGGTCATAATGGTCGCGAGGAAACAACCACGCTGGCGCTGATTCCTTCGGTTCGAAAAGCAACCGGTTTGCCATTGCTGGCGGCAGGTGGTATTGCTTCAGGACAAGCCATCCTGTCGGCCATGGTTTTGGGCGCCGACGGGGTTCAAATCGGTTCGCGGTTTGCCGTTTCAGAAGAATCGTCGGCTCATCTGCATTTCAAAAGTCTTGTTACACAAATGGGCGAAGGAGAAACCTGGCTGGCATTGAAGAAGCTGGCCCCGGTAAGGTTCGTGAAGAATGCTTTTTTTGAGCTGGTTGACGAAGCTGAAAAACGCGGTGCATCCGCCGAAGAGTTAAGGGAATTGTTGGGAAAAGGCCGGGCCAAAAAAGGTATTTTTGAGGGTGACCTGGAAAACGGCGAGCTGGAAATTGGCCAGGTTTCGGCAGCAATTCATGAAATACTTCCGGTAAAAACCATCATGGAGAATCTGATTTCGGAGTATAAATTAGCGGTTAAAGATATATCGGCAGACGAGAGATTTGATTTCTAACTTTTTTAACATTTTGTTCATCAGGTGATCCGCCAACTGGCGGACACCAGATGAATTAGCCGTCGGATGAATGAAATCAATCGAATGTGGTTTTGTCAATCTGATATTTGTTGCGGTCGGACGAGCTGCGTGAAACCAGCTCCCCCAGAAAGCCGCCCAGAAAAAATTGCGCACCGATGATCATTGCGGTAAGCGCTATATAAAAATAGGGGCTGTTGGTAATCAGGTTTCCGACAATGCCATGCTGAAGTTGAATGATTTTTTCAACTCCCAGGTAAATGGCTGCTGCCAGTCCGATAAGGATCATTAAAATTCCCAGAATGCCGAAAAAGTGCATGGGGCGCTTTACAAACCGCGAAATGAACATTACCGAAAGCAAATCGAGCGGGCCGCGAACAAATCGCTCCATGCCAAATTTGGTTATGCCGTATTTGCGTTCGCTGTGCACCACCACTTTTTCTCCAATGTTGTTGTAGCCGGCCCATTTGGCCAGCACAGGAATGTAGCGGTGCATTTCTCCATAAACTTCAATGCTTTTTACCACGTTTTTCCGATACGCTTTCAGCCCGCAGTTCATGTCGTGCAGTTTTATTCCGGTCATTCTGCGCACCGTCCAGTTGTAAAATTTGCTGGGAAGGTTTTTGGTAAGTACCGGGTCGTGGCGTTTCTTTTTCCAGCCCGATACCAGGTCGTAACCATCTTCTTTTACCATCCGGTAGAGCTCCGGAATTTCATCGGGGCTGTCCTGCAAGTCGGCATCCATGGTAATCACCACATCGCCCTGTACCACATCGAACCCGCAGTAAAGGGCAGCAGATTTTCCGTAGTTGCGCCTGAATTTTATTCCCCTGATGTTGGGATTTTCTTTTTGAAGAGCTTCTACCACCTGCCACGAATTGTCTTTGCTGCCGTCGTCCACCATAATGATTTCATAGGAAAAATCATTCGCATTCATTACTTTTTTTATCCAGGCAGCCAGTTCGGGCAACGACTCTTCTTCATTAAAAAGAGGTACAACTACGGAAATATCCATTCAAGTTAATTTATTCCGGTTATCCTAAAAATCTTCTTTAGGTGCCTTTTTTGTGAAAATGGAAGTGATAAGGGATATAATCAATCCGATAAACGCTCCTCCAAAAATATTCATAATAAACATGATGGCTGGTTTCTGAAATTTTGTGGCCATTTCCACAGCCATGTCGATTTGTTCCTCGGGAACATTACCCTGGCGAACCAGTTGCTCTTCCATTTGGAGCCTCAACTGTTCCTGTAACGACGGGTCGATAACAGCATACAGCAGGTAAGTGAAAAAACCCGTAAGAATGGATGCAAAAACCATGGTAAGTACACCCAGGCCGAGAGCTTGTCCGTAGCTCATTTCCCCACCCAGTGATGTGCGGTAGTTCAACTGCGCAATAATAACTCCGGCAATCATTACACCATATGTAACCCATTGGGCCGATTTTGAAAAGGTATTCCCGGTTGCATAATAGGCAACCGAAACAAGAATGAGGGCAATACCAAGGTAAAGACCGTAAGTAACTGATGATTTCCAGAGAGATACAGATTTTTCTTCCATAACTGTTTGTTTTTAAATGGTAAAGTTTCATGCAAATATAGGTTTATTTGATCGGAAATTTGCCGGGAACTTAATTTTTTCTACTTTTGCAGCGGGTAAGTCCTGTGCGACCAGCTCCTGCTGAATTCCCCCAGGGTCGGAAGGCAGCAAGGGTAGGCGGTTGTAGCGGTGCGACACAGGTAGCTTACCCACTTTTTTTTTAAGAAAAAAAAGGTGGCGAAAGGTTGAAAAAAGTTTTGCAGAATTAAAAATTAATTCTTTTCTTTGCGCCGCTGTTTTACAAAAGCAAACGTTCTGAAAATACTGAATAAAAGCCGAATTAGCTCATCCCGATTGCTATCGGGAGGTCAGAGCACGTTCCGCCGTTTAGCGGATTGGAGGTCCTCAGTCAGAGACTAAAAGGCAGAGTAGATTTGAAATATTAAATAAAAGCCGAATTAGCTCAGTTGGTCAGAGCACGTGATTTGTAATCTCGGGGTCCTCAGTTCGAATCTGAGATTCGGCTCAAATAGAATCAGGGGAGATACCGAAGCGGTCAAACGGGGTCCCGATAACTATCGGGATAAATCTGTTGGCAAAGCGGGGGTATTTAAAAGGAAGTTCTTATAAAATAAATGGGGAGATACCGAAGCGGTCAAACGGGGCAGACTGTAAATCTGTTGGCAAAGCCTTCGTAGGTTCGAATCCTGCTCTCCCCACAATTGAAAGGGTTAAGTTGTTTAAAATCGGCTTAATCCTTTTTTTTTGTCCCGACATTTGCACTGCTTTTTTGAAAATCGATAAAATTCCTATTTTTACCACCAGCCAAAAACGACCAGCATGGTACTTCGTGAGTCTGTTAGAGAAATATTATCGGAAAAGAAAATTCGGAGGGAGGGCTTGCATGTAAAGCACATTGCCCGGCATGTGATTAACCAAAACAGAACCCTGTTTTCGGATGAACAGGATTTTTCCTACGAAACCATAAAAAGCAGAATTAACCAGATGTTGCTTTACGATTCCGGCAGGAAGAACGGTGAATTTACACGGGTTAAAAACCCAAAGACCAGCAAATACCGAAAAGGGGTTTATCGGCTGAAAACCATCCGCAAAAAGAAATTGTGATTTTTAAAAATCCTGAATCATGGTCAGAAAAATCAACCAATTTAGCCACGGCGGGTTCATAGAATTCGACAAAGGCAGTTTCGATAACTGGTGCGTTTATGTTACGCGTGCTAACAGCGAACGGTTTGCACCTACTGACATTCAGTATTTTTCGCGGTTAAAAACACTGGCAAAAAAGCACAACGCCCGGATGGTTTACGATGATTTCGTGGTCATTTATAACCGCACAACGCCGGAAGTTGATAAACGCGTGCTTGAACTGATTTCTGTTTTAAGCCGCCATTATGGAAAGGATACACTTGAAATGGAAATCTGGTTTAACGTGTTGTATGCCGGTATGATAGCCGAAGAAAACAAAGAAAATGCAGTTTTGAAAAAGCGCATAAAACGCCTGGGGATTTATCAGGTTTTAATTGAAAATATGGCTCCTGAGGAAGCTGCTGCTTTCAGTAAAGGGAAAAAATGGACTGAACTGAACAGGCTGATGAAACAAAAAGGATTTTAACCGTTGTTACACCTCAAAATCAACCGGTATGGGGTTGATAAACCGGTTTACTGTAAATACCGGCATTTGGCAGCCATGCACTATCTCCGAAACAAATTTACCGATGTGGGTTCCGGCAAGCCTCGATTCCTGATGGGTACGAATGATGACCAATTCAGGTTTTTCTCGCGCAATGTAATCCAAAACCAGATTGTGTTTTTCCTGTCCTTTGGCTTTTAAAATTTCTACATCGCATTTTACACCGCGCTGTGAAAGCATGTGTTTCAGTTTTTCGGCATTACGCCAGGCAAGACTTTTCTTAGCATCGATGTTCATGGTTAGGGCAGACACAATGGTAACCTGAGCGCCAAATTTTTTCGCGAAAAAGGTTGCCCACAGCAACTTCTTTTTGGTTGTTTGTGAAATATCCAGCGGAATGACAATCCGTTTTATGTCATCCACACGGTAATTGCGGTTGACTGTCATAACCGGGCAAAACGTGCGACTGATGAGTTTATCGGTATCGTCTGGATCAAGGGTACTTCCCTCTTCGCTTTTATCGATAAGGATGAATTCGTACCCTCCCTTTTTCGACTGCCGCTGCAAAATTGAGAGCGGGTCTCCCGTTTTAATTCTGTAAGTAAACTGGCTCAGCGATTTTTCCGGTATCGATTCTTCGATGAACCTGCGAAGTTTCATCAATTCATCCGATTTCATATGGTTGGCCCGTTTGGCATGAAAAATCTGTTCGAAAAGGGAAGGCTTATCGATGATGTGATAAACAAATATCCGCATTCCAAGTGACTGCTGAAAAAATAGTGACTGGTTCAATAACAACTTTCCTTCCTTCGTAGGTGGAATCAGTGCGAGTATATTGTTTGATCTGTAACGCATTTCGTTGACTTAGAATTTTCTTGTCTCTCGCCGCAATATACGAAAAATGTAGGTTTCTGGTTCGGCAATATTTTGTAAAATATCAGAAAACCACGGATATTGCCTGTTTCGTTATTGGGCTGGTAATCCTGAATTCAGTGCTGAAGTCTGGTACGTACCTGAAAGGCGTTTGCAGGATTGGCAACAAAGAGCTGATGAATATCGTGCTGACTTAATCCAATTTCCGACAAGGCAGGTATCAGGAACTGGTCAATTTCTGTGAAACCCCTGAATGTGCCGCCGTTTGGCTCGCCGGGGCTGTACCAGCCGGCATCGTGAGAAAAGAGTACTTTGTGCAGCAGACCGTGTTTTTTCATAAGCACCGCGAATTCTGTATATCTTTCTATCTCATCGGGCACAAAATAATCGAAAGCTACCCACGCTCCTTTTTTTGCGGCCTCAATGTGTTTTTCAAAGTCCGGTTCATTCTGGGCATGTGTCCAGATGAATGCCGAAGGGTGAATTTGGTGTTTTTCGAGTATTTCCAGTTGCTGAAAAGCGGGCAGGGCAGGGCCGGTATGCGACATAATGGTCAGACCGGTAGCCTTATGTGTGATACACGCTGCCTCCACAATTTTCCGGTTAATGTCTTCCAGTGGTTTTCCATCGACAGCAATTTTAATGAATCCCGGAAATACCCCGGTTCCTTCTATTCCGTTTTGTGCTTCGTCAATCCATCTTTGAGCCAGCTCCTGGGCCGTTTCTTCAAACGCATGTCGTGGTAAGTATTTTCCGTCAACCGCACTGTAATAGCCAGTGTTGGTAATGAGTTGAACTCCTGATTTTTCTGAAAGCATTCTCAGCAACTCAGGATCGCGCCCCAGCCAGGCAGGAGTACATTCAACCAGCGTGTTGAAGCCGCGTTTTTTAATTTCCTCAAGGTATGGGAGAACTACTTCTGCAACGCTGTCTTTGTTCCAGCGGTGGTAACCTGTACTGTCGGCGCCAATAAAGTCAACCAGCAGATGCTCGTGATGCAGTGTTTTGCCGATGGATGGTGCTGGAATTCGTCCGTTGACAGTAACAATTTCAGGTTGCAGGCCAGAGCAGGCCGCTGCCAACAGAAAAACAAAACTCAAGGCAAACCGGCTTTTCGATTTCATACATTCAAGAAGTGTCATAAAGTCTGTCTTTACCATAAAAACTGGAGGATAGAAATGGTTTTATTCAAATTCAGCTTTTCCGAAAAATTCAGGACGGTGGTAATCAGGATTTTCTGTTTTTACCGGATTCCAGGTAACGTAGTGCGGAAGAGCTGTTTCGTCGCCGCATTTGTAAAAATTGGCCGTGGCCTTCAGGCCTTTAAACGTTTTAAGGTCACTGTAGGAAAAAGCTTCAAGAGGAATACGAATCATCATTTCCCATTCAAAATTACCCGACTTATCATTAAATGGCTCTCCTCCCAGCGACGATTTAATTTCAATTTTTTCAACGGTTTCAGGGTCCACAAATTTCCGGTTATTTCTGCCGGTCCCGTAAGCTAAATGAATGGTTCCAATACAGTTGAACTCAAAATTGTAATAGCTTATGCCATCGGGCGAAACAAAAAACTCTACGCAGCTGTCTTTATAAACTTCTCCGTTGGTGCGGGTTTCTCTGGCCCTTAAATGATTTTCGGCTACGTAATATTTCAGCCAAATCTCATTTCCGGTATGCCCGATGCGGAAATTGACTTTTGGCAGATAGTCGTATTCTTTCCAGTTTAAAACCTGAATATAGTTGGTAACGGTTTGTTTCTCAAGCACGTTTTCTGCTTCATCCAGAGAAACTGTTTTTCCGGGGGTAATTTTTTTAACAAAAAGTCGGTTCATTGCTTTCCATTTTAATTTCGGTAAAGGTAAACATTTCTTTTTTCAGGCAAAAAAGTCTTTAATCAGAACGGTGAAAATTTTGAGCATGGTTAAAGCCGTTTCAGGTAACTTTCGGTAACTTTTTCCACTGCATGTATCACCTCGTCCACATTATCTGTTGTGAAACACAGGGGCGGTTTCGATTTAATAACATTGTCGAACGGTCCGTCGGTACTTACGAGGATGTGTCTGTTTCG
>Ga0334895_1000529_pt1 | contig 50542 bp, 51 predicted proteins | sample GraSluR3_MG_7_FD_207229 | JGI IMG/M metagenome (GOLD analysis project Ga0334895, IMG submission 207229) | Sludge microbial communities from methane-producing bioreactor in Wageningen University, Netherlands - Granular Sludge_31_05-R3 | ecosystem: Engineered > Bioreactor > Anaerobic >... | reverse complement strand
GAGCTCGAGCCCCTTACCTGGGCGAGTTTTTTAAGCGTTTCCCTGTCGTCAACGAAGACGAACTCCCAGGACTTGCGGTTTCCCGCAGAAGGCGCCCTCAGCACCGCTTCCTTGAGGATCTCCACCTTCTCGGGCTCCACGGGCCTGTCTTCGAACTTTCTGATGCTGTGGCGTTTTCTCAAAAGCTCTATCATGTGCGTCAACCTCCCGTAATAATTTTGACATTTCCCTTTTATTATATCTTACGCTGCAGCAAAGGTTCCAGCGTCAGGTGGACGTTTTGCACCATGAGTTCGGCCTGCCCGCACTCGAGAGTCGCCACTTCCCCCGATTCGTCGAAGAAACGGATCGCACCGGAGTCGACCCTGGTTTCGAGGTCGCGCCCGAAGGCCAACGCGAGGGCCTTGAGGACTGATGCGGTATGCTTCGCGCTCCCGTCGCAGTGCCGTGTCGCAGGCTCCAGGATCCTTCCCCTGCCGTCGTAGAGGGAGTTTCTCACCTTTAGAGGTTCCACCGGAGGTTTCCTGTCCACTCTTTCGCCCTCGCTCATGGCGGCTTCCTTCCCTTCTTTTCGTCTTTTTCTAATCCCTCCCGTATCAAGGTATATCAATTCGGTTGCGGGAAAACAAGGACCAAAGGGACTAATTTACACACCACCCCTCAGCCGATACCAAAAAAGGAAAGACGGATCCAGGGAGGGATCTGGCCATGGGGAGGAAAAAGCAAGGAAGCGTATGTTTCCTGCCGCCGAAAAAACCGGTCGTGGACTTTTCGGAAGAAAGTCCAACCGACGAGGCCGTGCTGGAGGTAGTGTACGAGGATGACCGCGCCTTCCTCGAAGATCAGGGCGATTCCGAGGAAGATGAAGGCGAGTTAAGGCGCACGATCTACGAGCTCTTTCACGCCGACATAAAGGACATTCCGCTGCTCTCGCCCGCGGAAGAACGGGAGCTTTCCCGCCGTATCCAGGAAGAAGGCGACAAGGAAGCCTTTGACAGGTTCGTGATGGGGAACCTCAGGCTCGTCATAGCCTGCGCAAAAAAGGTCAGGGACCGGATGGGCAAATACAGCATCCTTTCTTTCATGGACCTCATCCAGGAGGGTGTGCTGGGTCTCATGACGGCCGTCAGCCGCTTCGACTACAGGCGGAACACCCGTTTTTCCACCTACGGCATCTCCTGGATCTACCAGCGCATGAAGATGGCCATGCTGCAGCATCGCTACGGGTTCACCATACCCGGTTACGCCTGCACTTCCGTCCACGTCATGTCGGAACATATTCACTCCTACCGGGCCGGAAGGCTCGATGAAATCCCCGACGACATCGACATGGAGCGCATAAAGGCCCTTTCGCGCATAGTGGGGGCCATGATTCCCATCGACTACGCCGACGACGGGGACTCGACGGGCTATACCATGAGCCCCGAGAGGCTGGCATCGGGGGAATCTTTCCTTGCCACGGAGCTGACGGGCACGGACTGGATGGAGGAAATAGAGGAAGCCCTTTTCAGGGAGGAAATACTCCGGGTCCTCCAGGAGGAGCTTACCGAAAAAGAATACGAGATCCTCTGCCGCAGGTTCGGGATAGGCGGCTGTAACGCCCCCGAGACACTGGCGGACATAGCCCGCTCCTGCGGAAAAAGCTCGGAGCACATCAGGAGCGTCGTCAACGGCGCCCTGGAAAAGCTTAAAGAAAGCGAACTTCTCGCCCGCGTCCACTGCAGTTGGGAGGGCGCCCGGGACTAGCCGGCCGGTTACGGGGCAAAAACAATGGGGAGGTGCGTAGACTTGGGCAGTATAGTCGTTTTTACGCTCGGTGAACAGAAATACGGAGTTCCCATAGAGACGGTGAGGGAGATAATCCCCTCTTCGGAGATCACCCCCGTTCCGGGAACGCCTGAGTTCTTTGAGGGTTTCATGAACGTGCGGGGGGAACTCGTCTCTGTCACCAACCTGAGGAAATTCATAGGCATGGAGATCCCCGAGGACCAAAGCCGCTTCAAGATCCTGATACTCACGTCCATGTCGGGTTCGTCGCGGGGCATCATGGCCGACGACGTTTCAGCCATCGCGGAATTTTCGGCCGAAAAGCTGCAGCCCGCCGACGACGGGAAAAAGGGCGAGGGTTTCCCCAAAGAGGTGCTTCGGGGCGTGGCCGACGTGGAGGGTGACCTCGTTGTGGTGCTCGACGTGGACAAGCTGCTTACAGAAGAACGCAGGGAAGAAGACAAGCTCGGCATCAAGTGAGGTCACTGGTTTCGTCGATGGCCGCCGGGCCCGGGGCATCGGCGTAAATCGCCAGAAGGGCCGAGAGCCAGTGCATCATGAAAGAGGCTATCAGAAGCTGGGACGTCCTGCTGTTGCCGTCGAGGGTCACATAGGGGTCCCGATAGTCCACGGGGCGGATTATCCCCTCGACGGGATCGAGGAAAAAGCGTACCGACGGCCTTCCTTCGCGGGGTTTCTTGCTGTTTCCGTCCTGGCCGGCCTTCCAGAAGCGGCCCGCAGGGTCAAGCCTTTCTATCACCAGGGGTTTGAGGTCGGTGGAGGGGAAATCGAGGCGGAGCGTCTTCTTTCCGCCTTCTGCCATCTCCCGCAGTATCCGCAAAAGACGCGGAAAACGCAGGTTGACGAAAGAATAATCGGCGCCGTCGATGTACCTTCCGTCGGCATCGACGTAGGCGAGATCGCTGATGTCGGAGTCGTTGTGTCTTGAAGACATTGACATCCTCTCCCGTGCGGGTTTCTTGCCACATCCGGTATTAAGTGGTCCGGGCGCGCCCGCCGATACTGAAAAGACAGAGCGAGGCAACCATTGCCGCCGGAGGTGTTTTTTGTGAACATTCCTTCAGAAAACGGCCGCCGTGCCGGAGTCTCCAATAGAAAGGTTAAAAGTTCCGCGGGAAGGAAACCAGGCTACAAGATGCAGACCTGGCAGAAGGAGCTTCAGCTGGCGTCCATGAGAAACAGGGACCTGGAGCAGTTCAACCGTTTCCTGCTGGACTTTATAGCCATAAACGAAAATTGTCTCGGGGAGCGTTTTTTCATAGAGCGGGACCACTCCGGTCAGCCCTTTCACCTGCCCGAGGACGACATCTTCCTGCTCAGACAGGTCTTGCGTCGAGAGGGCGACCGCTTTGGCCATACCCTCTTTTTGTACGAAAACACCGAAGCCGGAGGCCGTCGCCTGTGCCTGAAGGTCTTCGATCAGTACTCGCTCATGAAAGAGGGCAAGCTCTATCCCGCGGACGAGAACGTCCGACGGGACCTGGTCCGTTCCGTCCTGGAATCGGCTGAATTCCACGGCGTCAGGGCTTTCGGGGAGGATTTTCTTCTGGAGCGTGCCGGATCCTGAGTGCCCGGACCCCGCGCACTGGCACACGACCCCCAGGGATCCGGCGCGCTCTTCGGCTTGAAGCGGCGGGGCCTGCCAGGCCCTCGCCGCTGTTTTTAAAAGCGGTGCCCGCTATTAAACTAGGTAGTGGTGGCGATGTTTCAGGTATTTTTACGGATAGTAATAACAGGAATTTGGTCAACAATGCCAAAACGGCGGGATTTTTGACTGAAATATGAAAACATTTGAAATTTTATAAATGTACAACAGTTTTAAAAAAGGTATAAAATATAAAAAGCAAAAATTCAAAACGTCGTTTCCCGATTTCATAGAAAGGAGCGTCTGTTGATCGTGGCCAACGGGGGAAAAGAGAAACTGGCGCCCGTGGTTTCGGGCGAATACATCCGCAAGCTGCGCTTAAGCCTGGGCCTTACGCAGCTTCAGTTTGCCAAGCTCATGGAAGTGGGCAACGTTACCGTCGCCAACTGGGAGAAAAACGGCCTGGACGGCACGAGGAGCTCGAGCTTTACCAACTTCAAATACCTCACCACGCTCCTCAAGCAGTCAATGAAGCACCCCGAACTGGTCTCGTCCGAGAAGCTCGCTCGCTATCTGAAGCTGGCATCCAACCACGAACTGATGCCCTATTACCTTCCATACCTCAAGGAGCTGGAAGCGGACTACCTCAACGTGATCAACTCGGGCAGCCTCACCGGCGTGCTTTTCGCCCTTTTGTTCGACAAGGAGCTGGAGAGGCGGGGCAAAACCGCCCCGGCCGACGAAGCCGGCGAAAATCATCTAAACCTGCTGGGACCTTCCGGCGCCGAGGACGAAGAACTGCTCGATGCACTAAAACGCCAGGCTAAAAACGACATATAAAGCTGCTGAGACGCCACAAATTACACGAGTGCCCGACAGAAAGCCCGGGTATACGCTTGGCTTTGCGCCAAAAGAGCCCGCAATGTCCTATTTTGATTTTGCGAGCAAAAACTCTATGTCCTCGAGCAATGGAGACTCGAATGAAACCTCACACAGCTTTCTTTCCCCGGGGACCAGCTCGATAAAGGGTTCACCGTCGCCTTTGCCGAAGGGCGGCAGGCCCTGGTCAAGGCGGGAGTGCACCTCTTCGAGACCGCGGCAGAACACCTCAAGGGCGTGGAAAGGCCCTCCCGAGCGGGCCTGGGCAAGGGCGTCGCAAAAAAAAGGCTGTTCCCTTACCCTGAGCATGTCCTCGCAGCACAGCGCCTCGGCCAGTTTTGCCATGCAGTAGCCAAGGCGCTCTGCGAGCTCGGCCTTTTCCGCTCCCGGAAAAGTATCGTCCCTCCAGTTTTCCGACAACTCGTCCGCCAGAGAGTAAAGGTACCGTACCCTTGTCATGTAGGCCTCGTTAGCCGGATCCAGAAGCGGAAATTTTGCGGGGCCGCCCTTTTTGAACAAATATGAAGCCATCCAGGACCCTCCTTTGATATGGGGTAAAGCTTCAAAAAAACATATATAACGATTTTTGGCCGAATCCCTACGTGACAAGAAAACAAAATGCCCCCGGGCGAAAATCCCGAAGGCATCCACTGACAAATGAACGCTTTCGGCGGCCCGGCGATCATAGCCTGGCGATTTGCCCAGACCTTAGACCCGCGGCTTTGCGTCGTCGCCTTTCGGCGGCTTTGCCTTTTCGATGACGTTTCACTATTTTATTCGGTTTTGTATGAAATAGTATAAGCCCTGTAGTTTAATTAATGCATCAGGATGGTTTTGTCAAGCGTAGTCGGTCCGAGGTCTGGGGATACGCAGATTTTGTCGCGGCCGGGGGTTTGAAAAAAAAAGGCGGGCCGAAAGGCCCGCCCGAAGTTGTTGATGTGTTGTGTCCCCGGCTACTGCAGAAGCTGCAGGACCGACTGCGGGAGCTGGTTCGCCTGGCTGAGCATGGCGTTGGCGGCCTGCATGAGAATCTGGTTTTTGGTGTACTCCGTCATCTCGGCTGCCATGTCCACGTCGCGGATGCGGCTTTCGGCCGCCGTGAGGTTGGTGCTGGCCGTCCTCAGGTTGTTAATGGTGTGCTCCAGGCGGTTCTGGTAGGCGCCAAGTGACGCCCTCTGGCTGGAGACCTTGTCGATGGCGCCGTCTATGACGGTGATCGACCGTGTGGCGCTGTCCCTGTCGGTGACGAGCACCTTGTCGAGGCCAAGTGCCGAGGCGGACATGTTGCCCAGGTCGATGCTCATGCGCTCGCCCTCGTTGGCCCCTATCTGGAATACGGCCGAGTTGCCGGCGATGTGCACGTTGGTGAAGTCCGCGCCTGTGGCGCTTGAGATGTTCCAGCTCTTGGTCGCGCTGTTCCACTCGATCTTGGCGTTGGACATCATGTCGAACTGCACGTCCACGTTGGGATCCAGCACACCCACCAGGGTGTTCCCCGTGAGCTCCACGTCGCTGGCCACGGCCGCCCCGGTATGGGCGTCGGTGATGTCAACGGAGAAGCGGTTCTCCTGGCTGGCCTGTATCACGTTGAGGCCCAGGGCGTTGAGGATAGCCTCGTCGGCGATGAAGTTGAGCTCGCCCGCCTTGCCCGACACGGCGCTGCTGAAGACCATGGTGCCCTCAAGGGCGTAGGGCGTGTCGCTGGCGGCCTCCGTATCGGAAACGAACTGGACGAAGTTTGCCGCGTCGGCGGTGGAGACGTAGTTTTTCTGTCCCAGCGTGTCGGCTATGGCGGCGTTGAACTTGTCGGCCACCTGGTCGAGGGTGTCGTCGGCGTAGAGCGTGACCGAAGCCTTGGTACCGTCGCCCTGGACGATGGTGACCGTCTGCGGTTCGGCCAGCAGGTTGACTCCGCTTGCGTTGGTGAAGGCAGCAAGCTCGGAGAGCTTCGTCGAACCGATGGCTACCTGGCCCGCAAGCAGGCCGTCTCGCGTTTCGGCTTTGGTGATCGAACCTGCCGTACCAAGACCTGCGACGCCGGTGTCGGTAACGCTAACGGTACCTGAAGCTGCCGTGACGGAGAACTCCTGATTCGGGTTGTCGGAGAGTATGGTCAGTCTGCCGTCGTCGGTGAGTTCCGCCGTAAGGCCGAGGTTCCTGAATGTGGCGTCGGCGTTCAGCTTGTTTACGATGTCCGCCTGTAATTCGGCGTCTGAAGCATTATCTCCAAGAGCTACCGTAACCTCGTATTCGCTGGCTCCGTCGTCGAAAGTGTAGACTATGGTATCACCATCAGACGAAGTTCCTGCCGCTGCGCTTACCGCTGTACCGCTGCCCTGGGTTACTACCACTCCCTCGGAAGCTTTTGCGATATTCTCGCCATCAAGGCCCAAAACGGCACCGGTTGACCCGGTATCGTCGAAGGCTATTTCGTAGCCCGTTTCAGTATTGGAAGAGAATATCGCGATGGTCCCGCCGGTTCCCGAAGTCGCCGCGGCGGTAAGGCCCAAATCTGTGAAATCGGTATTGGCGTTCAGTTTCTCCGCTATTATTTCGGCGGTATCGCCACCTTCGAGCCCCAATATGACGTCGTGTTCCGCGGCGGCGTCGTCGGTAAAGGTAAGGGTGATGATGCCGTCGTCAGTTGGTTCCGTTACGGCTGTGCCTACTACCGAGGACTTGAAGACCTGGGTCTGCTCGTCCTGGCCGAGGGTGAACACGTTCGTTTTCTGTACCTGGCCGACGCCCGCGTCGAGAAGGTCTATGGAGATCTTGTAGTTGCCCTCGTTGGTGACCTGCCCGCGGGCGAAAACCTTGGTGCTGGCGTTGTCGGTGGAGACCAGCGCCGATGCCGAGCCGTCGAGGAGCTTTTTGGTGTTGAAGGTAGTGGTGTCGGATATGCGGTCGATTTCCTCGATGAGCTGGTCGATCTCCGCCTGGATGGCCTGGCGGTCGTTTGAAGTCAGCGTGTCGTTGGCGGCCTGTACGGAGAGTTCCCGCATCCTCTGGAGGATGGACTGGGTCTCGTTGAGGGCGCCTTCCGCGGTCTGGATGAGGGAGATGCCGTCCTGGGCGTTGCTGACGGCCTTGTCCAGACCTCTCGTCTGGGCCCGCATCTTCTCCGAGATGGCGAGCCCCGCCGCGTCGTCGGCGGCGCTGTTGATCCGAAGCCCCGTGGAAAGTCTCTCAAGAGACTTGGACAGGGCGTTCTCGTTGGCGGCCAGAGCGTTCTGGGTCACCATGGAGTTGATATTGTGATAGATACGCATGTTGCTCAACCTCCTTGTCTGTTTTTGGTTCTTCCTTCCGTGGAATCGGGCGGCGCCTCGGCCGTCCGGAGGACGTCAGCTGCCGGCTCGCTTTCGCCCTCGTAGATAAATATAAAAGCCGCGACGCGGGCAAACAAAAAATCAGTCGGCGGTTTTGTCTTTGTCTTTGCTTCGCCTTGCGCCCAGGATCTCGCCGAGCTTTTTCGCGTCGCCGGGGGAGGCCGCGGCGGCAGCCTTGTTGGCGTCTTTTACCTGCAGGATCACTTCCTTGCGCCACACGTCGATGGAGCGGGGCGCCCGGATGCCGAGGCGGACGGCACCCGGCGACGCCTCGAGGACGGTTATCTCTATGCCCTCTTCCACGTCTATGACGATGCTTTCGCCCTTGCGCCTGGTGAGCACCAGCATCAGAGGTCGTCCTTTCCTTCGGGGACGAGGGGCACCTTCACGCCGTAGCGGTCGTCTGAAAGCACCACCTGCCGGCCGCGGCGGGTCTTCGGCGCCATGACCACCGGGGCGAGCAGGTTTGCCGTCCCTTTAAGGGCGTTTCCCCTGGGCAGGTTGAGCACCGCCAGAAGCACCACCTCGTCCTTCGACCCGGCGCCAAGCTCCTCGAGGACGGACCCGGGCAAATTTGCGTCGTAGGCGGGGTCCACCAGTTCGGGCGGCACCACGGGCAAGGCCAGGGCCCCGCAGTCCACTGGGACGAGCCACTTTATGACGTCCTCGTCGTCGCCGGCGAGGATCCACCTGTGAAATCCGGGAAAGCCCGGGAGCCCCCTCGGGAAAAAGAAGAGGTCTTTTTCCTCCACGTCCAGTTCCCCCGCCAGAAGCGTCTGAACACGTATGGTCATGACGGCGGACCAACTCCTTCCTTTGACAGGGCCTTCCAATGAAGGCCGATATATTATACCATTGTTTATGGTATTTGTTTTGGTATTATAAACAGGTTCCGCTCGACGAAAAGAACAAGGCACCCCGTCTCCTTTATGTTTCGGACGGGACGCCCCGCGAGGTGAGCTGCATGACCGGGAAATTTTTAGGGAAAACCCTTCTTCACCTGGCCGCGGCTTTGGCCCTTTCGGCCCTTTTGGGGGGCGCGGCATGGGCCGGGGCCTCGGTGGAGGACATCCTGAACGGGCGCACGGCCTTTCACTGGGGGGACAACTTCCTCTGCTGGGTGGTCCATTATCCCGAGGAGATGGTAAAACCCTGGGTGAGGAAACAGGCGGGAGCCGGCGGCGACCCCGCGGGCGAGATGGCCCGCGAGCTCAGAAAGTCCCTGCGCCTCGACGACTCCACGCCGGTTCTCCTTTCAGTGCACGGTTTTACGGCGGAGCCCGTGGTCTTGAGCCCCCTGCCGGAACGGTTTTATCTAAAGACCCCCGAGGGTGAAAGGATAAGGCCCCGCTCCTACGAGAGCATCTTCGACGAGCCCCTGACGGGCCTCGCCCAGGGGCTCGTGTTTTTCCCCAGGGTGGAGGGCCCTTTCACGCCCGTTTTGGAGTCGCCCTCCGGCCGCCAGATGGTCTTCGAGTTTCCCGAGGAGCGGGAAAACCGCATAAGGAAGGAAGAGGCGAAAAAGCTCGAGGAAAGGTACGACCGGGCATCGAGGGCCGACGCGGCGAAGATGGAAGCCCTTTTGGCCCAGGCAAAAAGCGAGGCCGCAGAAGAAGTGGAGTCCCTGTGGGAAGAGGAGCTTAAAAAGCTTCGGATCAAACTCGAGGAAGTAGCCGCCCAGCGCGACATGCTGCGCCGACGGCTCGACGAGGCCCTGGCACAGGCCGCGGCGGCGAGTCGGCGGGCCCTCGAGGCGGCCGAAAAAAAGCCCGGGACGGCAGGTGCCGGGACGGAAACGAAACCGGCCGAACCGGCGCAAAAAGAGCCGGGTTGGGGTCGGGACCAGGTGGCGATGCTTTTCGTGACGGACTGGAAAAAGGGTGACTTCGATTCGATGCAGGGGTACCTCTCGCCCGCCCTCAGGGAGGAGATCAAAAGCGGGGAAAACCTGCGCGAATTATTCAGGGAAAAGGTCCTGCCGGAAAAGCTTCCCGCAGACGCCCGGATCAAAGACGAGGGCGGCGAGGCCGTGAAGGTGGTCTTCGCCAGCAAGATGCTTTTCGTGCGCACCCTGCGCTCGGTCGATCTGGGCCTTTTCCGGGGCGATGCGGGCTGGTTCGTGGGGAGCATCGACTAGGCGCTCAAGGAGCACCCCCCTTTCGGCCGATACAAAAAGGGAAAGAAAGAAAACAGTGACGGGAGCGGCGCCATATGGGATACGGGGGAGCATCCATCGCGATAGAAAACGCCTTCAGGGAGGCCAGGTCCTTCGACGAAAGCCTCGCGGCGAACAGGGCGAAGGAAGCCGCCGCTTTCAGTGCGCCGGAAGCCTTCGACAGGAGCCTGCTCAAGGCCGAGGCCAGGTCACTGATTGAAGATCTCGACGCCGCCGCGAACAGGCTTTTCCGTTACCCTTCGCAAAAGGTGCTCGACGACTACCGGGCGGCGGTCCGGCGCGTCATAGAGGGAGCCGAGTCGATGATGGAGCTTCGGAGGGACTATTCGGCACCCTCGGCGGGCGCGCGGACCGTGATAGAACGGACCGAAAGGGGCCTGGAGGAGCTCGAACGAATCCTGCGGCGCGAAGGCAGGCGAAGCCGGATAATGGGGATAACCGACGAGATAAAAGGCTGCCTGCTGTCGCTTTTCGCCTGATTTCAAGAAATGTTTCGGCCCAGCGGCCGATGGGGGAGTGAGGACGAATGATACGCGCTCTGTGGTCATCCGCGGCGGGGATGAAGGCCCAGCAGACCAACCTTGACGTGATAGCCAACAACCTCGCCAACGTCAACACCTCGGGGTTCAAGAAACAGCGGGCCGACTTCCAGGACCTGCTGTACCAGATCGACAGGGAGCCGGGCGCCCCGGTGGAACCGGGCTCGACGGTGCCCACGGGGGTGCAGGTGGGCCTCGGCAGCCGGGTCAGCGGCACCGAGCGGGTAATGGCCCAGGGGACCGTGCAGGTCACCGACAACCCGCTCGACCTCATGATAGAAGGTCACGGTTACTTCCAGGTGATTATGCCCGACGGCGAGATCGCCTACACCCGAAACGGCACCTTCAAGGTGGACGGCGACGGCCAGATCGTCACCGTCGACGGTTACCTGATGGAACCGGAAATAGTGATACCCGACGACGCTACCGACATCGCCGTGAGCGATACGGGCGTGGTCTCCGTGAGGGTGGCAGGCGACCCCCTGATGCAGGAGGTGGGGCAGATAGAGCTGGCCAGGTTCGTAAACCCTGCGGGCCTTCTGGCCCACGGCAAGAGCCTCTTCTTCGAGACCGACGCCAGCGGCGCGCCCATACTCGGTTTTCCGGGCGAGGAGGGTGTGGGCACTATCGTCCAGGGGGCGCTCGAGATGAGCAACGTGCAGGTCGTGGAGGAGATGGTCAACATGATCACCGCCCAGAGGGCCTACGAGGCGGGCTCCAAGGCCATCCAGACCGCCGACGACCTGCTTGCCATCGCAAACAACCTCAAAAAGGGTTAAAGATCCCCGTCATATTAAAGAAAGCGAATCGAGGTGACCTCAGTGGAAAGCCTGCATTTCGGCGAAAAGGCGCAAGAAGACGAAAAGGCCGCGGGCCGGGATACCCGACAGGTGGTGGTTTTCGACCTTGGGAGCGATACTTTTGCCGCCCCCGTGGAGATCGTGAGGGAGATATTGCGGTGGCAGGGCACCCGACCCGTCCCGCACGCGCACCACTCCCTTTTGGGGGTTTCCACCATCAGGGGCGAGGTGATACCCGTCATAGACCTGGCGGCCTTTCTCGATATCGAGGGCTCCGTAGAGGTGGAGCAGAAAAAGCTCATCGTCCTCGAGTTCGCCACGGGGCGGAAGGTGGGCCTGGCTGTGGACGGCGTGAGGCGCATTTTCAACATCCCCGTGGAGCAGATGGACGACACCCTCAAGGGGTCCTTTCTGGGCGACTACCTGGAATGCGTGATAAAGCAGGAGGGAGGAGACATCCTCCTGCCCGACTTCGAGAAGATAGTGGCCGCCTTCAGGCTCGAAAACCTCCGGCTCGGCCGCGAGCGGGCCGGGGAAGTCGGCCTGGAGCCTGAAAACTGACGGCTGCCGCGGCAAGCCGCCGGGCTTCGGGGAAGAAAGACCCATGAAGGATACCCAGCCGGTGTTCGCCCTCGACATAGGCACCAGGAGCATCGTGGGGCTTCTTCTGGAACGTTCCGCCGCCGGCTACAAGGTCGGCGCGGTGAGCAGGGCCGAACACGAAAGGCGCTCCATATTCAACGGGCAGATTCACGACATCGCCGCCGTGGCCGGCAGGGTTTCGCAAATCAAGTCGGACCTCGAAAAACGTTCGGGACTGAAGCTCCGCAAGGCCGCCGTGGCCGCCGCCGGGCGCAGCCTCGACACGGGACGGGGCGTGGCGCAAAGGCGGCTTGACGGGCGGCGGGCGACTCCCGGCGATGTGCACGCCCTGGAGCTTGAGGCGGTGCGGGACGCCATGAATCGCCTTAAGGCGGAAAAATCCTTTTGCGTGGGCTACAGCGTGTACCGCTACTACCTGGAGGGCCAGCCCATAAAAAACCTGGCGGGACACAGGGGCGACGACGCCGCAGTGGAAGTAATAGCCACCTTCCTTCCCGGGGTGGTGGTCGTCGGCCTTCTTGCCGTCCTCGAGCAGGCGGGGCTCGAGATACACACGCTGACTTTGGAGCCCATGGCGGCCCTCGAGGTGGCCCTCACGGAGGGGATGCGGGGGCTCAACCTGGCCCTGGTGGACATAGGGGCGGGCACGTCGGACATCGCCCTGAGCCGCGGCGGGACCATATTCGCCTACGCCATGGTGCCCCGCGCCGGGGACGAGGTTACCGAGGCGCTCTGCGAGGCCTGTCTGCTCGATTTCGGCGAGGGCGAAAAAATCAAGCGCGCTTTGGGCCTCAGGGAGACGGTGGAGGCCAAAGACGTCCTCGGCAGAAAGAAGGCCGTGGACACGGCCGAGGCGGTAAGGATCATCGAGCCCGTCGTGGCGGACATGGCGCAAGAGATAGCCTCCACGATTCTCGAGCTCAACGGCAAGGCGCCCGACGGCGTGGTCATGGTGGGGGGCGGAAGCCTCACGCCGCGGATGCCCGAAAAGCTGGCGCGGGCGCTGGGCCTGGATGAAAGGCGGATAGGGATAGTGGGCCGCGAAAGTCTTGCGGGCGTCAAGGGGCAGGCTCGCAGGCTTTCGGGCCCCGAGGCCGTTACGCCCATAGGCATAGGCGTGTGGGGCCTCGAGCATCCCCCCTTTACCTACAGGCAGGTCGCCGTAAACGGAAAGACGCTGAGACTCTGGAGCCTGGAGGGCGAAACAGTGGGCGACGCCCTTCTCTCGGCGGGCATAAGATGGGAGCGGCTCCACGGCCGGATCGGCCGCGCCGTGACGGTGGAGGTAAACGGCAAGCTCGAGACGGTAAAAGGCGAGCTGGGCGAACCGGCCCGCGTCCTGGTTAACGGCGTGGAAAGAGACCTCGCCGCCGCCCTTGAAGACGGCGACGAGATAATCTTCACGCCCCCTCTGGACGGCCGGGACGCCACTGTAAGGCTCAAGGATCTGGTTTCGGCCGTTGAGGAAAAAATCACCATTAACGGCAGGGAATACCCCTTCACGCCGGCGGTAATTTTAAACGGGCTAAGGGTACGCGACATGGACATGGTCGTGCCCGACAGGGCGAAGGTAAAGACCCTTTCGATGCGCCCCCTCAGGGAATTGCTCGAGGAGGCGGGTTTCGGCGAAGACGCCCTCGAAGGAAGCATAAACTACAGTATTAACGGTCAAAGACAAAGCCTTTACTGGCCGCGATTCGAGGCGAAGGTAAAGGGAAACCCCGCCGACGGAAACACGCCCGTGGCCCCGGGCGATTCTGTGACCCTCGTCGAAAGGAAGAAAAATCCCGTCCTGGCGGACGTTCTGGACCAAGGCGACTACGAAACCGCCATAGATATAACCCTTAACGGAAAGCCCTTCAGGCTTCCCGTGGAAAGGGAGGTTTTTCTCGACGGGAAGCCCGCCGGGCTCTCGGAGGTTTTGGTCGACGGGGCCGACATCAGGGTGGAAAAAAGCGAGGGTCCTTTTCTTTCGGATCTTTTCCGCCACTACGACCCCCGCCGTGACGGCAGTGGAACCAGGCTTGTCATGGAAGTAAACGGTCTTTCCGCCGGGTTCGACACGCCGATCAGGCCCGGTGACAGGGTAAAGATAAGTCTCGAAGACCAAAAGCAGGCAGGATGAAGTCGAAAGGTTTTTTGCGGTGCGCCCGCCGAAAAAGGCGGGTGCTTTTTTTGTCTTCGAGACGAAGGCTCAAGAAGACGGCCCTCCGCCGCCGATAACCAAGATAAGAGGTCCAAAGGCAGGAAGGAAGGGAGAGGTCTTTCATGAGCGTAACAAGTACGGGATCCGCGGAATATTCGCTGATCAACGAAACCTTCACCACGGAACGGGCCGCGGGCAACACGCTTTTGGGAAAGGACGAATTCCTCAAGATTCTCGTTGCCCAGCTTTCCAACCAGGACCCACTGGAGCCGCTGGATCAGGCCGAGTTCATAGGCCAGATGGCACAGTTCGCCGAGGTGGAGCAGACGGCCAACCTCAACGACAAGGTGGACAGGCTGGACGGCTACCTGCGTTTCTCATCGGCCTCGCTGGTGGGCAGCGACGTATCCTTCGTAGATTACAACGGCTATTCCAGGGAGGGCAAGGTGGAGGCCGTGATCTTCGACAAAAGCGGCGTTTCGCTGAAGATGGAAAGCGGGTTCATCATCCCCGTCGACAGGGTGGAGCGCGTATTCTGAGCGTGACGGAGAAAGCAGGCGACGGGGCCGCAAGGGACGGCGGCCTGAAGGGGACAGGAAGCGACTGCTGCGCCTCGGGCGTTTTTACATACACAGGAGGGAACGAACCATGCTGAGGTCTTTGATGTCGGGAGTAAGCGGAGTGAAGGGGCACCAGACCCTTCTCGACGTGGTGGGCGACAACATCTCCAACGCCAACACCACGGGGTTCAAGAAATCCAGCGTTTCCTTTCAGGAGCTGATGAGCCAGACGGAACAGGCGGCCACGGCCCCGGGAACGGAAAAGGGCGGCACCAACCCCAAGCAGGTGGGGCTGGGGATGACCGTGGGCGCCGTGACGGTGGACCACACCCAGGGGAACATAAACTACACGGGAGCAAGCGGCGACATCGCCATTGAGGGCGACGGTTACTTTGTCGTAAAAAGCGGACAGGGCAACGTCTACACCAGGGCGGGCAACTTCATCCTCGACGGAGGCGGCGACCTGGTCCAGACGGGAACGGGCTACAGGGTACAGGGATTTACCATGGTGGACGACCCCCTCAACCCGGGGCAGAAGGTGGTTGGCTCCGACCTCCGGAACATAAACATACCCGTGGGGCAGAAACTTCCCGCCAAAGCCACCACGACGGTGGGATTTCGGTGCAACCTCGACTCCAGGGCCGCCACGGTGCTTCCCATGGGTCTTAACGCCAAGGACCTGGTCACCAGCGGCTACATAGGCGGCCGCCAGTACGAAAGCATAACCTTTTCGGAGGGTACCGACCCGACCGGTTTCCTGAGGGCCGCCTTCACACGGCCCGACGGAACTTCGACATTTGTAGACTTCAAGATGACCGGGATCAACACCACCACGGGGCTTCCCGTTCTGGACGATCCGACTGCCGATCTTGACGGTGACGGGACAGCAGAGACACTTCACTTCGATGATTCCACCGGGCAGCTTCAGGTTTTAAGCGGCGTCGACGGGTCGCTCCTTTGGGCAACCGACCTGGGGGCCGCCATGAACTACTCGGTAGTCGAGGTGGACGACGGCACCGGCGGTACGTACTATTACCTGGCCGAGTTCAACGACCAACTCGACGGCGGCAGGCAGGTCAACTTCTGGGGCGACGACGGGTCCGGGACCGGAACGATGGTTCTCGAGACGCAGGACCTTGACTCGGAAGACGACGGGTCCTTCATAGTGCCTTCGGGAACAACCGTCACCCTGGGCGGGCAGACCGTGGAGGTCGAGCGGTCCTCGTCGGGCATGGGCGTCGCTCTCAAGCAGTCGGGCACGGTCATAGAGAACTTCAATCTCCAGACGGCCAGCATCCACAACACCAAGTTCGACATCTACGACTCCCAGGGTAACGCCTACACCATGGAGACCAGCTGGGAGAAGGTGGACAACAACCTCTGGCGCTGGAGAGCCTGGCTCCCAGAAGACCCGGGCATCTCCCTTTCGAGCAACACGGGCCTGGTGGAGTTTTCGCCCGACGGGCTGGTGGAGCGCGTGACCGATTCTTCCGGAGCGGAAATGAGCACCCTGTCGGTCAATTTCGGTGTCCTGGGGGCGAGCGACTCGTCGATAACCATGGACTTCACCGGCAAGGTGCTGGGCGTCGGGGCCGAGGACGCCGTGACGCAGTTCGGGTCGTCTTTCACCACCAAGGAGTACTACCAGGACGGCTACGAGATGGGCGTTCTCAACGACTACTCCGTCGGTTCCGACGGGATAATCCGCGGCGTCTACGACAACGGCCAGACCCAGGATCTTTATACCGTAGCGCTGGCGGTTTTTTCCAACCCCAGCGGGCTGGAGAAGCTCGGCAACGGAGCCTTCAGGGAGTCGGCCAACTCGGGGATCCCCCAGATACTCAGGCCCCTGGAGGGAGGGGCCGGGAAGCTCGCGGGAAGGAGTCTGGAGGCGTCGAACGTGGACCTGACCCAGGAGTTCGTTGACCTCATCAAGGCCCAGAGGGGCTTCCAGGCCTCGGCGAGGGTCATCACCACCAGCGACCAGGTGCTGGAAGAACTGATGAACCTCAAGCGGTAGCGCATCCGGCGGACGCTTGAAAAGACGAAAAGAGGTGGTGCTCCTTGGAGCGCATTTCCCAATCGATGATGTCGAGCGTGTTCCTGCAGGACATGCACGCCGGATTGAAACGGCTTATGGACATACAAAAACAGATATCGAGCCAGCAGAAATACGGCAAGCCCTCGGACAATCCGGCCGAGGTCACCCGCGGGATGACCGTGGGCACTTCCCTTGCGCGGAACGAACAATACCAGCGGAACCTCGACGACGCCGTGACATGGCTTTCCAATACCGACACGGCCCTGGAACAGGCGACCAATCTCATCTCCTCCATAAGGGAAAAGGTCATTTACGCCGGCAACGGAGGCCTTTCGCAGGTGGACCTCGCCGCCCTGGCCCGGGACATAGAGGGCATGAGGGACGAGCTCATCCAGACGGCCAATTTCGACGTGGAAGGGCGCTTTCTGCTCTCGGGTTTCGACACGTCGACGCGACCCTTCCTGATGCAGGCGGACGGCCAGGTAGTTTACCAGGGCGACGGGGGGCATATAGTTTTTGAGATCGAGAAAGGGCAGACGGGGCAGGTATCCCTTAACGGGCGCGACGTCTTCCCCCTGAGTTTCGAGCGCCGGTCCGTGACATCCGTGGAGGTCCCCCTGGACTTCAGGTGGGAGGGGACTTCCGAGGAACTCAAAATCTGTGTGGGGGACAAATCGGCGAGGGTGCCCATCCCCGAAAGGTGGAACGACACGAATGACGATTCCCTGGCCGATAACACCGATTATGACGGTTTCCGCTCGCCCGGCGAGAAGGTAAAGGGTTATTCCCTCCAGGAAATTGCGGAGATGATAAACGGCTCTGAAGAAGCGGGCAAGCTCGTCCACGCCTCGGTCGTCACCGACTCGGAGGCGGGCACGCAAAAGCTCACGATACTAAGCCTCACCGGGGAGCCCTTGCGGGTGGTTTCCATGCCCGATACGGACAGTTTCGCCCCCGTGCAGAGGATGTTGTCGCAAGCGACGGGAGTGGCCTGGACGGCGCCTTCGGCCGGAACGCTGGAGCTTGAATTCGCTAAGGGCGGCAAATTCACTGTGGAAGTGGCCGCCGGAGACGACCTGGAGACCGTGGCGCAATCCATTTCGATGATAGAGGGCATCTGGGCGGGAGCCAGGACGGATGGCTCCATCACCATCGTGGGGACCGACCCCGACGACAGGTTCTCTGTCACCGCCGCGGGAGGAGCTGCGGACCTTTTCCCGGTGCAGGCCATGTCGGAACCGGCAAGCCGACAGGTGGACACGTCTCACATGGGGTTGGCCGCCTTTTTGGGGCTCGAGACGGCGACGGTTTCAACCCACGCCCTCCCCGCCGATTCCCTGGGGAATACCACCGTCGATACCCTCGACATGGTCTTCGTCTCGGGCGACCGGAAGATGAATCTGGTAATAAACGATGAACCGGACCTCACGTTACGGGAATTCGCGGACCGGCTCAAGGCCGCCGCGGGCGACTGGCTCGACGTAGTGGTCCAGGAGGAACCGGCGGCCGGAAACCCCACCGACTCGAACTCGCTTCACGCAGAAAGCGAAAGCCTTCGGCTCGTAATCACCACAAAGGACGGTTCTCCCCTGTCCGTATATGACAAAACCAATTCCTACGCTAGTGATCTGGGCATCTCCAGCGCCCTGGTCACACACGACCTGTCAGACGTGGCTTTACCAGGTTTTGCCCCGGGCGACGTGCCCGCCCTTTTGGGAGTGGAAGTGGGAGGTACGCTCTACAGGGTGGCCCTTCTGGGCGATAGCGTCGACGACGGGACGGGCCATCTTGACCCGGAGGCCCTTGCCAGGGAAATAAGGCAGCAAGTCGGAAGCGACGTAATAGGCGTGGACCTGGTCAATGGTGACAAATCGTTGGCACTGTATTCGAAAACGGGCGAACCCTTGCGGGTGATTGATTTGCCCTACGCCGACCCGGACCTGGGCGGGCTGTCTTCGGGCCTTGCCATGGCTACGGGGCTGCAGGCGGGTGTTACCGGAGAATGTGTGGTCGAAACCCTCGAGGCCGGAACGCCGGGCCGTTTCGTCGTCGAGACGGCTGGACGGAGGCTCGAAGTCCCCGTGGCAGCTACGGACACGGTGGATGACCTGGCGAAAAAGCTCGGGGAGCTCGCCGGAGGGTGGCTGGACGTTTCCGTTACCTCCAACGGTGAGGAAAAGCGTATCGCGCTGGCGGCCAAAGACGGTTCGGCAGTCAATGTCTTCGACCTCACCGGTAACGCCGCCGAGACCTTCAAGATCAATACCGATGTGAGGGTAGCCTCGAACACCTGGGCGGGGGGCGGAGTGTTTTCCGTCGAAGTGGACGGATACACGGTTGATATAGACCTGGCCGAGGTGACCGACCTTGAGGGCGTGGCGGACCACATCAACGCCCGCTTCGGTGGAAGCGACCTGCGGGCCGTGGTTACTGCGGAGGGCGAACTGGTTTTGACGTCGCCTGAAGGGAAGGCTTTCTCCTTGAGCGTGCCGGCGGGCATGACAATGCTAACGCCAGGCGGCACCACGCCCATACGGAGCGCTTCGGGGTCCTCTGGTCCCTTTGCCCAGACGGTGACGAAACGCACCGCCGCAGACGTGCAGAAAAGCGACCTCTTCGGCCTTTTGGACGACCTGATCCATGCTGTGGAGCAGGGCGCCGCCGAAGGGCTTTCAGATACGATCCTCTCGAAGCTTGATGTGGCAATGGACGATATCCTTAGTGCCAGGGCGACCGCAGGCGCGCTGAGCCGAAGGTACGAAACGGCCCTGAGCAGGCTCAAAGACAACAACCTGGCGATGACGGACCTTTACAGCGGCATCATGGACGTCGACATTGCCGAGGCGGCGACGGAGCTTCAGATGGCCCAGATCGTCTACCAGGCGACGCTTTCGACCATCTCGAGGGTTTTGCAGCCGACCCTGGTGGATTACCTGGGCTAGACGAAAGGGAGTCGGGCGGTGGCCGAAAAGAGCGAAAAGACCCAACGGCGCGGCGACGGCGATAATCGACTGAAAAGGCGGGCGGAAAACATCTCGGAAGCGGCCCCGGCAGGGGGGCCGCTTTGTTTTGACCTGCAGTTTTTCTCCCAGGAAAAGACCGAGGAGGCCACGCCGCGAAAGAGGCGCAAGGAGCGCGAGGAAGGGCGCGTTGCCCAGAGCAAGGATCTCACCGCGGCCGTCATGATCCTGGCGGGTACGGTCTCGCTCTTTCTTTTTTCGGGCGCGGCGTGGAGGTGCTACAGGGGCTTTCTCATGTGGAACATGGGCAACGTGGCCTCGGGATTCATGGGAGGAGACTGGGTCGGCATGCTTGTCGCCTCGGGGGTGCGCACTTTTCTCGCAATCTGGTTTCCCCTCGCCCTGGTGGCGTCTTTAAGCGCCTTTTCCACTTCGGCGTTCCAGGTGGGGCTTAAGATAACCGTAAAACCCCTGATTCCCAAAACCGACAGGTTCCACCCCGTGCGGGGCCTCAAGCGCATGTTCAGCCTCCGGTCGGCCGTCGAGGCGGTCAAAGCCCTTCTCAAGGCGTCCATCCTCTTCGCCGTGCTTTACTTCGGTCTCAGGGGCGAGATCGGAAACCTCTACGGCATCTCCCGTACCGACGCCAGGGTGGGTACAGGCCACGTCTTTTCCATGCTGTTTGACCTGTCGATAAAAATGGCCGCGGCTCTTTTGGTCCTCGGGCTTTTGGACTTCGCCTACCAGAAATGGGAGCACTCACGATCCATCAAGATGAGCAAACAGGAGCTCAAAGATGAATTCAAGCAGACCGAGGGAGACCCCCTGGTCAGGCAGAGGATACGCAGGAAACAGTCCGAGATTGGCCGCAACAGGATGATGGCCATGGTTCCCGATGCCGACGTCATCGTGTCGAACCCCACGCATCTTGCCATAGCCCTGGAGTACGACCGCAAGAAAATGGACGCCCCGGTGGTGCTGGCCAAGGGGGCGGGTTACGTGGCGCTTCGCATCAGGGAGATCGGCGAGGCCCACGGCGTGCCCGTAGTGGAGGACAAGGGGCTCGCCCGGGGCATGTACCCCAAGGTCGAAATAGGACAACAGATACCCGAGGAGTTTTACGTCGCCGTGGCGGAGGTGCTGGCCTACGTCTTCTCGCTCAAAAAGAAGAGGTCGCCGGAAAAAAACACTTCCGGCCAAAAGACCCGCTGAATTGGGCTCTTTCGTCCCGCTGCTTGCATAATCCCTAAAAAACCCTTATACTACTCCCGCAAACATCGTAATTTATACTGTTATTTATAATAATAATTGCGATGACGTGGGGAGAGGTGGCGATGGACGGACAGGTCAGGACCTCGGCGCAATGGAACAAAGGCGACGAGGCCGAGTTGTGGGAGCGCTATCACTCTCTTTCTCCGAGGAGCGAGGAGCGGAGAAAGATCCAGGAGGAAATCATCGGCAGGTACCAGTACCTGGTGAGGTTCGTGGTGCGCCGCATGAACGTCACGCCTCCCCGGGAGCTCGACTACGAAGACCTTTTAAGCTACGGGAGCATGGGGCTTCTGGACGCCATCGACCGCTTCGACCCTTCGCTCGGGTTTACCTTTCAGACCTACGCGGCCTCCAGGATCAGGGGCATGGTGCTTGACGAACTGAGGAGGTTCGACTGGATCTCACGCTCGGGCCGTGAAAAGATCCAGGCCCTGGAAAGGGCGATGGAGTCGGAACTCCAGGAAACGGGCAGGCTCGACGGCGACAGGCTTAAAAAGCGTCTGGGCGTGAACGATGAGCAGCTTCGGGAAATGATGGAAATATCCAACAGGAGCTTCGTAGGGTGCCTGGACGAGCTCGTGGCCCTGGATGACAACGAGGTGGAAAAGGCCGACATACTGGCCGACGACCGCCCCGGGCCCGAGGAACTGGCCTTTCTCGGCGACGAGATAAAGCGGCTTCACGGCGCGCTTGACATACTGTCGGACAGGGAAAAGCTCCTCGTGGAGCTTTATTATTTCAGGTACCGAAATTTCCGCGAGATCGCCGAGGAGTTCGGTCTTTCCGAATCGCGGATATCCCAGCTTCACAAAAGGGTTCTGGACAAACTGCGGAAGGCCCTTTCCGGCGAAACGGAAATGGCCTGACCGCTTTTTAAATACACCGAATATTCAAGGGGGAGTGGCACGTGCGTTCGTCCATGGTCGACCTTTCACTCCTGGGAAATGCCCGTACGGCCTACGGAAACGCCGCAGTGGGGAAGCCCCGCGAGGCGGCGGCCCGTGTGGCCAAAAAAGAAAACGACGACAAGGTGCAGGGCTTTGAAGAGACCCTGAAACAGGGTCTGGAGAAGGTAAACGACGTGCAGCTCCGCGCGGAATCGGCCATGAAGGCCATGGCCACCGGCGACGTGGAGGACATCTCCGAAGTGGCCGCCGCGGTGTCCGAGGCCGATCTGGCCCTGCAGCTGGCCGTCCAGATCAGGGACAAGCTCCTGGACGCCTATAACAGGCTGGTCCAGATGCCGCTTTAGTCTGGAGGTCGGAAAAGGGCGATGGACCAGATCAGGGAGCTGACAAAACGGTTCAGGGAGTTTTTAAACGGCCTTGGAAAACGCGGAAGGTGGGCCCTTCTCGGGGCCGTCGTGCTGCTTCTGGGCTTTTTCGGCGGCGTGATCCTTTTTGCCGGCAGGACTTCCTACGTCCCGCTGTTCTCAGGTCTGGACGCCCTCGACCAGGCGGCCATCGTCGAGATGCTTAAAGAACGCGGCGTGGAATACCGACTGGAACCATCTGCTTCGGCGGTGCTGGTTCCCGAAAAGAACGTCCACGAACTCAGGCTCGCCCTCGCTTCCGACGGTCTCCCCAAAGGCGGCGCCGTGGGTTTTGAGATATTCGACGACACGAAGATGGGTATGACAGACTTCGAGCAGCAGGTTGCCTACATAAGGGCCCTGGAGGGTGAACTGTCCAGGACGATCCGGCAGCTGGACGCCGTCGAGGGTGCCAGGGTCAACGTGGTTTTGCCGAAACCAAAGCTCTTTCTCAAGGAGGAGCAGCCGGCCTCGGCGTCGATCCTCCTCAGGCTCAGGCCGGGCCACGAGATGACCAGGGAGCAGGTGCGGGCCGTAATGAACCTCACGGCCGCCAGCGTGGAGGGGCTTTCGCCGGAACACGTTTCCGTGGTGGACACCAGGGGAAGGCTCCTTTCCGAGATGGTGGAAGACGAGTTTTTCATCTTCCACGGTGCAAGCGGCGGTGTCTCATCTTTACAGAGGGAGCTTGAACGGCAGCATGAGCACGACCTGGAAAACAGGGTCAGGAACATGCTTTCGGCAATTTTCGGCCCGGGCAACGCCGTGGTGCGCGTCCAGGTGGAGCTGGATTTCACCCGGCTAAGCCGCAGCAGGCGGGAATTCGTCCCCATGGAAAGCGGCAAGGGCGTCGTGCGCAGTTCCCAGACGACGGAGGAAACCTGGTCGGGCCAGGCGGCTGCGGGCCAAGGCGTGGGAACGGCGGCAAACATCCCGGGCTACGCCGTACAGACCGCTACTACCGGAGGCGGCGAATACAGCAAGGCCGAAGAGATAACCAACTACGAGATTTCCACCATCCAGGAGGAGATCTCCGAAACGCCCGGGTCGGTCAAGAGGATGACCGCTTCGGTGGTAATAAACGGAGATGGCGCTTCGGTACCCGTGGAGGAGCTGTACTCCTCGGTGGCCGCGGCGCTGGGCCTGGACGAAAACAGGGGCGACAGGCTTACCCTGAGCTTCATGCCCTTTGCCGCGACGGCCGGTTTCGCCGACTTCGAGAAGGCCGAAGCGGGGCTTTTGGGGAGGCTGCCCTTGATGTGGATTCTGGCCGCGGCGGCCGCCGGAGGCGCGTTGCTCTTTTTGCTCATGCGCCGTCGGGCGAAAAGGCGCGAGTCCGTCGAAGAGGCAGGGGCTGAAAAAGAAGGCGCCAGGCCCAGGACGCCCGACCTGTTCAGCGTCCAAAAGGACGAGGTGGAATTGCTTGAAGAACAGCTTGGCCTCTACGCCCAGTCCAACCCCGAGGACGTGGCGGCCATAATACTGCAGTGGCTGGAGGAATCCTGATATGGCCGGTGTGCATGATCTCAAGGGCAGGAAGAAGGCGGCGATCCTCCTGGTGCTTCTTGGTCCCGAAAAGGCCGCCGGGGTCTACAAACACCTCGACGAGCAGACCATCGAGGCCCTTACCCTGGAGATAGCCACGGTTCGCCGCATAGAACCGGCCGAGCGTAACGCCGTCCTGAAGGAAGCCCAGGAGCTGATAATGGCCAGAGAGTTTTTGAACAAGGGCGGAGTCGCCTACGCCAGGGAGCTTTTGGAACAGGCCATGGGGGAGGAAAAAGCGGAGGAACTGCTTCGAAAGCTCACGTCGAACCTCCAGGTGAAGCCCTTCGATTTTCTGCGCTCCTCGGACCCGGTCCAGATACTTTCGTTCCTGCAAGGGGAACACCCCCAGATGATAGCGCTGATCCTCTCCTTTTTGCCTCCCGACAGGGCGGCCACCATCCTGGGCGGGCTACCCAACGACCACCAGGCCGAGGTAGCCCTGCGCATTGCGAAGATGGACCGGATTACCCCTGACGTCCTCAGGGAGACGGAAAAGGAGCTGGAACGCAAGTTCAGTGCCGTAGTCGGAAGCGACTACTCCGTCACAGGAGGCGTGGACGCCGTGGTGGAGATTATCAACAAGGCCGGGCGCAAGGCCGAGAAGAACATACTGGAGATCCTGGACGAGAAGGAGCCCGAACTGGCCGAGGAAATCCGCAAGAAGCTCTTTACTTTCGAGGACATCATCAAAATCGACGACAGGTCGCTGCAGAAGGCGCTCCGCGAGGTGGAGACCGGGGAGCTAGCACTCGCCCTCAAGGGCGTCAGCGAAGACCTGCGGGCCAAGTTCTTCAGCAACATGTCGAGCCGCGCGGCCGAAATGCTCCAGGAGGAGATGGAGTACATGGGGCCCGTCCGGCTCAGGGACGTGGAAGAGGCCCAGCAAAAAGTGGTGGACAGGATCCGCGCGCTGGAGGAAGCCGGCGAGATCGTGCTGACGGGAGGAGGAGAGGACGTTGTCATATAACAGCCCCGGCAGGGGGAAGGTCTTCAGGAACGTCCTCTTTTCCGAAGAACCCGTGGTGCTTCCCGAAGTGCCTTTGCCCGATGTAAGGCCGGGCGACGAATCTCTTGAGGGCGGCCGCCAGATAGACCCGTACCTGGTGGCCAAGGGCAAGATCCAGGATCTCCAGCGGCGGATGGAGGAGCTTCTGGAAGAAAACCGCGAGCTTAAGCGACAGGCGGAAAGTTTGCGTGCCGAAAGCAGGCAGGAGAGAAACCGACTGGCTTCCGAGAGCCGGGCCCTGCGCGAGGAATACGAAAAAGAAGCCCGGCGTGCCCTTGAGGAGGCCCGTAAGGAAGGGGCCGAAAGGGGCTACGAAGAGGGACTCAATCGAGCAAGAAAAGAGGCGCTCGAGGAGGTCGAAGCCCGGTACAGGGAAAGGTTCGGCGAGCTGGAGGAGCTTTTGTGCAAAATGGCCCGGAAGCTTGAAGCCTCCAGGGAGGAGCTTCTGGACGCCCAGGCGCCTCTGGTGGTCGAATTGTGGCGCAAGATGCTGGAAAGGCTTTTGAAACGCGAGACGGCCTTTGACGAGGAAACGGCCCTGAGGGTTTTCCGCGACCTTGTGCGGCGGGTGAGCGACAGGACGAAGATAAGGGTGGTCTTAAACCCCGCGGACAGGGATCTTTTCCTCAAGCGGGAGGAAGAATACGCCGAAATTAAAAGAGCGGCGGAGTCTTTCGAGCTCGTCGCCGACGAACACATAGAAAAGGGGAGTTGCCTTCTGGAGACCAATCTGGGCGTTTACGACGCGAGGTGGAAATCCCAGATGGAGAGGATCGACCGCGAAATAGGGGAACTCCTCGAGGAGGCCGGCGGCAATGGCACCTCCGGTGGTTAAGACCCTTTTCGAAGCCATGGCCGAGCGTTTGCCGAAAACCGAACTGGTTCCGGTGAACGGAAAGGTGGTGGAGGTCATCGGCATCGTGATCGAGTCGAGGGGGCCAGACATCCAGATCGGGGATTTGTGCGAAGTGCGAACCAGAAACAGCGACGTGCCTCCACTGCCGTGCGAAGTGGTGGGCTTCAAGGGCGACAGGGTGCTTTTGATGCCCCTGGGGGAGGTGCGCAGGATCGGACCGGGAAGCGACGTCTTCTCCATGGGAAAATCCCTCGGGGTCCGCGTCGGCTTCGACCTTCTGGGCCGCGTCCTTGGAGGTCTGGGGGAGCCCCTGGACGACAAGGGTCCCGTGATGGGAAGCGAGGAATATCCCCTGCACGCCGATCCGCCGCACCCGCTCAAGCGGCGCAGGATCGACACCCCCCTGTCCGTGGGTGTTCGGGCCATAGACGGGCTTTTGACCCTGGGGCAGGGGCAGAGGGTGGGCATCTTCTCCGGTTCCGGTGTCGGGAAAAGCACCCTTTTGGGGATGATGGCGAGAAACACCGAGGCCGACATCAACGTCATAGCCCTGGTGGGCGAGCGCGGCCGTGAGGTAAAGGAGTTTTTGATCAGGGACCTCCGCGAGGAGGGCATGAAGCGTTCCGTGGTGGTGGTAGCCACGTCGGACCAGCCTCCGCTTGTGCGGCTGAAGGCCGCCATGACGGCCACGGCGGTGGCGGAGTATTTCAGGGACCAGGACGCCAACGTCCTTTTGATGATGGACTCGATCACCAGGGTGGCCATGGCGCAGCGCGACGTGGGGCTGGCCATCGGCGAACCGCCTGCCACCAGGGGTTACACGCCTTCGATCTTCGCCTTTTTGCCCCGCCTGCTGGAACGGGCGGGAGCCGGCGAGAAAGGGAGCATTACGGGCATATATTCAGTGCTCGTAGAGGGTGACGACATAAACGAGCCCATCTCCGACGCCGTCAGGGGGATCCTTGACGGCCACATTTCCCTTTCCAGGGACCTGGCGACGCGAAACCACTACCCCGCTATAGACGTTCTGGGCAGCATAAGCCGGATCATGAACGACCTGGTTTCCGAAAAGCAGCAAAGGGCGGCTTCCGGCCTTAGAGAGCTTTTGGCGCTTTACAGGGAGGCCGAGGAGCTCATTAATCTGGGGGCCTACAAACGCGGGGGCAACCCCAGGCTGGATTTTGCCATCGAGCGGAAAAACGCCATCGATTCCTTCCTGAAGCAGCCCGTCGGCGAGTGTTCGTCTTTTGAACAGACCCTGGAATGGCTTTTGTCCATACCGCTTTTGGAGGATGAGGCGAAATGACGGCCGCAAAAAAGGTGAAACGACTGGAGAAACTGAAGGATATAAGGAAAAGACTGCAGGACGAGACCAAAGGCCGCATGACCGAGGCTATAAGAAAGATGGAGACCCTGGAGGTAAGGTCCGACGTCCTCGACGGTACGTGGCAGGAAGTCCTGCGGGATTTCAGGGAAAAAAGCCGCGGGGGGGAGCTGACCCCCGAGGAACTCTGGTTTTTGAGAAACGGCATCGATTCCCTGGAAACAGAAATGGAAGAAGTCGGCCGGGCCATCAGGGATACCGAGGAAGAACTGGAAGAAATACGGCAGGAGCTGAGACAAAGACATATCGAGGCCAAAGTGGTCGAGACGGTCCTCGAAAAAAAGAAAAAGGAGATCCGCCGAGACCGTGAGAAGAGCGAGCAGAAGGAGCTCGACGACCTGACCTGCATGGTTTACCTGAAATGACCGGAGGTGACGGCCCCTTGAGGAATTTTTCCGGCTTCGCCCCTTCGGGGGTGAAAGAGGTCCAAACGAGAATCCGGGCGATCAGGCGGCGTTTCGAGGGCGCTGCCGAGGAAAAGGAAAGGACCTTTGTGGATGTCCTAGATGCGGTGACGCATGAAAAGACAAAAGAAGGCGAAAGGGTCTTGACCGGAAAGAACCGGAGCCTGACTTCGGGTCTTCCTTCGCGAGTGGGTGATATCGGTTCGGCTCGAAACAGGCGCGAAGCCGCCTTTGACCTGGAAGGGCTGATAGGGCGCAAGGCCTCCGCCTACGGAGTCGACGAGGACCTGGTGAGGGCTGTTATCCGCATGGAGTCAGGCGGCAACCCGAAGGCCGTTTCAAGCGCCGGTGCGATGGGGCTGATGCAGCTCATGCCCGAAACGGCAAGGATGCTGGGCGTTACCGATCCTTTCGACCCCTCGCAGAATGTGGACGGGGGAGTCAGGTACCTGAAGATGATGCTGGACAGGTATGACGGTGACGAGACGCTGGCCCTGGCGGCCTATCATTCGGGACCGGGCCGTGTCGACCGCTATGGTGGAGTGCCGCCTTTTCCGAAGGTTACGCACTACGTGCGGACCGTTAGGGCCTTGCTCGAGGCGGCCAGGGGCGAATAACCGCCGCCCGGGGCCACCCGGGTTTGGGGAGGGATCCCGCGTATGGACGACGGCAAAAGGGCTTACGAGCTCCAAAAGAGGGAAGACGGCTGGTTTTTGAAGGGAACGGTGCGTGAAGAGGACCTGGATGGTCTTGTGGAGTCCCTCAAGGGGGAAGGGGTCTTTCCCGCTTCAGAAGACTTGAGGGAGCTTTCCGGGAAGACCCTTGAAGAATGGACACCCGTCCCCCTGGAAGAAGTTCCGCGGCCGGTGGAAGCGAGAATAACACCCGACGGCATGACCGCCGAGGTGTTTTTCCCCGAGGAAGATGGAAGGACTCCGTCGGAACGGTTCGAGCTTGCAAAGGCGGCCTTGGCCGAAGCGGGAGTTCAGGCGGGGCTGGACGAAGACATCCTCAGGGAAGCCGCCGCTGAAAAGGGCGGCAGATGGATTCCCGTAGCCTTCGGCAAGCCCGCGAAAGACGGCGTGGACGCTTATTTTGAGGTTCTCGTGGACATGAGCCGACAGGGACCGGCAGGGTCGGAATCGGAAGAGGGGAAAGTGGACCACCGCGCCCTGGGCATAATCCACAACGTGACCAGGGGGCAGGAACTGGTACGCAAGGTTCCCATGGAAGAGGGCGAGGACGGCTTCGACGTCACGGGAAAGGTTCTCAGGGCCAGGCGCTCGAAAGACGTAAAGATAGCCGCCGGGCCATACACGGCCCTCTCCGAGGATGGCCTGACCCTGGTGGCTTCCGAAGACGGTCACCTGGTGCGGGAGGGCAGCAGGTTCACGGTGTACCCCGTCTTCGAGGTCAAAGGCGACGTCGATTACGCTACGGGCAATCTGGAGTTTGTAGGAAGCATCGTCATACACGGGTCGGTGAAAGAGGATTTTTCCGTCAGGGCCGAAAAGGACCTGGAGGTCCACGGCGTGGTCGAGCGCGCCACCCTTTCCTGTGGCGGCGACATGCGCCTTACGTCGAGCGCAAGGGGCATGGATCACGGCAAGCTCGAAAGCGGCGGAAACATTTTCGTAGAGTACGTGGACCAGTGCGTCATCAGGGCGGCCAGGGACGTGGTCTTCAGGAGAGCCCTCATGCATTGTGACGTGGAAGCCGACATGGGAGTCAGGCACACAGAGGGTGGCAAGGGCCTTATCGCCGGCGGCAGCATCAAGGCCGGAAGCGAGGTGGAATGCCTGATCCTGGGAAGCGGCATGGAGACTAAAACGGCCGTTTACGTGGGCGTCTCGCCGGGATTGCTCAGGAAAAAAAGGAAACTCCTGGCAAGCCTGGAAGAACTGGAGGACAAAAAGGCGGCCATAGAAAAAAACATCAGGTACCTCACAAAAATAATGAACACCAAAGGCCTTGACGACCGACAGAAAGCGATGGCGATGAAGTTCGTCGAGCTCGAAAAAACCGTTACGGAACAGATCGCTAAACTGCGGACCGTACTCGGCGAGGTCGAAAAAACCGTAGATGCCATGAAGCACCAGGGCTGCGTAAAGGTCTGGGGCGTCTGTCATCCCGGGGTTTCCGTCACTATCCGGGGAGAAACCCTGCTCGTCAGGGAGCCCGTGGAGCGTATCCGTTTCATTTACCGGGACGGCATGGTGATCATGGTTCCCCTCGACTAGAGGAAAACAACAGGAGGCGCAAGGGAATGGCCGAGGCCAAAAGCAAGGCCCTGAAAACAGGACCCCTCGAACGCATGATGAACTACTCCGACATGGGAATCACCATAATGGTGGTTCTCATAGTGGCCATGATGGTGGTTCCCCTCCCCACGGCCATCCTGGACGTGTTTTTGGCCTTGAACATTACCTTCGCCGTGGTGGTGCTGCTCACGACCTTCTACGTTCAAAACGCCCTGGAAATAGCCGCCTTTCCTTCGATCCTGCTTGTGACCACCCTCTTTCGCCTCGCCCTGAATGTGTCCACCACGCGCCTTATACTTCTTCAGGGTTACGCGGGCAAGCTTATAAGCGCCTTCGGCAACTTCGTGGTCGGAGGCAACTACGTCGTCGGCGGGGTGGTTTTTCTTATCCTGGTGCTCATACAGTTTCTGGTGATAACAAAGGGAGCCGAACGTGTCGCCGAAGTCCAGGCGCGGTTTCAGCTCGATGGTATGCCTGGAAAGCAGATGGCCATAGACGCCGACCTGGGAAGCGGACTGATCGACGAGCAGACCGCCCGAGAGCGCCGCAAGCTGGTTCAGCGCGAGGCCGATTTCTTCGGGGCCATGGACGGTGCCTCCAAATTCGTTAAAGGGGACGCTATCGCCGGGCTTTTAATCACCGTTATAAACATAGTGGGGGGAATCTGCATCGGCCTTTTCCAGCAGGGCATGACACTGCCCGAAGCGGCCCAGCGGTTCAGCCTTCTGACCGTCGGCGACGGACTGGTGGCCCAGATACCGGCTTTGATACTCTCCACGGCTACGGGTATCCTGGTAACCCGGAGCGCGGGCGAAAGTAACCTCGGAAAGGACATAACCCGTTCGCTCATAAACCACTACAGACCGCTTTGGGTCGGCTCGGTGCTGCTTCTGGCGCTTGCCGTGGTTCCGGGCTTTCCCAAGATACCTTTTATGCTGCTCGCCGGTTTCCTTTGGCTTCAGGGACATTGGGTATCCAAAAACGGCAAGGAAAAGGCGGCCGGCGAAGAAGCCGCCCGCGCCGCCTCGCAGAAGGGGCCGCAGGGGGCGAAAACCCGGGAGGGATCTCCGTCAAGGGTCGCTCCCGGAGGGTTCGACAGCGCCCTGAAGCTTCTGGCGGTGGACCCGCTGGAGCTGGAGGTCGGTTACGCCCTGATTCCCCTGATAGAGGCCTCAAAGGGGGGCGACCTCCTGGAGCGGATACAGACCCTGAGGCGGCAGATGGCGCTGGAACTGGGCGTGGTGACCCCCCCGGTGCGGATCAAGGACAACCTTCAGCTCAACCCCACGTCCTACGTAATAAAGGTGCGCGGCGTTCCCGAAAAGACGGCGGAACTCATGCCCGACCAGTACCTAGCCATAGATACCGGCAACGTCAAGGGCGAGTTGGTGGGAATACCCACGAAGGAGCCCTCTTTTGGCCTCGATGCCGTATGGATAGCCCCCGAACTGCGCTCGAGGGCCGAAGCGCTGGGATACACCGTCGTGGATGCGCCCTCCGTTTTGGCCACGCACCTTTCCGAAGTGGTCAGGGCTCACGCGGCGGACCTTTTGACCCGCCAAACCGTTCAGGAGATGGTGGACGTCGTCAAGGAGACGGCCCCTGCCGTGGTGGAGGAGATGTTCCAGTACCTGGGCCTGGGAGACGTGCAGAAAGTCCTGCAGAACCTCGTCAGGGAAAAGGTGCCCATCAGGGACCTTGCCGGGATCTTCGAAACGCTGGCCGACTACGGACGTTCCGTCCAGAGCCCGGACTTCCTCTCCGAAAGGGCCAGAGAAGGGCTGAGGCGCGTTATACTCTCCTCCTGCGTGTCGGAAGAGACCAACGAACTAACGGCGGTGACCCTCTCCCCGGAGTGGGAAAAGATCATAAAGGACTCGGTCCAGGGCAACCTGGTTGAAGGCTGGAGGATCAAGTTAAAGCCCGAGGACATGCGTCGTTTCGTGAGGGCCGTGGCCAACGCGACGGAGCCCCTGATGAAAGACAACCTGCCCCAGGTGCTTTTGTGTCATCCCGACGTACGTTTCTTTGTGAGGCGCATCCTTGAAAAGCATTTCCCCAACGTGACCGTTTTGGGATACAACGAGCTCGACGGAGACGTCAAACTCAAAACCGTGGGCATCGTCGACGGGGTCGCCGGAAGAGAAGACGAGGACAAATGAGGTAGACGAAAATGGGCAGGGAACGAAGACGCAAGAGAGACAAAGAAGACGAGCCCCGTGCAGGAAACTGGCTGACCACCTACGGAGACATGGTGACGCTGATCCTGACCTTTTTCGTGCTCCTTTACTCCTTTTCAACCATCGACGTAATGAAATTCCAGAAGCTCATCCTCTCCTTCAGGGGTGCCATAGGCATCGTAGACGCCGGCGCTTCCTTCCAGGAGGACGAGGCCGTGTTTTCCGGGCAGACCATGGTCGACGCCGGCCAATCCAGGGTGGAGACCACCGATATAATGAAGGTGGCCGAGAGGCTTCGCGAAACCGTCAAGGAACAGGGTCTGGAGAAGGAAATAACCGTGGCCGTCCAGCAGCGGGGGGTGGTGGTTTCCATCTCGGAAGGCCTGCTTTTCGGGACCGGTGTATACGAACTCACTCCCGAAGGGGTCAGGGTGGTAAATGCGATAGGCGAAATCCTCGGTGAAATAGACAACCAGATCTCCGTGGAGGGGCACACGGACAATGTCCCCTTCAGAAGGGGTGGCTTCGTGGGAGACAACTGGGCGCTGTCGGCCTTGAGGGCGGCGCGGATCGTTTCCGTCCTGGAAAGGAGAGCGGGACTGGAATCCAGAAGGCTCCAGTCCGTGGGATACGGGCCGGCGAGGCCGATCATGCCCAACGATTCCGACAGGCACAGGCAGATGAACCGGCGGGCCGATATCGTCATACTGTCCGGAAACACCATTCGCTGAAAAAGTCGGCGCCGAATTGTTTTCGCCAGACCAAAACAGTGGGGTTTCACGGCTCTCGAATTCTTATACTTCCTTTTGAACTGAAAAACGGGATTACAGTCCTTTCGGCGGGAGGGATTTTTCATGAATGCCAGGGAACTCAAAAACTGCAGGATCTGCGGTAAGGTTTTCTTGCACCACGGAGGGATCGTCGTCTGCGAGGAATGCCGGAAGGATCTGGACGACATCTACATAAAGGCCAGGGATATCCTGCGGGAAAAAAAGGATAGCGAAGAGTTCGACAGCATACGCCTCGCCGAGGAGGTGGGCGTCGACCCGATCTGCATTCATATCCTCGTCGAGGGTGGCTATTTCGAAAGGGACGGTTTTGACCTCGACGGAACGGTCTCGACGAGAAAGAGCCTCGCCAGAAGCTTCGAGGCCGAGCTCAACAGGAAAAAGCGCGACGACCAGGGGAAAAAGCCCCCGTCCCGGGGGATGTTTTATGATGAACGACGCGACAAGGATCGGTAGCGCCGAGCGCAAGGTCCCGGAAACTTTTTTGGGGAAGCGGAGAAAGTATTGGGGGAAGAGGTGACGCAGCGGTGGATATGAAAGACAAGTATATGGGCCCCTTTCTGGATGAAACCGAAGAAAACCTGCAGCAACTCAACGAGTGTCTTCTGGCTTACGAGAAAGGAGACCAGAGTGTCATCGACGAGATGTTCAGGGTGGCCCACACGCTGAAGGGAATGGCCGGAACGATGGGATTCCGTGCCATGATGTCTTTGACCCATGCCATGGAGGACGTGCTGGACGCCGTTCGCAAGGGCTCCTGCCACCTCGACAGGAAGGAAGACGTCACCCTTCTTTTCAATTGCCTCGATACGCTCAACACCCTGCTGGAGGAGATTCGCAGGACGGGCGACGACGGCGGCACAGACACGACGGCCCTTGTAGAAAAGCTCAGGGAAGCCGCAACGTCCGAACGGGCCTCGGAAAAAACGCCACAGCCCGCGCAGGGCGAAAGTGAAGGCCGGCTTCTGGAAGTGGGCGTCACTTTGAGCGACGAATGCCTTCTCAAGGGGGCCAGGGCCTATATGGTCTTCGAGGAGGCCGGTTCCCTCGGCAGGATAGTCGATTCAAATCCCCCTGAAAAGACTCTCATGGAGGGAGAATTCGAAGGCAGGAAGTTCAGCTTTTTCCTGGAGACGGAACGTCCGCCTGAAGCGGTGAAAGAAGCCGTCATGAGGGTGAGCGAAATCAAGTCATGCGAGATAAAAGAGCTCGTCGGAAGCTATGAAGAAGGCGGCTCCGCCGAAGGAAAAACCCCGCGAGAATCCGGGGAAGACGAATCGCCCGAAAAGGCCGGAAACGGCTTCGGCGGCCTTAAACCGTCGGCACCGGGAGTCTACAGGACAAACCAGACCGTAAGGGTGGATGTGCAGAGGCTGGACAAGCTGCTCAACCTCGTTGGGGAACTCGTGATAGGGCGCTCCAGGATAGAGAGGCTCGCAAAAGACAGCGAGTTCAGGGAGTTCGAGGAGCCCATTCTGCAGCTGGGCAGGATCTCCAAGGAAATACAGGAACTGGTGACCAAACTCAGGATGCTTCCCATCAGTTTCATTTTCGACAGGTTCCCAAGGCTTGTGCGGGATCTTTCCACCGAGCTGGGGAAGAAAGTGGACCTGAGGATAGAAGGCCGCGAAACGGAGCTAGACAGGTCCGTCATAGACGAGATCGGGGATCCCATGGTCCACCTCATACGAAACAGCCTCGACCACGGACTCGAAAGTCCCGAGGAGCGGTTGGCCGCGGGAAAGAGCGAAACAGGTCTTTTGAGGGTCCGTGCCTACCAGGACGGAAGCAGTGTGGTGGTGGCCGTAGAGGACGACGGCAAGGGCATAGACTGCGCTAAAGTCAAAGAGACAGCCCTCGAGAAAGGGTTGGTGACACCCGAGCAGGCCGAAAACATGAGCGAACGCGAGGCCTACCAGCTCCTTTTCATGCCCGGGTTCAGCACCTCGAGGGAAGTGACCGACCTTTCCGGCAGGGGGGTGGGCATGGACGCCGTAAAAAGCAAGGTCGAAGCCTTGGGAGGACGGGTTTCCGTCGAGTCCGTGGTGGGCAGAGGCACTTCGGTAAAGGTGAAACTCCCCATCACTCTCGCCATCGTCCTGGCTCTTTTGGTGGAGATAGGGGGCAGGACCTACGCCATTCCGCTGGAGAGCGTGGACGAGACACTTCGTGTTGAAAAGGACCAGGTAAAGGTGGTAAACGGCAGCCTTGTGACGGTCCTGAGGGGCGAGGTGCTCCCCCTGATCGACGCACGGGACTTCTACGGCCTGAAGAGGCGGCAGGAAGAGGAAGACCTGGCCATCGTGGTCATGCGAACGGGCTTTCGCCGCATAGGGTTCGTCGTCGACGAGTTCGTGGGACAACAGGAAATAGTGATAAAGAGCTTCGGCGACACGGGTATAACCAGAATCCGCTGGTTCTCGGGTGGTACCATCCTCGGCGATGGAAGCGTGGTGCTCATCATAGATCCGGCGGCGGTAGAGGAGAGCGCCTGAAGGCATGCGCCTCGGGAGGACCTTCCTGGCGCTCGTCGCAGCGGGGTTCGTGTTTCTGGCGGGCCCGACAGCGCCGCAACAGCCGCTTCTTTTGCCCCCTGCGGCAGACAGGGCACGGGGTGAAGCCCTCTTTGTCGAGGCTTACGAAAAAGTGCTGCAGGGAAAAGTCAATGGTGCAATGAAAGACCTCGACGAAGCCTTGAAATGGGATTCCTACCTGGTGGAGTATTACCTTCTGAAGGGGTATTGCTGGTATCTTCTCGGTGACTATGAAAAAGCCACCGAGCTCCTTGGCCACTACCTCGAAGTTCGCCCTGAAGATGTCTTCGCCCTGGGCTTTTTGGAGCAGGTCGAAAACCGAAAGTCGATGCTGGAGGAGGTCCTTGGCCAGGGCGTGGACCTTTATGTTTCAACAGGGTCGACGGAATACTTTCCGGGCAGTATGGGAATCCCCGTTTTTTCCGTGGGCAGATTGCGCATGCCCGGCAGGCCTTCCCTGATGGGAGAACTGCTGGCCCTCTGCGACACAGCAAGGGAAAAGGCCTGGCTTTTTGGCCCTGCCGGTGAAAAAGGCGGGAGGGGCCTCATCTACTCAGGTCCCGCAGGAGGTCCGGTAGTGCGGGTCTTGCCCGTGGAGAGAGAACGTGTCTTTTTCGTGTATTCCGACGGTTCCATCCTCAGGGCCTATGTATCGGAAGAGGGTATTTCCGAAAGGGCAAGGGGTGAAACCGGTGCGGCTTCGGTTTCGGATGCGGTTTACGCGGCGGGGGATTGTCTTGTCCTTGCCGACAGGATCGAGGGTGAGATCCTTTTCGTAGATGCCGAAACGCTGGAGATAACAGGTCGCTGGTCACCGGAAACAGGCGGCTTCGAACCTGTGGGCCTCGCGTCCTGGGGGCCCTTTTTGGCCGCGGCCGACAGGAGAAACGGCGTCGTTCGGGTTTTGGACCTCAAGACCAGCAGGGAGCTTGAAGCGATAGCCCTTTCAGGTCCGGTCCGGGCCGTTGAATGGGTGAACTCGGCCAACCTCCTTGCCCTAGTCGAAGGAGGCATGCTCTACCATCTGCGTCCCGCGACGGGAAAACCTCCGGAGGCAGTGGCCGAACTGTTCCCCGAGGCGTGGTTTATGTTTTCTTCGGGACAGGGTGTAACGGTGGCGGACACGGCGCTTTACAGGTCGGCGGGCATAAGGGGGCACGCCGAAGGGGGTACTTTGGTCCTCGCCAATCCGAAACCGGTGGATTCACACGGCGACGGCCGTTTCGAACTTTACGCCAGGGTACTCATGCCTCTGGGTGCAGACGGGCGGGAAGAAATTCTCTTCCAAGGTGTTTTGGGCGGGCGCCCGATCGAGATCCAGGCCGCATTGCAGCCTGAGGAGGATATATTGAACCGGCCGATCGACACACTTCCTTTCGTCCCTGTGGAAAAAGCGCTTTGGGAACTGCAAGACCTGTCGGGCCTTTCCGAAGTCTACGTCCTTGAGGCGGCCGGGGCTTTGGAAGATGTGTCCTGGCTCTCGAGGCTCGGGTCTTTTGCCCTTTCGCAGGGCCTGACCATCAACATTCTCGCAGAAAAGGAAGTACCCTCCACGATGCAGGTACGCCTGGCGGAACTCACCGGAGGGAATATCTTTCTTTCTTCCTCAAACGCCGGGTTCTTTGGCAAGCCCGTAAAATGGCGTCTTTCGGTCCGGGTGTCGGACCAGGTGGTCTTTCCGGGCGGTGGTACAGGAGGCGGGCTTTTCATCATGGGAAGATCGGGTTCCATGAACGTGGAAGACCGCTTCCCCCTGTGGAGCGTTTTCCTCGGGCCCGCAAAAACCCGACCGAAGGTTTTCGATCAACCCGGAGCGGAAGAAAAATCCGCAGAAACAACACCGTAAACTTTTTTTCAGCCCGAATTCAGGACACCGAAGGTTCGCTTGCCGTTTCGGCTGCATGTCGCGTACCCTTCGAGCGTTCCCTCAGCCTTTCGCGATCTTCGGGAGGAAGGAAGATCTTGAGTTTTTCTTCCACAAGGCGGGGGTTTTCCCCGGCCTGGATGGAGAGTACGCCTTCCACTATAAGTTCCATGGAGGCGACCTTGTCGGCGGTCTGCCTGGCGAGCTTTCGCGACACGGGGATGGCGAAGGCGTTGGCCACGAAGGATCCATAGAAGGTGGTTATCAGCGCTATGGCCATTCCGGGCCCGAGCGCTTCGGGCGTGTCGAGGTTACGCAGCATCTGTATGAGCCCTATGAGGGTGCCGAGCATGCCGAAAGCGGGCGCAAGCTCGGCCAACATGTCGAAGATCCGCCTGGAAGACGCTTCGCGCCGTTCCATAAGATCGATTTCGGCGTCGAGGATGGACTTGACAAGCTCGGGGGAAGTGCCGTCTATGACGAGCTGGGTCGACTTCCTGATGAAGTCGTTCTGGATTTTGCGTACTTCTTCCTCAAGGGCCAGCAGTCCCTCCGAACGGGATTTTCTCGAAAGGCCGACCATGGTGTCCATGAGCTCCAGGAGGTCGGTGTGTTTGGTTTTCGAGAAGGCCCGCTTCACCGTCTGGGGAAGCTTCTTGAGTTCTTCCTTTGACGAGGCCGCGGCCACGGCGCCGCAAGCCCCTCCTATGGCTATCAGAAAAGAGGGGAAACTCACGAATGCTCCGGGGGACCCCCCGATGATGATGCCCGAGACGACGAGCGCCACGGTACCGGCCAAAAAGCCTATGGTGATGAGATCCACGGGCAACCCTCCCTGGTATGCGCCCAGCGTTTCAGATGAAGTTTCACTGGTAAGTATGATTGCCCGAGGCTCTGCAAAAAACCTCTTCGGGGTTATTTTCCCTTTCCGGCCCTCTCGAAAGGCTCGACATTTGCCGAAACTTTATGTGGGCGGCTGGTGTTTACCCTTCCGGGGTACAAATGAAAGAGAAATACCAATGCGGGGGTGATTGATTTGGTAAAGACGACAAGCCGAAGCGCCGCGGATCTGGAGGGCGAACTCTCGTGGCCCCTGGAAGAAGTGGAAACGAAAGAATCCCTGTGGAGCGTTTCCTGTGATCCGGCGGGAAAGAGGCATTATTTTTTCCTTCCTGAAAACAAGGAATTGTCCGAAATCCAGAGGAAAAGGGGCATCGCTCACGCATGGCTTGCGGAAAAAGTGCACCCCCTTTTTTCGGCCGTCGTCGCTGAATGTCCCGACGGACTCCCGGAAAAAGTCTTCACGAAAACCCTGTGGCCGGTTTTATCGGTCTCGCGGGTGTGGTTTGCCGACGCACTGGTCGTAAAAAGCACGCCGGAACCAGGCAGAAACGACACAAGAGCCAGGCTGGGTTTCCTCGATAAGACCTTTCCCTCAGGAGGAGTGGAAGGAAGCCTTTCCGATTACCTCGAAGCAGCCCTTATACTGGCCGAGGGAAGGGTCTTTTGCGGCACAAGGCGTCCATGCAGCGGCAAGATGGCCGAAATGGTAGAGGCCTTTGTGAGAGTGGACCCCTTCGATCCCTCGATCGGCGCGCTTGAAAAACTCGACAACGAATTGCTCGCGGTGTGGAGCCCCTACAGGGTGGCTGTCGCGCGAAAGGACGAACTGGACATGGACATCTGGAAGGTTTGCTAGGAGAAAGACCTGATGGCGGACGAGACTGCGGATACGAGGCCCGGGGCATCCATGGCAGGAAAGTTTTCAAGGTTTTTAAAAGTCCTTGGTTTCCTTTTGTTTTTGGCAGGAGGATTTCTTGCCGGACTTGCCGCGGGAGGAGGCCTTTACGTTTTGGCCGGTGATCTTGCCCAGAAGGTCGCTTTGGTTCCCATGGTAGGGGAAAGGGCCGCCGAATTGCTCGAAAGGCTGGAACCGCCCATGAACCGGTTCGAGCGGCGGGAAAGGGAACTAAGGGAAATAGAAGGGCGTCTTTTGGCGCTCGAAAAAGAGCTGGAAGCCGAAAGAAACCGTCTTGAAGCAGAAAAAAGCGGGCTTGCGGAGCGGGAAAAGTTGCTTGAACGGCGCCAGGCGGAGATTGAGCAGGCCGAGGCCGCGATCGCGGAAGAAAAAGATCAGGGCGGCCTGTACGAGGAGATGAGCGAAAGTTTCGGCCAGGTTTCGGCGAACCAGGCCGCGAAGATTCTGGTGCTTTTGCCCGCGCCCGAAGCGGCGGCGCTTTTGGGGCCGCTGGGCGCGGAGCAAAGGGCGGAAATCCTTTCAAAAATGCCTCCCGAAGCGGCGGCCAAACTGATGAGGTATCTCCGGCTGGAATGGGAAAGGAGCCGGTGAAAGCCAAAGCAAAGGCACTACAGTAATGGCGGGGAAAGTCCGAAACCTCTAACAGGTACGGCAGTTTTTAAAAAAAGCAGGGCAAAGAAGGTGAGGCTCATGTTCCGGGACGAAGTCTGGATGGCGGGCAAGATGAGCGCCGGCGCGCTGGCGGCGCGCTTTGAGGCTGTGGCGGAGAATCTCGCCAATATCAACACTCCCGGTTACGAGAGAAAAGAGGTTGTCTTCGAGGAAGCCCTCAAGGCGGCCATAGACGAGGGAAACGCCGCCGGACGGCTTCGTCTTGCCGTTACGGACGAGAAACACATATCACCCTGCAGGGCCGATCTTGACGGGGATCCTCAGTCGGTCATCAGGGAAATCGCCGGAGGTGACCCTTACCGGCTGGACGGAAACACCGTAGACCCCGAGATAGAAATGGCCAAGCTGGCCGAAACGAGAATGGCCTACACCGCCCAAATGCGGCTTATGTCAAAACGGGTGGGCCTGTTGAAAACATCCATGGGAGGCAAGTGACATGCGGGTCTTCAAGCCTGTAGACATCGCCGGAAGCGGACTGACGGCCCACAGGGCAATGCTTGACGTCATTTCGGAAAATCTGGCCAATGCCAACACCACAAGAACCGAAGACGGAGGACCCTACAGAAGGAAGGTCCCCCTTTTCGAGGAGCGGCTCGTCGAGGCGGAAAAGGGCCGCATGGAGAGCGGGGGCGTCATCGTGAAGGAAATCGGCGTAGACGATGCTCCTCCGCGGATGGTCTACGACCCCGGGCATCCCGACGCAAACGAGGAAGGTTACGTGGCTTATCCCAACGTTTCGGTGATCCGGGAGATGGCCGACATGATGGCCGCAAGTCGGGCCTACGAGGCGAACCTCGAGGTGGTCGAGTCGGCCAAGGCCATGTGGGAAGCCGCCACGGAGCTTCTTGGAAGATAAGGTCTTTACGGGGCCGGAAAGAGGGTGACATCCTGTGTTTCGAGGGATCTATGACGGCGCATCCGCCATGCTGGTGCAGCAATATGTAGTGGACGTGACGGCCAACAACCTGGCTAATGCCGATACCTCGGGCTTTCAGAAACAGCTGGCGCTGGCCAAAAACCACCCCGAAGCTGTTTTGGTACGCAGCGAGAACGAATCCAGAGGCATGTCGAAAAAGACGCCCGTGGGGGCCGCGTCGCTCGGGTTAGTCTTGAACGAGACGGCGACGGTAGTGGAACCGGGCCCCCTGAAAGAAACGGGCAACCCCTTGGACTGCGCCATCTCGGGCGACGGTTATTTCCAGGTGACCGATGGAGTGAACGTTTATTACACCCGTTCGGGCAACTTTACCCTGGACGCGCTCGGACAGCTCGTGACGCCCTCGGGCCTTGTGGTAAACGGCGCAGCCGGGCCACTGGTCGTTGGAGACGCTGAGACGTTCAGCATCCGTGACGACGGGGTGGTCTTCGCTGACGGGGAAGAGATAGGCCGCCTTGCTGTTTTCAGCTTCGCGGAGCCGTCATTTTTGCATCGCCGCGGATCGGGCCTTTTTTCCGAAACCCCGGCGTCGGGTCCGCCCCAGCCCGTTTTGGACGAGGAGATTCGCCTCGTCCCGGGATTTGTGGAAGGATCCAACGTCAACATTATCGAGGAAATGACTAAAATGATCGCTGCGGGTCGGGCTTACGAGGCTGTTTCGAAGGCTTTTGATTCGGAAACGGAGACGGCCCGACAGATGATCCAGGCCTTCGGCCGCCAGTAATTTTTAGACGATCCCCTCAAGGGAGGTGCGCGGGGGCTTGTTGCGGTAGCCCCCGGAATAAATGGACGACGAAAAAGAACGCCAGAAAGACCTGAACCCCGAAGAAGAAGCCGCGGAAACGGAAGAAGGAAAGGCGCAGGAGCCTCTCGCCGAAAAGACGGAAAAAACTCCGGAGGCGCCAGCCGCCGGCGCCGAAAGCGACGGAAAGCCCGAAGGGGCATCCCTAAGCGCCGAAGAGGCGGCGGCCCTTGAAAAGGGACTGGACTGGGTCGATTCAGCGACCGAAGACATCCCCGATATCCCCGATGTCGAGGAAATTGAAAAAAGCGGTGGCGGGGAAGCGTCCCAGGCCGCCATAGACCAACTGATAAACAGCGTCAAAATGAGCTCCGGCTTTAATTTTGCGACCAACCCCTCCGGCAGTGGGGGCGGCGGGGGCCCGTCGGCCCAGCCGGCGAGCTTTCCCGAGATGGGAAAGAGCGAGCCCGCGTGGCCAGCATCCGCCGTTGACGAAACCAGGATCGAACTGCTCATGGACATTCCCGTCCAGGTAACGGTAGTTCTGGGACACGCCCAAAAAACCATAGGCGAGATACTCTCGCTGGAACAGGGAGCCGTGGTGGAACTGGACAGGATTGTAGGAGAGCCCGTGGACGTCCTCGCCAACGGGAAGCTCGTCTTCAAGGGGGAGGTAGTCGTGATCGACGAAAACTTCGGCGTCAGGGTGGTAGAGCTCATAAAGTCCTCTCTCGGGAAAACACGGTAAAAATAGCGATGGCCGACCGAGAATACCCCGCCGGGCCCGGGTACGATGATTTCAAGCGGAAGGTCGCCCGCCTGACGGGCGTGGACCTGGATATGTACAAGTTCCAGATCCACCGGAGGGTGCATACCCTGATGCGCAATTGGGGCATCGAAGATTACGAAGCCTACTTCGATGTTATTCACAAAGACCCAGAGAGGCAGAAACATTTTCTCGATTACATAACCATAAACGTTACGGAATTTTTCAGGAACCCCCACCGGTGGGAGATGATAAAAGAGACCATATTCCCGAAGCTACCGGAATCGGGGGCCAGGGTGCTCGAGTTCTGGAGCGCCGGGTGTTCCTCCGGGGAGGAACCCTATTCTCTGGCTATATTGGCCCTCGAATCGGGAGTTTCCGCCAGGGTTTTGGCCGTGGACGTGGACGAAGGGGCGCTGGCGAGGGCCAAAGAGGGACGCTACAAGGAAAAGCAGCTCGTCAACGTGCCGGACAGGCTTAAAAGCCGGTATTTCAAAAAGACCGAAGACGGAGACTACGAGGTGCTACAGCCCGTTCGCGATCTTGTAACCTTCAAGCGGGCCAACCTTCTGACCCTCGACTTCCCGAAAAACCGGCACCTGGTTTTGTGCCGGAACGTGGTGATATACTTTTCCGCCGAAACGAAACGCAGGCTGTACGAGAAGTTTTTCGACTGCCTCGCGCCCGGCGGCTTTTTGGTGATCGGAAGCACGGAACAGATTTTCGATTACGCGAAAATAGGTTTCAGGCAGGAAGGTTCCTTCGTGTACCGTAAACCCCTACGGGAAAATCTTTGAAATCAGGCGGTGTAGCCTATGAAACTGGTCAAGGAAATCGAATTCCACGCCAAAACCGAGAATGAAGCCTTCAGAAAGGTCAAGGAACGGCTGGGGTCCGACGGGGTCATCCTGTCCATGCAGACCGTTAAAGAGCCTTCGGTACTTCCCTTTTTCCGGAAAAAATATATCTTCGTCCGGGCCGGTATCCTCGAAGAGGAAAAAAGGGTCCCCTTACCGCCCGACCCCGAACTGGAAAAACGCCAGCAGGCGGTTTTCCAGGCCCTTTTGCACTATAAAAGCAGCCTGAAAGAGGCCCCCCCGAAGGCTCCCTCGCTGGAATCTTTGGCCGAATCCGTCGAAGACAGGGTGGAGCTTGTTTGCGGGGAAGACGAATCAGGTGCGGCCCAGTCCTTTGAATCGCCCGGTCGCGAAGATGGGTATCCCGGGGTGCTCCTAGAGCAGGATGTGCCCGGCGAATGCGTCGAAAAGCTGTGGGGGGAATTTCTTCACTCAAGAGGACGAGAGGAAACCTTCGCCCGGTGGTTAGGTGAAAAAGCCGGGGAGTTTTGCGTAACCTCGGACAAGGACTCCCTGCAGGGCGCTTTGGGTGGAAACCGCATCATGGTGGTGGGTCCTACGGGTGTGGGTAAAACCACTACCATAGCGAAGATAGCCGCCATGGCCGTCATGGAGGGACGGAAGGCTGCGCTTTTTACCTCCGACAACTACAGGGTCTCCGCCGTGGACCAGATAAGGACCTTCGCGAGGGTCCTGGGGATTCCCATCGAGGTGGTAAACGCCGGTTTCGAGATTCCCGGTCTTCTCGAAAAATACGATGAAGACACACTGATACTCATGGACACCGTGGGATGCGGCTTTCGTGAGACGGGCCGGCTTTCTCAGATCGAAGATGTCTGGAAGCATTTCGAACCCGACGCCGTGCACGTTGCTCTTTCGGTGACTTCCCGCCTGAAGGATATACAGGTTTCCGTCGAGACGACCATGCGGGCTATCCCCGTGTCCCGGGTGATAATGACGAAACTGGACGAGACATCTTGTCCCGGCGCGGTTCTTTGGGTACCCATGACATTCGGGTTGCCCCTGTCCTTTCTGGCCACGGGGCAGAACGTTCCAAGGGACATAGAGCTCGCCACCGGACGCCTTCTGGCGGAAACCCTGTTAGGGGAGGCGGTTCGTCTATGAGACAAGGCAAGGTGCTTTCGGGCCGCGGTTTCAGCGGACAAGAGGTAATCCCTTGCGCTTTCGGGTCCTTCCAGGCGGAGGAGCTCAGGCGGACGATTAGCGAAAAGAAAGCGACGGAGCCGGCATCCGGAGTGAAAAGGTCCATCTCCATCATCAGCGGAAAGGGCGGCGTGGGAAAAAGCAACATAGCCCTCAACCTCGCCCTGGCCTTCGGGAAGCACAGGGGCATTCCCACTGCCATAATAGATGCCGACCTGGGGCTTGCCAACACCGACGTCCTGCTGGGTCTTGACGCGAGGCTGACTCTGGAGAACGTCTTCACGGGCGAATTGTCCGTTCGCGATATCCTGGTGCCCGTCTCCGACAAGGTCTGGCTCGTCCCGGGAGGCAGCGGGATACCTGAGCTGGCCGATATGTCGCCAATCAGGCGCAAACAGCTTTTGCCCGAAATGCTGACTCTTGACGACATCGTCGATGTTATCGTAATCGACGCAGGCGCAGGTATTCATGCTACCGTACGCGATTTCGCCCTGGCTTCGGACGTAGTGGTGGTGGTCGCCACCCCCGAACCCACGGCAGTAAAAGACGCTTACAGCATGATTAAAAGCATCTCCACCTCACCAACGATCTTCGCGAAGGAGCTTTTTCTCGTAGTAAACATGGCCTTTTCAGAGAGGGAGGCCGCCGAAGCGGCCAAGCGACTGATCGACGCGACGGGACGTTTCCTGGGGATTGATCTGAAATATCTGGGCCCCCTGCTCCATGACCCCAGGATACCGAAATCGGTGAAGGCAAAATACCCTGCCCTTTTGGGGTATCCTGATTGTGCCTTTTCCAGGGGTATTTCACGGATCACGGAGAGGCTTCTGCCCCATTCCGCGGAAGCCTCGCTGGAGCCCGCCCGCAAGGAAGGCGCGATGAAACGGCTGGTGGCTTCTTTTATCGGAAAGAAGGTCTTCTCCTGAAAATGGGGCAAACCGCAAAAAACCGAAAGGGGAAAGGCTGCATGCCCTTAGAGAATCCTGACAACTCACTTCCAGGTGCCGCGGAGATGGCGGCCTGCTTCAGGGACCCCTCCAGAAAGGCGGGGCTCAAAAAGCGCATCGAAGGCCATTTTTCGGCCTTGCGCAATGAAGTTCCCAAACCGGACAGGGAAGATCCGGAGCTTGTAAGAAAGTACGGCGAATACATGGGGCGCCTCAGGACGGAGGAGGAAATCATCCTCGAAATGCTCGAAGCCTTCTCCAGGGGGGACGCTTCTTCGGTGAGGGCTGCTTCGTTACGGCTTGCAAGACGGTGAGATCTCCGAGACGGCGGATTTCCGACGAAGGGAATTATTATACTTTTTGCCGTGGTCCTTTATAATGTGGTGTTTGAAACTCCAGAGCTCAAAACGGGAGGTATTGCCGTGGCGAAAATATTGGTTGTGGACGACGCGGCCTTCATGCGGATGATGATGAAAGACATACTGGTCAAGGGTAATCACGAGGTGGTGGCCGAAGCGGAAGACGGAAAAAAATGCCTCCTCGAGTACAGCAGGGTCAAGCCCGATCTGGTCACGCTGGATATCACAATGCCTGAACTGGACGGAATGAATGCCCTCCTGGCCCTGAAGAAACTGGACCCGGCGGTGCGAGTTGTAATGGTGAGCGCCATGGGGCAACAGGACATCGTCATCCAGGCCATCAAGGCCGGGGCCAAGGATTTTGTGGTAAAACCCTTCAAACCGGACAGGGTGCTCGAGGCCGTAAACAAGGCGCTGACCTCGTAAAAATATAGTCAGCGCACCTTTTCTTCGGACTCGAAGAGGAAGTTGAAATGCTCCTTCATGACGCGCTCCCATTCTGGAAGGCAGGACAGGGCGAACTCCGTTCGGGGCTCGAAAAGGACATCTGGCCCCGAACCCATGTCTATGGCGCTTTTTATCTTCGTCGCCAGGTTGACGGGAGAATAGGCTCCGAGAACGATGTCTTCTTCCTTGGGCATGTCGCCCAGGCTTTCTTTGAGCCGGAATTGTCGCCCTGTGAGGTGTTCCGTTTCTTTGGTCAGGGACGCTATAATCTCGATGAAGGGAAGTTCCCTTTCGAGGGGGTCTACCGCTTCCACCTTGCCTATCACGCCTTTGCGGAAAAAAAGAAAGCTTCCCGTGGGGAAGGGTGCGACCATTTCCCTGAGGCAGTCGACGAAGCGTTCGTCGAATTTCGTCCCCGCGCCCTGGCCGATGATCTTTATGGCATGGTAGGGGAGTGCCGCTACGTGGTAGGGCCTGTCGGACACGATGGCTTCGTAAATATCGGCGATAGTCACTATCCTTACCAGTGCGGGGAGTTTGTCGAGGATGGGAAGCCCTTCCGGGCTGTACCCAGTTCCGTCAATAAAACGGTGATGATGAGCTACGATAGCCTTGGCGACGGGCATGAGGTTTTCCGTGGAGCGAACCATGGCGTATCCGTAGTCGGGGTGTTTTTTCATTATCTTCCATTCTTCCTGGTCGAGCCTTCCGGGCTTGTTGAGGATTTCCAGGGGGATCTTGGTCTTTCCCACGTCGTGAAGCAGGGCTCCGAGGGCAAGGTCCACCTTGTCTTGCTTGCCGGGCTGAAAAACGTTTTTGAGCTCCGCCATACGCAGGATCGAAAGGGAGAGGAGCATCACCATCCAGGAGTGGTCATGGGTATGATCGTCGTAGTCCGAGATGAGCTGGAGGCTGTCCATAATAGCGGGTTTGGTCCCGAAGATCTCCTCGATGATGGGCTTGACGTCTTCGCTAAGTTCTTTTATGGTTTCGCTTTTGATTTCGTGTATCTTTCGGGCGTTTTTGAAAAAGCGTCCGAGCTTGGTGTGGATACCTCCCGGGATGGCAATTTTTGCCTGCTCGGGTTTTACGAGGCCTTCCGGGGCTTCTTCGATGGGGATAGAAATTTTTACGAAATCTATGTAGTCCCGGCTCCTGAGCCCTGCGATAAGGTTAGGCGTAAGTACCACTCCCCGAAAGAGCAGGGCCCGGCCGTGGGGGTCCCTTACGTCTTCCGCGAGGATCTGGCCCGGTTTGAGGTCTTTTGTCCTGACTTGCACGGAGATATAGGGCAAAAATCGTCACTCCTGTCGACGGCGGAGGTAAAATACGCATCTATTTTAGAGTTTAACAGTATCATCCGGAAAAAACATCTGAATTGCAACCCGGGCCTGCCCGGAGAAAACCGGATAACGCGAAGGTGTCCCACATCCAGAGACAGGGCGCATCGGTGCAAGAAGACGACGGGAGAGTGAAAGACATGAGCTCGCTTAATACGTTAACGACGCTTGTACAGGCCTTCGGTTCGGGCACGATCAACGTTGCAAAGGGCCTGGGGCTTCATTTAAAAATAGACAGGAAGGGCGCGGGACCAGGGATAAGGGCCCAGTCGAGCTGTGTGGCCGCCGTCATAGGGGTCGTGGGCGAGGACCTCAAAGGCTCGGTTACGCTTTTGACCGACAAGGGGGCTTTCAGTGAGATAATACGCACCATGTCGGGGGGGATGATTCAGGAGCCTTCTACGGAAGACCACTTGTCTATGAGCGCCCTGGGCGAATTGGCCAACATGATCTGCGGTTCGGCCATGAAAGAGGCGACAAGGCTCAAGGTCGGCCGCTTCGATATAACGCCGCCCCAGATGTTTACCGGGGAAAATCTGAAATCCGTCCCTAATGACGACCCCAAGGTCAAGTACTATACGATCCCGCTGACGGACGGCAGGGAAAACGCCAGCGTCTACATAGTTTTGGGTTTCAGGTAGGTTTTACGGCATCTCCTCTCGGGTGACAAAAACGTGGTATGGATGTATTATAAACAATGTTATAAATAACGTTACCCATACTCGAGAGGGATTGACATGAACAAACACCGTTTTCTGGCCCTGGCCTGCCTCTTGCTGGCAGCTTTGGTGTTCCATCAGGCCGCTTGGGCTGCGGAGGGAGTGCCCGCCATTCCGACGGTTCGAATCGGCGTGGAGGAGGCCTCGGACCCCGGCCAGGTTTCGCTGACGGTACAGATCCTGATACTTCTTACGGTTTTGAGCCTCGCACCGGCTCTGGCGCTCATGGCGACCAGTTTCACCAGGATACTGGTGGTGCTGGGCTTTTTGAGAAACGCCATGGGCATACAGCAGCTTCCTCCCAACCAGGTCGTGGTGACCCTCGCGCTCTTTTTGACCCTTTTCATCATGCGCCCCGTCTGGGAAACCGTCTACAACGAAGCCTACGTCCCCTACCAGGCCGGAGAAATATCCACCGCCGAGGCGGTGGACAGGACACTGGAACCGGTGCGGAATTTCATGTTGTCCCATACACGCGACGAGGAACTCTCCCTGATGGTCTCCCTTTCCGAATCGGAGCGCCCTGAAGGGCCGGAAGACGTCTCGCTTTTCATACTTTTGCCGGCCTTCATGCTCAGCGAACTCAAGACGGCCTTTCAGATGGGCGTGGTGCTTTTCGTGCCCTTTCTGGTGATCGACATGATCGTCGCCAGCGTTCTCATGGCCATGGGCATGATCATGCTTCCGCCCATGCTCGTGTCGCTGCCCTTCAAGGTGCTTTTGTTCGTGTTGGCCGACGGCTGGGACCTTGTCGTGGTGAGCCTGATAGAAAGCTTCAGCTGAGGGGGGAACGGCCTTGGATGGATCTTTCGCGAGCCTTTTCCACCAGGCGGCCTGGACGGCCATATTGTCGGCCTTGCCGATCCTGGTAGCGGCCATGGTGGTGGGGCTGGTCGTGGGCATCCTGCAGACGGCCACTTCTATACAGGAGCAGACCCTTTCTTTCGTACCCAAAATCCTGGTGGTCATCCTCACGGCGGTACTGCTCGGTCCGGCCATCTTCCGGTCGGTTTTGCGCCTTGCCCTTGATGTCTTCGGGAAGCTCCAAAACTACGTTTCATGATGGAACTGAGCCTGCCCTCCGATTTCGTCGTACTCACGCTCGTTTATATCATGGCCTCGCTGAGGTTTCTGGGCCTCTTTTCAGCTCTGGTCTTTTTGGGCGGGGCTTCGCTGCCTCTTCCGGTGAGGCTCTGGCTCTCGCTGGTTTTGGCCCTGGCGTCCCAGAATGTGATCGCCGGGACGGAAATCTCCCCGGGTGTTCTTTCAAGCCTTCCCGGGCTGGTGATAACCTCGGCCAGGGAATTTTGCGTGGGTCTGCTTTTGGGGGCGCTTGCTTCGTCCCCCCTTTACGCCCTGCAGATCGCCGGGTGTTTCGTGGGCCAGCAGATGGGTTTCGCCATGGCGAACCTCATGGACCCGCTTTCGAGACAGCAGGTTTCCGTCATAGGCCAGCTGAAATACCTGGTTGGGACGTGGTTCTGGTTTTACGTGGGAGGGCATCTGGTTATGACGGCGGCGCTGGTGGAAAGCCTGGAGGTCCTTCCGGTGGGAACCCCCGTTTTCAGCCTGCTTTCGGCTGGAGGCATGAGGCTTTGGATAACGGAGCTTTTCATGCTGTCCCTTAAAGTGGTCTTGCCCTATTTCGGCGCCCTTTTTCTGGCTGAAGTCGGGCTGGGCTTCATAGCCAGGACGGTACCGCAGCTTAACGTGTTCATGCTTGGTTTTCCCATAAAGATACTGCTTGCGCTTTTTCTTTTGGCCCTTTTGACGGTGGCTTTGGTAAAGGGGCTTTTGCCCGGCGCCGTCAGGGATTTTCTGATGATGTTTCATGCCTTTTTCCAGGGGTGACGGTCCACCCTCCTTCGCTTCCCGGGGTTATTAGAAACCTTGCTTTTTCAACCCACGCCCCGCCTTTTGCCTCCAGCACCTGAAGGTCTTTTCGAGCGGGCCTGTGAAGCCCCGGCGATATTTCGAGAAAACCGCCTTCCAGGGGGATTCTTTCCACTGCCGCCATGGCTTTGGCAAGGTTGTTAGTGTCCCGGTTATCCTCTCTCAAAGAAGAAAGCCCCTTAACAAGCCAGCGGCATGCCGCGGTCGCCCTGGCTGCAAGTTCTCCGCCCGGGTGGTTTACCCCCGGCGTCATTTGCTGCCGGAGGGCTATTACTCCTTCCGCCCGGGTTAATAAATCCGTGGGTTCGAAACCGTAGAGGAGTTTTGCCCCCTTGGCCATCGGGAAAAGGACTCTCGCGGCTTTAAGCGTTCCCAGGGGGCTCATAAAGGAAACAAAGCCGCCGGTTCCGTTTTCGACGCTTTCGTTCAGGGCGGCTTTCATGTGCGTTTCCGTCGAGTTGGGCAGAAATATGGTTTGAACGTCAAGACCCGACCCGGACATGGCCTGGCTTGCCGCGGTCCCGGCGGTCCTGGATTTCAAGTCCAGGTGATCCACCAGGACCACCCACCTTTTTTCACTCAGGCCGGAAGCCAAAAGGGCAAGAGCTTCAGGGCGGTAGCTTTCGTCCACGTCGAGTCCGAAAAGAAAGGGAGAGAGTCCGTGACTTTCGGGCCCCGGCGACAGCGTCTCGGAAAAAAGCATGATCGTGGGTATGTGGGCTTTCACTGCCACCCGGGGGACGTGCCATGCATCCGGCCCTTTGGTGAGGCAAAGGGCCGCAACGATACCGCCCTCCCTGAGCCTTTCGGAAAGAGAATCCGCCTCGATGGAAGAAGCAGGAGCGTCGAAGGCCTTGACCTCGATCTGCAGCGGGATGCCCCCTTCCGAAGGGCTTTCCGCTGCGGAAAGGGAAGCCTGGACGATTTCTGCTACGGTGGCGAAGTCTTCCTCGACGTCGGATGCGATGATCGCTACAGGGATTTTGACAGGGTTGCTTTGAGACGCTTGGGCTTTTGCCGCAAGCGCGGCGTCGGCGCACAGAAAAAGCCCAAGCGCCGAAAGGGCTATCGATAAACAAAGGTATTTTTTCAAAAATATCACTCCTTGTCGTTTTCGCCGAAATA
>Ga0334895_1000525_pt1 | contig 50874 bp, 45 predicted proteins | sample GraSluR3_MG_7_FD_207229 | JGI IMG/M metagenome (GOLD analysis project Ga0334895, IMG submission 207229) | Sludge microbial communities from methane-producing bioreactor in Wageningen University, Netherlands - Granular Sludge_31_05-R3 | ecosystem: Engineered > Bioreactor > Anaerobic >... | reverse complement strand
GCTCTTGCTTTTTTCACATCTGAGGAGAATAGTAAACATAGATCATAACAACCTCCTCTTTGGAGTAAAGAAGGTATGTATGAGAAAGACAGCTTTCAGTGTGATATCCATCATCACACTTATTCTGATATTCACCACCTCATGTGCCACCAATACCGCTGAAAATCTCCTCACAGCACCTGAAGTTGCCGAACCGAACACTGAAACATTACCTGCAACGGTGGATTCCCTAGCTGAACCGGTTCTTCCCCAACGATACATCAAATATGAAGAAGTACCTCGTAATGGTGAGTATTTTGTTATCAGTAACGATACAGGATACGAGTTGGTGGCAGTCGATATCTTTACCAATCAGATGTACCAGCATGACCGGAACATGATGAATCTCTTGGCAACCGAAACACTTTTCGAACAGGAAAGCCGGAAAATTTACCTCAGTCAGTATCCTAGCTTACAGACAGCGTTACAGGAGCAGCCCGAATCAGTATTTACCCTGAACGCCATCGACTTCGAAGGTGACCGGTACGTACAATCCTGGGTACCGGCAACTGACCCCTGGCACATTCGCATTACCTTTGAATCTCTTGATTATACCTATGAACCTCCCCTGACTTCTCCCCGGGAGAGTCAGATTATCGTGCACAATCGGACAGGTGTACCGTTGGAACATCTGTATGTATCAGAACTCACTGATGAACCGAATACCGACCTGCTGAACAGTAATGTATTCGTCTCCGGTACAGCGGTCAGTATCTCCACTGAAGCTGTTCCCTGGATAGCATCACAGTTACCGTTTGATACCTATGGACGTGTTTTAATTTTGGCAATTGACCGCTATGGGAACCAGTATCGCATGCAATGGTATCCCTCATCCGATCCATGGGATATCGTATTGACTGATGAACATCTGATATCGATAGATTTTCCTGATATCACATCATCAGTGACAATCAGTAACCAAGGTGACATAACAATCTGGTACCTGTTCCTCGTGGGACAAGATACGATTAATGCGCTTATGCAGGATACACCGTGGTCTGATCTTAGCGCATCTCATAGTGATCTTTTGGGAGATACTATCCTCGGCAGCGGTGAACAGCTCTCGCCTGATATCGATTTGCCATCGATTGAGCCTACTTTGGCCCGACCACTTTATCTACTTGGGCTCGACAGTGATGACCGGATGTATTATCAAAGGTGGGATGATTATACTACTCTCCAGATCATCACTGCTCAATCATTCATTGAAATACCGCAGGCTGCAGCTACGTATGATTACTCACCGCTTTCCATCGATAATCAAACGGGTGAAGAGCTCTGGTTTCTCTACCTCATGACCGAATCTCAGTATGCCGAGAATGACGAAGGGCCGGATATGCTTGACAGTATGGTGTTGGAACTGGGAGAACAGACCGCTATTGTGCCTGAATCTTCTGCAAAGATCAGAACGGCTTTGCTTGAAGATCCCGAAACCCCGATATATATACGGGCTTACTCCATCGATGAGACTCTGTACGAACAGAGATGGTCACCAGATGGTATGTGGTCGGTAGTGTTCACCTCGCAAGACCGTGTTGAGTGATCCCTTTTGCGGTAGGAAGCACCTCGGTACGCATGAAATGCATAAATACATCAGGTTCCGTATAGATGCCGTTGTGACCGGACTGCTCAAGATACAGCAGTTGTTTATCAGGAGCTTTGAGGTTGTTGTACCATCGTTCAGTAATTGAGGCCACACAGCTCATATCATATCGGGCATTGATGACAAATACCGGAATACGAAAATGGGTAGCCTCCTGTTCCAGACTACGATGCCGAATCTTTGGGTAGATGGTTTTCACGGAACGAATAAGTCCTCGAACAAGATTGATCCGATCTACAAGCGAATGCTCGGGAGCTAAAAACAACTTCTCCGAACGAAAAGCGCCATCACTTGGTGCATGGGGGCGGTAGTGATAGATACGGGAGAGTATCGCATAATAGGCATCTCCATCACCGATCAGTTCTCCGTCTTTGTTGTATTTTTCATAAGGAGGAAGTCCAATCTCCATGAGTTTTTTCACCGTTCTCTCATCACCCTGTCGTTTTGCTCCTTCGAGTATCATATGGTATCCGATTGTGTCATTTTCTGTTGAATTCACGTGGGGAGAAGCAGCTATGAATGCGTGAAACAAATCCGGACGTTCAACTGCAGCTAGAGCTCCGATAAAACCGCCCCAGGAATGGCCAAGGAGAAAAATCTTCTCCTGGGCAAACTGTTTGCGAAGATAATCGGAAAGAGCAATGATGTCCTGCACATAATCTGATACTGCTGAGCCGTTCTCTGCAGCACGAAAACTACCTGCAACCCCTCGCTGATCCCAGCAGACAATGGTGAAATCCTCATGCAAAGGGCCGAGGTAGGACCGTACCCATCCCAGTTCAGATCCTCCAGGTCCGCCATCAAGCCACAGGAGAATGGGATTATCTTTATCGACGCCGGCAAGATAGACTGCCTGTTTGGTTCCATTAATCGCTACCCGCCTGATATCATCAACTTCCAATTCCAGTTCAGTCTGTGTTTCATCGTAGACTGTAGTAGTATGTCTGCACGAAGCAATACTCAATACGGTTGCGAATGCGAGCAGTATCGATAAAACCTTTGTACCTTTTGTGTAATGCATAATTACCCCTTACCTATCAATTTTGATTGAAGTGTAGGGTTTCCTGTCGCTCATACCTATCGAACATACGTCTGAGATTGCGTAATATGCTATCGGAAAAGTGTCGTAGTTACCTAGGAATGGAGGATTTTGAGCAGTTCTATTCTGCTTTGCGCTCCAACTTTTTGAAACAGATGATAAATATGGGTTCGCACGGTTGCTTCTGAAATATGCAATGCAAAAGCAATCTCTTTATTAGTCATTCCCTGGGCAATCAGCGTAGCCATCTGCTTTTCCCGTTTCGTAAGAGAAAAACGTGAAGCAGCTTCATCCGATAATTCTTGAAACGGTCCGGAGGTCTTCGGATTTTTTGCAAGCACCTGTACTAATGCCGCAAGAATGGACCCATTAATACCGAGATACAGCAGATATTCAAGTGATAGTGGAGCACTCTGGTTCTGCCAGATATATTCTATGATACTCAGGGGAATGAAGGCGATGCAGCTGATACCGATCCCCCTCAGGAGCGTCTTCATCGCACGATGGTCGCGATCCGATATCGCTCGTAGCAGTACCGAACCGAAGGATCCCATCGCCACAGCTACAACAACATACAATACGATTGTCCATGGAGTTGATTGCACCACATCCCACGATCCGATCAACCGTAACAGTTGCATAGCGATGATCATCGCACAGCTGAAAAGGGAAATCATGCGTATACTACGATCTTTCGTCTTCATCGGTATTCTGGCAATGAGGTACATCATCGTTATATATAAAGCAATACTCAAGAGTGTCGCCAGCACAGCAAACAGCTGCTCAAAATGCGGTGCATTGCTGACAAGATGCAGGACCTGAATCGCATAATAATAGCCTGCCACCAGTCCGAGATTTGCTATAAACAGTATCTGGACCGCCATAAAATGGGTGATGACTGACCGATTCAGTCGGGTATACAACACCCCTAGGCCGACGATCGCGGCAAAACCGGTTGAGAAAATCAGTATATAAATGAACAGGATAACATGCTCCATCGGAGAAAAGCCTATCATCGACATTCCTGATAGGCAATACAAATTCGTATTTTACAGAAACTACGAAACTCTTCTGAGTGACTCAGCAACAGCGATCAACTATCGTGTCCGGTATCAGAGCCCTCACAAGGAGATTGCCAAATGCCCACCCGAATCTTGTGTATCATCATATTTTGTTGTACCTTTTCTTCCTGCTCCTGTTTCCTTGAATCATCATATGATCGTTTTTCTGCCGATCTGCTGAATGATCATGATCGCATCATGCAGGAAGGAGATTCCTATTTTTATCGTACGCGATACAGTACAATCACAGGACAGGAAGCCCTTTGCACATTCACTCAGTTTTCAGGGTGCGATACCATCTATCGGCTTTCGGTACACACGAAAAGCTCGCTCACGCTCAACGTTTCCATCGAAGTGGATACAGAACAATTCCGTCTGGTATTGGTTGATCAGAATAGAAACAGGCTCATCCCCATTCAGCATGGATCAGCAACAGCGGCGTATACGATCCAACTGGAAAGGGGATATTACGCAATGAAAATGGTAGGCTACTGCGCAGATGGAGTATTATCGCTACAACTGCACACCTCCGAGGAAGTAGAAATACTCCCATCAAACTGATAGTGAAAGTGCCCACAGAGAGTGGGCACTCGGGGTTCTCCTGACTATTCCAAGGTCGCTACGAGACGCTTTGAATCATCTTTCAGATGTTCATAGGTTGCCTCATACTGATGTACATACTCAGTGTATATCTCGTGGTTTTCAGGAATCGGATCTACGTATTTTCTCATGCGCACCATGGCATCAGCGGCTTCATTGAGATTCTGATAAATCCCCGCAGCAACGGTGGCAGCTATCGCACTACCGAGGGAGGTTGCCTGCTGTTCCTCTGGTATCGCAATCCGTTTATTAACCACATCAGCGGTAATCTGCATCCAAAGATCACTCTTAGTCGCTCCACCGCAGGCGATGATTTCGTCAATAAATACACCACCGTCAGCCATACGCTGTAGTATTACCGCTGTTCCGTATACTACCCCTTCCATAATTGCTCTGAAGATATGACCCGGAGTATGTTTGAGCGTAAGGCCGCGAATCACTCCCCTGCTGTTTGCATCGACCCAAGGAGTGCGGTTACCCTGCCAATGTTCCAATACCACTAACCCCTCTGAACCGGGAGGTACCTCGGCAGCCTTTTCATCAAGCAGCGCATAGATACTCAGTCCTCGATCCTTTGCCTCCTGTTTCAATTCTGCACTCAGGAAGTTGGTAACCCACCACTTGATAATAGAACCGGTGGATATCTGCCCTGCCTCGACCACTTCCATTCCGGGAATAATAGCACTGGGATAGGTTCCAAAGATTCCGGGGGCATGCAATTCCGCTTTTGTCATACCGATATGTAATTGTGAGGAACCTGTGATCAGCGCCAGCTTTCCCGGTTGCAGCGCATTGACACCAATCACTGCTATGAAAGCATCAGCACCGCCTCCAGCTACCGGAATTCCTGCTCTCAGACCGGTTTTCTGAGCAACTTCTGTGCTGATTCCTCCGACCACTTCACCAATTTTCACCACCCGCTTGGGGATTTTATCGAAGATATCCTCCAACCCGATCTTTTCATAGAGAGAAACAGGCAATCCCCCTTCCTTTTCATTGTAGAACCAGCGAATGGAAACGGTGTTGATGTTTGCTGTTATCTCTCCTGTCAGCCAGTAAGCCATCCAATCTGTGTGCTCAAATATGGTATGTGCCTGATCGTACGTCTCTCGTTCATGTCGCTTCACCCACAGGTTTTTACAGGGAAACCACTCGGCAGAAACCTTTCCATGTCCCACATACTTGAGAGCATCATCGCCACAATTTGCGATATCATCAGCCTCTTTTGAAGCGCGGATATCCATCCACATGATCGCATCACGTAACGGTTTCCCCGTTTCATCGAGGTAGACAACGGTGCAGCTGGTACCATCGATACCGACACCTTCGATCTGATCAGGAGTTACAGGACTATCTTTGAAGGCAAGCTGAATCGACTCGAGCATAGAATCGCTCCACTGCCCGATGTTCTGCTCACCCCACCCGGGGTGTCGATGGATATTGGTATTTTCACTGATTGCAAAGCTGATGCATTCTCCTTTCTCATTGTAAATACCACTTCTGATACTTTCTGTTCCAGCATCAATGCCTAATACATACCGTCCCATGATTCTGACTCCTCATATTCTTTACCAGTTCACTCATCCTGGTTTGCGCATCTCATCATCCGAACACCATCCCAGATGATGATACCTGTTATACCGTTCGGGCATCCCATCCGGTTCGAGCCCCTTCAATCATCTCAATTGTCATCTGCTTCGGATCCTGAGCTTTGAAAATCCCACTCGAGGATCCAGTACCCTGAACCCCTTGGGAGATCACCCGGTGCACATCCATCTTCGATCGGATGCCGGCTCCCTGAAGCACCAGCATATCCGGCTTCACTCTGGTTACCGCCTGTGCAACCTGCCCGATATAGTTACTGTCAAGAATGGTATTTGTAGCGATATACTGCGGTTCCTCAACCATTACCATATCACCACCCATATAGGCGACAGCGATAGCCTGCTCTTTTGTTTGAGCAAATACCAGTGATAGAAGATTGCAATCCTGTGCACGCTGAATAGTCTTCTGGACATCACCGAAGATCATCTGATTTTCAGGATGGTTGATCATAGTCCCCACAGCTCCTGCTGATTGCAGGGCTTCGGGAAGAATCTTCCCGGTGGTGGGTCCGGTGGCAATGGGTTCGATATGCTGCCCAAATACGAACAGATGTTTCACAGAGATGCTGATCTGATAGATATCGCAGGGTGAACAGGTAAGGATCACCTGCACATCATTGTCGTTTGCTGCCTGATCCGCTACCAGAGCGATTTCCCGCAGAGAATCCCCATGCATCTCATTCTTAGGGTTGATCACAAAAATCGGTTTCTGGGCATCCAGCGTTCGTTTCATTCAATTCCTCCCTATGTGCTCTGAATCAGGCTGCTAATAAATCAACTCATTGCCCAATACGACACTCATATGATCAGCGACTTCTTTGACAAACAGCGCGTGCTTATGCATCGCTTCATCGGTCATATTCTGCAATAACCCCGATATTCCAATGGCTCCAATCACTTCCTTGTGACTATTAAAGACAGGAGCAGCAACACAGCGAACTCCTACCATACGTTCTTCATCATCATAGGCATATCCCTGATCACGAATCTTCCGCATTTCTTCGAGCAGGGCTTCCCTCGTCACTAATGTCTTATCGGTAAATTTTTCCAACCCATCCTGGATCACTTCTTCAATCTGATCAATACTCAGATAGGCGAGCAGAGCCTTCCCGTGTGCGGTGCAATGCGGTAACGGGCTATCGCCGATATTAGTGTAAACTGCCATGGCATTTTCACTTGCATACCGATCCACATACACGATACGATTTTTTCGATTACGCAACCCGAAATAGGTACATTCTTCGGTAGTATCTGAGATCTTCTTCAGATATTTATGAATGTTTGTTCGCTGGTAATACCTGCTCATTGATACATTCACCAGTTCAAGCATTTTCGTAGTCAGCACATACTTGTCTGTATGCTCATCCTTTTCGATATATTCAAGCTCTTCTAACACCTTGATTTTTTGAAAGACGGTACTCTTTCCTTCAAGTAACATGTTAGAGAGCGTGGTGATTCCTAAGGGATAATTATTCTTGCAGAAAATTTCCAGTAGATTAAATACCCCCTCCACTCTATTTGCCATGTAAGACCATCCTTATGCTCATTTTTTTTCGGCAACATCGTGCCAAAATCCATGAAAACGGCAATAAAATAAAAACATTGTTCTTAAAACAATATGATTTAGTGCCCTATCACCGGTACTATATCACAGATTGAACTATTTTTCTAGCATTTATCATATTACCTATATTTATAGATTTATTACAGATAAGGGAAAAACAATGGAAAGAATTTATCATTGACTTCGTTCATTTTTGCGGTATAATTCTACATGGAGTTTATGAACAGCGTTCACAATTAGAGGAGGTTTGTATGAAACGTACAATGATCATGCTGGCAGTGCTGCTTCTGGTGATACCCACCGTTGTTTTCGCTGCCGGAGCTAAAGAGGGGGCCGGTGAAGATATGTATGACATCGTGCTCATTGGTAAACTTGAGCACCCGATGTTTGACAACACATTCATCGGCATGGAAAATGCCGCAAAGGATCTGGGAGGCGTACGGGTTACGATGGTGAACCCGGCTGAGGCTGATGCTGCTCAGCAAGTTGCTCTTGTGGAAGACCAGATTGCTAAAGGGGTAGATGCTATTCTGGTAGTGCCGAACGATCCAGGTGCATTGGAACCGGCATTCAAGAAAGCAAACGATGCAGGAATTCTCACATTCACACACGAGTCGATACTTTCCAAAAACATCACGTATGATTTTGAAGCATTTGACAATGAAGTCTTTGGAAGAAACCACATGGACAATCTGGCCAAAGCAATGAACTACAAGGGTGGTTATATCTGCTTCGTGGGAAACCTTACTGCCGTAACGCACAACGCTTGGGTTGATGCTGAAATCGCCTGGCAGAAAGAGAAGTATCCCGACATGTATCTCCTGCGTGACCGGCTGGTATCAGATGAAAGAACCGAAGTTGCCTATGAGAAGACCATGGAAGCAATCAAGACCTATGGTGATGAATTGAAGGGTGTTATCGGATCTTCTTCGTCAGATCCTCCAGGGGCAGGTCTTGCTGTTGCCGAAAAGGGATTGCAGGATAAGATTGCGGTAGTCGGTACCTCAATCGGATCGATGGCGGGAGCCGGTCTGGAAGATGGTTCTATCAAGGTTGTCTCCATCTGGAATCCCCAGAATATCGGCTATGGAGCCGTCTACGTAATCAAACAGATACTTGATGGTAATGAAATCACCGATGGAATGGATGTGCCGAAGCTTGGCAAAATCACCATTGATGGAAAGGTTATTTACGGAGATAAGAGTGGTATTTTGAATATCACAAAGGATAATTACAAAGATTTCTCATTCTAATCCGTAGATATTGCACACAGAATAGAGGGTCGGTGGAAAATCAGATACATCAAGTACCGAAAACACCGGCCCTTCGTATACGACAGGATATTCATAAAGGATACAGGCAGTGGACGAAGATTATTGCATCGTATTACGTAACATCAGTAAATCGTACGCAGGGGTTGAAGCATTGGACAACGTGGATTTGAGTATCCGAAAAGGTGAAGTTCACTGTCTTATCGGCGAAAATGGATCTGGTAAATCCACCCTGATTAAAATCATCGCCGGTGTGGTCACTCCCTCTCGTGGGGCAAACATTACCGTGAATGGTAAATCCTACACTAAACTCACCCCGATCGATGCAATTCATCAGGGGATACAGATAATTTATCAGGATCTTTCCCTATTTCCCAACATGACCGTTGCTGAGAATATTGCCATGAATCAGCTTCTCGAGTCGGGGAAAAAGACCAGCACCCATCGACAGATGGAAGTTATCGCAAAAAAGGCGCTACAGACTATTGGTATTGATCTGCCGCTGGATGCACTCGTGGGCGACATTCCTATTGCAAAGCAACAGTGCGTTGCCATCAGCAGGGCTGTTACTTGCGGAGAAAGTCTCATCATTATGGATGAACCGACTTCCAGCCTGGGAAAGAAGGATATTGAATATTTGTTTACCATTATCCGCACCTTGAAATCACAGGGAATATCCATACTCTTCGTCGGGCACAAGTTGAACGAGATCTTCGAGATAGCTGACCGGGTTACCATATTGAAAGATGGTAAAAACCTAGGTACTCATGAGATTCAGGAACTCACCCACGAAAAAATTATTGAACTGATGACTGGAAGAACTCTGGCTGTATCAAGTTATGAACGTGAATATTCCTCGGCAGAACCACTGCTGGAAGTCAGGAATCTCTCAAAAGCGTTTCAATTCAAACAGGTAAGTTTCAGCTTGTACCCGGGAGAGATTATCGGAATCACCGGTCTGGTGGGATCGGGAAGAACTGAGCTCGTCTCTGCATTGTTCGGATTGAATCCTGCAGATTCAGGGGAAATTTTCATCGATGGCAAGCCTACCACAATCCGTAATGTTCAGGATGGACTGGAAGCTGGTATCTGCTATGTCCCGGAGGATCGACTCACGCAGGGGCTCTTTATGAATCATTCAATTGAAGAGAACCTGATCGTTACCCTATTCAAAAATCTGGTGAGCCGTATGGGATTGCTCTCCACTGATAATATCAGGAAGACAAGTGTCTCATGGGTGGATAATCTGGCTATCAAAACTCCTTCAGTATATCTTCCGGTGAAACAGCTCTCAGGGGGCAACCAGCAGCGCGTGGTCATTGCAAAATGGCTTGCCCGCAATCCGCGCATCCTGATATTGGATGGCCCTACTATCGGTGTTGATGTCGGGGCTAAAGAGGAAATCCATCGAATCATTCGTGACCTTGCCGCTCAAGGTCTTGGCATCATTTTCGTCAGTGATGAGGCACCTGAAGTCATTCAGCATTCTCATCGAATCCTGCTCATGCGAGAAGGCGCGATCGTTGAGAGTATGACCTCTCAGGAAGTGCGTGAAACAGAATTACTTGAAAAACTGGGTTAATACCTATGATGAGGAGTACAGAATTGCAGAAACGACAGATTACATCAAAATTCCTGTTCAGACATGAGCCCATGCTTTTCATCGTCATGATCATCTTTGCCATCATAGTGAACTCGATCAATGCGGCATTTCTCACACCGGAGAATATGTTCGATATTCTCAAGACAAGCTCCATCACCGGCATGATGGCCTTGGGTGTCATGATTGTCATGATCTCCGGTGGTATCGATATTTCATTCACTGCTATCGCAACGGTGAGTATGCAGGTTACTGTCCGCTTCCTCATGGCCATAGACAAGGGGAATATCGTAACGGCATTCCTTCTTGCAGGGCTTATCGGGGCCTTGATGGGCTGTATCAACGGCTTCTTTGTCTACCGGTTTAAATTACCGACACTTATCGTTACGCTTGGAACATCGAGCATCTTCCATGGATTGCTCCTTTCAGTGCTGAGAATACCGCACCTGTACAGCGTTCCCGGATACTATTTCGATTTCAGTCGGATGAGCCTGTTTACTTTCACCACAGCCGGAGGTACTGAGATCGGCCTTTCGTCGCTCACGGTACTCCTGTTTGTTATGGCACTACTGGTGTGGCTCATACTGCGATTCACCATGCTTGGTCGCGGTATCTATGCCATAGGGGGAAATATTGAAGCAGCAAAGCGGGCGGGATTCAATATCATGCTCATTCAGATGTTCATCTATTCTTTCATCGGCTTCACTGCTGGATTAGCTTCTATTGAGTATGTGGCCATGTTCCGCCACGTACACCCATTCAATATGATGAACATGATGTTGAATGTCATAGCTGCAGTAGTGTTGGGAGGCACGAGTTTCTCCGGTGGATCAGGTACCGTGATCGGCACACTGCTGGGGGTCTGGATGATCTACATGATCACCAACAGCCTGATCCTGATGGGAGTCCCTTCTGAATGGGAACCGGTAGTGATCGGGTTCGTCATCATTTTCAGTATCGGTATCAGTGCAATGCAGAAGTCATTGAGAAAAACAGAGGTGAAAATAATTGAAAACTGAACACAGAAGAATCAACATACGGACTACCAACAGTGAGCTCAATCAGTCTCTGGCATATTTTGCGCTCTTCATTTTTGTCTTTGCTCTGATGGCCATACTTCAGCCTCGACGATTCTTCAGCGGGACAAACCTGCAGCAACTTGCTTTTCAAATCCCCGAATTCGGAATACTTGCCATCGGCATGATGGTTGCGATGATCAGCGGAGGAATCGACCTATCCATCATCACGACAGCCAACCTTGCCGGTATTACTTCAGCAATCGTTATGCTCACGCTCAGTCACCGCGGGACCATGGATTTGAATGCACTTCTCCAGGGTATTATGGCCGACGAAAGTACCAGACAAGCCCTGCAGGAAGCAATGCCCACCGGGATTGCCATGATCGGCATCGTCGCCGTCACCGTCCTGACTGCTTTGGCTGTCGGTATGTTATGCGGCCTGTTCAATGGTTTTCTTGTTGCAAAAGTGAGGATCACCCCGATCCTTGCTACCTTAGGAACAATGAAACTCTACGAAGGCATCGCACTGGTTATCACCAAAGGGTCTCCGTTGACGGGTTTCCCCGATGAATTCATTTTTCTAGGAAGTGGTACGATGCTTGGTATTCCTACCCCGATGGTGATTTTCATTCTTGCAATTATCGGTCTTGCTATTATGCTCAGAAAGACCCCTCTGGGACGAGGTATTTACGCTGTGGGAGAAAATCCTCTGGCTGCTCGTTACTCTGGTTTGGATAACTCCAAGATTCTCTTGAAAACCTACGCCACCACAGGCTTGATGTCAGGTCTGGCTGCTTTAGTGATGATGGCAAGAGTCGATTCCATAAAAGTAGGATACGGGAATTCCTTCCAGCTACAGTCCATCCTAGTGGTAATCCTCGGTGGCGTCAGTACAGTGGGAGGAACGGGAAATATTATTGGAGTTGTTTTCAGCGTCCTGATACTGCGTGTGATCTCCAGTGGATTTAATATCATGGGATTCTCGAACTATATGAGAAATGTCATCTGGGGATCACTGCTCATCGTAGTGGCAATAGTAATCTCTTCCGGCTTCAGTTTTGCCAAGAGTAAGAAACAAAAACAACAGAAAATTCAGGGAGCAGCTCCTCAGAAATAACGAATGGGAGGCATCATATATACATCCTCTGGACACATGGAACTTAATCTCCTACATTAGGCATCGTGAAAAAGGAGGAGTGGTGTATGGAATCTCCAAAAATTTTCTCTATGAGCTTTTCTCGTATCTATGAGCTGTATATCGCGAAGGCAGAAAAGAAGGGACGAACCACATCAGAAGTAAACACAATTATTTGCTGGCTCTTCGGTTATAATCAAGAAGAACTCAGGAGACAGGTGCAACAAGGAGTGAGTGTCGAGTCTTTTATTACAAGTACGCCTCATCCTAATCCTGCTCGCAATTTAATCACCGGTTCAATTTGTGGTGTTCGTTTAGATTCTATTACTGATCCGGTTATGAAGGAAATCCGTTATCTCGATAAACTCATTGATGAACTGGCAAAGGGCAAATCGATGGATAAGATCCTCCGGTTGCAGGTTACCGAATCAGTTCCTGAAGCATAATCCATAGCCCATTGATACCGACAAATGCATAGATGCACTTTTTCAGTACTTCTGCTTTCATATGGTTGAAGGCCAGTAGCCCGAAGGCTACGCCTGCCGCAACTCCTATCCACCCAGCAAAGAGGTATGAATAATTTTGCACATGGATATCTCCCTGCAACATTCTGGTGCTGAGGTTGGTGAGGTTGTTGATGGAAAAATAGGCTTGAGAAGTGGCGAGGTAGGCAAGCTTGCCACTTGTGGCAGGGAGAAGATACAGGACGGCAGGAGGCCCTCCGATACCAAACAACCCATTACCGATTCCCGTAATGGACCCCATCAGAAAACCGGTTCTCACTGAAGGTTTCACCTGCACCTTACTTGCATATCGGATCATATACAACGCAAGAACAATGAGTACTAAACCGAGCATCGCCTTCAGGTAGCGAACTTCAACAGCATAAGAAAACAGGGTGAAAGTGATGCCGAGCAGCACTGAGGGAATCAGTAATGGTACCATCACCCGCCATTGAATATGCTGATAATACCGAATGGCAATAAAAATGGTGTTTACCGCTGCAAAAGCCTGACAAAGAGCAATAGCTTCACCGTAGGGAAACAGCCGATGAAGAAACACCATGGAGAAGACAGCAAAACCAAACCCAATACTCGTCTGTAAAAATGTTGCCCCGAAGGTGATGAGAAAAACTAATACATACGAAGCCACTCATCCCTCCTCTACGTACATAACGATGATTGCTTAATCCTTCCAGCACATATAGAGATTGCGGGAAATTTCTGCAGAAGCCTCATGTAATGCCGGCAGATACTTGAGCAGTTCATTTTTATCCTGTATCCCGATAAACCCGCTGAAAGAGAGTGCTGCGATCGTGGAACCAGCACTATCGCGGATAGCTACAGCAATGCAACTGCCATTATCGGCACTCTCCTTGTGATCAATTGCATACCCCTGCTTAGCAACATCACGCAGTTCCTGCCAGAATTGCTCAACATCGGTGATCGTATGACTGGTAAGCGGGACCAGTTCACATGACCTGATAATCCCGTCTGCAAGGTTGATCGGCAATTCTGACAACAGCATCTTTCCTCCGGCGCAAGCGTAAAAAGGAAGATCAGAATAGAGCGGAGGAATATAATCAACAAGATTTTTAGTTCGTGACTGCTGAATAATGTAGCAGTGTGTTCCCTCTCGTACAATGAGATTCATAGCCTGATTGTATTGAGCGGTACATCGTTCCATGACAATGGCGGCAACCTCTTTCAGTGCGAGAAAGAGATTATCTTTTCCCAACACAAAACTCAGTTTCTCCCCTGCGATATACCGTCCATCATTGAATTGGAATACCCATCCGTTTGTCTCCAGAGTCTTAAGAATACGGTGTGCGGTAGACGGGTTAATTTCACACTTCTTAGCAATCGCATTGACTCCAAGACCTTCCCGTTCGAATCGGAGAGTATCGAGAACCTGCAATGCCCGATCAACCATTTTGATAGTTTCTGTATTCTGCTCACTCGTTTTCATCCGTCAATTCCTTTACACGATTCAGTGCGATGCCTATCGGAATAATTATTCTATTTCATTAATATACTATTTGAGTAGACTTTAGCTAACCATCGTACGGTTGTCAATGGCTAAAACTGCTTTTCATACGAAGCCTCGACTTTATTTGGAATAACTATTCCTATTTTTACCAGCAAAAACACATATTCCACGGAGCATCATTGCATGAGGAATTTTGTTATTTTCTTTAATATATCAAAATATATAAATTTTATATCACATCTCGTTTAATCAAAAATTATGAAAAATGTTTATTGACAGACGGATGAATCGGTGGTTAACTATAAATCGGAATGATTATTCCAATTTTGAAAGACTGACGAGATATACGTAAGGAGAATGCATTATGGCAAGAGAAAAACTGACTGGCATCTATATCCCCATGGTAACTCCATTCAATGCCGATGAGTCGATTAATTTCAATGGGATCAAGGAATGTACACATTTCCTCGCTGATAATGGCGTAACAGGAATTATTCCTTCAGGAAGTACGGGAGAAATGATCGCCCTTACCCCCGATGAACAGATGGCAGTGAATAAAGCCGCTGTCGAAGCGGCTCAGGGCAGAATCAAAGTGGTCTGTTCCACCGGTGCATATCGGACTAGAGATGTAGTTCGAATGTCTCAGGCAGCTGAGGCTGATGGAGCTGACGGTGTCATGGCAGTTACTCCCTGGTACATGGCTCCAAACGAGAAGGAACTTTTACTCCACTATGAAACAATACGAAAATCCATCGATATCCCTATCATGGTATATCACAACCCGTACTACTCTACCTGCCTGATGACCGATGAATTCATGGCAAAGTTGTACAATGAAGGATTTATCGATGCGGTGAAAGAACGGCAGGCTGATGTATATCGGCAGCAGGATCTCCGCTATCTTACCGATGATGGTTTCGGCATTTTCTATGGGTATGATGTGTGTCCAGTTGAAAGCCTGAGCTGTTGGGCAGACGGTTGGGTCTGCGGAACCGGAAACCTGTTCCCGAAAGAAAACTCCCACGTATATCACCTGGCAAAGGAGAGAAAGATGGAAGAGGCAATGACCTATCATTTCTCTCAGATCCGTCCGTATCTCCCATTATTCACCAAACCGACCGCAGAGGGAATGCCTACCCCATGGCTGCAGATCATCAAGGAAGGCATGAAGTTACGTGGCGTAGATGCCGGTTTCTGTCGCAAACCAGTCATTTCAGAACTCCCTTCAGATGTTATGGCTACACTGAAAGATGTTCTCAAAGAGTACGGATATCTCGACTGAAAGGAGGAGATGCATGAAACACAAGCAATTTGATGTTCTGATTGCCGGAGGAGGCACGGCAGGCATCATAGCAGGAATTGCATCAGCACGAAACGGTGTCCAGACTCTGATTATTGAAAAACAGCGGTGTCTTGGTGGACAGTTTACGGTGGGTATGCAGGGTGCCTGGGTAGGTTTCAGCGATAAAGAGAAGGTCATTGTAAAAGGGCTTGCTTGGGAATTGCGAAACCGTCTTAAAGAGAGGAATGCCATTGTAGAGGATGATCCTGATACGGATGTCTGTTTCCTCTACGACACGGAGGTGGCCAAGGTAGTCATCGATGAGATGGTATCTGAAGAACCCAATCTCACAGCCTATCTTGACACCTCAGTAGTTGATGTCCTCCAGGAGGGTGATACGGTTGTAGGCCTTCTCGTTCTCTCGGAATCCGAACTGATGGAAATCCGTGCTCATGTCGTTATCGACTGCTCAGGAGATGCACTGGTAGCAGCTAAAGCTGGTGCTCCATATGAAATCCGGCCGAAAAAAGATATCCAACCTATGACGCTGATGGGAAGGATGGCCGGAGTAGATATGGACCGGGTAAAAGCATACTACCAGGAACATCCGCCGGTACTGGATAGCACCGTTCCCCCTGCCTGGCGAGAATACAAGACGTTCCCCGGCTTTATGCATTTCGGACTGAGCGATGAACTTGCCCACGTGGATCTTCCTGAACATCTTGCATATCTCAGATCGTGGCTCGGCATATTCACTTCTACACCGAATCCCGGAGAAGTGACGATCAACTGCTCTGGTGCCATTGAATCGCACAGTACTGCAGGATTTGAGGAGAAAGCGGAACAGGAACGGTTTTCTCAGAAGTGTCTCTATGATGTATCGGAAGTACTCAAACGCTACGTTCCCGGTTTTGAACATGCCTATCTTTCTGCGATGGCCGGGCTGTTGGGAGTACGGGAAAGTCGAAGAATAATCGGGGATTACCAGGTGACGCTGAACGATTTTCTTGAAGCACGGGAATTTGAAGACAGTATCGGTCGTGGTGCCATGCCCGCAGGAGTGCATACTCCCGACGGAATCACCATGAACGTATACAACCTGGAACCAGGGACCTCCATGACTATTCCCTATCGATGTCTGCTTCCCAAAGGAAAAGATGGCCTGTTGGTTGCCGGAAGATGCGTCTCCTATGAAGCTCCGGTGGCGAACTGTATTCGCTGCATGCCGCAGTGCATGGCGATGGGTGAAGCAGCAGGTACCGCTGCAGCTCTGGCAGTTCAGCAGCAACGTAGTGTACGTAAGATAGATATCAAGCAATTACAACAGCAGTTACAACATCAAGGAGCGATACTGTAAAACAAGATGGTTATTTAATAATTTTCATGAAAAAAAGGAGTGAAACATGAAAAAATTATCAGTAATTCTTATGATACTCATCATGATGGGTACCATGGTGTTCGCTGCTGGCAGCAAGGAGGAGACTCCTGCAGCTGCTGCAGATGAAAAAATTGTCATCTGGACAAATCTTACCGCTGATGCTCAGGCCAAAGTACTCAGAAAACAGTTTACAGAAGTAGCAGAAGAGATGGGGGTAGAGGTAGAAATGGTAACCATATCCTTCAACGATATGTATACCAAGCTTGCTACCGCAGTAGAATCGGGAAATGTCCCGGATATCATGCACACAAACTTTGCGGGTACTGCATATCTGTATGCTCAGGACATTATCATTGATATGGATGATGTAATCAATGATATTGGCAAAGATGACTTTATCGCATCCTACCTACATGTACTCAACGCAGAAGGCAAGACCTGGGGAATTCCCGACTGGGCTCTGCACACCTCGGTGTGGTATCGGAAAGATCTTTTTGAAAAGTACAACATCAGTATTCCGAAAAACTGGGCTGAATTCAAAGCCGCTGCGCAGAAATTGAACATTGACCAGGATGGGGACGGGAACATTGATATTTACGGATTCGCCGTTCCATTGAACGCGGTACAGGTTGCTCCACAAACCTACTATGAATTCCTCTATTCGGCGGGAGTAACCACCTTTGATCCAAAGACCGGAAAGTATACCTTTGGATCACAGAAGAAAAAAGCAGTGGAAGTGACCGAATATATTGCAGACTTGTATCGGACAGTATCTCCTCCATCTTCGATCGAATGGTCATGGAATGAATATCGAAACGCTCTGGTTGAAGGGACTGTTGCCATGACACTCGATATGGGAGCAGTCATCGGATTGGCACAGAATAACAACCCGGATATGGTAGAAAACCTTGGTTGTTTTGATCTTCCCGGACAGTATGGAACCAAACCGGCATCCTTTGGAAGTGGATATGCTTTCGTGGTAAGTAATCGTGGTTCTGCTGATAAGATTGCAACCAAGAAAGAATTCATCAATCGCCTCTACACGTCAGAGCGAGCAGCAGAACGAGCTCTCTCCCGACCGATGTTTGCCTTCCCTTCCCTCTACTCCGCTTTGGAAATCTATCGGCAGGCTCCGACCGTGGCTCTATTCCAGGAACAGATTGCAACGATCACCGATGCCTTTGAGCATAGCAACTGGTACTGGTACGGTATGGAACATGGGCTGAGCCAGATGTCATCTCAGATTGAAGCAACTACCTTCTTCGGCGAAGCACTGCAAAGTGTTGTCCTTGGTATGGAAACACCTCAGAAAGCTGTCGATTATATTGATCAAATGTTGCAGGAACAAATTTCGATCATTGAATAACAGGAATATGTACTTGATATGCCCAGGTTTCGGTTTGCCTGACCTGGGCTGTATTATTGAAAGGAACGTAGTACTATGGATCATATGCAGCGCACCCGTCAAAAACCCAGATATCATGCACAACGACAGACACTCGGGATTATATTCATCATTCCTATAGTGCTCTTCTTACTTATCTTCATCGTATATCCTGTGTTGTACAACATCATATTGAGCTTTACCGATGCAAAACTGCTCAGCAGACAATTCTCATGGGTAGGGTTCAAAAATTATCAGAAGATCTTCACCAACATGCGCTTCCCTACCTATGTCAAAAACACCATCGTGTGGACGGTTGCATCAGTTGCCGGCCAATTACTCCTTGGGCTGAGCATCGCTCTGATGATTAATCGAAAGGGATCGGGAACCGGTTTACGGAGTTTTCTGCTTATCCCGTACGTAGTACCAGCGGTGGCTATTGCTTTAGTAACCAAATGGATCATGAATGGAGACTATGGCATTATCAGCTGGTGGTTTCAAAACCTGGGAATGATGGCACACCGGCAATCCCCTTTGGCGATCCCCGGCAGTGCTATGGCTACCTTGGTGATCGTCAATGTCTGGAGATCATACCCATTTCCTATGCTGATTTATTGGGCAGCCCTTAAAAGCATTGATAAAGAGCTGTATGAGGCAGCAAGTGTAGATGGAGCAGGTGCGATTCAATCTTTCTTTGCCATCACACTGCCTCACCTCAAAGATACCACCATCGTACTGATCGTCCTCCGGATTGTCTGGACGGCAACGTATTTTGACCTACCCTGGCTTATTACCGGAGGAGGACCTGCAGGTTCAACAACGCATCTGCCGATTATGATTTATCAGGCATCATTTGGAACTTTTCAAACGGGATACGCCTCAGGGCTATCAGTTCTGCTGGGACTGAGTTTATTCCTCTGTGTTGTCTTCTATGTCAGAAAGACCATCGCATCCGATACACACAAATAGGGGGAGACCCATGAGCCATCGTATTCGCAAAATCATTCGTAAAAACTTCTGGTATTTCCTCTTTGTCCTTCTTATTGTGGTGGTCATTGGGTTTCCACTCTTTTGGATGGCATCAAGTTCATGCAAACCAGCGGTAGAGCTCTTTAAAATGCCACCCCAATTGATTCCTGAACAACCAACACTCCTCTGGTATACACAAGCTTTCAGTGACTCCATAGTAGTGCGATACTTTCTTAATAGTTTCATCGTATCAGCCACAACCATGCTTACCAATGTGCTGATTGCCACATTAGGTGCGTACAGCCTGGCACGTTTTTCGTACCGGGGACGAAGATTCATCATGGCTGCTGTCCTTTCCGCCTACTGCATCCCTCCCATCATGCTGATGATTCCCCTATATCGGATTATTGCCGGTATCGGGCTAAATTCAAGTTATGCTGGCGTTGTTCTGGGACACCTGACGCTAACCCTTCCTTTCTGTGTATGGATTCTGATCCCTTTTTTCCGCAAAGTGCCGAAAGAGATGGAAGAGGCTGCTGTTATTGATGGCGCAAGTGCATTTAATGTATTCTGGTGTATAGTACTCCCGGTATGTGTCCCTGGTGTGCTCAGTGCCGGCATTATGGTCTTCATTCTTTCCTGGAATGAGTATCTGCTTTCAAGTGTTCTGGTCATGAGTGATACCATGAAAACACTGACCGTAGGACTCGCCAACTATATCAGTTCAACGGAAATCGATTGGGGAACGATCATGGCTCTTGGTACAGCAACAACTGTACCGATTGTTATCATGTTTTCTGCTATCCAGAAGTACTTTGTTGAAGGACTCACCGCAGGAGCCGTAAAAGGGTAGCCACTCTCACCCTGACCGGGCACCTTGAAACAGTCTCCCATCCTCACGACAGATTCTGATGGCTATATCCCGCCCATCTTTGGCTGCCGTAGGAAGCCCTCCCCCTGGTGAAGTCCATTGCCCGATGAGATAACATCGTGCCAACGCGGGTAACGTCTTGGGAAGTTGCCGGGTAAGTGTCTGTTTTGTCGGGGCAAACCCCTCATAACTTCCCTGCCAGTTTCCGGTATAGGAGATCACCGTATGGGGCGTGGAGACATCAACCATTTCAATGTGTTGAGCGATTTCACCAAATCGTTTTTCCAATGTATTAATCACTTCACCGGCGATACGATCTTTCTCTTCATGATAGCGCTGTGAGTCCTGCTCATACAGCTCCTCCCATTTCGATCCTTCCCAGGTATTGAACAATACGGTGATCAGCGTCTTTCCCTTTGGCGCCAATGTAGGATCATAGTGATACACATTCACCCCTATCCGATTATGGTGTGTACCATCGAAAAAGATAATCGGATCATCGAGATAGAGGCTACATCCATGGGGGAGATCGGAACAATTTCGATCAACTCCTAACGCTACCATCACTGAAGAAGGAAACAAGGGATAGGTTTCATACGCACACTGCAATGGTTTTGATACATACTTACCGGAAAGCATACGATAGATGGTGGTATGTCCATCTGCTGCACTGATCACCCGATCGGCAGAAATCATACGATCATCGGCAAGACGGACCCCGGTCGCAACACCATCAGTGACGAGTATTTCCGACACTTCACATCGGTAGAGTATATTCCCACCAAGTTCTTTCACCACCCGTTCAATATTCTTGGCTAGATTAAGCGATCCCCCCACTGGGTATCCCGCCTGCTTTTTATGCTGCTGAGCCAACCCGAGGGAGAGCGCAACAAGGCTCCAGTCTGGAGGTATTTCAGATAGAAAGAGCTCGCGAAGATGAACACTGGTAAATCGTTCAGCGTATGATTGCATGGGAGTTATATGCTGCATCATGGTGAGGTAACTGGGTATATGCTTTATCGCATTGCGTACAACTTGTCTCAACGATTTTTGTTCAGTAAGTGCAGTCATGGGAAGATCGGCAAGTTTTTTCAAGGAATGACAAAATCGACCTATCTCCCGGGCATCTTCCGGTGCAATCCGAAGCAATTCTTTCTGCAGCTGCTCACGGTCACTATATAAACATACCTGCTCTCCGGTAGACAGTTCCATGGTGGTGAAATCATCGAAATTTACGATGGGAACCGAAGATCCATCTGCATTGACGAATGCTCCCAACTCATCCCAGATCTGATGAAATTCTGAGTCTTCATGAGTACCCATAAGCCAGTGAACACAATAGTCAACCGTGTAGCCGTTGCGTTTCCATGAGGTACATAATCCCCCCGGTTGCGTATGTTGCTCAACAACCATTACCGAATATCCATTGCGAAGCAGGTATGATGCTGCAGATAATCCCGCAATTCCTGCTCCAATAATGAGTACTTGCGTGTGTGTTTCCTTTGCCATAACCGCTCCCTGTAGTAGAAAGGATTATAACATACATATAACATAATGGTAGATATTTCTTAATTGGAAGTAGAGATAGTTGTCAGATGCGCAACCTAATAGTATCTTAAGACATGAAGATTACCGTATTACTTGTAGTTCTTTTGCTATTTTCCTCTTCAATCATTACTGCAGAGATTTCTCCGGTAGAGTATCAGAAGATGCAGGAGCAATCTGATGAGCACCTGCTGATCAGGATAAAACAGGTAAAAGCACCACTGCGGTTATTCAGCCGAAATCGTTCGGTTACAATCTTAGCAGAGGTTCTTTCTGTGTATCGCTCTGATAGTAATATTTCCACAGGAGATCAGATCAAAATCCGCTATACCAGTTATCGTGTTCGTCCCACAGTTGCCGGACCCCGCCCTATTGGGGTTCTCCAAAAAGATGAATCGTATCATGCCTTTCTCTCATGGTCGGACGAAGAACAGTGTTATGTCCCTAGTGCGCGAGGATATAGCTTCGAACCCCCGATCTCTCCCCGCTGGTAAGCACCACTATCTACGCTGTTCACTCAGTTGACCCATCGTAAGGAGAATTGAGTCGATAGCTACCGGATTATCATGGATTGTTTTTGCCCTACAGCTATCCTTGCATGGGGCAGGACATGCTGCGCAGGCAACAGATCCCAGAATTTGCAGCCGAGCTCCTACAAGATTACCGCACTCCAACCGTCGCATGATTGCAGGTATATCGTAATGATGGGGACACACATTTCTACAAGGAGCATCGAGACACCATTGGCAGGTACTGGCACTATCGTGCAGTTCACGCAATTGTGTATCGTCAATTGCATTAATCGAAGGTGGTTGCCAATTGCGCCCATTGCCTGGCAATGTATCAACTTTCCCCTGATATTCTCTTACCACATCAGTTAATGCAGAACTCCCCCGATATTCTTTTTCCCCCATGTTGCGCAGAACCATATTTGCCGCACTGATACCACTGATAGTGACGGCGAGACTGCCCGTGCCCATTACGGTGGCTTCTCCACAATGATAAAAATTCGGCCATGCCCCCTGTGCTCCCTGACGGTGCAGCAGGTCCTGGCCCATCGCCTGTTTCGGACCGGCAACACTGCCATGCTCCTTTAAGGTGTACCGCTCAATAGTGGTAGGTGTCGCCAACTCGATTTCTCTGATATGGGTGGAAAATCCAGGGAAGTGACTATCGAGAATATCGAGCATGCGAGCCGTCTCCTCCTCTTTTCTCCGTAAATACATTTCCTTATCAGCCTCTTTTTCCCAAACTCTCGGCCATGTCTGCAGTGAAGGACCGATCGCCATAACCACATGTTCATCGGGAGCACATAAAGAAGGATCCGTGAGTGAAAAAGCATACATAGTAACCTCTTTTTCATCAATCGCTTCAGGATTATCAGCAAACATTTCTATAGGCAGGGTACCTTCTGGAAGCACTTCTCGATCAATGATGCAATACAGCACTACACTTGGATAGGTCATTTCCAACGCTTCCACCTTGCGCAACAGAGTTTCTGATTGAGCCTGATTTTTTGCTAAATTTGCATAGAGGTTATACAGAGTCCCACCGTAGATGATGGTGTCTGCTTTGACCGTATAAGTACCCTTCTCGTCTTGCAGTACTGCTCCAGTGGGTTTATCGTTCTTAAACACCAACTCAATGGCTTTAGTCCGGTAACGCATGATACCACCGGCTTGTTCGTATGCTTTCTCCAGCTTCCCCGGTAATTGATGGGATCCTCCTACCGCATAATAACTTCCGCCAGTATGGTTTTCCATAAACATGGTAATTGCCAGTATTGCAGGTGTCTCATCGAGTGTAGTGTAACAGTAGGTACTCGTGAGTTTACTGAAAAATTTAACCACCTCCGGTGAGTCAACGAATTTCCGCAGCAGATCTCCTGCGCTTTTAGATAAAAGAGGAAGTAATCGCATATTACGAATGGGGTGCCGGAAAATCCGAGAAACAGATTCCGTTCTGGTTATTTCGGTGGGAGCCATATAGGATTGATCCGCGGCAATAACATGGTGATACAAGTCTCCAATATAGGCATAAAAATCTCTGATCTGATCAATGTCATTGGGGAAAAGTTCACCTAAATCCGCAAAAAAGGATTCCATATCAGCATGGAAATCGATGGGATGCCCATCATATATCAACCGATACATCTGGTCATGCCGTACTACGTCAATCGGTTCTTCCAGTGCATTCATGACAAATCGATGTGGATTAAACCCTTTGGCACCAAAACCGAAGAACATTGAGGTTCCCTGATCTATCGTTCTCCCCTGCAGACGGAAGGTACCACACGAACCTCCCGGCTGCATATGTTGCTCGACACAAAGCGTTTTGATTCCCCGCTTTGCAAGTAACGCTGCAGATGTAAGGGATGAGAGACCAGAACCGATCACCAATACCTCAAAGTGTTGTACCTCATGCTCCATGCATTCCTTCCGGAAATTGCTGCTTTCCACTTCAGGCATCACACTGCCTTATTTTTACCGATTGTAACACAATTTAATATGGTTCCACACAAAAACTGTGTGTATCCATCCCCTTACGATTTTCTTGACTTCGAAATTCTCCTCTCATACACTGATATCCAATGTCCTGATTGAAAAACACCAAAGGGGAACAAACAATGGAGAAATCCACAAAAATGGTCATCGTGAATGCCAGTCCGAAGGGAGCGTATAGTCTTACGTTGCAGTATGCCAAATACCTCATGGTACATGAACATGACGTCACGTACACCGTGTTGGAAGTGGGGGAAAAGTTGACCGAAATGGAATACGACGAGACCTGGTTTGCCGAAAGTATGCTGCTTCTGGCACAATGCGAAGCCATCATCTGGGCAACACCAGTGTATACCATGCTTGTACCATGGCAGCTCATCAGGTTTATCGAACTCATAAAACTGACTGCCAATACTTCTGTGGTTGAGGGGAAGTATGCAACCTCAGTTATGAGCTGTTTCCATTATTTTGATCATCTTGCGGAACAATGGCTCTATAGTACGTGTGAAGATCTGGGCATGCGGCTCATGGAGGGATTCAGTGTCGACAATACCGATTTGCTGAAACCCGAATTCCGCTCTAGCATGCGGTTTTTCATGCAGGAATTCCACCGCGCCTGTGTTAATCGTTCTCCGGTGATACGCCGAAGCAGAGAATTGCAGAACGCACCATCACCGCAGTTCATGCCAACCCTACAACCTGAGAATACCAAAAAACACACTGATATCAGAACGGTACTGTTGACGGATGAAATCGACCAGAACGGCAACCTCTCAGAAATGATCAAGGTATTCAGAGCTGCATACCCAAATGAGGTAGAGGTTGTCAATATTAACGATTTCCCGTATGAGGGTGCATGCAAAGGATGTTTGCGATGTGAGTTGGTAGGTGAATGTGATCATCATGACGGATTTCAGGATTTTTATCAGAATCTGGTTAACTCATGCGATGTTCTGATCCATGCGATGAATCTGGATGGACGGTACCTGAAATCAATCTGGAAGTTGTTCCTTGATCGCACTTTTTCCAATGGCCATAGGACCAGCATGATGGGTAAGCACTCCTGCTATCTGGTTTGTGGTCACCTAGGACAACTACCCCATGTCCGACAGTTCCTGGAAGGCAAAGATCGTGTCGGAAAAGAGAACTCCATGGGAATAATCAGTGACGAAATAGCTGATTCATCACAACTTCAGTCGATTATAGAGGACGTAGCAATTCGCCTTGACCGGGCAGCTCGCGCTGGCTATCAGAAAGGAACAAACTTCCTCGGAGTCGGAGGAATGAAAATATTCCGTGATCTTATCTATGGAATGCGTGGTGTAGTCAGAGACGATCATCGGTTTTATAAAGCACGAGGGCTGTATGATTTCCCCCAACGGAATGTGAAAAATGAGTTGTTCAATCTTGCTATGGGTCGGGCTTTCATGTTCAAATCGGTGCGACTGGGTGCATTTAACCACATGAAAGAATTATACATACGGGAACACAAAAAATTGGTGGATAGGAAAATACTGTGACCTATTGACGATATGAACACCTGATCATGCGAAATTGTCATTAACGATAATTACTTCGCACCACCCTCACTTCTTTGGTATGCCGATCGCTTCGGTGCCGATACATATGAGCCGACCTGTGTATGACAGGCCGGCTGGTAATATTGCGGTTGTCAGGAAATTTTTCTGGACATCATATCATGCAGACCACCGCCGTTTTCGACCTGGGTGAATCCATACTGATGGAGAATTCGTGCACCGTAACTGGAACGTGCACCGGAAGCACAATAAATGATCACCTTACGATCCTTGTCTTCAATGGTCTGTGCCCACTGCGCCAGATTATCTAATCCGACATTCACTGCTCCGGGATAAGCACCCATGGCAAATTCCATCGGGGTTCTGACATCCAGAATAATCGGTCCGTCTCCTGCCTGCACATCAGCTGAAACCTCTTCTTCAGGTTCACCCTGATCGGTAGATTCAAGATCTTCTATCGATTTGTGTTCGACGGGGAATAGTCCAACCTGCAGATGCTGATACCCGATGGCACGAGCATGACGTTCCAGGCTGATATAGCCTCCGGAGAGGTTGAAGACCTGGTCAAAGCCGGAGCCCTTAAGCATTCGTAAAACGACATGTCCTTTCTGGCCGTCATCACTGATGAGAAGAATCGGATGTCCTTCAGGAATTCGATCGAGATTTTCTCTCAGTACGTTCTGGCTCAAGTTGTTGGTTCCGGGAATATTCGCTTTTGCATAACTGATAGGATCACGCAAATCAATAACAATGGGTTCCTGTTCCAATGCAAATTTTTCGAAATCCTGTGCCAGGATGGAAGGACTAAACCCACTCTGATGATTCACTGCAGTAAAGGCCGCCATATTCACCGGGCCATTGGGTGAATTGAACGGAGGGGCATAGGCAAGATCCAATTCCTCGAGATCATCGATCGTAAGACCTCCGGCTATGGCCGTTGCAAGAACATCCAATCGCTTATCGATTCCAACTCTTCCTCCAGCTTGGGCACCGAGTACTTTTCTGCTTTCCCGATCCCAGATCACCATGAGACTCACTTTTTCAGATCCAGGATAATAGGCGGTATGGCTGGCCTTATGTACCACGACAGCTGAGGCATCAATTCCTGCATCCTTCGCTGCTTTCAGGCTCAATCCCGTTGACCCGGCAACTGCACCAAAGATTTTCACAACGGAGGTTCCGGAAGCTCCTTTATAGGTACGGGAACCGCCAAGAGCATTTTCCCCTACAATTCTTCCCTGTCTATTGGCAGGTCCTGCCAAGGGCATCCGAACTGTTTTATCCATTACCCGGTGAGTGATTTCCACCATATCTCCTGCAGCAAATATTGCTGGATCACTGGTACGCATCGTGGCATCCACCTGAAGAGCTCCCGTAACCCCGATGTCCAAACCGGCATCCTTTGCCAGCTGCAGCGTAGGACGAACCCCTACCGAAAGGAGGACGAATTCTGCATCAATCGTGGTCCCATCATTCAGTTTCACCTGGGTATCACCGATTTCCTGCAGAGACTTGCCGAGATGCAGATTCACCTGGTAATCCTGCAGTTCCTTGGTGATAAAACCAGCGAATTCCCCTTCAAGATTCGGCATGACCTGAGGAGCCATTTCCACAAGAGAAACCTGCATACCACGTTTGGTCAGCGCTTCCACCATCTCGAGACCGATAAAACCACCACCGACGACTACAGCCTTTTTCGGTTCATGATTTTCAAGGTATGTATCTATGGCATCCATGTCATCGAGCGTCCACAACTGAAATACATGATCCTTATCCACACCGGCTAGCGGTGGAACCACCGGCTTACCGCCCTGCGCTAGGATTAAAGAATCATAGGGGAAAACCTGTTCTTCACCTGTATTTCGATTACGGGCGGTTACCGATTTACCCTTCCGATCAATGGAAACAGCTTCTGTAAGGGTATGAACTTTCACTCGGTACTGGTCATCAAAAGTCTCTGGACTAGCAAGAATGAGGGAAGAACGATATGCGATATCACGACCGAGGTAATACGGCAACCCGCAGTTTGCAAAGGAAACATCTGCTCCTGCTTCCAGTAAAGTAATATTCACATCGTTATCGAGTCGTCTTGCTCGAGCCGCTGCAGTTGCTCCAGCGGCAACACCACCAATAATTAATAGATTTTTCATCCGTTTCTCCTACTTGTAATGACTCAATACATACGAAAAAGAAATTACAGAGTCAAACAACCCAATAGGGAAAATCTCATCCTGTTCTTTTCCGTTTTTCTGATCTATTCACGATACCTTCGTGATTTATCTGTACAACAGTAAACCATAGATCGAAGATTTGGGATGTGATTAAGTCACACAATACTCCTTTCCATTGTGATGCGAAAATCCTAGCGTATGAGACATACTCCGTTGTACGATGGACACAAGGGGGATGCATGAAGCAACGACCAAGAGCGCTTTACCTCATATACCTCGTACTCTTTCTCATTGTAGTCGGAACCCTCGGTTATATGCTGTTGCTTGATGTCGGTCTGGTCGATGCACTCTATATGACCATTATTACGGTTTCCACGGTAGGCTTTCGAGAAATTGAAAACCTGACAACCGGTGGTAAACTATTTACCATGTTCATCATTTTCAGCGGGTTGGGATTGGTCGCTTATGTATTTTCTCAGCTCGCTACGTTCCTCGCAGAAGGAGAATTCAGAAGAGTGCTGCTCGATAGACGAGTTCAAAGGAGATTACTAGCGATGAAAAATCATTATATTATCTGCGGAGCAGGGCAGACGAGTGTAAGTCTCATCGAACAATTCACGCGAAGTAATGTCGATTTCATTATTATAGAAAAAAATGTACAACGATATGAGGAACTATTGAATCAGGGGTATCATGTTCTCCATGGGGATGCCACTGATGAGGAGGTACTGGAAAAGGCAGGCATCAGTCGTGCAAACGGACTTGTGTCTGCTCTGGGTTCTGATGCAGAAAATGTCTTTACTGTACTCACTGCCAGGGAGATGAATAAAGATATGCAGATTGTGGCAAAAGCAATAGAATCTTCTGCTCCGCAAAAATTAAAAAAGGCAGGGGCCGACAGCACTATTAATCCCAATGAACTTGGTGGTAATCGTATGGCTGTACTGATGCTCAGACCACAAATAATTGCATTTTTGGATGCAATTACTAAAATCGGGGAACAGACGCTGGACCTAGGGGAGATTGCGGTACATGAAACGAGTCCTCTTGCAGGTAAAATGCTCAAAGAAGCCCGTATACCAGAAAAAACAGGCCTAATCGTACTGGCGACAAAAGATGGTGATGGAAAGACGATTTATAACCCAAGTTCTTCTACCGTACTCCATGAGGGACTCAGTATGCTTGTCCTCGGGAGGCAGGAACAGATTGCCGATCTGCAACAGATGGCAATAGGAGTCCCTGATGAAGCGGTCCTTCACTAAGCAGACAGTATCGCTTCCCATGCGCCAAGATACCTTTGGGAGAAGGAATTCGCTTTCACGGAAACGATATAGAAGTCTACCCCCAACGTTGTCTCTGGTTATTGGGTGTCCAACAACATGTCTCCGTCTCTGATCCATCCCCTACGCCGCATAAACGTGCTGATCAACAGAGAAATCACCGCAGGTAGAGCGATATGCATCACGATAATCTGGGGCCATGCTTGCAGGCCCATTACGGAAACAGCATTGAATTGACCCACAAGACCACTCGTTCCCATCCCGGCACCGGCGCTGTTATTCTCCATGTGCAACACTGCGGTACTGATCGGTCCGAGTACTGCTGCTGTTAGCGTAGGAGGAATCCATATCAACGGATTTTTCCAGATATTCGGGATTTGCAGCATACTCGTTCCAAGTCCCTGACTGATCAGCCCGCCAACCTTGTTTTCTTTCCAGGAACTGACGGCAAATCCAATCATCTGGCTACTGCAGCCGATTGCCGCTGCTCCTGCAGCGATACCATCAAGCCCGAGGCTGATGCAGATAGCAGCACTACTGATGGGTAAGGTTAATATCATCCCTACGACCGTCGAAACCAGTATGCCCATCGGTACTGGATAGAGTGTAGTCAACGAATTAATGAAAGTACCCAGGGCACGCATCAATGCTGCCACGGGAGGAGCAATAAGATACCCGGCAAACGACCCGGCAAGTATGGTCGCCAGGGGGATTGCAATGATATCGACACGGGTCTTACCGGAAACCAAACGGGAGACCTCTGCAGCAACAAGTGAAGCTACTAAAGCTCCGACCGGTTCTCCTAATGCCATGTGAATAATCGCCGGACCTTCCCCCAGCACGAAGGTTCCACCTCCGACAGCACCTGCAACGGCACTACCGAGAATACCCAGTGACGGAGCCTTTAGGGCAAGGGCGACACCGACTCCTATCGCGGGTCCGGTAAGATACTGAGCAATGAGACCAAACTGCTGCAATAGAAGCAGATTGCCGTACGTTCCAATCTGTTTGATAATCAATCCGATGATGAGTGAAGCAAAGAGGCCATGAGCCATGCCACCCAACACCCGGGTGACGTATGCACCCACCCGATTACCCAGTGAATCCATAATATTCTCCTTATGGTCAGGTTTGGTGGATGACGCGTCCAATACCACCGCCGTAGCATGGTACTGGGCCTCCGTTGGCAAGCACTATAGCAAAATCGATCATATTGGGAAAGAGGGAGTACATCAGGATGGGTTGACATTCTGTGAGCGGAGGAATATCGTAGGGCATCTTGAAATAGGCAGGAGGCTGGTAGAAACCATGCAGATATACAACGGCATCATGACTGAAAGCACGGCTTCAAGCCATAATCCGCCTGAGAGGCAACGGGTCTGACGAGTACCGACCGGTTGCCTTTTTTTATTGTTGAACAGGACAGGAGGTCCAGCAGCTGAACAAAGCAAAGACATTTTAAGTTAGAGCAGCAGGTGTTGGGGACAGCCCCGCACTATATCACGTTACATAAGTACGTATCGTATAATCGCTGAAATATGGTCAGCAAGTTTCTACCCCCAACCGTAAAATGGGGACTATGATACAACTCAGAACTCGACCTGTCAGTCGAGGTTCTGGTTGTTGTCAGAAAGCAGACTTGTTGAAAGTCTGTTTTTTATTTCTGGAGGCAACCATGGCATACATTTTCCCTGAGGTATCACGTACCTTCAACGAGTATCTTCTGATCCCACGGCTCACGGAGAAAACACATCAGTCTGATCAGGTCTCGTTGGTCACACCGATTACCAGATTCAAGCTGGGCAGTACCCCCGAGATGCAGTTGAATATTCCGCTGACCTCAGCGATCATGCAGGCGGTAAGTGATGACCGTATGGCTATCGCTCTGGCACTGCAGGGGGGACTCTCCTTCATTTATGCATCGCAGAGCATTGAAGAACAGGCCGACATGATTCGTCGGGTAAAACAGTTCAAACTGGGATTTGTTGAGAGTAGATACAATCTTACCACGGATGCCACGTTGACAGATGTGGTCCACATCAAAGAGACTACCGATCACTCCACTATTACCATCACTTCTGATGGAAGCCCGCACGGAGAACTCCTCGGAATCATCACTTCTCGTGACTGGCGTGTTCCGCAGATGAGTCTCGATACGCCTATCACTGATTTCATGACGCCTTTTCATAAACTGATCTGTGGACAGGATGGGATATCGCTTGATGCTGCATACGATACCCTTTGGGATCACAAGCTCAGTGTCCTCCCTATCGTGAAGAAAAATACGCTGGTATCACTGGTATTCAGAAAAGACTACGACTCTGATGAAGAGAATCCTCGGGCTCTCATGGACGCAAAGAAATCCTACCTCGTAGGTGCTGGTGTAAATACTCGCGATTACCAGAAACGGATTCCCGCACTCATTTCCAACGGCGCTGACATTCTATGCATCGACTCCTCTGACGGATACAGTACGTATCAGAAAGATGTCATTGATTTTGTCAGAAAAACCTATGGGAATACGGTGAAAATAGGAGCTGGAAATGTGGTTGATGCCGACGCCTTCAGGTTCCTGGCTGATGCCGGGGCGGACTTTATCAAGGTAGGTGTCGGTGGCGGTTCCATCTGCATCACCCGTGAACAGAAAGGAATCGGCAGAGGGCAGGCCACTGCAGTCATGGAGGTTGCCCGAGAACGCGATCGTTATTGCGAAGAGACTGGGGAATACATCCCGTTGGCATCCGATGGCGGTATCGTTCAGGATTATCATGTGTCTCTTGCTCTGGCAATGGGAGCTGATTTCGTCATGCTCGGCAGATACTTCGCCCGATTCGAAGAGGCTCCCGGACGTAAGTACCGCTTGAACGGGAACTATGTAAAAGAGTACTGGGGAGAGGGATCGAATCGTGCAAAGAATTGGGCTCGGTATGATGCACATACGGCAGCAGGAATGGCATTTGAAGAAGGAGTCGACTCATATGTACCCTACGCCGGATCGTTAGCGGACACGGTACAGGTAACCCTGGCAAAATTGAAAGCAACCATGGTGAATTCCGGCTCTCTCAGTATCAAGGAGTTTCAGAAGAAAGCGGTGCTCACTGTGATATCTGAAATGAGCCTGAATGAAGGCAAAGCCCACGATGTCATTCTTAAAGAACAGAGCTTATAAACAAGAAGAGGAGATGCACACATGAAAGTTGCTGTGATCATGGGATCAAAATCTGACTACGTGCAGATGAAAGAAGCGGTATCACTGCTCAGAGAATATCGAGTGGAAACCGATGTACTGGTTGTTTCAGCCCATCGTACACCCGAGTATATGGTGCAGTTTGCGAAAGAGGCAGTGAACCATGGATATCACGTCATCATAGCCGGAGCTGGTGGAGCTGCTCACCTTCCGGGGATGGTCGCAAGTCTAACGGTGCTTCCGGTTATCGGAGTACCTATCCGGACGAGTACCCTTCAGGGTGTCGATTCTCTGCTTTCCATCGTACAGATGCCTGCAGGAGTACCCGTTGCCACCATGAGTATTGGACCTGCAGGCAGCAGGAATGCTGCACTCTATGCATTGCGCATACTCGCACTACAGGACCGAGACCTTATGGAGCGCCTTGAAGCTCAAAGAATTACCACAGCTGCCCAAGTACAGCAGGAAGGTCTTGGTGAACAAAATAACTAGCATCGGCATTATCGGCGGTGGACAACTCGCTAAGATGCTGACCGAGGCAGCAAAACATCTCCCATTTCCAACTGTAGTCGGTGTGTATGATGCTGCAGCAGATGCCTGCGCTGCAACCGCATGTGATATATTTCAGCAGGGTCCATTTTCTGATGCCATCGCAATACAGCAATTTGCCGCTTCCTTTGATGTCGTCACTTATGAATTTGAAAATATTTCTGCGACATCTCTCGCGGGTTTGGCCAACCTTCCTCAGGGAACCCATGCTCTCCATATACTGCAAAATCGGTTACGCGAGAAGGCATTCATTAATGAGCTCCCGGGGATTTCGACCGTTGCTTATGCACCAGTTGGCAATTCCTTCTCCCTGCCCTATCCCTATGTAGTAAAGACCACTGAGCTTGGTTATGACGGGAAAGGCCAAAAGATAATATATAGTGACCAAGATGTGCATCAGGTATCCGAAGGAATGATCGGAGAACAGTATCTTGATCAACTCACCGAATATTCGGTGATTCTTGCACGGAGTATCACCGGTGAGATATCGCATTTCCCCGTACTGAAAAACACTCATATCAACCAAATCCTGGATACTTCGAAATTTGCTGCAGTCTCTGAAGAAATGCAGATCCGGATGGTGGAAAAAACCACAGCAATTGCCGAGGCACTTGATTATCACGGAGTCTTGACCGTTGAATTCTTCTCAAGTAATGGAGCGCTCTATGTGAACGAAGTGGCTCCCCGAGTCCACAATTCGGGACACATCACCCTTGATGCCGCAAATGTCAGTCAGTTCGATCTTCATGTGTATAGCCTACTTGGGATCCCGCTGCCTGGGATCACCGTGGATCCCTCATGGTGTATGGTCAATGTGCTCGGTCAGCACTACGAAGCAGTATGTCGTGCGCACATCCCCGGGAAATTCTATGACTATGGCAAGCACAGTACGCGATACAACCGAAAAGTGGGTCACATCAACGGCAAATTGGAACATCTTGCATCTATCAAAGAGGTACGGAACGCATGAAAGGACATCAGGTATTCATCAGAAAAAAACCGGATTTTGATATGGTAAGCCATGACATGTCACACAGAATCGAACAGGCGATACATCTGCCGGTTTGCTGTACCGTATATGTTCTGTACGAAATAGCGGGACTATCTCTGGATGATGTTGAGCTGTTATCACAACAGATTCTTGGAGACCCGGTCACTGATGAAATTTCCTGGTGTATGCAGAGCACCGATCAATCAGTACTTGCCTATACCTATCTCGCCGGACATTTTGATCAACGTGCACATTATGCGCAGCAGGCTGGTATGCTTATATTGCCGCATGTAACTTCATTCACCGTTCGATCAAGTACCGTATTATGCTTTGATCAGCTTTTGACGCCATCTGATTATCAGAAAGTAGAGTCCTATCTGATCAATCCTGTAGATACGAGAAAACGAACACTTTCCTATGAGGATCCCCCTGCCGTATGCTGCAAGGAATTACGTGATCTTTCACATTTTCCCACCCTCTCTTCGGATGAACTGGATACACTTAAAGAACAGCTTAATCTCGCCTTGGATCAAAAGAGTCTCATCTATATCCAACAGTATTACCGTAGATGCAAGCGGGTACCGACTGAGACAGAATTGGTTCTATTTGATACCTACTGGTCTGATCACTGCAGACATACTACATTCCTCACTCCCCTTCGCAATATTTCTTTCTCGGGATGTTTTGCTGAGGTAATCGAACAGACTTATCAGAAATATCTTGATCAACGGAAGGCAATAGGAAGGACGGGCGAAATCACATTAATGGATCTCGCCACTCATACACAACGATATCTGCGTGCGACCGGACGTCTTTCTCATGTGGAAGAATCGGCAGAAATAAATGCCTGCAGTGTTCTGGTATCTGACAAACATGATGAGTATCTGCTCATGTTTAAAAATGAGACGCATAATCATCCGACAGAGATTGAACCGTTCGGCGGCGCTCAAACGTGTCTTGGGGGTGCTATCCGGGATCCGTTGAGTGGAAGAAGCTATGTATATCAGGGTTTGCGCATCAGCGGATCTGCAGATATCACTGCCGATGTCTCTCAGACACTCAAGCATAAGCTGCCGCAGGCCACCATTGCCCGCGAATCAGCCCGGGGATTTTCTTCGTATGGAAATCAGATCGGCATGGCAACCACACTCGTAAAAGAAATCTACCACCCATCCTATGTCGCAAAACACCTGGAGCTTGGTGCGGTGGTAGGAATTACCCGAAAGGAGGAAGTGATCAGAGAAGAGCCGGTTCCCGGTGATATCATTGTTCTTCTCGGCGGCCGCACGGGAAAAGATGGGATCGGTGGAGCAAGTGGTTCTTCCATCTCGCACACAAGGCAATCTCTCGACACTTCGTATGCACAGATTCAAAAGGGTAATCCCCTTGAGGAACGAAAATTGCAGCGGTTATTTCGTATACCTGCAGTAAAACGGATGATCAAGCGATCAAATGACTTCGGCGCTGGTGGAGTCAGCGTAGCGATCGGGGAACTCGCGCCGGGAATCACCATCAATCTTGATGCAGTCCCTCTGAAGACACTTGGGATGAACCCCACCGAAATCGCGGTATCAGAAAGCCAGGAACGGATGGCGGTGGTGATTGATCCGGAGCACCTGTCATCACTTGTGCAGTTTGCTGATCAGGAAAATATCCAAGCAGTACACGTAGCAACCGTCACTGCAGAACATCGGTTGAAGATGTACTTTCAAGGAGAACTCATTGTCGATATCGACCGCAGTTTTCTCGACACAAACGGACCGATAGCAGCACAGGATGTCTCGGTTACCGATTATCAGTATCCTGAGTATGATCGAGAACGATACCATCAATTGAACACGAGCAGTCAGAAGGGACTGGGGGAGTTGTTTGATAGCTCTGTAGGTAATTCGACTCTGTTTGCCCCATACGGCGGCAGGACCCAGCGAACCCCTGAACTCAGTTCGGTACAACGCTTTCCTCTTCATGACGATTCTGATAAAGCCTCGGTCGTCAGTTATGGCTTCAATCCTCTCACTGCAGAAAATTCTGTATATCTCATGGGAATGGAATCGGTTATATCATCAGTTGCCAAGCAGATCGCAACTGGTGGAGAACTTGAAAATACCCATCTCAGTTTTCAGGAATATTTCCCCAAGCTGCACCATGATCCAGAACGGTGGGGGTTGGTCCTACAGGCACTCCTCGGTGCCTTCGCCGCTTGTGATGCCCTATCTGTGGCAGCAATAGGGGGAAAAGACTCCATGTCCGGCACCTTTGAACACCTTGATGTCATACCGACACTCGTGAGCTTCGCATTCGGTGAGGTTCCCATAAAAAATCTCAGATCGCGTGCCTTCACTGCTCCAAACGAGTACATCTACCTATTGAAACAACAAACATATAACGGTCTTCCCGATATGACATGCTTTCGGGAAAACATAGAGAAGATCGTTTCATACCGGGAAGATATTCATTCGATTTCAACCTTGGAAGAAGGTCTCAAACATACGTTGGATCTCATGAGTTTTGGGAACGAAATCGGCTACACCTGTACGATTACCGATACGGAACGCAGCCCGGGAGGGTTTGTCTTTACTGCTAAAAAACGACTAGACGGGCTGATTCCGATCGGCCGTACAGTTGATACGTGGGAATCGTCATCCTGTGATGCACATCTACAAGGACTACAGAGTGTATATCCTATCGTTCACTGTCCGATTCGTAGCCCTGAACCGGTATCCCCGACAGGTGCTAAACAATACTATCACACGGCAGTGGAAACGCCTGTCGCGCTCATTGTCACCTTCAGCGGAACTAATTCAGAACTCGATATGGAAATGCATTTTGCCCGTGCAGGAGCTGAGGTGCGTATATTGGTGATCAACGACACCTCACAAAAAGCCTTCGCAAAAAGTATTGACCGTTTCATCGAAGAACTTGCTCAAGCTCACATCCTAGTATTCCCGGGAGGGTTCAGCTTCTCAGACGAACCGGATGGCAGCGGGAAATTTATTGCAGCATTTCTCAAACAGCAGCAAGTGAGTGCGGCTGTTCACCAGTTTGTGGCTGCCGATCATCTCATACTCGGTATCTGCAATGGATTTCAGGGCTTGATCAAATCGGGGCTGCTCCCGTATGGAAAGATCACTGAACGAACAGCTGAGGATCTCACTCTCTGCAACAATGATTCATACCATCATGTTGCCACCCTTGTGAGAACCGCGATCCGAAGCACACGTTCTCCCTGGTTACAGGAACTTGATCCAACTCTTACCTATACCCTCCCGATCTCACACGCGGAGGGGAAATTCGCTGCAACTGAGGCGCAGCTTGCCTATCTCGTTGCACATGATCTGATTGCCACCACCTACATCGATAACCCCAATGGATCAGTTATGCATATTGAAGGGATCATCTCTGAAAATGGAAATATTTTGGGGAAAATGGCACATAACGAACGTATAAGCGACCAACTGTGTATAAATGTGGAAGGGACGAGAGGACAGGACATCTTCACCAGTGGAGTGAAGTATTTTCAACTTGGAGGAAACAATTCATGAATCAGGCATACGAAGGAAAGGCAAAAATTGTCTATGCGGGTGCTCCCGGTGAAGTAATCATTCATTTCAAAGATGATGCGACTGCCGGTAACGGGGCGAAGAAAGCTTCAATTGCCGGGAAAGGAGTATTGAATTGCCAGATTACTACGCTGTTATTTTACTATTTGGCGCAGCATGGGATCCAGAGCCATTTCCTGGAGCAGTTGAATGAACGGGATCTTCGCTGTGTAAAAACAGAGGTCATCCCTCTTGAAGTGATTGTGCGAAACCTGGTTGCAGGATCAATGGTGAGACGATTAGGCATGCAGCGGGGCATGACCTTCAGCGAACCTATCGTAGAGTTCAGTTATAAGCAGGATGCTCTGGGAGATCCCTTGGTCAATGATGACCATGCCTGTGCGCTCAAGTTGGCAACACGCGATGAGCTTGCATATATTCGTTCCACGGCATTGCAGATAAACGAACTTTTAATTGGCCGTTTTGCAGCGGTCGGGATGACTCTTGTCGATTTCAAACTTGAATTCGGCAGAACTCCGGATGGAAAAATCCTGCTCATCGATGAAATCAGCCCCGATACCTGCAGATTCTGGAATGCTGATCAGACCAGTTTTGACAAGGATCGTTTCAGAGAGGATTCAGGCGATCTCATAGCCGGTTATCAGACAATTTATGACCTGCTGAAGGAACGGATCTGAGATGAAACAGACAGGATTACGAGAGGAATGTGGCGTATTCGGCGTCTATAATCATCCAGATGCCGCTAATTTGGCCTTTTATGGTCTCCACGCATTGCAGCATCGTGGCCAGGAAGCCTGCGGGATTATGGCTGGAGAACAGGGGACGTATGATATCCATAAGGGATCAGGGCTGGTGCATCAGGTATTTACTGATAGTATCCTGCAGAAACTCACTGGCTCGATCGCTATCGGACATGTTCGCTATTCGGTAACTGGAGGGACGCATTCACATAATATCCAACCCTTTATCTTCAACTATCGGAACCGGACTTTCGGTCTCTGTCACAATGGGAATATTGTGAATTATCGTGAATTGAAAGCAGAGCTGGAAGAGAACGGATCAATCTTTCATTCTGTCTCTGATTCAGAACTTATTGCCCATATGATGAGTCGGGATGTCTATGCGAATCCCATTTCAGCGCTCACACAAGCGCTGAAAAAGCTCGTTGGTGCTTTCGCGTTCATCATCCTCGTAAATGATGAACTCTATGCTGTGCGGGATGTAAATGGATTGCGCCCTCTGTCGATAGGGAGCCTAAAAGATGCGTATGTTGTTGCCTCTGAAACATCGGCACTCGATGCGGTAGGAGCTCAGTTTGTACGGGATGTACGTCCTGGGGAAATTGTACGGATCAGTGCACAGGGACTGAGTTCATCCCGATATGCACCAGAAGGCAAAGATGCACTGTGTACGATGGAATATATCTATTTTGCCCGACCGGATAGCGATCTCAATGGACTTAATGCACACCAGTTCAGGAAATTGAGTGGAAAGAAACTGGCACAGGAACATCCCTGTGATGCTGATATTGTTATGGGGATCCCCGATTCATCACTCAGTGCGGCAATCGGGTACGCAGAGCAATCGGGAATCCCGTACGAAGTGGGTCTCATCAAGAACAAGTATATCGGCAGAACCTTTATCGAACCGTCAAAACACCTGAGAGACCGAGCAGTGCTCCTGAAGCTTGCGGCTATCCGGCAAGTGGTTTTTGGCAAACGGCTGGTACTCATCGATGATTCCATTGTTCGCGGAACCACTTTGAAACATATCACGCAGCTGCTGAAAGATGCAGGAGCATCTGAAATACATATACGCATTGCTTCTCCCCAGATAACCCATCCCTGTTTCTATGGAGTAGACATTTCCAAATATGCTGAGTTGGTTATGGCACATACTACAAAAGAGGATCTCAGAGATTTTTATGGAGTTGAATCACTGGAATTCATGAGTCTGGAGACCCTGGCGGCATGCACCCCGGGGCAACAGTTGTGTACAGGATGTTTCACCGGACACTATGTCACCGAAACCTTTACCCGTCTGCAGGAAGCTGCAGCGACAGAATAAGCGAGGAGCTATGTCAGAGCAGTACAGTAAGGCTGGAGTCAGCTTAGAAAATGGGTATGCAAGTATTGAGCGAATCAGAAAACATATTGCAGCAACAAAGAGTCGCGGATTCTCCGGTGATATCGGAGGCTTCGGAGGCTTGTTTGATCTCTATCGCTATGGATACCGAGAACCGGTTCTCGTTTCAGGAACTGACGGTGTAGGAACCAAATTGCTCCTTGCTATTCAACATCAACGCTTCGATACCATCGGTATTGATCTTGTGGCCATGTGTGTCAACGATATTATCACCGTCGGAGCACAACCGCTGTTCTTTCTCGATTATATTGCGGTGGATAAAAACAGACCGGAACAGATAGAAGCCATTGTCTCAGGTATAGCCCATGGTTGCATGACAGGATCCCTCTCCCTTATCGGCGGGGAGACTGCAGAGATGCCCGGTATGTACGCTCCCAACCATTTTGATCTTGCCGGATTTGCCGTGGGAGTCGTAGAAAAGAATGAACGAATCACCGGAGCAGCTGCGCAAAGCGGTGATGTGCTCATCAGTATACCTTCATCGGGTATTCATTCCAATGGCTATTCTCTTGTGAGAAAAATTCTATCGGAAAGTAAAACGGATGTGCATCAGCCCTTTGAAGGAGCAACACTACTTGATGCACTGCTACAGCCGACCTGTATCTATGTGCCGGTACTTCAGGAACTGAAACAAACAGTCTCCATTCACGCCATGTGCCATGTTACTGGTGGCGGATTATATGAGAATCTGCCTCGCATGCTGGGAGAACGAAAAGAACTTGGTATCGAACTTGATCTTCATGAAGTGGTACTGCCTAGGGTATTCAGCCTCCTGATGGAAAAAGGGAACATGACTCGGCATGACATGTATCAGGTATTCAATATGGGAATTGGTTTTGTGATTGCCGTGGATCACAGCGAATCTGAACGTGCTCTCCAGATCATACAACAGCAGTATGCCAAAGCCTGTGTCATCGGTGAATTATCTGACCGTGAGGGGATGCGTATCGTATGACGAGAGTTGCCGTTTTTGCTTCAGGAAGAGGCACCAATTTTGAAAATCTGATCACCAGCGACATTCCCGGTGCTGCATTCGTGCTGCTTATCACTGATAAGCTCTGCCCTGCGATTGCCATTGCCAAGCGGTACGATATTGAATCATGCACGTTCAAACGAAGCAATTATACCTCACGGGTGGCAATGGAACAGGAAATGGCGACGCTTTTGGAATCTCGAAAAATTGATCTTATTGTGCTCGCCGGTTATATGCGATTGCTCAGTCGATGGTTTGTAACTATATTTGACCATCAGATCGTGAACATTCATCCATCACTGCTACCCCATTACAAGGGAATCAATGCTATCCAACAGGCATTTGATGATGGGAAACAACTCTATGGTGTCAGCGTACACTATGTCAATGAAGGAATGGATGAAGGTGAACTTATCGCACAGAGACGTCTCTATTACGAAGGGAGACATATCGAAGAGTTGGAGCAGTTGGTTCATCAGACTGAGTATGAATTGTATCCACAGGTAATCAGAACCCTGTGCAATAAGGAGAAGTAGCCATGCACATTGCCGTAATCGGATCGGGTGGACGAGAACACGCCCTTGCTGTCAAAAGTCTTCACTCTCATCTGGTAAGTGACGTGCATGTAATACCAGGGAATACCGGCATGCTGATGACCCCATCTCTTCGCCTGTTTCATGACTGGGATGGGACTTTTCAAACGCTTGAGCAATACCTTATTCAGCAGAGTATCGAACTGATCATCGTAGGCAATGAAAGTTATCTGGCACAGGGTATAGCTGACTATTTTAAAGACTCGGCCATCCAGGTATTCGGCCCCTCGCAGAGGGCAGCACAATTGGAAACCAGTAAAGCGTATGCGAAGCAGTTTATGGACAAATACCGCATTCCCACAGCTGGATATGTCGCATGCAGTCAGATTGACAAGGCAATACAGGAGCTGAAAGCCCGATCGGGACCAGTGGTGATCAAACAGGACGGCCTGGCTCTTGGCAAGGGGGTGCTCGTCACTGCCGACTATGCAAAGGCGGAAGCTTTCCTGAAAGAGAGTTTTATCGGTAATGATACCGTTATTTTTGAAGATTTTCTGGAAGGAAAGGAATTTTCGCTGCTGGCATTTGTAGATCGAGACTACTACAATCTGATGATGCCGGCCCGTGATTATAAACGAGCAGGCGATCATGACACGGGATTGAACACCGGGGGAATGGGCGCCTATACCCCGGTTGAATATATCTCTGATTCCGATATGGATACAGTTGAACGGGAGATTGTGCTACCTACTATTACAGGATTACTGCAGGAAGGTTTGGATTTCACGGGGATTCTCTATTTCGGCCTCATGAAGACATCAGATGGCATCAAAGTAATCGAGTATAATACCCGGTTCGGCGATCCGGAGGCTGAAGTATTGCTTGAAGCAATGGATTCAGACCTTATCGAGGCAATACAGGCAACCTTTGCACACCGGGACTATCTGCTGACATGGAAAAAGGGAACAACATTGGGAGTCTGTCTTGCTGCTGAGGGGTATCCCCAGTCGTATCAGAAAGGACATGCGATAACTATCCCTGAGGGAGTCACCTGTTACTCAATGGCAATGAAGAAAGAAGATAACCGATACATAAGCAATGGGGGTCGTGTTGTATTTACTGTTGTTTCAGCAGAGAATTTAGCTGCTGCCAAACGAGCCTGTTATGCAGATATCCGGAAAATCAAATGCGACGGGTTGTTCTATCGCAGTGACATCGGATCATAATTCCGGATGCTAGACGGACACAGCTCGACTCTGATACAGTTCTCTCCTTGGAGAAAACTGTTATGCTGTCATGGTCCCATTGGAAACGTCAGACTGCATTGTTTCTGCTGAGCCAGAATATCAGCTTGTTTGGCTCGATGCTCGTGCAGTATGCCATCATGTGGCATATCACGCTCACCACTCAGTCAGGCATGATGATGACCATATCAATTTTGTGTGGATTCATCCCCACTTTGATCATCTCTCCTTTTGCCGGAGTATGGGCAGACCGATTTGACCGCAAGCGTCTGATCATGAGTGCAGATGCCCTAATTGCATTAGCTACACTTATTATTGCACTTTCCTTTCTCTTCTCCTATGAAGCACTCTGGCAGCTCTTCGCTGTCCTGGCGGTGAGATCTTTCGGTACTGGGGTGCAATCACCTGCAGTAAACGCTCTGCTTCCGCAACTCGTACCACCCGAACATCTGACTCGGGTAAATGGGATACAAAACAGCATCATGTCAGCAGTGACGATAGGATCTCCCCTGCTGAACGGAGCATTACTGGTTATTTCACCACTTGAATACATCTTTTTCATCGATGTAATTACGGCTCTCTTAGCGATAAGCATACTTGCTTTTTTCCTGCCTATCGGCGCAAAACATACCAGTGCTCCCGATGAGCCAATTCACTATATCACCGATATTCGTGATGGTATACGATATATTCGAAGCCACACTTTCATCCATAAACTATTTGCCTACTGTGCCCTGTTCTTTGTGTTCTTCTCTCCGGTAGCCTTTCTCTCCCCGCTTCAGGTAACGCGTAGTTACGGACCGGACATCTGGAGACTCACTGCAATTGAGGTTGCATTCTCTGGAGGAATGATGCTCGGCGGGCTCCTGATAGCTCTGTGGCAGGGATTTCCCAATCGCATGCACACCATGATTCTCAGCCTGATTGTCAGCGGCCTGTGCATTATTGTTTTGGGATTTGCCCCTGTTTTCCCCCTCTATATTGTTGCCATGGTGCTTCTGGGAATTGCCATGCCACTATTCAACACTCCGTTTACTGTGCTCATCCAGCTTCGGGTTGATGAACGATACCTCGGAAGAGTGTTCAGCGTATTCACCATGATATCGACATCAGTGATGCCGCTAGCTATGCTCATGTTCGGTCCACTTGCTGATGTGGTCCCTATTGAATGGCTGCTCATACCCACAGGAATCCTGTTAGCAGTAGAATCCATAGCCATGGGTAGGAACAAAGACCTGATGCTTGCAGGTTAATAATCACCTGCATTGCTTTTCTGATACGCAAAAACTCCTACAGGCGCAGATCACGCTTCATGGAATCGAAGGTAGCCTTATCAATCTCTCCCCGCACGTACCGCTGTCGTAAAATTTCTTCTGCGGTGTCGAAAGTATGGTGCGTAGGTGATCGCCGTGCAAGAGATACTGCAAGTAGTATCACCAGGGCAAGTCCAAGCAACAAGATACCAATGAAAAACCCTCTGGTCCACCAACTCGCATCGGCAAAGCCATACCAATTGTCAGCCAAGTGTGGGAAACTGCGATATCCCCAATATAATCCATGCATACCTACCTCCTCTTATTTCTTCAATTCTTCTTTCATCTGCAGAAAAGCTTCTCGTGAAATCTCCCCTTGTGCATACCGATTTTTCAGTATTTCCCATGCATCAGGGTTCTTCTTCGTCGGTTCTTCTTTCTGTTTGAGAAGCACATATACCACTATGCCGACGAGTAGTAATCCAATAATCATCATAGTATCCTCCTCCACCCCTGTGGGGGTGTATATCCTAGTGTAATGATATGTGATGATCTGTCCAGTGATATGCTGAATTCTTTACCTGATCTTTACCTTCGAGCAGGAATGCTCATGCCTAGATGTTGGGCGGCTATCGTAGTTTTCATCTTTTTACTGCTCTTTTGCCCTTCATAGCCAGTATACCGTTTGAACTTAGCACCGATTCTTATCTTGACAACTTGACTGATTGTGTAAGCTGCCATACAGTGACAATGTCTTGCTGACATTTTGAAATTTCATCAGTGCACAAGAAGTTGAACGGTATTCTGCTATCCTGGTGCATCAGAGGAGCTTGTTATGATTACTGTCCGAGAAGTCACCACTAGAGCTGACTGGAATACATTTCATACTTTCCCCATTTCGCTGTACAAAGATGTTCCTCAATACGTTCCTACGTTGATTTTTGATGAAAAGTGGAATTTAAATCCGAAAAAAAATCCGGCATATGAATATGTGGAGACGATCTGTTTTCTCGCTTATCAGGAGGGTAAACCGGTCGGGAGAATCGCTGGATTAATTAATCACAAGCTTAATGAGATGAAAGGAATAAAAACCTTACGGTTTCATCGCTATGATGTGGTTGATGACTTAGCAGTTACCCGAGCTCTTATTGAAGCGGTAGTGGTCTGGGGAAAAGAACGCGATATGGAAAACATGATCGGGCCAATTGGCTTTTCTGATCTCGATAAGCAGGGGCTGCTGATTGAGGGATTCGAGGAAACCGGGATGTTTATCACCCTCTATAATCATCCGTACTACCATGAACATCTGACGCAATTGGGGTTTGGAAAAGAGGTGGATTGGGTTGAGTATCAAATTACCGTTCCTGAGCAGCCGGATGCAAGAATTGAACGTCTGTGCGATATTGCATTGAAGCGTAACGGGTATCGATTGCTTGAGTTTTCCAACAAGAAAGAGGTGATCCCCTACGCATGGGAAATGTTCCACATGTACAACGATTCATTTGCGCAATTGTATGGTTTCTGCCCACTGTCTGATGGACAGATTGAAATGGCTATCAAACAGTTTATCAGTCTCGTTTCACTTGATTATATATACATCGTGGTCAATAAGGAAAATTCAGTAATCGGGTTCGGTATCATGGCGCCGTCTTTCGCCCAGGCAACAAAAAAATCTCGGGGAAAACTGTTCCCCTTCGGGTGGTATCATATCCTAAAGGCTATGAAACACCATACGGTACTGGATATGTATCTCATTGCAGTAAAACCTGAATATCTGGGACGTGGCGTAAATGCTGTCATTATTAATGCCGGTCTGAAAAAGGCTATAGAGAATGGGGTCCGGTATGCTGAGACCGGCCCTGAGTTGGAAGACAATACGAACGTCCAGACGCAGTGGAAAGCTTTTGACGTCCGCCAGCACAAGCGACGAAGATGCTACGGTAAAACCATTTAGGACAGACAGACCTTGTTTGATGCCAGCTGATCAGCTACTATGATGAGGTGACCGTATCACATACTTGCATGGATAATTCGTTCTCCGTCTCTGCATTTCGTTACCATTTACCGCCTTCACATCAGGTATCGATACCCACTTTGCTCCGCATCTTCTCCAGCACTGCAACTTCTTATAAATACCTCTTCTTTATCGGATTATTACAGGTCCTTGAAGATACCAATTTCTCAACACTCCACATCCCTCTTGATGCAATCCTTCTGGAAATGTTGGTCACAGCCTGGTACCCTCACTCCTACTTCAGACTTTCCTTTGGTATAAATGATCGAATTGCTGAGGAACTTGATCGCTTATCGGTGGAAACACCGAGAGGCTTTATCTCACACACTGAGTTGCGAGCAAGGATTGAAACCTGTGACTATCGGAAGAATAATCTAATACACCTCGTCCCATACCGCCTCCTGACTCCCTTTTTCCCTCATAAGCTCCAGGGGAGAAAGGATGCACAGAAGAATCGGGACATCACGGAACTTGCAGCAAGGTGTTTTGAAACAATCCGGCCATTCTACTGTTTTTCTGAAGATCAAGATTCAGTTATCATGCATCCTGCGTGGATGCTCTATTTCTCTGATAACTTAGAACTGGTCCGGTCATTCATCCATTGGCAATGGCTTGATTATATGCAGCGAAGAAACCCTTCAGTACCCAATCTGCAATTGAAACTGTTTCCACCGAAGACCAAGAAACCACTCAAAAAACAGACTGATTTTTGGCGAACAGTCCTTGCTGAAAACCCATTACCATGCATTTTTTCCGGGCAACTGATGACTGCTGAAGACTTCTCACTGGATCACTTTCTCCCTTGGTCTTTTGTTGCTCATGATCAGCTTTGGAATTTAACTCCGGTCCCCCGATCAGTGAATTCAGCCAAATTTAATCATCTTCCATCACTTGATGTCTATTTCAACAAATTCGCATCGATTCAGTACACGGCTCTGAAAACATACAAATTGCTTCCCGGCACCCCTTCATTTGAAACAGTAGTCAGACCATATATTGCGGACCTTCATCTTACACCCGATGATTTACTGGACCGTACAATTTTTCACACAGCGCTGAAACGAGTCATTACACCATTGTATGCCCTAGCAGCTTCACAAGGATTTGCATCAGATTGGGTATTCAACGCATCCTCTTAAACGACCTTTCAGATCTTCCATCCACCTCTTTACCCCACAAGCTGCACGCGGTAAACTATACCCATCTTTACCGTTATGGGAGGGAATCGATATGGTACAGGATCCTAGACAGAAACTGCAGGTACTCGCATCCAAGAAGGCTTTGCAGGTGCTCATCGCATTACTGTTCATTTCCATGGGCATCATTGGCTTCACCTCATCCGGTTCGTTCGGCGGGCAACTGTCGCGCGAACTCTCAGGTATGCTGGGAGCAGATAACGAGATACTCCTGTATGTACTTTCAACTGTAGAACTCGTATCCGGCTTATTCCTCGGGGTACAATTATTCTTCCCTGTATTCCCCAAGAATGTGGTAAAAGGAGCTCATCTGGCTATATGGATCCTATGGCTTGCACTCATCGTCATTCTCGACATCCTGACGATCGATTTTGGCAGGTTTGACGGAGCTGAGTGGTTCACATGGATCGAGCAGATCGTACTCCATCTTATTGTCCTTGCAGGGATCATGCAGATTCAGGACTGAGAAAATACCACGAGGCAGTCAATCGAGGAAATCCCCAGAGCGGGATGTCTTTGTGTATCCTTAAGAGTGCGTTCATTTTAGCTGTGCAGGTCATGCGAAGTTTCCTGATCATACTGGGATCTTTCGAATAACACACACCCCTGTTTCCCTCTTCGTTTTGCCTGATACATAGCCCAGTCGGCCAAATCGATCAATTCGTATACATTTGCAGTGTCTCGATTATACCCGGCGAGGCCCACACAGCAGCGAATCGAGAGTGATCCTTTTCTGGTCTGAATAGGGCTTTCAAGGACACAACTCAGCATGGCCTGCCAGAACCGGTCTGCAAAGGGTTCAGCCGATTCTTTTACACCATGTACGTAGATACCGAATTCATCACCGGCGATCCTCATGGCAATAGTGGGAAGTGAAAAATCGAGCGTGGTCAATCGGCGGGAAAATTCTACCAGAAAATCATCTCCAACTGCATGTCCGTAGATATCATTCACCTTCTTAAAATCATCGATATCGATGAAGGCAAAAATCCCAAGCTCTTGAGGAGCCTGTTCGATCACTCTGGTCATCTCTGAACGGTATTGGTATCGGCTGACGAGATTGGTCAGCGGATCTTTCACCAGTCGGTTATTCAGTTCCTCATTCAACACAGCCAGCTGTCGATTTGCCCGCTGTAATTTTCTCTGTGTGTTCACCAGTTCATTATTTAACTTCTGGATCTGTTCGAAATGATTGTACAGCACTTGTGAATCCTGTGTTGCTTTATTCACATGCAGAGAAATGAAGTAACGCATCATACGAAACATCATCTGGCGATGTGCTAATTGTGCTTCTTTACTCAGTTTATGCACATAATCAAGACCGAGTAACCAAATGAAAGAACCATGATGAATCAAATAGAGACACAATACCTGTGTATCGTCAGAACTCAGAAGAAGATTGCAGGTGACTAATTCATCGCCCTTTTCTGCAGATAGGAAAACAGCGTTGAACTGATCTTGTTGCGGCCCATCGAACAACGTACGAATGTTCGTCACAAAGGGAATTACCAGTGAAACAGGAGAGGACCAGTAGGTTTCTTCAACCATTCCCTGTAAGTCGGTGCGGATAAAAAATGTGCAACTCACGATGCCGGTACCATCTGATCAGCCCAACTGATCAATTCAGTGGCTTTTGTTGTATAAACATCTATCGGCCACCGTTTGTAAATACTATTGCTGGTGGAAAAAGCTCTCCCTCCTACGGCAATACGTATCGAAGGGCGAGCTTCCCGGATTGCATATACCGCATCTCGACAGGAATCGAGATATTGCGGCATAGTCACTGACAATGAAACAAGTTGCGGAGAATACTCATCTATAGCATGAAGCAGTGAAGGAACTGGAACCGCTGCACCGAGATAGATACTGTCCCACCCATGATATTCAAAGAGATCGGAGACCATTCTTCCTCCCATCTCATGCAATTCACTGCCGACACAGCAGGTGATCAATGTACGAGAGGAAGATCCGGCAGAAGAAGAAAAGATTTTTGGATAAAACAGGGAAAGTACCATCTGAGTGGTGGAGGTGCAATAGTGTTCCTTATCCACAGTAATCTTGTTCTGATGCCACCGTTCTCCTATTTCATGCATCGCAGGAGCAATTACCTGTTCAAATAAATCTTCCAAAGGAAGCCCTGACTGATCAGCCTGTTGAATAACCGCTATGGCCTCTGCAGTATTACTTTTCATCAATGCATCGAGATACGCTGTACAGAGGGAATAGTATGGACCGGAAAATTCCTTTTCGACTGTGGGAGGATTATCTACCGCTGATTCGGTTACCGCGCACGCCCGATCAATGCAAAACTCGGCAAATTCAGCAGCTTCAGGCAAAAACAGTTTTGCAGTAAAACTTTTGAGAATACGGTAATGATCAAGCATCTGGTTCATGATGCGCGGACGACTCAGATCTTTCATCAAATTGCAGAGCAGCTCATACAGCCAGAGAGCATAGGAAGAAAATATCTGATCATCCTCAAGGCTTACTGCAGTTGATAGGAAACTGAAGTTGTATAAGATATCCTGAAACATAAGCTGTTTTCGACGATCATCCATTTCCCGATCCAGATTTGCATCCTGAGCAAACTGCTCATCAAAGATCTGCTGGGCTAACACAATCTGTTTCGGATCAGTATGAGAAAGTAATAAACTCATAAATTATTTCTCCTCAAATGTCTGTGAAAACTGAATTCGTACCCCATCTGGATCACGCACATAGATAAATACAATGTGTTCGTTCGGTTGGATCGGACCGCTCTCAACCACAACCTGTCTCCGTTTCAACTGCTGTATCAACTCATTAAGATCATCAGTGGCAAACCCAAGGGTGATCATGGACCCTGGGTCTCCAGCTGACACGGAACCAATCAATTCGATCTGTGTCTCCCCTTCTCCAAGGAAAGCTATCTCAGTGTCTGTTCCTGCAAAGAATCTTCTTACCAATGGTAAGCCAATAATATCGCGATAAAAAGCAATAGACTGATCCAGATCTTTCACCTGCAGTGTCGTCCAGCAATATCTCATTTCCTGCCCCCAGTTGTTATATCATCATATCACAGAAATGCATCAACCGAATGTTTTCTCTCACATAACAAAAAGTTGCTCTACGGTACCGTGTACCGTATACTGCTGATATGTTGCAGCCTGATACTATTTGCCGATTCTGTACTATTTCCGCAGCAGAATATATAACAGAAAACGAGCTTGCCTACGCCATATGGGATGCTTTTCCGGTTACCCCGTTACATGCCCTCATCATTCCTAAACGACACGCAACGGATTGGTTTTCTCTTACAGATGCAGAAATCACTGCCTGTAGCAGCCTGTTACGGCAACTTCGCAGTATGATTCAGGAACGAGACTCTCTCGTTTCCGGCTTTACGATCGGTTCTAATGCCGGGGAATCTGCAGGACAGACCATATTTCACTGTCACATCCACCTCATTCCGCGAAGAGCAGGTGATGTCGCAGACCCCCGGGGAGGTGTGAGACATATTATACCGGGTAAGGGCTTTTATCCCACGGCGTAATAGAGCAGAGCTAATCATTGAAGCAGGTTGTCATAGTGGCATTGCTCATCGACCGAGGGAGAGACAGTTAGAATGCGATACTGTAAAATTGTTCAAATTATGGTATGGTGATAAATAGAGATTGAAACACTACGAATTATAAGGAGTCAACTATAAACAATGAAAGACTACGATAATGTTTTTCTCAGCTTAGATAGAGTATGTTTCATCCTTGGTCAACAGGGCATGGAGCGTCCTGACGAGCTTGTTCATAG
>Ga0334895_1000518_pt1 | contig 51379 bp, 49 predicted proteins | sample GraSluR3_MG_7_FD_207229 | JGI IMG/M metagenome (GOLD analysis project Ga0334895, IMG submission 207229) | Sludge microbial communities from methane-producing bioreactor in Wageningen University, Netherlands - Granular Sludge_31_05-R3 | ecosystem: Engineered > Bioreactor > Anaerobic >... | reverse complement strand
TAATATCCTTCATTTCGCATAGTATTCACCTTGCCGCGGTAATAAACCGGACCCATGGAACAGTGAACCAGAACAGGCAGATTGTGTTTGAGCGCCAGGTCGTAGACAGGCTTCAGTCTTATGTCAAAAGGGAAATAGCCCAGCGGCGGATAGAGTTTTATGCCGCTGAAATCACCCGACAAAAGTCCATCTTTCATGTATTCAAAAAAGCCTTTGTCTTTTGTCAGCCTTCTCGGATCGGCATGGATAAAGGGAAACAGAAGATCTTCACCTGTTTTTTTATCCTTAAAGTAAGGGTCGTTTTTAAGTACCTTCAGGTCTTCCAGCTGGTTATAATAGGTGGTGCTTGTTTGTTGATTCCTGTTATCAACCATATAATCGAGGTCCATGCTTAGAAGTACAAACCTGGTTCTTTCAGGAAAATAGGACTGGAGGGTTTCAAGTATTTCTCTCTGGGGCTTAGGCTTTCCTTTGGCTATATCATGGGCGTGCAGAATAAAATTGGCATAGCGCTCAAGAGAATCGAACTCACCCGGTATTATCTTTTGCAGGAACCATATTATTCTCCTTATCCTGTTTCTTCTGAGCAGCTTATCCACGCTGACAGGAAAGATTGAAACGAGGAAAAGCAGCAGGAGCAAAACAAAACCGACCAGGAGTAAAATGACCAGGATGCCTGTGAATACCTTCCAGTACCATTCATAGGATAAGAAACTGCTGATGATATTATAAATGAGGCAGCCCGCTGATGCAGCCAGGATGAATGCTGTAAGTCCAACCCACAAGGGTATCATGCCTTTAAGAAAACCACTGTTTACATGTTCAAAATTGAAGATGTGGGTGTGGCAGTTGTAGAACGGGGGTTCCTGGGCCGGTACGGTTCCAGAGGATGCCTCCTGTTCTGGTATGGTTTGGTGGGACCTCATTAAATACCATTAATTCAGTATTTCTTTTTAAGCGGGGCGAGCAACATATAAAAGATCCATGCGAACCATGAAATAAAAAGCACGGCCAGTACCCATGCCAGCTTTTCGCCTATGGTGGTTTTACCGGAGCTTAAGATTATTAATATGGGCAACAGCCAGATAAAACCTATTATGGCAAGAATTGTAAGAATACCCAAACCAGCGACTTCCATATATTTATTATTTTTTGTTTTGGCTTTCTGAGTCAAATATAGGAAGGGGTGGTCTTATTAGCAAATATATTTTATGGGTCTATTTGATTTTAAACGATATGCCTGCCTGGAGGATGCTGGTGTGAAGTTTAACGGTGGTAGTGAAATTATTGATTGTCGTGAGTCCGTAGCTGTACCTTAGTTCGGCGCTGATCTGTTCAGTGAGCGGATAAGCTGCTCCTATGCCAATGCCGAAATCTACAAAACGCCTGTGCTCACTGATATCTTCCACTGTCTCGTATGTTACGGTTCCATTATCTACAATTGTATTTGTATACTCTGCTGAGAGACGGAATCCGAATTGTGGCCCGGCCATTAGATCGACACCCTTCCACCTGTATTTTACATTTAGCGGCAGGTAGATGTATGTCAGTCTTTCGTCGGACAGGTATTCGGGGTTAGTGGTGTTGGGAAGGAAGGTGTGCTGTTTTCCGCCAATGAACATCAGAAGAAGCTCGGGTCTGAATATAATACCCTCTTTTACCTCATATTCGGCGAATCCGCCTGCGAAAGGCATTATCCTTGGGTCAACCCTGTGCGATGGAAATGGAATGTAGTCGGAGATGGTCAGACCGCCCCTGACACCGAAGCTGCTGTTTTCCAGTACCGATTTCAGGTCCTGTGCACTCATAACGGCCGGCAAAGCCAATGCAATAAGAATAAGAAGTCTCTTCATTTTTATCCGTTTTTATTTAAGACGAATGGAATGATTCGTCTTATCGTTAAGTTTTAGTAACCGCAATAATAGGGATAAATTCGATTGCGGCATTGTGAAATAATTAACAATTGATCAACAAATGCAAATGGCGTTGAAGGCGTAGTATGCATAATGGTGTAATGACCATGAATAATGTGATTTCCTGGCCCTGCTGTTTTGTGGGAATACAGGTTCGCAAGTACAGCAGATATGCCTGCAGTTGTAATACTTTTATATTGAGGTAAAAAATCGTCAAACTTATTAGGTTAATAAAATAAACAAGTTTATATTTGTACCGAAAAAAACAAAATAGTTAACCTTAAATTATGGAAAAAAATATTTTAACACCCGAGGAGAGCTTTGATCTGATTCAGAAGCATATTTTAAATTTTAAAATGAATTACAAGGAAAATGCGAATTTCTTTCTGCTTTGGGGCTGGATCATGAGCCTGGGCAGCTTATCGCATTTTTTGGTTACTAAAATTTTAATAAGCAGGGAGGCTCATGAACTAATGTTGTCGTTAAGTATTGGCAATTGGCTTGTAATTGTTTTTATCGGGTTTATAATCGAGCATTTTATGGATAGAAAGAGGGATAAAAAAGTATTTAGCCAGTTAGACAGGTTTACCAATGTTCTGTGGAAAGTAACCGGGGCTTCGATACCCGTTACAATAATTCTTTGTATCAGCCTGCAGATACCTCCACCTCCCTTTTTTCTATTAATAATGGGTACTGCAACAACAATAACAGGACTACTTATAAAATTTAAACCAGTTATTATCGGAGGTATTGCATTTTTTTTATTCGCTATCGTCTCTACATTTGTAACAAACGAAAGCACTTTATTAATTATGGGAGCAGCTATTATTTTCTGTTATCTGATTCCCGGATATTTTTTAAAAACGGCAAAAGAATAGAGTATTATGTATAAAGACTTGGATCCCCTCCTGCACTCGCAATTACGATTGGCAATTATGTCCATGCTAGTGGGCTCAGAGAAAATTGAGTTTATGCATATTAAGGAAGAGACCAAAGCCGCTGCGGGTAATATCAGTATACAGATAAAAAAACTGCAGGAAGCCGGGTACATTGAAGTTGAAAAAACATTTAAGAATAATTACCCGAAAACCATGTTGTCGATTACTGATAAAGGAGTGAAGGCATTTGAATCCTACGTAAATGATCTCAGAAGATACATTAATCCCGAATAAAAAATTTTCTAAATAAAGTTAAATAAATTAACTACTTAAACATATTAATCATGGAAAGAACAGTTTTTATTCTATTGGTATTCTCATTCATGCAATGCATTTTTGCCCAAAACGACCCGCAAAAGCATAATGGACAAGGCTTGACAGGCAAATTTAACAAAGACAGTATTTCGGTACTGGACTTCTACCGTCAGTACAGCACTTTTACCGAACCGGGAGAATTTGCATACCTCTATGACAACCTCCCTGACTCATTACCAGAGCTTTGCGAGCTGATCAGATCACAGTTTATTCACCCTATTGCTCAATTGCCTGAAGTACGGAATCATTTCCCTGAAGAGAGAAGGAATGATGAGTCAGTCAAATATCCATCCGTAAAATCGATTTTGGAGGGCCTTTTGTCTCATGACTCCTCTGGGATAAATAAAGACCGTAAAATTGAAGATCGTTTGATATTAGGTTGCAGACATAATGCAATTTTACTGGCATCTATATTGAAATATCGAGGCATACCGGCCAGGATTCGAACAGGACACGTTACCTATTTAAGGCCTGGCTTTCATTTGAGTCACACAATCTGTGAGGTATGGAACGTAAGTGATCAGCGATGGATGCTTGTTGATCCAAGTACAGTAATGATAGACTTTAGCAGAGATCAGTTTGATTTCAGTAATGAATTGTGGTTAAAATTGCAAAATGGAGAAATTGATTTAAACCAATATGGATTCCCCGGAAGGTATTCAGGGCTGGTTTCTGTTGTAGGGAAACTTAGTCCTGATCTGGCAGCCATTTTAGGAACCGAATATCCAATTTATCAATATGCGCCCATATTGGATTATGCATTTGAAAATGACGACCAGTTAACCGCAGAACATATTGAGATGCTAAACAGAATAAGTGAATTAATGAAGTCGCTTGATGCTGAAAATATTTCCAGACTGCAGGATATTTACAATAACACTCCGGAGATTAAGGTAACAAGGTCATTTGATCTGTCTTCAAGATAAAAATATATGAAGGTCAGCCGCATAGTTTCCGGGAGGCCTGTAGGATCCAAGTGGCAAAACGGTAAGTAGATTCGCCAATGCTGTCAGGTTTGCGACGGGGTGTGGCCGTAAGAGTTGATCCTGCTTACGAGTGATTGACATTGCCTGCTAACCGGGGACTCCTGCAATAGATTTTGCACTGAGGGCTCAGAGCGTGGTTTTCATTTAGCTCTTCAGTTTGTTCAGGAACCATTCTGCCGTTTCGTTGCCTTCCAGGTCTTCAAGTATGTTCATGAAGTGGCTTGTGGTTGACACCTTGTTGATGATAAGATCGCGCATAAGTTGTTTGAACGGCTCACCACCTATTTTCCCTTCAAGCTCATAGAGCAGCAGCGGGGCCTTATCATAAAGGATGGCATATGCCTCTTCTCCATCACGGTTGGTGTGCCACACTGGTCCGGTTCCTTCAGATGACTTCTTTTTGCTTTCTATCCACTTGTTGAAATATTCCGGCCCGTACAACTCGCGCAGCACCATCAGCGCAGAATACTCGGCAAATCCTTCGTTCAGCCAGTCTTCCCAGCTGTTTGTATTGGCCCTGTACCACCACAGATGAGCCGTCTCATGGGCGAGATAGCGGGTGAAAGGTTTACGTGACTGCAAAAAATCTGTCTCGTTGAGCTCCGACAGGTAAAGGCCGCCTATCCGCGCATATCCGCCGCCGACCTCCCGCATCGATTCTACAATGCATACCGAATTGTTACCCTGGGGGAACCATTGGCCAAACAGGCTAAGTATTGACTCCATGTCGCAGGAGAGAGAGTCAATCAGTTTTTCTGAAAAGGTTTTGTGTACGATTTTAAGATTATAGCGGTCTATTTCTCTTGAAATAATTTTGAGCTCCTTTGACATGCATAATACCATGTCACTGCCCGGACTATCGGTTTCGTAAATGGTATAGCCTTCTTCCTTTTTCTCGTTGCCTGTCATAAATGTCTGGTATTCCGGATCATGATTCACTTTTACTTCGTAAGTGATTGGATTGAAGGAAGGATTGTAAGGATACCAGGGAAAATAGAGACCGAGCTCCGTCCACTCCCTGCCTATTACGCTTGCGCTCCACTGGTTCCATTCAGTGATGCGGCCAGAGTAATTCAGATGAAGATTTACAGGATTTTCTTCCGGTTGATCAATAATCAGAGCATACCTTGTTGCATCTGGCATATAGCGTATATCACTGGTATCGTGGCTGAGGAAAATGGCTTTATTGCCGTTGACAGTCAGGCTTCCGATCTGAAGCTGCCGGTGCAGATAGAAATATAGGGTGTCGCCGGTGTTGCCGGGTTGGATATCCAGATAGCAGTCCACATCAATATACTGATCTTCAGGGTCTATCGACATATTTATTTTATAATGAGTGAATTCGCGTGCATTGTCTTGCCGGCAACTCACTAATGTGGCCACTGCGATGATAATTGTCAATAATTGAATTTGTCGGACTGCTTTCATTCTGGCTTCTTGTTATAATGCTTTTCTGGCTGGGTTGTGATAAAGACCATGTGCACCACTGAGTGCTGCATAATTATTTTAATCTTTCAAATATATAAAGCTTTCGGCTACTTTTATGCCTGGAGCACCATGGGTGCGTAAACACCAAATCTCTTTTCGAGGGCAATGGTTCTGTAGTCAAATATTTGATTAAGTTGCTTTTTGATGAACAGCTTATTGGCCAGTGCCCCAAGGAAACCCAGCGGAGGCTGATATGTGACAATATCTGTCATTAAAATGCCCCCTTCGATGGGTTCTATCTTATGCTCATGATGCCACATCGAGTAAGGCCCGACTCTCTGCTCATCTACAAAGTATTCGAACTCTCTCACATGGGTAATTTCTGTAACCCAGTTCATTTTTATGCCGAATACCGGACTAACCTTATATGTGATAATCATACCCGGATACATTTTGCCTTCTCCGGTTTTGCCGGTTATTATAAACCCCATGTGACGCGGTGTTATCTCTTTCAGATTGGCCGGACTCGAAATGAAATCCCATACCTCATTTAAGGTTGCAGGTAGTTTCTGGGTTTTTATTAACTGGTAAAATGCCATTGGCTGGTACTCGATTAAGTGTTACAAGTATAACAGGCAGGTCATTATTTTGTTTCAAATTTGCAGAGTAGCGAAATCGGAATAACTTTACAAAAAATGACGTAAAGACGTGAAGACGTAAAGACGTAAAAGGCGTATGAGGGCGCAGAGGGCAGAATGGGGCAGGAGGCGTAATAAAATGGCGCAGAGGGCAGAATGGGGCAGGAGGCGTAAAAAAATGGCGCAGAGGGTGAAGCGGAGTATAGTGAGAATACTATAATAAAATCAGGGATTATGAAAAAGACAATTTATCTGTTATTACTGGTGGCGTTTGCTTGTACGCCGAAGCCTAAAACCGTTATCGAACCATGGGTTCCATACGATGAATCTGAAGAAATTGCCGCTAATGCCGACCACAGGTCGCGGAAGATGCGGTTTGTACTGATCCAGTCGCGGGTAAGAGATAAAAATGAAATGCTGGCCCACGCTGCCCCGCAGATAAGAAACTTTTCGGAAGAGGATTACCAGACTCTTATGCCCCTCATCTTCGAGCAGGATATCCCAACCATCCAGTCACACATTGAATCAGGTGCCCTCACTTACGAGAAGCTGACCCAGTGGTACATATACCGCATCGTTAAATACGAGAACGACCGTGAGAAGATGCTCAACGCCGTAATCGAAATTAATCCCGACGCCGTTAAGGAAGCCCGCCGGCGCGACAATGAAGCTGCTTCTGCCACTCACCCGATATTCGGCATGCCGGTGCTGCTAAAAGATAACATCAATACTGAAGGAATGGCCACCACCGCCGGTGCCGTGGCGCTGCAGAATAACCACACCGGCGACGCCTTTATTGTGAAGCAGCTGAAAGCACACGGAGCCATAATTCTCGGCAAGACCAATCTTAGCGAATGGGCTAATTTCCTCTCGGCGAACTGCCCCAACGGCTACAGCGCTGTCGGTGGCCAGACGCTGAATCCGTACGGCCGCAAAATCTTCGACACCGGTGGCTCCAGCTCGGGTAGCGGCGCTGCCATGGCAGCCAATTTTGCCGCTGCTGCTGTGGGAACCGAGACCTCCGGGTCAATACTATCCCCCTCAAGCAAAGGCTCCCTTGCCGGTCTGAAACCTACTATCGGACTGTTGAGCAGGACAGGAATTGTTCCGATCTCGTCGACATACGACACTCCGGGGCCCATGACCAGAAACATGATTGACAATGCAATATTGCTATCGGCAATGACCGGCGAGGATAGCGACGATCAGGTAACTGTCGGTAAACCCCGGGATAAAAAATACTGGGAGGATATCGAAACAGGAACACTCGAAGGATTAAGGTTCGGTGCCATTAGTCAGTTCATGAGGGACTCAATCTATAGAATGACAGTGGCAAAAATCGCCGCGCTTGGTGGAGAGATCGTTGAGTATGATCCCGAGCGTGTTCCGTTCTCAGGATTCGGCATGGTTCTGGGAGCCGATATGAAAGCAGACCTCGCAGCATACCTTGAGAATCATGCCTCTGAGGAGATCACATTCCGCTCTGTTGCCGACATAACCGAATTCAACAGGCAGGATACCATTAACAGGATACCATACGAACAAACCCTTTTTGTCGGGATGCTTGGCGAAGACCTCGCAGGCGAAGAGCTGGAGAAGACAAAAGCTGCATTGCACGAATCAGGAGTGCTCTATTTCGACAAGCCTATGACCGGGCATAACCTTGATGCTGTTCTGTCGATGAATAACTCGAGTGCAGGATTTGCAGCCACTGCTGCCTATCCGTGCCTTACAGTTCCGATGGGGTACACAGAAGCCGGCGAACCTGTAAACCTTACTTTCATTGCCCGCCCGTTTAAGGAGGACAAACTACTTAAGATGGGATATGCATTCGAGCAGGCAACAAAAATAAGACACGCGCCAGAGGGGTATAAATAGGGGGCGTAAATGGCGTATAAGGGCGTAAGGCATTGGGGGTGTAGGGGACGTAGGAATTGCTGCTGCGCAACGCATGGAGCATGGAGTGTTCCAATATGCCAACCCCGGAGACTTTGTTCCTGACCGGAGGTCGGGCACCGGAAGCCGGGCGACGTATCAGTTTGGTTTGGGGAGCACCTTCGCTCTCCATGCCCATCTTTCCCATTTGTCGGATAGCTCTCTGGTCATCTCAGGCATCTCGCGTGACATATCTCTGGTTTCCGTACGGTCTTGCTGAAGATCGTACAGCTGCCATGGCTGCCTGCCCGGCTTAACCACTTTCCAGCGGCTCTCATGAATCATACTTCTGTTGCCAATATGCTCGACGTAGTAGGAATCTCTCTCGATTGCCTCGTTCCTGAGTATGGCGCCTACAAGACTTTTGCCTTCCATGCCTATAATCGCATTGCCATTGTATAATGAAGGGTATTCTGCACCCGAAGCCTCAACCAGTGTCGGCATTATATCGATCAGACCGGCCACCTGTTCACGGAGGTCTCTGTCTTTTACCGTCTCACCCTTCCAGTAGACGATAAAAGGGGAGGCAATACCTCCTTCAAAAGTACCGCTTTTGAATCCCCTGAAAGGAGTGTTGCTGTAGTGAGCCCATCCCCGTCCATAGCTATGGTATGTATCAGGGGGCCCGGGCAGTTTTGAACCGTCGTTGGAATAATCGACAATAAGGCTGTCGCGGGTAAACGCCGGACCGAAATTGCTGGCCCATGGATTCTGCGGGCTCCACGTTTCAGCGCAGGCCCCGTTATCGGAAAGAAAAATGATGATGGTGTTGTCCATCTGTCCTTCCTCTTCCAGTTTCTTTATTATCCGCCCAATGCCCTGATCCATGCAGTCGACCATTGCGGCGTAAACCTCCATCCTGGCAAGTTCCCACTCCCTGAGTACAACATCGTCCCATGCCTGACCCTGATAGGCATCTGTTATGTCCCATTCAGGTTTTATCAATCCCATTTCGGTCATTCTCTTCAGCTTATCCTCCCTGAGCTTATCCCACCCGGCATCAAACATCCCCCTGTATTTCTCAATATCCTCAGGCTTGGCCTGTATTGGCCAGTGGGGAGCATTATAAGCCACATACATGAAAAAGGGCTTTTCAGGAGTTTTCCTAAAGTGCCGGTCGATGAAGCTTACCGTGGTGTCTGAAATTGCATCAGTCATGTAATAACCGGGAGGGGAGGAGAGCAAAGTATCATTCCCGTACACCAGCATCTCCGGATCAAAGAAGCTGGTGGCACCACTGATGATACCATAATAGTGATCGAATCCCCTTTGCACCGGCCAGTTGTGCTTGTCGCTGCCATCCTGAGAATGAGCAACATGCCATTTGCCGGTCATATATGTACCGTACCCTGACCCGCGAAGGACTTCAGCAATTGTCACACATTGATTATTCAGTTCACCCAGATAACCCGGGGCCCTGGTAGTATTGTCAACCATCGAACCCAGTCCGGCCTGATGGGGATGCAGTCCGGTAAGCAGGCTCGCCCTGCTGGGACAGCTTCTTGCCGTGGAATAGAAGCTGGTGAACTGAACGCCATTTACTGCCAGTCCGTCGAGGTTGGGGGTTTCAATTTCGCTGCCATAGCAACCGATATCAGAATAACCAAGATCATCTGCAAGTATCAGCAGGATGTTTGGCGGTGTTTTGGGTTTCTCCCCGCATCGCATAAGCATTAATGCTGAAGCTGTTGAGGCTATCACCAGGCCGGCAGTGGTGGTTACTTTCATGACAGATCCCTTTAATTGTATATATTACATTTAATGCAATATAGTCATTGTTTCAATAAGTCAGGAAAAAAGCTGATTCTGAAGCAAACCCCTTAGGTATCAGCATGCACCAGCAGTTACAGCCACGCAAGGCAGGGAAACATATAGCCATTTATTTATCAGGGAGTGAGCAATTGCTTCACCTTTGCAGATATCTGGCTGCCATCGGCTTTGCCTGCCAGCTCTTTGGTTGCCACACCCATTACCTTGCCCATGTCGGCTGGTGTTTTTGCACCAACGCGCTCAATAATACCCTTAAGAATCGTAGCCAGCTCTTCATCGCCAAGTTTTGCCGGCAGATATTTCTCGAGTATATCGGCTTCAGCGACCTCTTTCTCATAGAGGTCGGGTCTGTTCTGCTCCTTATAGATAGCAGCCGACTCCCTGCGCTGTTTCACGAGCTTCTGCACAATCTTCAGCTCCTCGTCCGGGCTCAGCACAGAGTCTGCTCCTTTCTCGCTGCGGGCCATAATAAATGCTGTTTTTACAGCCCTTATCGCCTCAAGAGCAACCTTATCCTTTGCTTTCATGGCAGTGATGAGGTCGACGGAGATTTTTTCAGTAAGTGACATATCGTTTTTGGTTTATAATATCCACATTTTTCTTTCACATCCTACATTAACCGAAACTGGAAATCCGATCAAGGGCCTCCATATCCATGATTTCAATCTCGCGCCCGTTGATCCTGATAATTTTTTCCTTTCTGAACTCTGACATTGCTCTGATGACATTTTCAGTAGTCATACCTACATATTCGGCAATTTCGCGTCTAGAAACCGGAAGGTCAAACGTCGGGTTCATATACAACTCACGGCTCATTTTCAGAAGGATATATGCTACTTTTCCATGCGTGTTCCTCCTTCTGATCTCCATTGACTCCTGAATGATCTTGTTTGATATGGTCCCCAGCCGCTCCATGAGGTTAAGACTGAGAAGCCCGTTGTTCCTTACTATGTTTTTAATCTCATTAATATCAATATGACATATCACCGAATCTTCCAGGGCTGATACTGAATAGGTTTGCCGGGATATGGTGAACACTCCCAGCAAACTTACGAAATCGAAGGGCCCTGCTATGGTAATGATCTGATCCTTGCCGTTAGGAGTGGTTTTATAGAGCTTCAGCAAACCGCTCTTCAGATAGGAGAAGTTCCTGATCTCATCTCCTTCAAGAAAAACTACATCGCCACGACTGTGAAAGGTCTCATACTTGTTATTGCAGAAGCTTTCCAGCTCATCCTCCCTGAAGCTTTCGAAGAAGGCTGATCTCAACTCACATTTAGCACAATCGCATTTAGGGTTCATAGTTTTACTTTTTTAGCTCTATGATATTTCTCATAAACTGATAATTGTCATAATGAATCGACGGTCCCCGGAGTTGAACCGGAATTACATTTGCCAGGGTTTTATCAGTAACCAAATCAAAGTTAAAAGTACAAGAAATTCGCGATTATGAAAAAACTACTCATCCTCGGAGGAGGAACCGCCGGAACCATGATGGCAAACAAACTGCATAAAGTACTTGACAGGGAAGAATGGGACATCACCCTCGTGGATAAACACAAAACCCATTTTTACCAGCCCGGATTACTCTTTATTCCCTTTGGCATCTATACAAGAGAGGATGTTGAGAAACCAAAAGCAAATTTTTTCCCTCCCCGGGTCAAGGTAATTTTTTCAGAGATAGAATTGATTCAACCAGAAGAGAACAGGGTGATTCTGGAGGGTGGCAGGGTTTTGCAATACGATTACCTGATAGTGGCTACCGGAACACATATCCGTCCCGATCAGACGCCCGGATTATCCGGTTCCCTGTGGTACAAGCAGATTTTTGATTTTTATACCCTTGAAGGAGCCATGGCCCTGAGACAGCATCTGAAAACGTGGGAGGGAGGAAATCTTGTGGTCGCCATAACCGAAGTGCCCTTTAAGTGCCCGGTAGCGCCGCTTGAGTTTGTATTTCTCGCTGAGGCCTATTTTTCAGAAAGGGGCATGCGTGATAAGGTTAAGATCACCTATGTGACACCAATGTCTGGGGCATTTACCAAACCTGTTGCTACAAAAATGCTTAATGAATTGCTGGAGGAAAAGAACATTGAAGTGGTGACCGACTTTTACATTGAGAAGGTGGATAATGAAAACAGACGTCTTGTATCTTATGACGGAATGGAGATTCCATTCGATCTGCTGACGATAGTGCCAATGAATATGGGTGACGAAGTGATTGCCAGAAGCGGGCTGGGAGATGACATGAACTATGTCGCGACCAACAAGGAGACACTGCAGTCTTTAAAGCATGATAATATTTTCGTAATCGGCGATGCTGCGAACCTGCCCACCTCGAAGGCCGGCTCTGTTGCACATTTTGCCAGCGATGTCCTTATGGAAAACCTGGTGCTTGCAATTGAGGGAAGACCCCTTACAGCCAAGTTTGATGGCCATGCTAATTGTTACATCGAAACCGGTTATGGCAAAGGAGCCCTGATTGATTTCAACTACGATACTGAACCCCTGCCCGGCACCTATCCCCTTCCCGGAATAGGGCCTTTCGGGCTGCTGCGCAACACGCGCATTAACCATTATGGAAAGATAATCTTCAGGTGGATATACTGGCATATATTGTTAAAAGGTAAAGAGTTGCCTGTTGAATCAGAGATGACAATGGCAGGAAAGCGGAAGATTTCTGTCTGAGGTTATTTAATACAATAAAGGAGCAGAACATGAACGAACCCAATATTTTAGACAGGATTGATACCCTGGAGCAGAAGCTCGACCTGGTGCTTGAATATGTGAATCAGCAACGCCTCAGGTCTGAGGTGGTGGAGGATCTGGTGTCTGATGTGGTGATTATCGGGAAAGACCTGTATAACTCTTCGGTGATAGAACTTGAGAAGCAGGACGTGCAGTTTGACCCTGATGAGCTGAAGCAACTCACCATCAACCTGGTGAAGAATGTAAAGAATATTAACGAGATTATCGGCCTTCTTGAGAGTATTATGGACCTGAAACAAGATATTGGTCCTATTCTTAATGAGATTATAATTGAGTTCACAAAGAAAATGCACACCATAGAGGAGAAGGGGTATTTCGATTTTGCCAGAGAGATCGGAAGACTGATGGACAACATCGTAACCAACTTTTCGCAGGAGGATGTCAGGCAATTGGCCGACAACGTTGTACTCATTCTACAGACAGTCAAAAACATTACACAGCCAGAGATGCTGGTTGCTGTAAATAATGCTGTAAAGGTATACGGGAGCATCCAGACAGATGATATCAGGCCATACTCTATGTGGCAAATGATGAGGGAAATGAGAAGCCCCGAAATGAAATCTGCACTGGGCTTTCTGGTTGCCTTTATGAAGAATCTATCTAAACAAAACAATTCTTAATCTATTTAATCTTAAAGAACATGGCACAGAAAACTATTGCCGGTATCACTGTTGATGTAACCAATGAGGGATACCTTGAAAACCCTGGACAATGGACAAAAGAGATTGCGGTGGAGATCGCCCGCGAGATCGGTATTGAGCTCACTGACAAGCATTTTGAGGTGCTGGAATTTCTGCGCACCGAGCATGCAGCCGGCACCCAGCTTTCCATCAGGAAAGTAGGAAACTCAGGTATAGTTGACATTAAAGGGCTCTACACCCTATTTCCCGGCGGCCCACTAAAGTATTCTTCCAAGATTGCAGGAATTCCAAAACCTGTCAGTTGCGTTTAACCTGTTAGCTATAGAAATCATGAACACAGAAATAAAAGAAAGACCTTTGAAGAAAGTGTGCATTATCTGTGCCAAAGGCACGATAGAAGATGTATATGCCACACTGGTTCTTGCCAATGGTGCAGTGATGGAAGGAATCGAGGCAAAGCTGTTTTTTACCTTCTTCGGTTTGGACGCCATCACCAAAAAGCAGATGAATAAGATACATACCGGAACGGTGGGTAACCCCGCCATGCGCATGCCGGGTGGTTTACCATTCCCTTCTGTACTGGGGATGTTGCCCGGCGTGGAAGCTGGTGTTTCGGCAATGATGAAAAGCCAGATGGCAGCTCTTGATATTCCGCCCGTTGGAGAATTTCTTGAGATGATTACCGCCGGTGGGGGCGAAGTGTATGCCTGCAAACTGGCCATGGACATGTTCAAACTGGAGGCCAAAGATCTCTGGGATGGATGCAGCGGAGTTCTTACTGTAGGCGATTTCTACGCTATGTGTGGCGGCGAAAACACCCAAATCATTTTTACTTAACGAATATGCTATTTTGAAGGGTCTCTTTTGAGACCCTCACTGGCTAACCAGCATCCCACTGCCAGGACTCTTCTCCGGAAGCTCTGATTGCAGTGCGGTGCTCCTTGCCGGTAAAGTTACCGGCCGGTCAGATAATATGGCCGCCTTCGCTGCGGATTTTCTGCAGGGCTTCTGCAACGGCATCTTCGCTGAGGCCACGGCAGGCATCTATTATCAGTGAAGTGTCAAAACCCTCTTTCAGGCTGTCCAGCGCCGTGTAGTATACACACACATCGGTTGCCAGTCCGCCAACGAATACCTGCTTTATGCCCTTTCCACGAAGGTAATCGGCCAGGGCGGTTGATTTTTCGCGGTTGTTGTCGTAAAAGCCGCTGTAGCTGTCTATCAGTTTATCGGTGCCCTTGCGAAAGACAGCCTCAACCCTTTTTGTGTCGAGTTTGTCGCTGATTTCAGCCCCGGCACTGCCCTGCACGCAATGATCGGGCCACAGGATCTGCTTCCCGCCTCTCCATTCAATCTCATCGAATGGCTTCTTTCCGTCGTGCTGCGAGGCAAAACTGCTGTGCCCCTCAGGGTGCCAGTCCTGTGTGGCCACCACCAGGTCAAACTGGGCCTGAAGACTGTTAAGAACAGGTATTACCTTATCCCCTTCAGGTACCGCCAGGGCTCCCCTGGGTAAAAAGTCATTCTGCACATCCACCATTATCAATGCTCTCATAACTAATCCTTTTTGTGTTCCTGAATCAGGTTGTTTCTTAAGGTATGCAGGGCTTCAGAAAGCCCGATCTTGTATATATGCGGATTATCGAAACGCCTGTACTCATCAGGAAGCCTCTGAATCCGGCTGCGCGAGAACCGGGCAATCTCTTCAACAGTTTTGGGGGAACCGGTTCGTTCTCCGTTTTCCATCACCCTGGTCAGCAGGGGTTGCTGGTGGCAATCAGTGATCTTCAGTGTTTTCAGGGGATCAAAAGGCGAGTACATCTTATCAATGCCGGCCTCATCGCGCAGGGCTATAACATCAGCGCCCATCCATTTTCCCTGGTCGTCTTCGAGGCGGTATACCTGCTTCTTCCCGGGAATGGTAATCTTATTGATAGATTCAGATAGTTTTATGCACGGCAGACCTTTGTGTTCCGCCAGTTTATACACTCCGTCGAGAGCGGCATCGGGACTGCCGGTTATCACAGAGGTGCCGACGCCATAGATGTCGATGGGAGCCTGTTGTTCACGAAGGCTTTTGATCACCTTTTCATCGAGCTGATTTGAGGCTGCGATTTTTACATAGCCGAGGCCCGCATCGTCAAGCATCTTTCGGGCTTCCCTGGCCAGGTAGGCCAGGTCACCGCTATCGAGCCGTATTGCCGTTAACCGCTCGCCGCGTTTTTCCATTTCGAGGGCTACGGTAATGGCATTGGGCACGCCGCTTTTCAGGGTGTTGTAGGTGTCTGCCAGCAGCACACAGTCGTCGGGACGGTAGCGGGCAAAATCGCGGAAGGCATCAATCTCTCTCTCGTATGTCTGGATAAAGGAGTGAGCCATGGTCCCTGATGCTTTCAGACCGAAGTCGAGTGCGGCACGCACGTTGCTCGTGGCTGAAAAGCCGCCGATAACGGCAGCACGCGCCCCATGATAGCCCGCCGGCCCCTGTGCCCTTCGCAAACCAAAATCGACAAGCATGGCGGAACCGGAGACCTGGCTCATGCGACTGGCCTTGGTGGCGATAAGGGTTTGGTGATTCAGTACATTCAGCAGTATTGTTTCGATGATCTGAGCCTCTGTCAGCGGCGCTTCTACCTGCAGTACGGGTCGGGTGGGAAAGACAAGATCTCCTTCGGAAGAAGAATCTATATGTCCGGAAAAACGAAACTTTTGCAGATATTTCAGGAAGGCTTTGGAAAAGCCGTTTTTGCGCAAAAAGCCGATATCGTCATCATCAAAACGCAGGGTTCCTGCAATATCGAGCAATGTCTCAAGGCCGCAGAAGACTGCATAGCCGCCACCGAACGGGAGCTTGCGGAAGAAGTAGTCAAACACCGCCGTTTCATTTTTTCTGCCGGTTTCAAAATAGACCTGGGCCATGCTTAACTGGTACAGATCGGTATATGAGGCGGTGTATGATATCATTTTTTCAGTCTTTGGTTAAAGCAGGCTTCATGTGCCTGATAGTTATGGCCGGAGTTTTTCTCCATGGCCAGATGTTTCACCGACTTTGGGTGGGTGGTTTATGTAAACGATTGTTGTGTTGCCGAAACCCACACCAATCGTATTCCTGTTATTACAGGGTAATGATCAGACCCAGATTTGCGAAGTGCAGCATGTTAAAGTTGTAAACCTCACTTACATCTGCACCGCCCTCCACCATTCTGTATGCTGCCTTTATCTTCAGATGATCACCAATTGGTATTTTGCCTCCCAGATAGAGGTCAAAAGCTCTTCCGGGCCCCCCTGCCAGACCGTCGCCTTCAAAGAAGAGAGCCCAGTTATTAAAGTTATATTCGGCATATAAATTCAGTAACGGTACAAAGCCAAGATCAACCTTGGTGTCACTGATTTCACCTGCTGTCAGACGAATTTCGGCATCCCTGATTTTTGCGGTAAAACCGACACCCAGCAGCCATTTTTCAGATTTGTAGACATCTCTCCTGTATGTTAGTCTGTAGCTGTTAAATTTATATAACGCGACTATATTCTGACCCTGAAGGAAAGTGGTGCTCTGGTACCTGATATCAAAAGGCGCCGGGCCCTCATAGTTTGCACTCAGGGGAGCATATAACAGGAAGAAGTGGTTTTTCCCGCTGAAACAATAGCCAAGCTTTAAGCTATAATATAATACAGGTCCCTGTATCCGGAAATCCTTATACAGATCAAAAGTGGTACCCGCTTCGTTTGGTATTCTAACCTCGTTATAGCTCTGAGCAACCAAACCTCCCGATATGTCGAGGCTTATCTGGCCATGTGACTGTATAAATATTCCGGTAAAGATTAATAAAACGAATATCTTTTTCATAATCAGCGGATTTACTATAGATGTAATCAATAATCAGATGTGCCGGCCTAAAATCATGTCAGGCAGCAGCGGCAGCGATTATGGCTATGGGAACGGCAATTACCAGAACAAGTGCATAGATTGAAAGCATCACTATTGTCAGTATTCCCATGAACTTAAACATTGATTTCAGGTTGCCGAATCCGTCAGTCATTGCCTGCTGGTTCAGGTTCATGATGCCCTGCTTTATCTTATTTGAAAAATTATACAGATAGGTAACCGGGAAGTAGTAAATTATTGCCATAATAATATAAATGATACCAAAAAATCCCGGGTTAAAGGGGATATCTGTGAGGCTCTTCATTACAGACATGCCGATCATGAAGAAAAGTCCCATCAGGGCCAGCAATCCCATGAAGACATATCCGACAATAGCGAGGAATTTTCCCCATTTTGAGGATTCGATAAGGAAGGCCTTGTTGGATTCGTCAATAACGAGCAGGCTTTCAGTGGTTGGGGGGGTGGTTAAGTTTTCCATTTGGTTGTGTATTTATTGGTTAGTTAGCTGCAATTACTACACAAATCAGGCGGTTCTGATTTCTGATAAGGAGTTTTCCTTCACTAAGAGCAATGGGGGCCCAGTTCTGATTTTCAAGTGCTCCGGGTTCAGGATTCGGTTCCTTTAGCTTCTGTGCCGACACAATAGGCTTGAAGCCTGTTGGATCGGCTTCTACCAGCCATAGTCCGGTTACCCCGTCAGTGGTTATCAGTAATCCCTCGGCAAGGATAATGCTTCCTCTTTCAAAATTGGGTTTTCTGTCGGTCTGCCACATGGTGACCCCGTCAATGCTCATGCACATGAGTCCGTTTTTCGATTCGTTGGTAGAGCACTGTCCGTAGAAGTATCCGTTGTAGAGCACAGGGGGCTGTGTATGTACACCAAATTCGGCATTCCTGAAAAGTTCGGTGACATTGTAGCTGCCATTGGCTTGCTTCTCAGGTTTTATCATTACAGAACCGGCATGATAACCGCCTGTAACCAGAATTTTGCCATCACCGGCATCAACAGCTGAAGGAATGGGTATCACGCAGTTCCATCCCTTATAGTCCCATAATATTTCGCCCGTATCGGGGTCGATGCCAACAATCCTTCCTCCGCTGGCATTGGAGCCCCTGCCTGTTGCAGCCGTGATCATTACAATATGGTTTTCGTTGCCGACTTGTACAACAGCAGGACTAACATATCCGACAGCACCAAGGGACGGGGTTTTCCAAACCACCCTGCCGGTGAGTTTATCATAAGCCACAACACCTGCCTCCGGGGCCTGCGAGGCTATTACCAGAAGGTCTCCGTAGATGAGCGGACATTGTGAAATGGCCCATGTAGGCAGGCGTCCGCCGCCAAAATCACTCCACACGTTAACATTCCATACGGGCTCCTGGGTGTTTATGTCGATGCAGTAAAGATCGCCCGCGAAGCCGCATGAGTATATGTAATTGCCGTCGATTGCCGGTACGCTGCGCGATCCGGGGAAGGGCGATTCTCCGGGTGAACCAAAGCCATAGCTCCATAGTTCGGTACCGGTTGAGAGGTCGAAGCACCTCATCTTGTCCCCGACAGCATCGTCGCGGTCGAGAAGATAGACCTTTCCGTCTTTGACAACAGGTCCGCCGAAACCTCTGCCTATACTAACACCCCACAAAACTTCAGGACCATCCTGTGGCCATGTATGAAGTATGTTTTTCTGTGATGAGATGCTATTGCGATCGGGACCGAGAAACTGAGGCCAGTCCTGTGCTTCTGTCTGCAAGCTGGTGGTGAAGGTTGCCGCGAGGGCAATTATTGGGATGATAAGAGTTTTTTTCATATCTGGTTTGTTTATATCTTACAATGGTTGACCGGAAAACCGTAAGAGCAAAGGTAAGAAAAAAAGGTATCAGGTATGCTCCCATTCGGTCGCGAACTCGACCGTCAGGCCGGTCTCGGTTCAGGTACCGGGCGTTTTGGTGTCTGGTATTGTATTGGGCATAATTAAGGAGAACGGCGAGTCGTCCCGTTTACCGTTTACCGCTTTCCGGTTTCAACGAATTCCTTCCAGTCGCGGCCGGAGGTGAGCCATGCCAGGTTTAAGCGGGCGATGTTGCCACCGCCGTTGCTTTCGTAGAGCAGGTAGATGATACCTTCGCCGGGCGTTCCGGCCCTTCCTGCTGCCAGTGATGAGTAGGCGAAACTACCTTCATCGACAAGCCTCTTTACGGGCCAGGTTTTGCCTCCATCGAAGCTTGCCCAGATAGTGCCCCTGACCCTGCCGGATACGCGCTGTCCATATGACCACAGCTCACTGCCATCATCCTTTGGCACATCAATATTGCTGTAGAGGAGAATGTCATAACCTTCTACCGGCAGCCTTACCAATCCGGCCATAAGTCCATATTCGGTATTCTGGTTGCCGTCGGGAAGCACATCACTTACCGACATGTCGACCCATGACTCTCCACCGTCGTGGCTCCATGCTATGTGTCGCCAGAGCGGACTGAGGCCGTCGGTCGACCTGTGGCGGCGCGAGTTGTAGTAAAGGGTTCCGTCAGAGAGTTCCTCAATGGCTGCCTCACCGGTTCCATAAGCAGGGAATGGAGCGCTGGTGTGCCAGGTTGTACCTCCATCGTCGCTGTAGATAGCGTTGGTGTAGTGGTTATCCCAGTATTGTACATCGTTTCCCTCGGCGTAGACACGAGAAGCCCTGATGAGGCGGCCGGCATTCTTGCCGTGCATGAGGGTGATTCCCCTCTCGTTCATATGCATCGATGGAATGTTGCCTCGTTCGTCGGGGTGGATAATATGCTCGTAGGCGTTCCAGGTAAGTCCGTGGTCTTTGCTGCGATAGATTGTAAGTGGAGACCAGGGGTGACCCTCCTCGACAAATGCCAGGATATCGCCGCTATTCTCGTTGACGATGGTTCCTCCGCCATGGAATCCCGGTTCCGAAATATTTATTACCGGCCCCCACGATTTGCCGCCGTCGGTGCTGCGCCTGGCAACGTATTTTGTGCTGCCCCATGTAGTAATGATCGTTCCGTCAGTGGCGACTACCACGTTCGGAAAACGTTCGTTTTCGTATATACGGGTGACGTCGAAAATCTCAATGCCGTTGTTCCAGAAGGGGTTCTTCTCTGGAGTGCTGCAGGAGATGGTCAGAATGATCAGGCCTAAAGAAATTAATGCTGGTTTCATAGAAGCAGGGTTTGATGTAAAGATAAGAAAAGGGCGTAAAGGGCGTAAAATACGTAAAAGGCATAGAAGGCATAACGGGCTTAAAGGGGTACGAGGGATAGGAAAACTATATCAGAGTCAGCAATCAGGTCATAGAGTTTAACTGCCATCTTTCAAGAGATTTCTATATTCCAGGATGTCGCCGGGCTGACAGTCCAGGGCATGGCATATGGCTTCAAGGGTGCTGAACCTGATGGCTTTTGCCTTACCGGTTTTAAGTATTGAGAGGTTGGGAAGTGAGAGGCCCACCCTTTCAGACAACTCGTTGAGAGACATTTTTCTCCTGGCCATCATTACATCGAGATTTACAATTATTGCCATGAGCTAAACTGTTAGTTCGTTTTCGTTCTGTAATTCGGTTCCTCTTCTGAAGACCTCAGCCAGTATGAATATTATACCTGCAAGAAGCAGAAAACTTCCTCCGTTCCAGTTCTTTGATATCTCCACCCCCTGACGGCTGATCCATTCGGTGTATCCCTCAGCAGCCAGAGCCAGAATACCTGTCCCTAAAGCAACATAACTTATTTGTGAAATCAGGACCGTTACACCTTCACTGAAAGGCTGCTCAAGCCTTAGTTTCCTGAATATTCTAACAGCCAGATAGGCGATATATGCATGAACAGCCGAATATAGAATAATGAGCGAAAACATCGCGTAATGGTGTGCCCTGCGATATTCATACAATTTCCCGCTTTCCGCAGTAACATCTTCAAGAAATTCCTGTATCTCTCCTATGTCGAAAAGGAGATTCAGTATCAGGGCGAAAATCAAAGTCCCTGTTCTTATGCAAAGACCAATAAACACTATCCAGACCAGAATGTGCACAGCATTGAAAACAAACCGTGTTTGTGATTTCATGAGTTCTTTTATAATTGATTTGTAGATGCAAATAACGATAAAAATATAATGAAAAACAATAAATATATAATAAAAAAGGTAAAATTAGTATCGTGCTGGTTCAGGAGAGGAAAATAGGACCTTGCACACTGCAGATTTACCGTGTGGAGGTATTGCGATTTTTTTTTGTAACTTAACAGGATATAGTGCAATCATTGATTGGAGATTACATAAATTAGATCATTAATATTAGTATGTCATGAAAAAGTTAATCTTATTATCTGCTCTTTTATTAGTTCTGGCACCTCTGACTGCCCAAAGGTCAGCAGAAAAGGCTGATACACGTCTTAAAGGGCTGGATGCTCAGCTTGAGTCTCTGCTTAAGGATTGGAATGTAGCCGGTTTTTCTGTGGCAGTGGTTGAAAAAGACAGGGTTGTTTATTCAAAGGGATTCGGTTATCGCAACTATGAAAAAAAGCTGCCGGTGACGCCTGGTACTCTCTTTGCAATTGGTTCGTGCACAAAGGCATTTACCTCCTCGTTGCTGGGAGTACTGGCTGAAGAGGGAAAGGTGAAGCTTAATGAGAGTCCGATACTCTATATTCCCCAGCTAAGGTTTTTCAACGATGAAATGGACAACCAGGTGACGATAACCGACCTGATGTGCCATCGTACAGGACTGCCCAGACATGATTACTCGTGGTATCTTTTCCCTTCTCCGTCAAGAGATGAACTCATTGAGAGAATAAGGCATCAGGAGCCATCCGCTGGGGTGCGGCAGGTATGGCAGTATAACAATTTCATGTTCTTCCTGCAGGGAGTGATAGCCGAAAATGTAACAGAGAAGAGCTGGGAGGAGAACATCAGAGAGAGGTTTTTCAAGCCTCTGGGCATGAATCATTCCAACTTCACAATTGATGCCATGAAGGCAAGTGATAATGCTTCTCTTGGATACCGGGTGCGAAAAGACAGCTCGATTGCGTTGCAGGACTACTATCAGATTCAGGGTCTTGGCGCTGCCGGAGCAATCAACAGCAGCGCTGATGAGATGGCAAACTGGCTTATAACATGGATAAACGGAGGCAAGTATGGTGAAGAACAGGTGATTCCGGAATCATTTGTAAGGTCTGCCATCAGTTCCCAGATGGTGGCTTCTCCCGGACTGCCTTCTTCCGAGAACCCGGATCTGTTTATGACAACTTATGGCTACGCCTGGATGATGTCGTCCTACAGGGGACATTACCTGGTGCAGCATGGTGGCAATATAGATGGATTTTCAGCATTGACATCTTTCTTCCCAACAGACAGTCTGGGCATCGTTGTGCTGGTAAACCAGAACTCTTCTGCCGTACCTGGCCTGGTTCGCAATATAATTGCAGACCGTATGCTGAAACTGACGGCCAAAGACTGGAATAAGCAGCTCCTTCAGCAGAGGGAGAAATCTGTGAAGGCACAGCAGGAGGCTTTGAAGAAAGCCAGTTCCGATAAAAAACCCGGTACTTCACCAACCCACTCACTTGATGAATATGCCGCAGTATATAGCCACCCGGGATACGGAGATTTTCAGATTCTGCTCTCAGGAGATTCCCTATATGCTGTAACCCCGGCTCGCAGGATATGGCTCAGGCATTTGCATTATGACATTTTTGAGCCATTCGAGGTAACTCAGGAGGGAATTGACACAACTGCACCGCCACCAGCCCGGTTTAACTTTCGCACAGGTGACGATGGAAATATAGAAAGCCTGATGTTTGCAGTGGAGCCGGCACTGAAGCCTCACGAGTTTAGAAGGAAACTAGAGGAAATAGATGTTGACCCTGAAGAACTCTCAGCCTATGAAGGGGAATATGAACTCGCCGGAATGGTAGCAAAAGTATATGTCAAAAACGATACCACCCTGTACCTTTTTGTCCCAGGACAACCGGAGTATGAGCTTCAACCGATTGGAACAAACCTGTTTGCAATTAAGAGCCTTGAAGGATTCAGACTTGAATTTACCGTAGACAAAAATGGAGATATCGTATCTGTGATATTTATTCAACCTAACGGAAGATTTGAGGCGGTGAGGAAGTAAACCCCCTGAAATTGAGGTTTCTGTGTCTAATTTTACCATTTCCTGAAGTCCGCGGTATTGTTCCTCAATCGTGCCGGCTTATAGTTATGCATTTTCAGGTTTATAACCTGGCTTGCGGTTAATCGTCGAAAAAAAAACCAAAGAAAACTTGCATTACAAGAAAATAATATTTTATATTTGCAATATATAAGAAAGTAATATATATAAAAAGTATGATATCAAGTGAATTATTGAAGGGGTCGCTCAGAACAATAGTACTGAAGCTTCTGAAAGAGGAGGGACCGATGCACGGCTACGCCATAACCCGCAGGGTGGAGGAACTCACCGAAGGGAAAATAAAGCTCACCTACGGAGCGCTCTATCCCCTGCTGCACAAGCTCGAAAGCGAAAAGGTGCTGGTAACTACATCGGAGAACTACAACAACCGCATTCGCATAAGCTACAGCCTCACACCCGAGGGTCACTCGCTGGTTGCTGAGAAGATTAAGGAATTAAGGGAGTTTATCGATTCCCTGCATCAGATAATAGATCTTAAACCCGGAATCAGCCATGCCTGAGCTTACACCGCGCGAGGTCGATATCATAAGCAATGCCGTCAGGGCGCAGGGTATTATCTATTCCCATCTTCCCGACGACCTTATTGACCATCTGTGCTGTGACGTCGAAAGCCTCATGCATGAGGGCTCCACCTTCACCGATGCCTTTGCCGCGGTCAGGCGAAAAATGGGATCATACCGCCGCCTGCGGGAAATTCAGGAAGAGACACTCTTCGCAGTAGACACTAAATACAGAAAGATGAAAACAACGATGAAAATCTCGGGCATCGCCGGAACAATCCTCTTCGGCCTTGCCTCATTGTTCAAGATCATGCACTGGCCTCTGGCCGGAGTAATGATGGTACTCGGAGCCATGACTCTGACACTTGCTTTCATGCCTTCAGCTCTCATGGTCCTCTGGAAGGAGACCCGCAGCAAGAAGAGGCTATTCCTCTTTATATCAACCTTTCTTGCAGCTCTCCTTACCATAGGCGGCATCCTCTTCAAGGTACAGCACTGGCCCGGCGCCGGCGTAATCATAACCTTATCAGGTGTGGTCACCATTTTTCTGCTGATGCCTGCCATCCTTCACAGCGCTCTTGTCAGTCAGGAACGCAGGGCGGCACCTGTAGTATATATCATCGGCGCAATAGCCATAGTCTTATCCTTCACCGGATTTTTCTTCAAGCTGATGCACTGGCCGCTGGCCGGAATGCTGATAGTCACAGGCTTGCTGGTCCTCTTTCTCATCGCCTTCCCCTGGTATGTCATCACCACCATGAAGAATGACACCCATGTCAGGCCTGAGTTTATCTTTATGGTCGTCGGATCACTGGCAGTGCTTCTGCCTTTATCTCTCATGAATCTTAATCTGCAGGAGTACGACAAAAAGATAATGAACGAAATGACAGAAGACCTCAGCGTTCAACGCAACCCCGAAACGACTCTGCAACTCTCTGGAGCCTTTGAGGCTGTATCAGAGGAAAAGATTGACAGCAAGGAGGGCGAAAAGGAAGTAATTACCAAATAAATAAGGCAATGAAGACAAAGACATATATAACCGGATTGATAACCACGACACTGGTTTTTTTAGGAGCGACTTTCAAAGTTATGCACTGGCCCGGGGCGGGCAAACTGCTCACAACCGGAATAATCTTCCTCCTGTTCATCTTCCTTCCCCCGGCGCTGATATCGGGTTACAAGGGAGAAGGCAGAAAGGAGAGCCTGTCTCTCTATATAGTTACATATATTACCTGCCTCGTAACATTTGCGTCAATGCTGTTCAAGATCATGCACTGGCCCGGAGCAGGCATCCTGCTTATTATTGCAATACCCTTCCCGTTTGTGGTGTTCCTTCCCGTTTACCTCTATATCACCGGGAAAAACGAAAGTCATAACATCTACAATACCGTGGCGGTGTTGTTCCTTCTGGTAGTTTTTTCTTCGCTGACAGCACTTCTTACCCTTAATGCCAGCTGATAACTATCATAAACTAACAAACAAAACAATAGTCAGAGTCGCTGGAATCAGTTATACCAGCCGGTTAAATATAGGATTCAGAGTTGTTTGCTGGCTGCTTTGGATATCAGGTTACTTATCGCACTTGAGGTAATAATGGATAAAGATCAGACCCTCTTTGCCTTGACCCGAATGCTATATGAGGTAACTATTCCGACAGTCAGCACGCTGATGAGTACATCACTGAATGTAAACTTAGTGACAATCTGACAATTACCATCGCCAGGTGTGTTCACATTCGTTCTGCCAATTGGTACTATACCCCAGAAAAGCCATAATTGCTTACCCTTGGCATAAGTATAATCGTTACCCCATGCCTCAGTGTAAGCACCAACGCTTGTCTTCGTCATAAGACAAGAAGGCAGTGTGGTTGTCAGTAGCATTACCACAGCCAGTAACAGAGCAAGAGACTTGATTTTCTTCATTTTGCAGGTAGTTATTTGGTCATCTGAACCCGGGTTGTTTTGTTGTTATTAATAATTATGGCTCAAGTTATAAAATTTACCGGATCTGTAATCTTTTTACAGACTCTTTGAACGCGGTCTATTTTATTACTGCTCTATTACTGCCGGTCTCTCTCTTATCTGAAGGTAATGATGGCCTTTATAGGAAAACCATTCGTCGGTTGATTCTACAGATAACTGGTACACTCCCGGTTTAAGAGTGCCTACATTAACTGTGGCTTCCCAGAGGTGAGGCGTTGCTACCGGTCTTGAAAGCCGGCGCCACGGAACGGCTCCGAGTTCGGCTTCTCTCTCAACGACTCTGTGAAGAACCGAGTCGGTACGGATTACATTGTTCATATTTATCCACTCCTCCTGTCCGCTGATTTTCATCCTTACATTAGCCGTTGGCAATGCATTGAAAATATTGGCTGTTACTGTGACCGACGGCAGTTCTCCTTCGGTAATGGCTGCGGGGGCATCAATATGCATCTGAAAGTCAGCCGGGCGCCGTGCTCCCTGCCATTGCAGCTTCCAGTCGTTGCCGGTGATATGCAGCCAGCAATAGCCGGTGGGTGTTCCGTCAGACTGCATTGAATGGGGTATACCATATTCATCGGGAGCGCCTGTCCACCAGCTGCCGCATGTGGTTCCGACGCTGATCATATGATGAGGGGTATCACCGTGGTAGCCGTCAGCAGCATCGACCATGTGATGGTAATGCCGGTGTGTATGAGCAGCAAGGGATACACTGTTGGGGTGACCGGCCAGTATTTCGAAGAAAGCAGTTTTTTCAGCATCGTCGTACCATGCTGTTGATCCGGCAAAAGGGATATGAGTCAGTATTACCAGCAATTGACCGGGATCAATCCGCTGTACCTCGTTACGGAAAAACTCCAGCTGATCGGCACCCAGTCCGGTGCGGTATCGCCTGCCTGTTTCATCAACAAGCCACCTGACCGTATTCAGAACCACAAAGTGGGATGGTCCCCAGGTAAATGAATAGTAATCAGGCCCGAAAGTGCGGTACCATGAACCCATCGCATCTCTCTGGGTATCTCCTGTAAAGTCAAGGTCATGGTTCCCCGGTATATATATCCATGGAATACCGAGAGAAGCAATAGAACCTGTCAGGTGGTTGTAGATGTTCAGATTGTCGAATACGATATCGCCCAGTGTAAGGCCAAAGGAAGCCTGGGTTCCTGCAAGTTCAGCAATGATATCCTTTTCTATATATTCAATTTCACGGTCGTTGCGTGGTTGGGTGTCTCCGAATACCAGGACTTTCAGGTTGGCGGGTTCGGTATTGCGGTAGAGAGGGAAATTAACCGCTCCGGTAATGGGTTCCGTTGGTTCGAGTCCCTGATACCTGGTTCCCGTTGCGCCTGCCGGCATGTTTAGCCTGTAGAATTGCGGAATATTCCTGCTGTCAGCCGGGAACCGGTAGCCACGGGGCTTGATAACAAATATTGCGCAGTCATCACGCAGAGGAAGCTTGTAAATTCCGTTTCGGTCAGTTACGGTCACATCCCTGCCATTGGAAACAGCTACTCCTTTTATCGGTTTGTCCTTGCGTGCGTCCCATGCACCATTCTCATTGGCATCAAGATAAACTATGCCGGTAACCTCTCCGGGCGCCGCAACAGGCTCAGCGGTGTTACGGCATGCGGTTGCTGTCAATATCATCACAACAGCAATCAGAAGGATAGAATTGTTTTTCATGGTTTACGTTTTAATCATGGCACCAAGATAGGAAACCAATATTAAATGAAAGTTAAATAGGAGAGGGATTATTTACTAATGTAAACCCCGTCGCCGGTTCCGATCCATACTCTTTTGTCAGTAGCCTGCGAAATGGTGAAGACAGTTGGCAATCTATTCGATGTCTTTGTCGCTGGTTTCGGCGTCGGTGATTTCAGGAAGTATCAGTTTTGTTTCGGCGGAACCAAGGGCATCAACACTGCGCAGTCTCTTCTGAATGGCTCTGCTGCGAACACCAACTACATCTTCCAGCTATCCAAGGCCCTTACGGATGTTGCCCTGCGCTTTCTGTAGCTTCTCATCTACCATCACCCTGATGTTCTCAAGCTTTTCCTCAGTGGTCTTTACCAGGTTGTTCTGCTTCTCATTGAGCAGGGAGAATTTTTCGCGCTGCAGGTCATTGAATGCCTGAACATTCTTGTCGAACGTCTCCTGGAATCCCCTGAAGGTAACAGTAAGCGTCTCCATCAGCTCTTTGCGGTTATCGCGTGCCAGGTTGGAACTCTCGTTATGAATGAAAATTTGCACTAAATTAAGGAATCGGCTAAACTGCTGGTTTGCTCATTTGCTTATTTACCCATTAACCTATACCCTCTTTGCCTTTACCCTTATGCTATATGAAGTTACAATTCCAAGAGTCAGCGCGCTGATAAGCACATCGCTGAAGTTAAACTTGGTGATAATCTGACAATTACCGTCTCCGGGTGTGTTTACGTTAGTTCGGCCGATGGGAACTATTCCCCAGAAAAGCCAGAGTTGCTTTCCCTTGGCATAGGTGTAATCGCTACCCCATGACTCAGTATATGCACCAACGCTTGTCTTGGTCATCAGGCATGAAGGCAGGGTGGTTGTCAAAAGCATTACTACAGCGAGTAACAAGGCAAAAGACTTGATTTTCTTCATTTTGTAGGTAGTTATTTGTGATTACGAACCGGAGTAAATCTTTTATTCTTTCCAATTATAGCTCAATATAGGAAATTCAACGGATATGCCGTCTTTACTGCCTTGTTTTAATTCAGTCTTTGCTGCCTGCCTGGGTTGACGGTACTTCCACCGGCTTAAGAGCGGGCACATCAACCGTGGCTTCCCACAAATGATGAGTAGCAACCGGTCCATTAATGAAACTCTCTCAGGCTTTCATGTATGCCTTTGTGTATTTCAAACCAGAACTGCAGTGCAGCTTCAAACTTATCCTCCTCAAAGGCCTTTATCCAGTAATCCAGTTCCTGGTCGCGTAAGTTATCTTCATCAGCTTTCTTGCGCAAAAACATGAACAGGAAGTCTACATTGCGTTCAGACTCCCAGAATATAGATGCATTACGGCTGTTAATACGGGTAGCTGTAAGCTTCAGATTTTGTATGAATTTTTCTTTCATGCCATAGAGTTCTTCAATAACATCGGGCATTATCTCTTCGGCCCAAGCACGGTGAAAACGGCAGAACCCGAGGTTGTCCATCATCAGTTCCATAACCATGCGTCGGGCGCTCTGGCGTCCCAACTCACGCGGGGGTATGAAATCCTTGCCATACACCATGTAATACTTGCCCATGATGGCCATAGGAGACAATACTCCGGGTGTCCAGTACTGATTTGGAACCATCCATCCCTGACGTGCAAATCCGATGTGCACGAAACGATCCATTACGCCTATACCTTTGGCACGTGAGAGGTGTCGGGCGAGCTTCCTTGCCCCCTGCTTCAAATTGATTAATCCCCCTTGTTTAACAATCTCGTCAAGCATCGCCGAACCAATATATGCGTTGTGCATCGAGTCGTTAACAACATCAAAGCCATCGGGTGAAAACTTTGGAACAGCATCTGCTCCCAGTTCTTTGGGACTGATCAGGCCGTCGGCCATACATTCCATCAGCCAGGCCAGTACTCCTCCTACAGATATGGCATCAAAGCCATAGGTGTCAGCCTTGCCGTTTAGCAGTTCAGCGGCGCGCTGGTCAAACACACCGCATAACGGACCCAGAGATTGATAGGGCTCATAGTCCTTTTTGTATTCCCCTTGCATCTTTTTGCACACGGCCACACATGGTTCTCCGCAATTCTTTTGCTGTTTTGTTTCAATCGTCTCCTCATTGAACTGTTTGAGGTAGTGATCAACGATAAACCTCTGATGCAGATCAAGGCGTTCCTCCTTTGTCATGAATATTGTCCTGTAATTGAATGCTATGATCCTTTCGTTTACCGTTGCGAAGTTTACTCCAAAGGTGCCACCGGTGTTAAAATCAGGGTCGTAACGGTATTTCGTTGTCGCTTCCAGGTCTTTTGCTGCCATTTTCTTCTCATAGCGGTCATGAAACCATTCATCGGCCACTCTCCGGTCACGGAAATCCTCATCAACCCAGGTGCCACCGTAAATTATCCCGATAATGCCATGTTGCTGTAAAAGCTTGGTTCCAAACCCACCACGACCAGCCCAGCAATCAACGGGCGTAAGCTCTCCTTTTTTTACAGGCGCCGATGCAATGGCACCAATGTCTGTATAAAGGGCAGCCGGGCCGACAGCCAATACCCGTGGGTCTTTTTCGTACCGCAGAGAGTACTGATCGAGGGCATGCTGCATAACCCCGTATATTCCTCCTCTTCCTGATTGCCACAGGGAATACGGATCAGTGGGGTAGAGCTCCACTTCAACCTCTTCGCCATGATTACGATTCAGGTACAGGATAGAAGGTGCTTCAGCCTTGCCGATTATGGAAAAAAGGTTAATACCCAGATTGTCAAATACCAGGGCAGCACCTCCCATTGAGGAGATGAAAAAGCCATGCCATGATGGTGAGATGCCGCTGAATATCAGCCTGTTTGATCCGGGGAAGATACTTCCTGCCAACAGGCCGCCTCCGATATTCAGGCTGTTATGTTTGTGTGCCAGGTGAATGCCAAGGTCAACGGGACCAAAAAATGAGCCGACAGGAAATTTGTTGATACGGTAATATCCGTTTGATGCATCAATCATCAGCACTCTCAGATGCGTTTCTTTTGGCTCCATCATTTTGTTTTTGTAAGTGAATAGAGATCTGATCTTCTGTCATTAAGGTTTCTTACACTTCCATGTTGGTTCAATTCTCTCAGCAGATCTAAATCGACATCCGCAATAAGTATCATTTCCGTGTTCGGTGTTGCCTCTGCTTTGACGCCATTTAAAGGAAAAGCAAAATCACAGGGCGTAAATACCATTGATTGGGCGTACTGAATATCCATGTTGTGAACCTTCGGAAGGTTTCCAACGCTTCCGGCTATTGCTACATAGCATTCATTCTCAATTGCCCTTGCCTGAGCACAGTTTCTTACCCTTGAGAAGCCGTTCTGGGTATCAGTCAGATAGGGTACGAAAAGGATATTCATTCCTTCATCAGCCATTATTCTGCTTAGTTCCGGAAATTCAACGTCATAACAGATCAGTATACCTATCTTACCGCAGTCTGTGTCAAAAGTTCGTATATTATTACCACCCTGCATTCCCCATACCTTTGCTTCATCTGGTGTAACGTGTATTTTTTCAAATCTCTCAATTCCGCCGTCCCGTTTACACAGATATCCAACATTCAGAAGATTGTTATCCTCCATTTGGGGCATACTGCCGGTGATGATATTAATGTTATATGATATTGCCAGTTCGGCAAATCTTTTGACAATCTCTTCCGTGTATCCGGCAAGTTTTCTGATTGCTTCCGGCTCGGTAAGATGGTTGTAGTCTGCCATCAACGGCGCATGAAAAAACTCGGGGAACAACGCAAAATCAGATCTGTATCCTGATACTGCATCTACAAAAAATTCAGCCTGTTGCATTAGCTCATCAAGGTCTTTGTATAATCTCATCTGCCATTGTATCAATCCTAACCTGATTGTAACCCTTTTAATGGCAGTTGTATCTGAGCTTTTCTCATAGTAAACGTTGTCCCATTCAAGAAGCACTGCAAATTCCTCTGACTCTTTATCCCCTTCAAGATAGCCGCGAATTATTCTTACAGGATGAAAGTCATTCGACATCTGAAAGTCAAGCACCGGATCCTGGATCTCTTTTCTTCTCACTTTGTCAATGTACTCGCGGGGAGAGAGCTTGTCTGAGTAGAGGTGGTAGTTTGGAATACGGCCGCCAAAAACTATCCCTTTAAGGTTTAATTTTTCGCAGAGCTCTTTTCTGTAATCATACAGACGCCTTCCAAGCCGCAGTCCGCGAAAATCCGGACTGATAAAAACATCTATTCCATACAGCTTGTCGCCTTTTGGAGCGTGTGTATTAAATGTATAATTGCCAGTTATCTCTTTATAGGTGTGTTTGTCGTCAAATTTTGATGAATCGATAATGATTGAAAGAGCACAACCTGCAAGTTCATCGTTTAACTTAATACCCACCTGACCTTCAGGAAATTTAGCAATAAGGTTCTTTATATGATTTTCTTTCCAGTATGCTCCTTCCATATTGGAATATGATTCAATCATCACTTTCTTTATATCATCATAATCTTCCGGTTTAAGAAAAACGATTTCAATGTTCTCTATTGAATCAATATTCATGTTTGTCTCCATATCTGCAAGTTGTTTTTTGTTACTTAGCCATAAGTCAGGCAGAGGCTAAATATACAAAAAATCATGATAATGAGAAAATTAGCAACCAGGACAGTCAGAGAATCAACAGATTGGAAGATGTTTTAATGAGCAGATCAGAAGATTAGTTGAATAGTAGATCAGCAGATTGTTTGAATGGATGGCCAGCTGAATGGCTGATGAATTTTCCAGTTGAGAAGTAATGGGCAGGGTAGTAATCTGCAACAGGGTTTAGGCGGCTTTATTTCATTTGTTAATGTAAACCCCGTCGCCGGTTCCGATCCATATTCCGTTATCAGGAGCCTGTTCGATGGTGAAAACGCCGGATTGTGTGAATGTAGTATTGTCGACAATCCAGTCTTTACCGTTGTAAACGGCGAAGCCATCGTAAGCCAAACACCAGATGTTGTCTTCATGATCGATTGTGAGGGATTTGATGCAGGTATGGTCGTCAAAACTGAGTTGCCTGGTGTTTTTTCCGTCGAAGACAAATACCTGAGGTCCGGAGTTAACCCACAAACTTGACAATGAATAATCTATTGCGCCGCAAATCTCATTTCTGCTGTTAACCTTGAGGTTCCCGAAATAATATGGAGTGAAGCCAAGGTCGTCAGCAGAATAGTTTTTCCATTTACTTCCCGAGATTCTTATGACTGACGCCTCTGTTACCGTCTCTCCCAGGGCAAGCCAGATATTGTCGTCATGGTCGACCTCGATGCTCTGTACAAAATTTACCGGCAGAGCTGAATTTTCGGGGGTGTAGACCGTAAACTGTGATCCGTCGTACCTGACTATTCCTCCCTGGCGGAACCTGCAGGAGGTGAACCAGATGTTGTCTTTTGAATCTATTGAGATGGAGCTGACATAATCCTCGGGCATAGGACTGTTGCTTGCATTGTAAAGTGTAAATTCCTGTCCGTCATATTTTAGCAGTCCTTCTCCTCCCAGCCAGATGTTGTCATGGCTGTCAATCTTAAGATCCCATGCAATGAATTCGGCAGGCATTTCTGAGTTGGAAGGATTGTAAACGGTTGTGCTGCCGTTGGAATATTTTATCAGTCCCTGTTTGAAGGTTCCTATCCAGGCATTGCCTTTTGAGTCGAATCCGATGGCGGTTACGAAGTATCCTTCAAGAATATGGGTGCTGAAGTTCGTACTGGGGTTACCCGTTTTAACAGGACCGTTCCATTTCTCGCAGGCTGTCAGCATGCAGGTCAGTGCGATCAGGAAGGTAAATTTCTTCATGGCCAGGTATTTATAATACAAATATATTACAAAGATGGTTTTTTCAGGGTTTAAGTTGCGTGAATAATTTCTGCACTTAATTATATGTCGTTACCGATGCGAAGGTTCGGCCGATGCCTTTACTGTATCTGAAAGCGGGGTAGCCGAAAATGACCAGCAGGCCCTCGCGGCTGGTATATTTAATGCCATATTTCTCCCTCAGCCGGCGGGCTCCGCGGTTCTGAATAAAGGGGTGTACGGCACCAAGCATGCAGGTGCCCAGGCCAAGTGATTCGCCGGCGTACATTGCAGTTGTGGCAGCTATCAGGGGGTCGGCAGGGTCGGCCCATGGGGAACCATAAAAGTACATGACAAGCGGGGCATCGTAGGTAACAGCGTTTTTTCCTCTTTTCAGGTTTCCGGGATAGATGCTGAAGAGGGGTCTTATGAAGTTTTTGAAGAGCTCATCGTTGGCCTTGCCCCAGAAGGGACGCATCACAGCAAGAAACCAGGGCGATACGAACCACTTCATCTTCTCAAGCATCTTGCAGAAGTCGGCTACGAATTCGCGTGATTTTTCAACATCGTCGAAAATGAGCACATTTACATCTGACGGAGGGAGACCCATTGGAGAAGTCCTGGCCGCAGCCAGAATCTTATCGATAACCTCCGGTTCAACAGGTTTGTTTTGAAATTCACGTACCGACCGGCGCCGCTTAAGCAGGTTGAAAAACTGGTTGTAGTCAGCTGCCTCTTTAGCTGTTGGCAGTGTCATCAGATCGTCGGGCGAGAGGGTTCGGCCTGTGACTGTTATAGCGTCGTGAGGACAGATTGCCATGCAGTGGCCGCAGCCGATGCATCCGAAAAGGGGACTGTCGCTCACGGCTGGTTTACCATCTGACATTATCAGGGTGTTGTCACCGCAAACCGTAACACATAGTCCGCAACCATCGCACTTTTCAAGGTCGATGGTTACCTTGCCGGGGTCCTTTGTTCTCGAGGTAGGTATTGCCATAATAAGATTGTTTCTATAAAAGTACATGAGATTTTTTCAGCGACATCAGTTTTATCAATGAATTTTAAAACTTTAACTTAGTGCACACAATTAAATACCCCGACCTTACCCTTGCAGCAAGGAATTAAGATAGCCGATCTGAGAAACTTTGTAGAGAAGTTAGTGCCTCTGGGAGATGAAGAGTTTGATGCTTTTGCCAGATGCCTCAGACTAAGGGTTCTGAAAAAGAAGGAGAACCTGATCAATGAAGGAGAGATATGTTCGAGAATCGGTTTCTTCACGGAGGGTTATTTCAGGTTCTACCACATTGATATTAACGGGAATGAGATTACAAGTGACTTCCACTTTTCACCCGGATTCATAACCTCATATACCAGTTTCCTTACCGGCAGTCCGTCACGCACAAATGTACAGGCACTTGAGCCGATGGAGGTCATGGAGATAGGCAAAACCAGCCTTTATAGCCTCTATTCAGAGTATCCGTTGATTGAAAGGCTTGGTCGTCTTATGGCCGAACATGTCTTCATCACATCTGAGAGGCATTTGATGATGATTCTGAACCAGACAGCTGAAACGCGTTACAGGTTGCTGCTCGATAAGTATCCCCACTATGTCGGCAAAATACCGTTGCAGTACATTGCATCATATCTCGGTATCACCCAGGAGACCCTAAGCAGAATGAGAAAATCGATCGGGGGGTGATTTTTTGACATTTGTCAAAAGTCTCTCCTTATATGGTCGATAGCTTTGCCGGTGTAATTAATCACCAAAAAGCTATGAAAACCATATTAAATCCATTAATCATTTTAATCACTACTACCATGTTAAACAGTTGCATTGCATCAAGACAGAGTATCAGTCATGTAACCTATACTGACGATACCACAATGGAAATCATTCGCTACGCCTCACTGGCTGGAAGTTCACACAACACACAGCCCTGGCTGGTTGACGTGGTGAGCGATACCCTTATTCATATCAGAGCCGATTACACAAGAAAGCTGCAGGTAGTCGATCCTACAGCCAGAGGACTCTACATCTCGCTTGGCGCCTTTATCGAGAACATGTGCCAGGCTGCACTTTCTTTCGGTTTTGATCCGCAGGTGCACCTTACCATAGGTGAGAGCAGGGACAACCTGGTTGCCGAAGTCATTCTTACACCAATATTCTCTTCAGGTAATGAATCCGTTACAGAAGAGAGGTCCGTTACACCAGGCATTGAAAAGGATATGCTGAGAAAACTTGAGGAGAGGAGTACACTGCGCATCCCTTTCAATGAGGATGAGATCAGCATCGCCCACATTGAGAAGATTACGGGAGGTATAACCAATGGTTATCATTTTATTCCGGCAGCCTCTGCTGAAGGTAAATATATTTCAAGCGTCACTTCAGAAGCATACAGGCAACAGTCTAACGATGAGGCTGCCAAGAATGAGCTTACCGGGTGGATAAGATTCTCGAACAGCGATGTGCGGAAGAGGCGTGACGGGCTTACCACATCGGGCATGGGCATAAACGGTTTTGCCGGTTTCATCGTCAGCAGGGTCTACAAGCCTGAAGACTCAAAGAAGCAATCTTTTGTCGATACCGGAGTTGAAAAGGCCAGGCTTCAGACTGAGAAGTGCGGGGGCTGGCTTGTAATCACACAGACAGATGATACTCCAGTAAACTGGATAGCCACAGGCAGGCTTTATCAGCGTACGCATCTTGAGTGCAGGGACCTTATGATAGGGCTGCACCCTATGAACCAGATGATTGAGGTGGAGAATTTTGAAGAAGATGCGAACATGTTTCTTAATCTCGGCGGCAGGATACAGTTTGTTGCCCGCATTGGCTATGTCGACAGCTATCCATCTCCGGTCAGTGTCAGAAGAGATGTTTCAGAGTTTACAACAGACCTGAGGTAGCAAGGTGTGAAGCCTGCTCCAGGTATTTCAGCCTGACACTTAAGAATCATGTCTGTAAGGTAAATAAAAGAAAAACTGGCACGGATCCATTTCCGCGCCGGTTTTTACATTTTCTGCAAAGCTCCTGGTTCCTTTCCTACAAAGGTTTTACAGGAACACAGATGTCGACTGTAAAACGGCCATCTTTCGGCTCTTCGGGATACATCTCAAAGCAGGGCTTGTCGTCAGGCTGATAGCCGCTTTCAGGGAACCACTGGCCATAGAGCCATTCCCAAGCCTGCTGAAATTGAGTTGCATCTACATTAAATCGGGCAATGACATATTTAGCTGCTTCAAGATCCATTTTGCCAACTTCCCCATCAGTCTTGGTGCCGGGAGGGACTGTAATGCAAACGCTCATTCTGAGTTTGTCCTCACCAGTGATATTCGGATCGTCGTGGTAAATCACCAGTGACCTGAAATCAGGACCGCCGATAAGTCCACGCGGCCCCGCCCACGAAAACAATTTGTTCCACAATCCCTCAAAAAGTTTTTCATTTCCTTTATACGGACCGATATGCCTTACATAGGCGAGATTCATTTTAGGAAGATTTTTAACTTCCACGCTCTTTAATAATTCCATATTTGACCTCCATTTTATTGAATTAGTACTCTGGCAAAAGTACATGGAGGCTCTTTCTCCGGCTTGATCCTTTTTGCCATTCAGTTGACTTATATTGCTATTTTCTTTTTTTGCACGCCTATACCGGGAGGCAGACATTCCGAACTGATTCTTGAAGTTTCTCGAGAAAATTGAGATGTCTGAGAATCCACATTTCTGGGCAATACTACTTATGCTTTCACCAGGATTATAGATAAGCAGAGTGGCAGCTTTTTCAAGTCGTATTCTCTGAATGAACTGGAATGGGGTCTCGCCGACCGCTCCCTGAAATATGCGGTTAAAATGGAACTTTGAAAAGTTTGCTGCTGCTGCCAGTTCATCAAGGGTCAGGGGATTTCCATAGTTAGCCTCAATATAGTCGAAGGCTTTGTTTATCCTGGAGATATATTCCTGAATCATTTGCCGGTCAATTCTTGTCGTTTTGAGCTAACAAATATAGGAAAATCCCTGCCCGTTAAATTTGTATGAAAAAAATCCGGCGCAACAACAGAGCTGCGCCGGACTAATACAAAAAACTGATAAATGAAAAGAAAAGGTTATCTCCTTATGGGGTAAGGCGGCCGCACCGGATCTTTCGGCGGATTCTTCTTAAGCTCCTGCATAATGATCTCAATGGCTTTCAGCAGCTGCGGGTCTTTGCCGGCAATAACTTCTTTCGGCCACATCTCGACCTCAACATCGGGTGGTACTCCGACATTTTCAACAATGAATCCTTCTTCTTCCGTCCAGATAGCCAGGTTGGGTGCTGTGATCGACCCGCCGTCCATCAGCTCCGGGTATCCCATGGTTCCTACCAGTCCGCCCCAGGTGCGCTTGCCCACCAGCGGCCCCATCTCAAACTTCCTGAACATCCAGGGCAGCATATCGCCGCCTGAGCCTGCCGTCTCGTCGATTATCATCACACGTGGTCCCTGAATCGAGGCGTTGGGAGTCTTCATATCGACACCGTGGCGGAAGTTCCAGTGTGCCTGGTACTGCCTTGACAACAGGTCGATGTAGTAATCGGCTATAAGACCGCCTCCGTTGAAGCGCTCGTCAATGATGATGGCCTTCTTGTCTATCTGCGGATAGAAGTAGCGCTTAAAGTACTCATGGCCCGCCGTCGTGGTGTTTGGAACGTAGACATACGCCACCTGTCCGTTCGTGGCTTCATGCACGAACTTCAGATTACCCTCAACCCAGTCACGGTTTCTGAGAGCCGACTCACTGCCCACAGGAACCACCTGTACCGTGCGTGAGCCGGTGCGGTTCGGATTGGGTCCGATAGTCAGTTCGACTATCTTGCCCGAGGTATTTTCAAAGAAGCTGTATATATTGTCAGCAGCGGTAAGCTCCCTTCCGTTGACGCCCAGGATGTACTCACCCACAGAGGCGTTGATGCCGGGCTCGGTGAGTGGCGACCTCAGCGAAGGATTCCAGTTGAGACCGCCATATATCTTCTTCAGCTGGTAGCGGTTGCTGACGATCTCAAAGTCAGCACCGAGGAGGCCGCCCGGAACACTCTCCGATGAGGTAAGGCGATCACCTCCACCAACCCTGTGGTGCCCGACGCCGATCTCACTGCACATCCACTGAATTAATCTGTTCAGATCACTGCGTGTAGTCAGGTGCGGCAAAAAGGGTTCGTACTTTTTCTTCATCGCCGGCCAGTTGGCGCCATGCATACCCGGGTCGTAGAAATAGTCGCGGTTAACGCGCCACGCCTCATCAAATATCTGCGCCCATTCAGTCACCGGGTCGATGCGCACCTCAAGCGCACCGGTATTGATAACACCCCGGCCCGGTTCGGCCTTCTCGCCGGCATTGCATATGCCCCACGTATTGCCGCTGCGGTAAAGCATCTTCTTCCCGTCGGCCGAAAGAATGTAATTACTCAGTTGCATCACTTCACTGTCGCGCCGCCTGTTGAGGTCATACTTCCGCATGGTACTCTGCCGCGGATTATCGTAAGAACCAACCACATACAGAATCTCGCCCTCCTTAGCACTGCCAAGCTGGCTGTAGTTCCCCGCGCTGACAGGCACGTTAATAATGCGGTCTGTAATACCTTCAAAGTCAATCTGCAGTGCTGCAGGCTTTTGCGCGCCTGCTGTTGTCTCTTTTTTGTCGGGAACCGGGGCCTCCTCGTCACTCTCACGCGCAAGAGGCGAAACAGTGTTTTTCTGCAATGTGACAAGGTAAATGGCATTGGTGGAACGCATATCGTGACGTGTCTGGTCGAACCAGTTGATAACCGGACCGGCATCGGTGGAGGCAAAGAAGTAGAGGTATTTACCGCTTTTGTCGAATATCGGCTCTGTAGCATCGCTCAGTCCGTCAGTGAGTTCGTATGACTTACCTTCATCAACGGAATAGATCATTATCTTCCGGAAGTGAGTCGGCAATACCTTTGTGTAGACTATCCATCGCGAGTCGTACGACCAGTCGCCGTGCTGGTTCCTGAATGCGCCGGGGATGTAAAGCTCGTCAGCATCTATCTTTTTAATATTGCCGGAAGCCACATCGAGGATGTATAAATTACGGGCATTGTCGACATAGGTGATTTTCTGTCCGTTAGGAGACCATTTCGGATTGGCATAGAAGCCTGTTCCGGTAAGTTTGTAACTGCGGGCAGGTTCTTTTCCGTCCTGTGTCCTGATATTCAGCTGGTACTCACCAGACTCATCAGAGATGTATGCTATGCTTTTACCGTCGGGTGACCAGGAGGGAAATTTTTCATGCGCCCCGGTGGTGAGGGTTATGTTACGCGGATCTCCCTTTTCGGCGGGAGCCGTGATTATCTCACCACGGTAGCCGAAGACAGCCCTGGCGCCGGCAGGTGATATGTCAGCACTGCGTATGTTACCGGCACCGCTGACGTATCTTGGTCTTAGCTCGAGCAGGTCGGCGGCAATGCCGATGGTCAGTTTTGCGGCTTTGGCGGTGTTGAGATCATAGAGATGCAGATAGCCGCCCTGCTCGAAGGCAATCTTCCCGGTTCCTGCAGAAACATTAAGAATCGGGAAGTCAGTGAAGCTGGTAAGCTGTGTTATTGCTTTGGTACCTGTGTGGTAGGAGAAGAGGTTAAACTCGCCGTTGCGGTCGCTGATGAAGTAGACCTTGTCGCCTATCCACATCGGCTGCATGTCGTTGGAGCGGCCTTCGGGCTGCGGTATCTTCACCACCGAATGGTCGGTGAAGCTGAAGAGCCATATCTCCGAGACTGTGCCTCCGCGGTAGTTCTTCCACTGTTGCGAACGCTCGGGGATAGGGGTATATGCCATCTGTTTGCCGTCGGGTGAATAAGATGCGTACCAGGCGTTGGGAATGACCAGTTGCGTAGGGTAGCCTCCTTCAACAGGCACGGTGAAGAGCTGATAGTACCGGGTGGTGTGAACGTTACGCTGCGAAGCGAAGAGCACGGCCTTACCATCGGGCGTGAAGCTTCTGGCAATATCGGTTCCGGGGTGCCAGGTGAGACGCTTTGGCACTCCTCCCTCCACGGGAACCACGAATACGTCGGTGTTGCCGTCGTACTGGGCATTGAAGGCTATCAGGCTGCCGTCAGGTGAAAAGACCGGATTCGACTCCACACCGGCATCTACGGTAATGCGACGCGGCTGGGTTCCGTCTATGTTTGCCACCCACAGGTCTTCTGCATAGACGAAGGCGATGTGGCTGTTGCTGATGGCGGGCTGTGCCATCATCCTCGTGTCTCTGATGTCTATTGCGGCAGCATTGATGAATGCCGGCAGCATAAGAAGGATCAGGGGCAATAACTTGTTGATTTTCCTTTTGTGATCCATATTTGAAGAATTTGGTTGGTAACTTAATGAATCCCTTTCCCGGCAGATAATGTGAGAAAGTATGTCAATTATACTACCCGGGATCGTTGCGAACCTATAAAAATAATCATTACTGCAGAGAAGACAATGATTCCGGCAGTATTATTTTAGCTTACGATAAACAGATATTTCTGTGTTGCGACTGGTTTCGCGAACCTGCCGGAAGCTCAATGAACAGCTTAAACTTCACCTCATTATTATGAGCACACCCTCGGTTATTTGACTAAAGATAGTTCATTATCTCTTCTATTGATGTTACAGGGATGAGCAGCCCGGAGTAACGGGCGTCGAGGTCTGTGGCTGCCAGCGTTGCTGCCCATCCGCCGAAGGTGGTGACGCACAGCACCCGTTTATTGTGCTGCCAGGCAAAGGCTATCTCAGAGAGTGTTCCGGAGCCTCCACCGGCAGCAATGATTATGTCGGCAGAGTTGATGATAATGGAATTTCGTGCCAGACCAATACCTGTGGGGATGGGGATGTCAACCCACCGGTTGGCATTTGCGGCTGAATATTCCGGCAGGATGCCTATTGTCTGGCCGGGAAAGGTGCCTTCCGACTCTTTGGCACCCCTGCAGACAGCCTCCATAAATCCGCCGCGCCCGCCGCAGATGATAACCCTGTCAGGTGTGGCTACCGCGCGACCCAGCTCAACGCCGAAGTCATAGAGTTCGGGACTGCAGTTCTCTGTATTTGGACCGATGAAGGAAATACGTTTCATAAATGCTGATCATTAAGCCAAAGATCGTTAAAAGAACTGCTTTTTCACAACAAGTTTTAATAATTGGGCATAATCTTCACGGTTCCAGCAAAAAAAACAGAGGCTGTCTCAAAGGGCAGCCTCTGGTTCTGGATTGAATATGAAGCTCTTGCTACTTTTTTACTATCCTGATAGTTTTACTTCTCTGGTCAGGTGCAGTTATTGTCAGCAGATAGACGCCGGGCCTTTCATTAATGTAGAGCACTAGCGGGGAGGCCTCCTTATAATCGGATTTCATAATCAGCCTGCCTGACATGTCTCTTAATGACAGAGTGAAACCGCCGGGGATTTCACCCGGATCAACGGTGACCAGTCCGGTGGTCGGATTCGGATAGACAACGATATCGTTGCCGAAGTCGTTGTCTATTATGCTGACGGTTGTAACATAGTAGCAGGATGAAGTATCCCTGCTGCCGTTCTGAGTGACCTGTACAGAGTAGTTGCCGTTGGTGGCAGGGGTAAAAGTGCGGTCAGTCTCTCCTTCGATGGCAGCATGATTGTTATCGCAGTCGAGCCACTGGAATGTCGCACCGGCGGCATTGGCGGTAAGCGATCCCTCTCCCTGCGTAACCGAGACATCTACCGGCATGGGCGTTTTGGTAATTGTGTCGGTGGTAACTATACTCCATAAGCCAGCAGCATCTCTGAAGCGAAAGTGTATAAGGTGGTCTCCCTCGGCAATAGGTTTTATATCGATGGCAGGGGCCAGTGTATATTGGGGAACCGGGGTTGTCAGTACAACTGTAATTGCATCATCGCTGTTATCATCGAACCAGTAACTGTAGGCTGTAATTTTGTTGTCGGAGATGATACCCTGTGGTGCTTTGTAAAACATCTCACTCAGAGTGCTGCTGACGAGTCCGTTGGTGTCGCGAAACCTTATATTAAGTACGTTTACTCCGTCTGGCAGGGAGGAAACATCAATATTTCCGGCCAGAAGATATTGACCGGTATTTCCCGTCTGTGCCACAACTTTTGATGCATAGTCGTTATTGAACCAGTATTCATATTCAGAAATATCTGCCTCTGTTATCTCTGAAAGAGGCTTCTTGTAGAAGGTCTCGCTGATAGTGCTGCTATACAGACCGCTGTTATCACGGAACCTTATGTTAAGTACGTTTACGCCGTCGGGCAAAGAAGAAACATCGATATTATCTGCAATGACATATTGATTGTTATTGCCTGTCGGCGACACTATCCGTTCTGCAAAGTCGTTATTGAACCAGTACTCATATTCTGCAAGATTGCTTTCGGTTTCATCGATAATCGGCATCTTGAAGAACATCGTTTCGAGGATGCTGCTCCATAATCCCTCTTCATCTTTGAATCTTATGTTCAGCACATTGACGCCATAGGGAAGGGCCGTTACGTCAAGGTTGTCAGTGAGCCGGTATTGTTCGCCCGGACTGACAGTTACTTCAACTTTTCCGGAGAGGTCGTTGTTGAACCAGTACTCGTAGCCTGCAATCCGGTTTTGTGCCGTGGCAGGTGTTGATACCTGCATTATCAGATACGAGATGACAATGGTAATTCTTAGTGATAACCGCATACCTTATTTCTTTTGGGCGCCTGCCTTTACTTCGATGGAAAGCAGACCGCTTTCATCAGTTTCCCTTGCAATGGTCTTTAGTATGATATGCGGATTGGATGGTACGGCACCCTCCTTATAGGGATAGTAACCTCCGTAGATGCCAACCTCTTCATTATCGTTGCCGGGATATGAAGCCGGATTCTGAAGATGGTAATCGTATTCATAGCCGAAGGCATTGCCTGAATGGTTTACTAAGATATCAGCCTGGGTTACCGGATAATAGTTGCCGGAAGCTTGTGGGGTTGTACCGAAAGCCGGATTGCTGTTAACAAAAATATTGTTGTTTATCTTGTTGGAATACCCTGTTAAGTACCTTCCGTCAATGCCCCAGAAAATATTGTTGTGAATATCATTATTGTCTCCCTGCATCACGTAGATTGATGCTGTGCCGGAATAGGAATGCAGGAATATGTTGTTTTTGATTACATTTCCAAAGCTGTTCAGAATCCTTCCCTGAATGATGTTGTTGAATAATCCAATGTTTTGACCATTGCTGAAAGATATATTACCCTGGATGACATTGTTTAAGAGATTCAGGTTTGTGCTGGGGTTGGTCATGTTTCCTATTATATCAATGCCGCCATTGATTTTGCATCTGATTAATGTGACATTGTTTATTGAGTGGTTACTATAAAAATATACATTGGATGTAATTTCGACTCCGTCAATATATGTTCCGTCAGCATTTTCCTGAAGGTAAATGACTCCCAGAAGAAATGTCTGTCCTGTAGCCATTGTAGAATCGGGGTAATGGCCTGCTCCGTAGATGCGTAGTTGTTTGTCTATGTAGTTTGGGGTTGTAAAACCTCCACCGGGAAGATAGATGGTATCTCCTGCGGACGATGCATTATAGGCATCTTTAAAGGCCTCGGTTCCGGAAAAGAGTTGTACCCCTGTTGAGGTATGAAGGGCAACTTTCTGCGCCTGCAGCATGGTTGCAACGGCAATAGTAATTACTAGCAGTGTAATTCGCTTCATAATCAGTGATTTTAATAGGTTGGAAATAGTGTCATCAGGTCAAATGGTGCCATATTGAGGCAATAGTTCAGAAGTCCTAAAAATAATTAAATTCTTATGAATACCTGAAGAGGAGGAAAAACTTTTTCAGTTTTAATTCGGTACCAATAATCGATTGCCGTGCATGGGGCTCAGGGCATGGGGCCAGCCTTCGCCGAGGCTCCGGCTGACAAAGCATGGGGCATGGTGAATGGGGCATGGTGAATGGGACAGGAACAACCCCGTATGGGGTTAAATATTAATAGGATAGAGGCCATCCCCCCACATGTTCTTGCTAAAATAGGCAAACTCTCGCTTCATACCTGAATAAAACCCTTTAAAAGACCGAGGGTTGCGCTCAGTTTTGCCGAACCTGCGTCGATTGTTGAGTTACCCCGGCTTGCCAGATGACGAAGGTAGAGCGAAGCCGAGAATATATCGACTTCAGGGAAGGCAGCCCTTTTTGTGGTCAGGGTGAAGAAATGACTTGCCAGCCGGAGCCTTGTTGTGTTGGTGATGGGATACCAGTAGCAAACCAGAGGCCTGACAGAAGAGACTCCCTCAACAAATCCTTCAGGTTCGGACATAGGCAGAAGTACCTTTCCCAGATTAACAGTATCAGTGAATGAACCCGTTCGTTCGTTCCATTGCTTTTGGTACATCTCCCGGGCATAGTCGTTTAGTTGCCGGGCGTTCATAACAGGTGATAGAGTCCTTGGTACCCCTGACGTGTATACTGACCAGTTTTTAACTTCTGTCTGGTAGAAGACCTCTTTGCCGTTGCCGGAGACTACAAGCCACCTGTCGAGCCGCTGCCGGCTTTCGATTGCAGATGGCTCTGCTGTCGTAATGCGGCAGCTGAAACCTACTCCTTCAAAATAGTGTCTTACGATACCGAGTATAAGATCAGCGCCAAGAAATGTAGTGATTCCAGAGACGTGGGGGGCGCGTTCAGGCCTGTACACATCGTAAAATTCAAGCAGTTTGGGAATGTTGACTTTCATGGAGACAAGGTTTGTGGCTTAAATATAGGAAAATCTGTAGATTTTAGGTGTTAGGTACCAGGTGTCAGGTGTCAGGTGTCAGGTGTCAGGTGTCAGGTACCAGGTGTCAGGTATCAGGTATCTGGCTTCGTGTGTGCTCCCATTCGGTCGCAGGCTAGCCCGGTTGTCGCCGGTCCCGGTTCGGGTACCAGGATGCAAATTACCCCGGAGGGGTTGAATATCAATAGCATAATGGCACCCCCTTCCTTGTCATGCGGCAAAATTCGGAAAGGGTCGCTAACGATGACTCTTTGCAGATTGCCAAGGGAAACAAAGTAACCCCGGAGGGGTTGAATATCAATAGCATAATGGCACCCCCTCCCTTGTCTTGCGGCAAAATTAGGAAAGGGTCGCTAAAGATGGCATTAATTGGGTTTTGATTAATTATCACCAAGCTGATTTTTTTCTATTTTTAGCCTTGCGAAATGACATTAACCTATACCTATTTTCATTTATGAACAGAAGACTATTTTTCCTGTTGCCGGCAGTATTATTCATGGCCGGTATTTTTATTATCAGCGGATGCAAAAAGAAGGACGATGAGCCTGTCACCGTGACCGACATTGATGGTAATGTTTACAACATTGTCAAGATAGGAGATCAGGAGTGGCTGGGCAGCAACCTTAACGTTACCCGATACCGCAACGGCGACCCCATACATCAGGGACTGACAACGGCAAATAAGCAGGGTGCCTACATTAATTACAGCAATGAACCTGGTATTACCGATACATATGGCAGGCTGTATAATTCTTACGCCGGGCGCGATCCCAGGGGTGTCTGTCCGGTAGGCTGGCGCGTCGCCACAAAGGATGAATGGGAACAGCTGATTGATTTTCTGGGAGGTGCAGATGTTGCCGGGGGCAAGCTGAAAGAAGTCGGGCTTGATAACTGGCTTGATCCAAATACCGGAGCCACTGATGAGTATGGATTTAAGGCATTACCTGGTGGGTATGGCGGAAGTACCGGAGTCTGGATGGGCAATTATGCTTCATTCTGGACTACAACCAGGGTGTATGGAGAGGATAATGATGAAACCTATATGTACTGGGTTTATTACAATAACACTACTATTGCCCGTGATTCTGATTATGGTCCTTCGGGTTATTCCATAAGGTGTATCAGAGAATAGGTCACAGGTTACAGGGTACAGGCGAGGAGCGCAAGCGACGAAGTTCCGTGAAACGGAAGTGCCGTGTTCAGGGTATAGCGTACAGGGTGCTGGTTTATGGGTTCAGGGATTATGAACTAATAGCTTAAGGGCTGGTAACGATTATGAGTACTTTTGCAGAGAGGGTTATAGAGTTTAACAGGAATTTGAAACTTGAGGCAGTTCTGCCGGCAGGGATCAGGGCCATGAATCCCTTTGCTGAGAATCCTTTAGCGCTGGAGGTGTCGTCTGAGTTCTACCGTAAATATTATAGTGACAACAGGGAGCGGACGCTGATACTGGGTATCAATCCGGGCCGCTTCGGGGCTGGAGTCACAGGTGTGCCGTTTACTGATACAAAGCGCATGAGGGATAAGTGCGGACTCGAGATTACAGGATTCGCGACTCACGAGCCCTCTTCAGTTTTCGTTTATGAGGTTATTGATGCCTGGGGTGGAGCAGCAAAGTTTTATTCCGAATTCTACATCAACTCACCGTCTCCGCTGGGATATGTTTCAATCAATGAGCGCGGTAAGGAGGTTAATTTCAACTACTACGATAGCCGCGAACTTGCCATTGCGGTACGGCCCTTCATGATAGAATCGCTAAGGGCACATATTGCTGCGGGATGCCGTGCCGACATTGCCTTTTGTCTTGGTTCCGGAAAAAACTATGATTATCTGAGCCGGCTTAATGATGAATTTCGGTTTTTCGGGCAGCTGGTCGCCCTTGAGCACCCGAGGTTTATAATGCAGTATAAGTCAAAGGATAAGGATGACTATATTGATAAGTACCTCAGGTTACTCGCTGGCAGTTTGTGACAAGGCATACAGTTACTGATAACTCTGCACTCTACTAGTTATACACTGCAGATAAAGCTTGTTAATAAGCTAATTAAGCGCTACTTAAAGTAAGCAGGGTCGGTTGATCTTACATCGTTCACAAATACAACAACAAATGCCTGGTCAAATCCTGCTTTACGGGCTGCATTCTGCAGATTTCTGGCCGGAGCAAGGGTGCTGAATTCACCTATACATGTACGATAGCTTCCAACATAGAAATATTCATATGTCTTGTAGGATACATTATTGACTTTTATCTCATAAGATCCTCTTGCTTTTGGGTTTGATGCTAGCTGAACCCTGTAGACAACAACATCTTTTTTCTGTTCTACAGTCTTTGTTACCTCCTTGACAGGGGGTACTGCCTTTTTCTCCTCGGTTTTAGCTATTACCGTTTTTTCAGGTTCGATTTTTTTCTCTTCGGTTTTTGGTGTTACGGTTTTAACGGAGTCTGCCTTTTTCTCCTCGGGTTTTATCACCGGAGTTGTTATTGCTTTTGTTTCAGGTTCTTTCTGCTGAATTACAGCCGGGTTATCAGTTGTATCCGCTAAAAGCAGGTCAGGATCAAAAGAGATTACATCGTTTCTAAAGGCTGCTACTGTGGCATTGGGATAATCATTCTGAATAAGAAAGCGTTGCATCTCAATAGCCTGAGGCAGACCTTCATATTCGCCAACATAGAGGCGGTATGCTCCTGCATAGAGATATTCAAATACCGGATAAACCCTTTCCCCTATTGTAAGCTGAGGCCTGGTTTTGGGATTGAAGCTGGTGAGGAACTGAACTCTGTAAACAATCTTGTCATCGTCCCGGCGTGTTGTTGTTCTTCTTGTTTCAGCGGGTCTGTCAGTTGCCTGTACGGCTGGTTCCAGGGCCAGAATAACCATTTGCGGGATATCTGGTCTGGTAAGGTATTGCGACATATTCAGACCTTCGGTAATGTTGGTTTCAACGAGATCCACCTTATACAACTGAATATAACTTCTTCCGAAATTCTCTTTAACTGTATAGAATGCGGTTCTGCCATTATTTCTGTCAATTGTGAACGCGACATCATCGTAGATTGTATTGATTGGGGTTGCGAGGTTTATGGGCCTTTCCCATGTATTATCATCAAATTTACAGACATAGATATCATAACCGCCAAACCCCTGAATATTATTGGATGAGAAGAACAGATTGTTATCGGCATCGAGAAATGGAAATACCTCATTGAAAGTTGAGTTAACCGCATTTCCCATATTAACCGGCTCAGACCATTTTCCGTCGGTGTATAGTGTTACGTAGAGATCCATCCCTCCGTAGGAGTCTGATCGGTTGGAGGAGAAAACCATTATTTTTTCATCGAGAGAGAGAGCCGGATGTGTATATATTGAGTTATCGCTGCAGAAATCGAGGGGTTGTGAGTCGATAATCCAGTCGCCATCAGAGTATTCAGCTTTGAATATCTTTTGCGATCCGTCACCTGCATTTCTAGTGAAATACATTATGGTATGGTCCTTATTGAAGGTAGTTGCTTCGGGAGGATAGGTAAAAGAAGCTGAGTTAGTGAATGGAAACGAATTACCAAGGTTTGGGCCATCCAGGCTGGCGTAATATGCACTTATGTTTCCGAAAGAAAGATGATCGGGTAACATATTCACTCTTGACTTTGAGGATGCCATAAAGAGAATCCCGTCTTTATAGAACTGAATGCCTGAAGAGGGCGGGATTATAGGAAGATCGAAAGCACTGACTCTGAGAGGTTGATTAATAATTGTATCGGGTTCTGAGGCATTACAGTAAAGGACAGGGGCTGCTTCAGTCTGCTTTTTGTTCGTCAATGACATGATTACCAGGCCCAGAAGAATCAGAGAAATTAATATTACTGGTTTTTTCATTGCTTGAAAGTTTCCTGTATTACCAATGGTTAAGTCGTGATACTCCTGATTTTATTGCAGCCAGATTCATTCCAAATGCTATCTCTGCAATAGGAGGAGTCCTGTAGAAAGGAGATTTTCTCTGCATTTCAAAATAAGCTCCAATGTGAAATTTGGGGTATTTGAACTGAAACAAGAAAGAGACATTATCTAAGTTGTTCAGGTATGTACCTATACAGAACTTCCCGGCATAAAGTCTAATAGCCGGCTTGATCATCTCCAGAGGTTCCTGTGACAAAGAGTCGTCAGCAATTACATACAAAGATGGTTCGACGACTAAATTATATGATTTGTGAATAACGATCTTGGTTCCCACATTAAGATAATACTGGCGTGACACTGGAATTGTACTGTATCCGAGGGTGTCGGGTTCTGCAGGTTTGCCCAGGATGTTTGTTGCAGAGATGCCGGCGTAAATAATTGGACTATAATAATAAAGGCCAAGGTCAACATTAGGGAAGAACGTGCTCTTCGCCGGTCTGTTGAGGTCTTCGTCACCCTGATAGTTATTGAAGAGAGCCTTAAGGGAGGCTCCTATTGAAATATAGGAGAGTGCATTTCTGTCGAGTTTAAGATGATATGCTCCGGTGGCGGCGATGCCAACGATTCGAGATATGTCGTTCATTTCGTTGAAGACTATTCCACCGACTCCTATGTTCGTGAATTCGGGGATACCTTCAGATGAGAAATAGCTTACTCCGGGCTTTGATAATCTGCCATTGAAGCTCACGATCTGAGAGTTGAGGTCTCCATGCTTTCCTGCATTCAGATCAGCTGTTGTGAAATCCTTGCTTCCTGCCACGGCAGGATTAAAGATGAAAGGATTGAAGATTCGGTAGGAGACAGGGTAGAATGGTGCCTGCTGTCCGGTTGAGATTCCTGATGATAGAAGTAAGGCAATCAGAAAAGCGAGGCAAATCGCGGGGTTACTGGAGTATGGTGTTTTGGTAGGTCTCATAGCATTGATTTCAGATTTATGATAACCTTAATGATTGTGAAAATTGGGTGATCTCGCGTTGAATTAGGTTATAAACAGAAAATAAAATTACGAAAGTTTCGATAATAATACACGAAATATGCAACTCTTCTTAAAAAAGAGAGAGTTCTGGTCATTGTGGACTGAAATTTCATCCTCCACATATATTCCTTTCATGCAAGCGTATGCTACTGGTTACAACTGATTTTGCAGATTGTATTCTCACTACCATCCGGCTCGTTGATATTGCCAAAAAAGCTATATCTAAGAAAAACTTCTCTTGGTGGATGATTTTTTACAGTTAGTCAAATAAAATATTGTAGCATCTGAAAAACCTGTATTTTGGATTGCTTGTACCTGTTTTTCATCTGGCTTGAGACAGCTGTTTTTCCTTCAATCCATGTTGAATGCACTTACTGGCTGACGGAACATTATCCTAATTTTTTCACTCGTAGAATGCATCTTCCCGGGAAAAGTATGAAGCGCTTTTTCGGGGAATCTGCCGGATACGCGAAATACCAGAGTATATGAAACATGTACTTCGTTCGGGAATCAGAATGCTGGCCGGCGGGTCAGTTCTTCCCAGGGTTGTTTTTCTAGCCAGTCTCTTTTTGCTTGTGTCGCTGAAAGGGTGGGGGCAGACTTTGACAGTAAATTTCAGTGCTGATATTACTACAGTTTGTAAAGGAACTGAAGTTACATTAACTGATGCGACTACCGGAATAGTTGGTACTCCTGCATATTCTTGGAATTTTGGAGAAAATGCCTCGCCTTCTTCGGCAACAGGGATTGGACCACATACAGTAACATATTCTTCATCCGGATTAAAAACGGTTTCACTTACTGTAACCGATGACAATGGAAGTAGTACTGAAACGAAGACAGATTTTATCACCGTCACAGCAGATAATACTATCACCCTGACTTCTGGAGAAGGCAGTGATGACCAGACCGTCTGTATCAATACAGCTTTGACTGCCATTACCTATGGTACCACCGGCGCAACGGGAGCGACCATTACGGGTCTTCCTGGGGGCGTTACTGGTACGTGGGCTGGAGATGTAGTTACCATAAGCGGGACACCGACGGAGTCGGGTATCTTCAATTATACCATTACTCTGACTGGAGGTTGCGGTGTTGTAACCTCTAACGGCACCATCACTGTAACGCCAGATAATACCATAGATCTGACTTCTGGAGAAGGCAGTGATGACCAGACCGTCTGTATCAATACAGCTTTGACTGCCATTACCTATGGTACCACCGGCGCAACGGGAGCGACCATTACGGGTCTTCCTGGGGGCGTTACTGGTA
>Ga0334895_1000480_pt1 | contig 53667 bp, 52 predicted proteins | sample GraSluR3_MG_7_FD_207229 | JGI IMG/M metagenome (GOLD analysis project Ga0334895, IMG submission 207229) | Sludge microbial communities from methane-producing bioreactor in Wageningen University, Netherlands - Granular Sludge_31_05-R3 | ecosystem: Engineered > Bioreactor > Anaerobic >... | reverse complement strand
TTTACCTTAAGACAATTGTAGACCTGTTCAACAGGCAAGTGGTAGCCTGGCTGATCGGTGAGCATTGTGATGAAGCCCTGTGCAGTGCTGCTGTTGTCCAATTGTCTTTGAAGTGCCCCTTGGAAGGCTCCCTTATGCATAGTGATAAGGGTTCGACGTATACTGCCTATGATTACCAACAGCTCTTGGCGGACCTTAAGGTCATCCAGAGTTGCTCTGACAAGGGGAAATGCTGGGACAACGCACCGATGGAATCTTTCCATGCTGTACTCAAGACAGAATGCCTGTACAACAAGTTTGGAAAAACTAAGTTCAAGGATCGGAGAATCAGAAAAGAAGAGGTCATACGAGCAGTCATTGAATTCATCCCGTACTACAATAATGAGCGACTAAAAGAGAGTCTCGGATGGATGAGCCCTAAAGATTTCCTTGAATCAAATCCAAAGGGAACTGAACTGATGGTATTATGATTGAATAAGGGAAAAGGAAGCTTGACTTTTATCTATAAAAAGATGGTATCATGGAGAACAAAGATAACGACTGTCACCCAATTTTGGGGCAGTGAGCACATATAGTGTTACTTGCTTTGGGGGCAGAGAGACTGAAATGTGTTACCCTATAGGGGTTCATATCATTACCCACCCAAAGAAAAGTAGCTTACTCCAGGAATGAAAAAAGTCATTGACTTTCACAGACAGGGCCAGTCCCGGTGGTGAACAATTGGGGAACGATCTCACCGGTCTCCTTGGCAATGTAGTTGGCAAGGTTCGACACCAATTGCTGGATGGTGGAAACATCAACAAGATCCTTGCGACCGAAGTTATAGACGACTTCAGTCTTGGACCGTTTGGTGTTCTTGTCATAATAATTCTGACAGAGTTGGAGGTATTCTACCGGGCCGTCGGCCTTTGTGTTTGCTTTGGTTGTTCGCAAGTACATTGTAACTAGTATTATAGTCTAACTATTCCAGTATTACAATACTAATTGCCTGCGGTTGTGGTGAATACTACCATTCCATTGTAACTATGAGTTTTCAGCTTTGTGACTAGATGCAAACCTGAAAACCTGCGTTCTAGGTGCCTAGAATGCAGGTCACGACTTTTCTAGACCGATTTTTGTAGGCTCAACTGTCGAACGCCAGTCAGTGAAGAATACCTATCCACTTGGAAAAAACATCCGGCAGCTTTCAAAAATAAAAGTTTTCCTGTATTACTTCTTGGGCTAATTCTAGGAATATCTTATCAAGCTCGTATCTCCTTACATGATCCTGGATATCGATAAAACAGATTTTGGGGAAATTTCGAAAATAGAGCGTGGCCGTTGAATAATGGGAAACCACCGTTATCTGATTATTATTTCCTACAAGTTGCAGCAACAGCAATTCTGCGGGAACACTGGCAGGTATCGAATAATCATACCCATCGACATGATCACCCAGATTCTTAAGATGCGGATGCGGCTTAATAATTTTCAAATCGTAAGAATCCTTTTGCTGATCTATTGATTGAATATTCCAAGATGGAATATACACAAGAATGTTTTGGCTGGTAATCCCTTTTAGTTCTTCATCTAGGGGTTCAAAAAGATGCATAATTTCCGAAAAATGGTTAACGAAAGGTTTTTTGAATGTTGACCGCTGTTTAGTTTTTCGAAATTTCACTTGTTGAGCGTGAAAATCCTTTTTATAGATAATGATCTCACTCGTCCTCTTATTTCCCCCAAATTTAATTTCATTTCCTGAAAGTAATGCGTATATCCTGATCAGTGTATTCTTAATCATTCGATGTTCTTTCAGCAATGAATTAAAGTAAGTTCCAATCCCCTCTTCGTAAACATGGACCACAACAGATGGGAGATGCCAAAGCAGTGATTCAAAATTGAGACCGTAGTCACTGTAGGTATAAATATCGCTTACCCGATCTCTATTCTTACGTATCCAAGCAAACGCCTGCTTTTCATTGGAAAAAAAATGAATATTTGTCCAGTCATGCTGCGATTGAATAAGTCTACGATAGAAATTTTCAGCATCCATAAAATTATCAACCAGCAATAAAACCTTAGCACCGGATACTTCGATATTTGTTGCATTGACGTACTGTAAAATTTTAGTAACGATGAAACCCGATACCGGAGATTCTTGCCTAGTATCAAAATGATTGTAATCTTCCATTAGTTTCATGCTTAACTCCAACCCTATTCAATTATACGGCGCATACATGCATCCTACCATCATGTAATCCCAAGTGAATAGTAACATAAGCACATTTGTATACCTACTACTCTGGATCATCCCTCACGGTTTACAATTGTTCTTTCTCCGGTTCATTTAATCATGATAATACTTATTACCGAATTAACTGCGTTTCAGCATATCTCTCAGCTTATACAAAGGCCTCAGGATATAGCACATGGCATGTGGAAATCGGTACACCAAAGAAACCACTATCCTGTAGAGTAATGATCGATCAGACAATAAGTATCTGTTTTTACGCCATAATGGGTAGTGACTGTGTATGAAGTCCTTCATCCGGGAAACAATAGCCCAGTCAACGGTATCATACCGCTTCAAGAAGGTAGTGTAGGTGTTATAAAAGTATCGCGTCATACAAATATACTCTAATCCTGCATGATAGGAAGAAGCATCACGTTCTTGAACAAATACCTTCTGAAGCTGTTCTTCAATAAAGATCCTATCCATGTGATGTGGAGCGTTCATGATTAGGGTGGTAGATGAAAGATTCTGCCGATAATAGTAGAAAATATTGTCAATCAATACATATCGGTTTACAAATCGATAGATTGATGTAGACCAATAATTATCTTCAAATTTTACATGCTCGGGGAAAAACTGGTTATTATCAATTATGAGGGATTTCTTCCACAGTTTTGACCACACCCCACCCGTAGGATACACCATGAGTCTTTCTCTGCAAGTGTTGTCAAGTTGAGTTCCCTGCATCTCGTAAATTGCAGGATGCCAGGAAAGATAGGTCGAGAGTTCTTTTTTTGCATCTGAATCTTCATATATGGCTGCTGATTGTACACACACAAAATCAACGTTGGTAGATTCTGCTTTTTCGTACATTCTTTTAAACATATCAGGATGCACAAAATCATCACCATCAACAAATCCAATCCATGGTGCACGAGCCACTTGAATACCTAAATTTCGGGCTCCTCCCTGGCAGAGATTTTCTTTTGAATCTATTACGACAATTTTTTCCGGATATTTTTTTTCATAATCCCGCATGATTGTAATCGAGCTGTCTGGAGAAGCATCATTTACGAGGATTATCTCAATTTCATTTAGCGTTTGATTAACAAGACTGGTTATGCAGGTATGAAGATACCGTTCTACATTGTATATAGGAACAATAACACTTACTTTCGGTTGTGTTTTATTCTTTATTTCGAAATCTATGGAACTGCCCCCCGAATGGGATAACAACGTATTCATGAGTATACAACCTATCACCAAGTACTAAGATTTTTAAATATATGACCATAGTCTGCATGATTCGCATAGAAATATTGGGCTATCACCTGCATCAATAAAAAGTCTTCCTCACTGTCGATATCCAAAACACCGGTATCACGCATGGTGATTATTCCACAGGTTCCACTAAATATCAACTTCTCTGCTATTAAGAATGATGGCTCATAAGCATACAAGGAGGCATTCATATCAAAGATTTCCGGAGCTTCTTGACGTGTAGTGAAGGAAGATTGCAAAACACGTTCAAATCCGGTCTTGGTCTTCTTTACCATATTGAAATAAGGATTTCGACGGGAAGGTGTTACTGAAAATATCACATCAGTGAATGTATTAGCAATTTTTTCTTTTATCAGAAGCTCTATATCCTGAACGGTCCGTAACGGGGAAGTAATATCAAGGTCAACGACTATGGTATACTGCTTATTCATTTTGGATTCCATTTTCTTGAGACAGTCGGCAATCACTGCACTTTTCGGGACGGAATCCCCGCTAAGCGAAGGTTCTCGTTCAATAACGTGTATGAGAACTCTATCCTGTTGCAGTACCTGACGTATCAGCTCCTGACTATCGGTGTTCAATACGATATCAACATGGACCGCTGGATTATGTTTCATATAGAGTTCGATTGCAGATAGGGAGTAATATGCGAGTGGATATTCCAAAAAATTCCTCAGATTTTTATTCCTGAATCCTTTTGACCCTGCCCTTCCACAAAGAGTAAATAATATGCGTATCACGATATCACTCCCATAGCTAAGTTTACGGTTTTGAGTGCACGTGAAACTGAATTGTCATTAGGAACTTTCCCCTCAAGAATGTCGAAAAAATGATCTAATTCAGCTCGTTGATAGTCATCCCGTTCCTCAGTAAAATCATAGGTAAAAGGTACGTTATTTTTACGTATTTCATTGTTAAGCAGATCTATGCTGATGAAATCACTGTCAGTATACAACTCAATCATTCTACGTGGTATGTGTGAAAAGTAATCTAGATGAAGCTCTAAGAGCAGGTTTTTATACTGGGCAATATAGACTGCAATATCCTCACTATCTATCTCCAAGCTCGAATACTTTCCAGAAAGATAATCAATTTTTTCAGGGAATCCAAAAAGATAGGTAAGATAATCCCATTCGTGAATCAGGTCGAGTGAAACCCCACCCCCTTCCGATTTATGGGCACTGTAAATAGTCCTATAATCGACATCAGGTCTCCATGAAGGAAGATAACTGGAACAGATCACTCTGGCACTGATCACATCATGGAGGAATTCTTGTTTAACCAGATACTGGATGATCTGAGTATATCTAAGCGGACAAGCAATATAATAAGTGGAGCTGGGATTTAAATTGAGTTCATCAATGGAAATTTGTGTATGGTGAAAAATCGGTTTTTCTATAAACATGTGCTTTGTATGCGACACAAATTTTTTTATCGTGGCGAAGTGTTTGTATGTGGGATTCGTAATAAAAATCACATCATAATCATGGGGGATAGTATCGTGAAGCGAATAAACTCGATGTATATGAGTATCGATTGTTTTTTCAATTTCACTTTTCTGAGGGGGGCGGCTTCTTATCAGATCGATTTCTATGGAGGAATGTCGTTGAGCTGCTACAGAAGGAAGGTTTCGCAGATGTCGCTTACCAATGGACCCAAGTCCTACTATACCAATTTTATAATGCATTCCTATGCCTCTATCGTGTCTATGAGTGACAGTATAATTTTATCCTTGACAAAATCATAAACTGGAACGGTATGATGTTCAATTGCAGAAAAGAAGGCTTTAATTTCTTCCAGATAGGCATTTTCAACTATTTGCGGTGAATACGTTTCCTGATGATCAATATGCTCATAAAGATTCACCGGAATGAGTGTCTTGGATTCGATTGCATATTCGCTGAGGCCAGTGGGGGTACCATCCCAAAACACATGAACGTGTTCACCAAAAACCTCAAAATTTCTTATTGGTTTTCTTGAAACAACATCAACCACGATTGAACCGATACATCCTGAACGATGTTTCACCATCAGCATGAAGAAGTCGGGATAATTGAGCGGTAGACTACTGAGAGTCCCTCTATGAACAGTAACTTCGGTGATAGCTCCGAATACATTACTTAACCACGGCAATTCAATTGCCAGTATTTCTCTGCAGCCATTGGTTCGTTTATTACTCACAAAAAATTCAGTGTAATGCTCCCAAGGATGCCAATCGGGAAGATACTGTCCAACATGATAGGTATAATTAACCCGTTTACCCTGAACGGCATTCCGAATGTAAGAGACTTCTTCCTTATAGAGAAAAGTAGAAGAGAGAAACAGCACTAAATCGCTTTCACTGGCTTTCTGTATGTGCTGGTCATAACCATCAGAGACAAGGTTTATCTCTGAGAATATGTGCCACCCCCGGTTAAGACAAACGGAGGTGATACCATTGTGTGAAGAAGGATCAGTACAGATAAAAGCACAGGTAATCGAAGTAGCAGGAGTAATTTCATCAAGTGACGAATACACAGCTATATCGAATTCATTTTTAGCCTGAATTTTTCGTTGTGGGTTACTATCCACCCCAAAAACCACGATAGATGGATCGAGTTTCTGGATTAAGCGGATTCTGCGTCTCCCCATGGATCCTAGACCGATTACTAGTATGTTCATCTATCCCATTCCTCATTATGGTAAAATGTCTTTTTCAGACTGGCAGGTGGATGCGAAAGAAAGTGTTTAATTTTGGAACAGATAAGCTCGGAAGAGTTACCTGTACCATAGGGATTCGTACAGCTCTCCGCTTTTTTCTGGGACCGTTCAGATAGCGCATAGGCAAGCTTTTCGGAAAAATCTTTTTCAGTAGGGTCACAATTTATAATACTTTCTGCCTGGATTCTCCCCTTCTGCCTGTCCCCGATATTGATAGTAGGCACGTGAAGACTGGGGACTTCGATTATTCCACTTGAAGAGTTTCCAATCACTACGCTACTGTGAGCAACTGCGGAAAGATATTTCTGTGTTCCCAAGGAAGTAAAGACTGCAGCATTACTCTGTTTATCCACATAGGCATCAATCATGCTATTTATAACCCTACCCCCTTCATCGGCATTTGCTTTGGTAAAAACCAGAGATAAATTCTGCTGGCGTTCCAGGACTTTCAGAATAGCGCTAAATTGCTCTTCAGCACTTTGATATTCCAGCGTTACCGGATGATACGTAATCACCGCGTATGGGATATTCAATGATAAACCGAGAGCTAATTCGAGTTCTGCCTTTGAGAGTAGCGGTTCACGAAGAACATTCTCGACACCAAGAGACCCCACGTTGTATACACGGTCAGGAGATTCTCCTAGTTGTATTATTCGTTTCCTATAATCGTCAGTACTTGCAAAATGTATGTAGCTCAACTTGGTGATGGCATGTCTGAAAGATTCATCTAAAGCCCCTTCCGTAGTTTCTCCACCATATAGATGGGCAATAGGAATTCTTTCATTTGCTGCAGCGCAGCATACTGCAAGTGCTTCATATCGATCCCCAAGCACAACAAGCAAATCCGGCCTTCGTTCAGAAAAATAATCTGCGAAACAGATCATGGCAATTCCCATAGTTTTTGAGATCGACGCAGGAGTATCTGAACTCAGCATGATATCTATTTTTCGATCTATCTGTACGCCATCCTGTTCAATTTCTTGATAAGTCAATCCAAATTCATGAGAAAGGTGTGCCCCCGTAACTACCACTCGCACCTCTATGGTTTTATCTTGTAGTAGCCGTTTAATTACCGGACGCAACAACCCATATTCAGCTCGAGTTGCAGTAAGAAAAGTAATTACTTTTTTCATAGTTCTATACACTCGTCCTTTTCATAATTTCTTTTGGCCGTTTTCCCAATAATTTCATTCCATTGCATAGGGCTCAATCCATTTCCCGGACGTTTCACGGTAACATTATCTGAAGTGAATACGGTACCTTCACGGATATCTAACTTTGCAACAATACTTTTTCTTACTATGGCTATGTTAGGTATCTCAGAAGCACTCGGTTTTTTCTGGCCATCCCCCATCGCTATTTCTATATTTCGTATGGCTCTAATCATTTCTTTCAGTTCACCGGGTTCTATACTGGCAATATGATCCGGTCCTTTCATATTTCGGTCTAACGTGAAATGTTTCTCAACAATGGCAGCTCCAAGTGCAACTGCTGCAAGAGGTATTTCAATGCCTCGGGTATGATCAGAATAGCCGGTAGGCAAATGGAATTCATGCTGTAACGTCAGCATTGCCGTTAAATTCACTTCATCGTAGGGAGCTGGATACTCTGTAGTACAATGTAAAAGTGTTATGGCTGTTGCACCATGAGTTTTAAGTATATTTAGTGCATCACGCACTTCGTCAAGCGTGCTCATACCTGTTGATAACACTATGGGTTTATGAGTCTGGGCAATACTCACTAGATAGGGATAGTTGGTGATTTCACCTGATGGAATTTTCCAGAATGGCATATCCAGGGTATTCAGAAACGCGATACTTTCCATGTCGAAAGGTGTAGATAAAAACATAATCCCTTGTTCTTTGCAGTAATCCGATATATTGATGAATTCATCATAAGAGAGTTCGAGTTGCTTGAGCATGGTAAATTGATTTTCTTGCACCTGCCCTTGTTTTTTTTGATAGGAGGCTTTTACTGCATGCTGAGTTACTAATGTCTCTGCTTTAAAGGTTTGAAATTTTATACAATCTGCACCAGCATCTTTGGCCGCACGTACCAGCTGTTTTGCAATGAGCAAATTCCCATTGTGATTTACTCCAGCTTCAGCAATGATTAAACAACTCACGATTTTTTATTACCTTACAAGGATTCCCATAGGCAATGACTCCATCGGGGATATCATGAAGCACCACGCTTCCCATCCCGATGATAACATCGTTACCAATGGAAACCTGTTGACGAATGACACTATGTGCACCCACATGGGTATTATTCCCCACATGAACATCTCCACAGAGAACAGTTCCTGGAGCAATATGAGAAAAGGATCCCACATGACAATCATGGTCAATTACTGCAGAAGAGTTGATAATGGCACAATCCTCTACGGCAGTCCCAATATTAAGTACCGCATGTTTCCCAATAAATATGCCACGACCTAATTGAATATGGGGACTCACCTGTGCCCCAGGATCTAAAATGTTCGGAATCATGAATCCAATATTCTCGACAAGATCGAATAGATTTCTCCTGACTACAATATTACCAATGCTTCCGAGTGAAACAAATGCGTAGGTATATCCTTGTTCAAATAATGTCAGCACATCCCTATCACGCCCTACGATGGGCACGGTGAGAATCGAAGCCTTTTCCACATCTTGTTTTTCAACAATACCTATTGCTGAATACGTGTGCAATTGCAAAAGAGTATCAATGATAGACTTGCAATGGCCCCCTCCCCCAAGAAGTAATAATTTCCTATTCACTTGATTCTAACCTCATTCGCATCTTCTCCAGCTCTTCCAATTGTCCCATATCCATCCAGGCTTTTTCGCTTACCGGGTACACTCCAACATTTCTCCCCGCACTACGATATTTGTCCATAATTTCAGGAAAGCTGATAGATTCACCTTCATTCAAGGACTCAATAACTTCAGGTTCAACCACATACAATCCCGTATTGGTGAGGAAAGAGAATTTAGGTTTTTCGGAGAAGCTCTCTATCTGACCACCAGTTGACATGTTCACTACCCCATATGGTATCACTACATGTTTAGCAGCACATACCATAGTAATGACATTCTGATCCTGTTTATGCTGTCTGTAGATGCTGGAATAATCTGCATTTATCAAAATGTCACAGTTTGAAAAAAAGAATGTCCCATCAATCTTTCCTTTCAGCAGTGATAACCCTCCTCCTGTGCCCAGCGGAGAGTCTTCATCGACAAAATGCATGTTGTTACAACCCGGTTCGTCAGCATAATAGGCTTTTATAAGGTTTTTCTTATGATTTACAATGATATGAAAATCGTGTACGCCATAACGTGCGAATTTCTCCATAATCAGGGATAAAATGGGAGTATCCCCAATGGGGATTAACGGTTTAGGAAGAATTTTTGTATAGGGATACAGGCGAGTGCCAAAACCTCCTGCATTGATTACTACCGGGAGATCCAAGTGGGTTTCTCTCACAAATTCCACATCATCTGCAAAGATGATTGACTCAATGATTCCCTGCTCATCAACGAGTGGTAGCGCAATCAGGGAATAGGTTTTCATGATGCTTTTTGCAGTACTACGGTTCTCAACCGTTACATACTTGGGATCATAAGTTGCACACTTCTTCACAGGATCATCTAGCCGGCCATTGTGCACAAGATACCTTCGGATATCACCATCAGTAAGGACTGCCAGTAATTTCCCTTCAGGCGCAATAAGAAGAATACGCTTTGCAGTTGCGTCCAATTGCTCCATCGCTCGACGAATCGAACTTTCTTCGGAAATGAACAGATCTTCTAAAAACTCCATAGTTATTTACTCATCCTTTGCAAACATGATACCACACGAACCATTTCGTCTCTCGTGATGTTGGTACTGCAGGGGATATTCACGATGTGTTCCTGATAGAATTTCGCACGTTCAATATCGTATGCATAACATGATTTGTAGGGAACTTGCTCATGTATCAGTCCCCATACGGGTCGTGTTTGGATATTACAGGCAGAGAATTCTGCGATAACTTCATTTCTTGTGAGAGGAAAATGATCATCTATGAATAACGAATAAAACCAATGATTTGAACGCACATCAGTCCTGAAGGGTAATAGATGAACCCCTGCAATGTCTTTTATATGTTCTTTATAAAACTCGTAGTTACTGTTTTTTGCTTCAATAAACCGCTCAAGCTGTTCCATCTGTGCCAACCCTAAAGCGGCTTGTAAGTTAGTCATCCGATAGTTGTAACCTACTTCATCGTGAAGATAGTGCAACTCATCACTTTTTGCCTGAGTTGAGAGATGCATCGCCCTCTGCAGCAATGGCTTATCTTTAGAGACTATCATACCACCGCCGCCGGTAGTAATTATTTTATTTCCATTAAAAGAGAATATTCCCATAAACCCTAAAGTGCCCGCAAAGGAACCTGTATAGGGACCTGCGGTATAGTAAGTTCCAATTGCCTCAGTTGCATCTTCAATGACATGAAAGTGGTAGTGCGCGGCTATGGTGAGTATCTTTTCCATATTAGCCATCTCACCAAAGACGTGGACAACAATAATCGCTTTAATATGTTTTCCTGTTCTATTATCTCTCAGCGTATTGCCATCCATCCTGCATTGGGTAACACAGTAGGCTTCAAGTTTATCAGGATCCAAACAGAGCGTATCGTCACAATCCATAAAGATGGGAGAAGCCCCCACATACATCACAGGATTAACTGCAGCAATAAATGTAAGCGTCGGTACTATTACCGCATCATCACACCCTACGTGAGCAAGTAAGAGGGCAAGATGAATTCCCGAAGTCCCGTTCTGGCAGGAAACTGCCATTGGGCTATGTACATAGGATGCCACGGCCTTCTCGAAGTCCTTCACGTAGGGGCCTCCGGTAGAAACCCATTCAGTCTCAACAGCGGTATTCACATAGGCTTTTTCATTACCACTGAGATTCGGTACTGAAAGGGGAATAAATGAAGCTTCTGGCATATTGGCACCTTTAAATATTGTATATATCAGTTTTGTATTTTCCGAGATTATCTTTCATAAATGCTATAGTTTCTGAAAGACCTTCAGCCAATGGATATCGCGGAACCCAACCGGTGAGTTCACGGATCTTTTTATTTGATCCTAAAAGACGATTTACTTCGCTTTTTTCTGGTCGAAGTCGTTGTTCATCACAAATAATTTTTGCTGATGGATTGATTTGAGTAATTAATTCTTGTGCCAAGTCACCAATCGACACCTCTTTCTGCGTAGCAATGTTAATCTCTTCACCAATTGATTGTTCTGATTTTGCAATCTCAATAAATCCCTGTACGGTATCTTTCACATAATTAAAATCCCGAGTAGGAGTCAATGAACCGAGTTTGATCTCGGTCTTCCCTGCAAGCAATTGGGTAATTATGGTGGGAATTACAGCCCGTGCAGACTGCCTTGGTCCATAGGTATTGAATGGCCTCACAATGGAAATCGGTGTTTCAAAACTTCTATAAAACGATTCTGCGAGTCGGTCTGCTCCTATTTTTGTTGCTGAATAGGGAGACTGACCCTGGAACGGATGATTTTCATCGATGGGAACGTATTGTGCAGTACCGTACACTTCAGAGGTAGAGGTAACAAGTACTCGAGATGTTCCAAGATCCCTCGCTGCCTGTAAAACATTCAAGGTTCCCTTGATGTTCGTATCTACATACGTGTCCGGAGAATGGTAACTAAACGGAATAGCGATAAGTGCAGCAAGATGAAATACTTCATTCATGCCCCTCATCGCCTGTTTAACTCCATGAGGATCTCTGATATCACCCTGAAAAATCTCAATTTCAGAAAGTATTTCTTTGGGGAGTGTATCTAGCCAGCCCCAAGTATTAAAAGAATTATACAGTACAAAAGCACGTACAGCATGACCTTCTCGAACTAGCGTTTCGGTGAGATGACTACCAATAAATCCATCGGAACCTGTAACTAAAACCTTCTTCATTAAATCCTCTCAAATTTTGCTTTTCAAAACACGCTGATATAGTGATCATATCTGATATTAGCATCTAAGACACCCTATAATTTATCTTATTGTTTCTCGCTGATTTCCTCTACACACCCTTCCACAATAAATTTTCAATGTGAAGAGTACTTACTCATTTATTACATCTGTGTAACAATTTACTACCTGCTGAGCAATCGACTTCCACTCGAAGTTTTTTAATTGTTGTGTTCCTTTTTCAATAAGTTGATTACGCAATGCTTCATCGTACACAATCCGACGGATTTGTTTACTCATTTGGTCTATATCTAGCGGGTCGAAATACAAAACAGCATCACCGCCTACCTCAGGCATGGAACTGGAATCACTTAAGGCAACTGGACACCTACATGCAAAAGCTTCAAGAGTAGGTATGCCAAACCCTTCATAGATCGAAGGAAATACAAAACATTGTGCATGAGCATATGCATAAGCTAACATTTCATCGTCAGCACTTTTTTGCATTACACGATCCTTAAGGTTCCCTATAAGGTCTAATTCTGACTGAGAAAAAGTACCCCCTCCGATGCAGACGAGATATAATTTATCGTCAGATTCCAGCAACCTTCGGGATGCTTCATAAAACCGAGAAAAATTTTTATAGTTTCCCCTACTTCCCACAAACAGAATATATTTCTCCGGTAAGTGATAACCCTTCTTATACTCTGTATGAGGTTTGAAGCTACTGCCAATATATATGACGCTTATTTTCTGCTCAGGGATATCCGGATAAAATCTCAAAATATCCTTTTTTGTATTTTGGGAAATAGCAATTATATGATTTGATTTATGCAGCATTTCTTTTTTATGTCTTATAGTCTTTTTACTTTTCGCAATATTTTCAGGGAAAATTTCATGAATCATATCATACACGGTAATTACAATCTTTCCTTTTGCCATGCGTAAAATATATGGATTGTAATAGGTTGGATGTACGATATCATATCCACCTAACATTTTAATAAAAACCTGTAGACGATTAAGAACCTGTATTACCTTTGCAACAATATTTGGGATATCACCAGTCGCTCTTTTGTTGAAATAATCTTCAAAATAGAGGTTCTGACTGAAAAGACACCCAAGTTCTACTTTAGCAAGCTTTTCGTTATTAATTGTTTTTATTAAATCATAATAGTAGCGTGAAATTCCACCTAACTTTTGCGATCGTAATATTTGATAATCATAATAGACTTTCATGTGTACTATCCTTATTCGACCCAGTTTTCTGTGGATCATTTAGATACCCTATCATATAACTTATTTCAGGTAAGCATTCTCCTCTTCAATAAGCACATCAATCACTTGGAAAAATGACATCTCATAATGCCAATTTAATTTCTGCATCGCTTTACGATTACTCCCATATATTTCGACTATTTCGTTTGGTCGAAAAAGCTCTTTATTAATGAACATTCGATCTAATGAGATCCCAATAGATGTAAAAATATAGGTAATGATATCACGTAATGATAATGATACTCCTGAACATATTATGATATCTTCAGGAACACCTTCTTGTTGCATCATTTGCCACATAGCTTCAACGTATTTTGGGCTGTAGCCAAAATCGCGTTTTACGTCAATATTCCCAACTTCTAAGTACTCTCTATCCCCACGTCTGATTTCAAGGCATTCTCTAATAACCTTTTTAATAATAAAATTAGGAGATCGTAAAAAAGATTCATGATTAAACAGTATTCCCGATACTGCATACAAGCCATAGGTTTCCCTATAATTAGTTACCATTAAATGGCTTGCAGCTTTTGAAACGGCATATGGACTGAGTGGTTTTAAAGCAGAGGCTTCTGTAATCGGCATAGATGCTGATCCACCAAACATTTCACTGCTTGATGCTTGATACACTTTGATGTTTTGATATTTAAGCCTTATAAGTTCAAGAATATGTATTGTCGAGTTTATGTTAAATGTGAGTGTCTCTTTTGGATCCTTGTAGGATTGACCGACTGAGCTTTGTGCTGCCAAATTATACACTTCATCAGGTTTTATCGTATCTAAGAGCAAATCTACTTTATCATAATCTTCGAGATCAACAACCATAATGGTTACATGCTTACGAATACCCAGATACTCTAGGCCAAAATAATGATCTCTTTTGTATCTTGTCGTTCCCCAGATCTGGTAATTTTTATGTAACAAGAATTCAGCTAAATAAGCCCCATCCTGACCTGTAATACCTGTTATGAGAGCCTTTTTCATAAAATTTATACCTTTTACATTAAACCTATATGATAGAATCAATCAAATGCTACTTCAATTTACCAATTAATTGAAGGGTGAGCCTAAAGAACACCCGCCCTATTCATTGCTTGATACGCTGAAGGATGATAGTTGTCAACTACAATTATTTACGCAACTGTATTAAAAGAAATAATTACTTTCATTGATCCGATACCCAAGCAAGTAATCTCATCTTGTAAGCGATTGAATCATCAGATTCGATATGCTATTTACTTTTTAAAAATCTTATAGCTTGCATAGGTCCTAATAGCGAGAAAAGCGATAAAGAAATGATGGAAGCAATAATTACGCCCCCGCTTCCGAGTCGCTGAGCCAAGAAAATTGATAGGGGAATATTTATTAGTGCTCCTATTATCGATGTAACCATTTGAAGCCTTATTTTACTTAACCCATTCAGCAGGTAGGTAAATATATTATTGTAGATGTAAACAAAGGTATAACCAGCCATTCCTACTAATAATATATTTGATATTGACACTGAGGTGTTCAACCATATGGGGATAATGTACTGAGCCAACACTAACAGTACCACTATTAAAAAGACAATAACTATTAATCCCTTTAATTGACGTTTTATTGCGATTCTTATCCAATCTTTATCTCCTTTTGCGGCAGCTTCAGTATAGGCATTCCAAAAAGGATGGAGAATTATTCCTGCAAAAACAGATATGACACTAAAATATTTAAAAACAATATTATATGCAGTAACATCTTGCGGTGAGAGAACGTGAGCAATAATCAGAGCATCAGTTTGAAAAATGATAATGACTGATATCTGGATAATAAAGAATTCTATGCCGAGGCTAAAAAGAGACCGCACTTTATCTTTGTTAAAATACGCAATACTGGGTCTTACTTCATACAGTGATTTGCTAAACAAACCTAAGGAGGTGAAGAGAAATACAATTATCGGTACTGATGTATAGACAAGTCCTATACCGACCAAGTTACCCTGAAGCCATTTTCGGAAGATTAAGATAGAAACTAAGATAGTCGTATTTGAAATACTTGCGATGATACTGCTTTTTGCTGGTTCATGATTTGCTAGAAGTATGGTGCAGATTAATTTAAGGCAAAACTGAACACTCGTTAAGATGAAGGAAATTCCAATCAACCAAAACAATTCACCCCGTAAATCTTCGGTAGTATTAAATACTCTAGCCCAGTTTAAAATATGCCAAGGTACAAGAAAAAACAGAATAAGGGCAATCGAAATTGCTCCGACAACGACATATCCTGTACTTACATATTCTCGTGCATCTTTTATATTTCCTAGCGCTATGGATTCTGTAAATTTATTGCGAAGACCATTACCAATCCCAATATCAAAAATGGAAATCCAGCTTAATACGTTAAATAACGTAATCCAAATGCCATATTTGTAATTATCGAGCATCTGCAACGTAAGTGGGATAAGAGCCAAATTCAATAATGCACTATATGACTTTATGATAAATAGTGATGCAATGTTTTTTTTAATTTTCACATTGCGGCTGTTACCCGTATTCAAATGCTGAAGTAATAATCTAAATTTTGTCATAGAGCGATAAAAACCTTATATAAACGAGCAATGATAATTACTTGTCGGTAATAAATGGAACCGCATAAAAATTAAAGTACTAATTACCCATTCCCCTTACTCTTCCTTCAAGAAAATCGTTATATGTTCGCTTAATCCCCTCAGACAAGTCAATAGAGTGTTTCCAACCTAACTCATGTAATTTTGTAACATCCAGTAGTTTCCGGGGGGTACCGTCAGGTTTATCGGAATCAAAAACTAACATTCCTTGATACCCAATGATTGATTTAACAAGATACGCTAAGTCAGCAATGGAAAGGTCTTCCCCTGTTCCTACATTGATGGTGTCAGCTTGATTATACTGTTCCATGAGAAATAAACAGGCATCGGCAAGATCTTCAACATGTAAAAACTCTCGTCTTGGTTTACCGGTTCCCCAAATCTCAACCTGAGAAATATTTTCCACCTTAGCTTCATGAATCCTTCGTATAAGTGCGGGTAGTACGTGACTATGAGATAGATGGTAATTATCAAACGGACCATACAGATTTGTAGGCATTGCGCTAATAAAATTAGCTCCATATTGTTTTCTCAGATAGGTGCAATACCGCAATCCTGCAATTTTTGCCAGGGCATAGCCTTCGTTAGTCTGTTCAAGTGCCCCGGTCAATAAGCTATCTTCCTTTATTGGCTGTTGTGCCATTTTGGGATAAATACAAGAAGAACCGAGGAATAATAGTTTCTTTACATTATGTACATACGCACTGTGCATTACATTCATTTCAATCATAATATTGTCGTACAAAAAATCAGCAGGAAAGGTATCGTTCGCGAGAATTCCACCAACTTTAGCCGCAGCTAAAAAGACATAGTCCGGTTTTTCTTCTGTAAAGAATTGTTCAACTTTCTTCTGATCTCGTAAATCGAGTTCATCACTTGCTCTCGTGAGCAGATTAGTATAACCAAGTTGCATGAGTTTTCGGTAAATTGCAGAACCTACCAATCCTTTATGCCCTGCTAAATATATTTTCCCCTGTTTATTCATATCAATCATACTCCCGTTTAATGCGCTCTTCATGTTCAACCAAAGAAATATCATGTTGAACCATACGCTTGACAAGTTCTTCGAAAGAGGTGCTTCTGGGATTCCACCCAAGCAACGTTTTGGCTTTTGTCGAGTCGCCTAATAATTGTTCAACTTCCGTTGGGCGGAAATAACGAGGGTCGACTTCAACCAGTACTTTCCCAGTATCGACACAAACTCCTTTCTCTTCTACTCCCTTCCCTACCCACTTGAGCTTAATACCAGCCTCTGCAAAGGCAAGGTGAACAAATTCCCGAACGGTATGCATTTCTCCAGTAGCAATTACAAAGTCTTCAGGTACTTCATGCTGAAGCATCAACCACATACATTCCACATAGTCCTTGGCATATCCCCAGTCTCGTTTGGCATCTAGATTCCCGAGATATAATTTTTCCTGAGTCCCCTTCCGTATACGAGCAGCGGCTAGAGTAATTTTTCTTGTTACAAAAGTCTCACCCCTGCGTTCGGACTCATGATTAAATAATATACCGTTCACGGCAAACATCCCATAAGCTTCACGATAGTTTCGTGTTATCCAATAACCATACAACTTAGCGACCCCATATGGACTGCGAGGATAAAAGGGTGTTTCTTCATTCTGGGGGACCTCTCCCACTTTACCGAACAACTCTGAGGTTGATGCTTGATATATCTTTGTCCTTTTTTCATACCCAAGAAATCTTACGGCTTCAAGAAGACGTAAAGCACCCATCCCATCGGTATCAGCAGTATACTCAGGAACTTCAAAGGAGACTTTCACATGAGACATGGCTGCAAGATTGTAAATCTCATCAGGTTTTATTTCCCGGATGAGCCTAATCAAATTAGTTGAATCAGTCATATCGCCGTAATGCAAAGATATTCGTCGTTCATGATGCATATCCATAATCAGTTCTTCAATGTATAAATGTTCAATTCTTGAAGTATTAAATGAAGAACTTCTTCGAATAATCCCATGTACTTCATAGCCCTTATCAATTAAAAATTCAGCAAGATAAGAACCATCCTGACCGGTAATTCCTGTGATGAGCGCAGTTTTCATTTCCTCTATCCTCATTTTCCTTCATACCCATTACGAATACAGTATCTGTACCAACTTCTCTATGCTATAGGCATAGGTGAATCTTTTAAAGTTTTCCGACTGGAGATAGTCAATTTTTGCATCATAAAACTTTTTATATTCTTCAAAACTCATATTCCGTAGGAAATTATATAAATTCTGCATATTGCTAAAGTCATTGATATCGATGAAAGCTCCTCGGCTGATTTCGCCATCATAGATATTTTCGCCATTATAAATAGGAACTGCATCACTTAACAGAACATCAAAGATTTTTTCTGTTACATACCCTTTACAGTCTAATTCATTCTCTATAGCAAAAGCAAATTTATAATTATTATATGTGGCTATTTTAGAAGCTACCATTCCCTTGAAACACTTAGGTACCGACTTAACATACTTTTTGCCATAATAGATACCTTTAATTATTTGGCGAGTTCCTACGGGTTTTTCCCACCCCACACCATATAAATCGAAATCATCTGGTTTATCATCAAAATAATCAATTATTTCATATCGCTTTACATAACCGGAATTATTTCTTCTCGTTGCTTTATTACCAGCAATCATACAGCTCAATTTTTTGTTCTGAAAGGTTTTTTCATCAATTGAGTTGATAGATAATTCCTGAGTTATTTCGGGAACAAAGTAGGGAAAATAAACATATTTCTCTTCATGGTATTTCTTATAGGATAAAATCGTATGGAAAAATTTATGTGTATTTATGTTGAAATTTCGCCGGTTATGTGCAGGACTTTCCCACATCAACAATATCTTTTTCTGGATTCCTGGCGTCTTCAGAATCTTCATCTGTGTATGATAGAATTTTAATCTCTTATGAAAATTAGTTATCAATGGCCGTATCGGGTAATCAATAAAAAGATATACATCTGCAGGCGAGACGCTTTCATAATAGTCAAAGGTATGAATCTCATCACCGCGCCTACCTATTTCATCTTTTAATATTTCAAAAAAATTTTGTAAGTGATGATTCACATAATGGAAGGCTACATTATCAGACTCACCAGTAAAAATATTGTCATGTAAATATCCTTCATAATTAAATACCAGAGCAATTTTCAGCATATAACAACACTACCTTCTTGTTCATTTTCATCTTGAACATATCCAATATATTCAGCTTTTCCGATACCGCTGTTGCCCTGACACCCCTTTTTCACCCACCTGGAGGTGACTATCAGGATGATTGCTCACATGACTGAGAAATAAGGAACCAAGGAGCAACCGGTCACCTCGCGGGATTCTATTCCACAGGTATCCTTTGAACAGATCTCGAAGGAGAAAGGTCTCCCCCTCTTCCAGATTCTTTGCCTCTCTGATCGCTGTCTGCAACAGTGAATTCACATCATGCATATGAGTATCTCCATCAATATTGATATTATGAAGGGTCATGAACCAATGTGCAATGATCTTCATCAGTTAATCGGTCATAATTTTTGGCATCGGTCGTATCATCCAACTGAAAAAACGGGTTAGCTGCAAGCTCTTTGAAAAGCTCAGCTAACCCGAATGAAAGATTTTGTACTCTATGTAATTAACAAATTCATCAGCTCTGTACGCTATACCCTATCGACAGAACACCTTCACGGTCGATTCATCGGTATCGACATCAATACTCATCTGTTCAAGAGCTTCCATGATCTCCTCATAATTCTGTGGATCGATATCACTGAGATTGAACGGGATTCCGCTATCATGCATCGACGACTGGATCTTTTCCTGAGCATCGGTTGGTATTAACTTGGTAATGTTCAACCCGGCTTTCACCAGGGCAAGAGGAACCTTCACAGAAACCCGCTCAGAAGATTTCCCCTCTTTCGGATCCACCTGAACAAACAAGTACTTTCCCTTCATATCCAAGGTCCGATTCTCTTTAGCTGTTTCAATCTCTCGTGGTTTCCCGTCAAGTGCCTGCAGCAGTTTCTCAGCATCCTCCACGCCTAGTTTCCCCTCTGCAAGCATCTGCAGTATTCTCATTCTCTCTTCACTCATATAGTGACTCCTTCTAGGTGATGCGGATAAGCATCTCTTGAGTATCTGATTGGATCGCTATTTCAGTTCCAATACTTGCCGACAGCAACGTAGGCAACGCAAAAACCAACTGGAGATACGATCGTGCCTGCCGGGCTGTATCGGGAATCAACAGAAGAATCGTAAACACGATAGTTCCAATAATGATCACCGGAATGAACAGCAGATAGATCAACACCATAGGGAAATAGAATCCAAAGTTGTGCGATTCATCACGCACCTTCACGCGTAGCAACATCGGTAACATCAGTGAATCTCCTCCAGTGCCTGGGCAACGGTAATTTCTCCCTGTTCCAATCGATCAAGAATACTAGAGACGGGAGAAGAAACCTGAATGTCGACATCAACCATATCAAGTCGACGGGCGATCTGATTCAGTCGATTTTTCACCGTCGGGTAGCTGATATTGAAAATTGATTCCATCTGCTTAATCGATCCGTGTGTCTTGATAAAAGCTGCCATAAACAGTTGGTCTTCCGTACTGAGGTCAGCAAACGGAGGGAGTTGAAACTCCCCATCGATGGTGATGTTGTCCTCTGGGATGTGTATCTGTGTGATGGTGAATTTCTTTCCACCGGTTAATGCCAATAGCTTCTGCCATCCATGTATCATGCCTACTCCTCTCAATTGCAACTATAAAACCACTTATCATATTTGTCAATATTATTTTTATTAAATATTAATTTTTTTAATTTTATTAATTATATTAATTGATTTTTATGATTTTATGCTAGGGAAGCACTGCCTTCAAAGAGCGCATGACAAGAAGTCAACACCGAGAAAAGTCATACTAAACTCTGGTTACGGTTTTTATTTACTATATGACGTGGATTATTTATACTTTCATTTACATTTATTTGATTATTTTGCTCATATCATGTACATTTAGAATTAGAGGAATACAATGAGAATAACAGATGAAGTCAAACAGGCCGTATATAATTTTATCATTAATAATATCCAAGGTCACCCAAATGATCTTATTGTGTTTACGATGAATCATTTTAAGATCTCAAGACCTACCGCTAGTAATTTGATTAACGATATGATTTCAGAAGGAATAATTGTTAAACAACACGATAGAGGAAGATACCCTGGATACACATTAAAGACTCACACATATTCAGAAACGTATGATCTTACCATCGCAGATCTTCAAGAAGATGTGATCTATATGAAAAGTATTCATCCCCATATCAAAGAACTCCCCTATAATATTCAACAACTTCTCGGCTACGCGACTATGGAAATCATAAACAATGCAATCGAACACGCTAATGGCAGGCAGATGACAATTATGGTGTATCTCAATGCAAAAAGGGTCACCATTACTATAACGGATGATGGCATTGGCATATTCAAAAAAATCCAAGATGATTTAGGATTACCCTCCCCCGAACAATCTATATTGGAACTCTGTAAAGGAAAATTCACCTCCGATCCTGAAAAGCATAGCGGAGAGGGAATTTTCTTCTCCTCTCGTATGGCAGATTCCTTTTTCATACTATCAAGGGGACTACTATTTTATGGGCACGAAAATAATGACATCATCAAAGAATCAGAACCTGATCTCGATATTGCAGGAACAATGGTGTATATCTCCGTCGATCTTGACACAAAGCGTACCCCAAAAGAGATATTTGACGAGTATTCTGACCAAGATAAGGTTCCCACTTTCCACAAGACAGTTATTCCCGTAAAAGTTATGAACATTGATGGTGGTAATATTGTCTCACGTTCACAGGCAAAGAGATTGATGGCACGAGTGGACCGATTCAATACCGTTGTGCTCGATTTTGAAGGCGTTGATATGATCGGGCAGGCGTTTGCAGATGAAATATTCAGAGTGTTTAAAAACACCCATGAACAGGTGAATATTGTACCTATTAATGCTAATGATACTATTTCTTCAATGATCGATCATGTCACTCACCACAGGTGACCCGATTGTCACGCATCGGGCACCTATGATCTCAGTTTGATGGATTATCGAATTGGTGATATCTCACCCGTCAGGGAGGAATTCATTGTTCTTGGTCATCCACAGATACTTTCCTCTGCAAATACGGGGATCAGAAGCTGTAATGCTTCCGGGTTATCATCACCTGCACACCGATTTGCTTTGATCGTCCCGCACTGTTTACATCGATGAATAATCATGATCTCACCATCGTGTTTTTGCCATAATGCAATAGGTTCCATAACACCTCTGCACAGACAGGATCGATCCCCCACCTTGCTATCCACATGTCTACTGTACAGACAATGCGGACAATGATTTCGGTGATGGGTGCCCCAGGCTGCAGTTGCAACCGGGGCCCCACAATGCACACAGATGAAACTTTCTTCAAATTCCTGCCGTTTCATTTTTCCCCTGACCTTCTCATCTGGTATTTCATCGTACCGATCGCCCGTTTTTTCTCCTTACTCTCTCGTAAAACATCTTCCCAAGGTTGTGCTTCCTGCAGCAAGCGAAGATAGTTGAAGTATCGATCTTGTTCGATCACCCCATCCCGAACCGCCTGTTGTACCGCACAGCCAGGTTCCCCCGTATGCGTACAATCACTGAATTTGCAGGTTGTAGCCAGTTGTGCAATGTCGGTAAAGGAATTGCGTATCGAATCGGTATTACGGTGCATACCAACCATCCTGACACCGGGAGTATCGAGTAGGAGTGCTCCGGTTGGTAACCGATACATCCGTCGAGCTGTGGTGGTATGTCTTCCACGACCATCTTTTTCCCGTATCGGAGCTGTCTTCACAAGATCCTCACCGCACAACCGGTTGATTAACGTGGATTTGCCCGCTCCACTGGCTCCGATGAGCATCATGGTACTCCCAGGTATCAGTGAGTGCTGTAAGACATCGATCCCGAATCCTGAAATGCTATCGATACTATACAGCGGACAGTCGGGGAATCGAGTCTCCACTCTTCTACGATAAGCCTCGATATCATCCAATAAATCGGCTTTGGTGAGTATGAGAATCGTCTGGATGCCATCATGATGCAGCAAAGAGATAAAACGTTCTATGCGTCGTTCATTGAAATCGAATTTGGCATCTTGAACGATGGCAGCACGGTCGATATTTGCAGCTATCACCTGAGTGGCATGTTCATGGGATGTACGTGTCCAGTGAAATGCAGATTGTCGGGGCAGTATTGCTTCAATTCTGCCCTTTCCTGTTTCCTGCACTGATAGGGCACACCAATCTCCGATCACCGGTGCTGGTTGCACACCCAAATCCTGCAGATTGCAGAAAGCACCCGATCGTTGTACCAGAAGCTCTCCCTCTGGTGAGATTGCACGATAGATTCCTCTCCCCTCTCGAATAATTCTTCCCGGAAAATATCCCATTGATGAAAAAGGGGTAAAGTGAGCATCATAGATGGAGTTCCATCCATACGATATAAAAAGTGTGTTGTTTTGATTGTTTTGCATAAGTACCATCCGGTTGTAGATATACAACAGCATACCGCTGTCTTGCAGTGGTCTACCTGTCCCAGGTGGTATGAAGCGAAGCTATTTCATGGAAAATCTGCTACTTCGTCATCACTACCTGCAACAGGTAGTGTCAACCGAATCCAGATACGATGTGAACATCCAATCTCCTTATTCAGTGGTATACGCATAATTCACCGATGCGTCAAGAGCTGTGCTGATCAGCTCAGGATCTATCGTAGGGTACCGGTAAAAAAGGAAGCAAAGATATCGGTGTTGTCGTCAATCTGTTCAGCAATGCGCTGTGCATCGGAACCCCACACGTAAACGGGAACAGGGGTAGCAGTATGACCGGTGGTACTCCAGGTAACCGTCGGGAGATTCCCTGCTCCATTATTTTGCGTAACGGACAACCCGCCTGTCTCATGATCTGCTGTCACGATTACAAGGGTATCAGGGTGAGTTACTGCCCAATCGATAACGTACTCCACCGTATCTGCAAGTTCAAGAACTTCATGGATATTGCGAACCAGATCTTGATTGTGACCTGCATGATCGATGCGTCCTCCTTCTATCATCAGAAAGAACCCTTCGTCTGCTTCTTCCAACACATCAAGAGCTTTGCGGGTCATATCTGACAGTTCTGGAAGAGTTCCCATACCATCGTACATATAGGGAAGATGAGTGTTGCCAAAGTATCCAAAATATTTGGCATCCGGTATGTAGCTGAGATTTTCAAGGCTGGTCTTATCAGTAGCACTCAGATACCCCGCATCTTCTGCCATTGCCACCGATAAAGTATCGTTTCCACCGGCAAAGAGCACATCTGGACGACTGGTGTGCATATACTGAGAGGCAATATCATCGTAGTTACTGCGGCTGGGAACATGTGAGGCAAAAGCTGCCGGAGTCGCATGGACAGAAAACGTGGTGGTAACCAATCCGGTTGCTTTTCCTTGTTCCTGTGCAATTTCCAAAACCGTGCGTAAAGCATTACCGCTTCCGGGGATTTCCATACTGAGCACCCCGTTATCCACTTTCTTTCCGGTAGCCATGGCACTAGCAGATGCAGCTGAGTCGGTGACAGATGAACTCGCTGAATGGGTAGTCTGGGTTGTCATAGCGGGAAACTGCTCAAAACTCAGCAATCCTTCCTGCCCATGTGCATAGTACCCCGCTGCTTTTGCCTGTTCTGCTCCCATGCCATCCCCGATAATGAGAATCACTTGTTTATAGGCGATGTTTGGAATTGTCTCAGTAAATTCAAAGGGACATGAAGTAAGCACTACGACAAGTGAAAGCAAAAGGAGAGAAAAGAACCTTTTCAACAAAAGCACCTCCTCTTGTAAGGTATACATACACCAGTAGGTAAATCAAGGATTCCTATTTCGCCTTCTCCGGTTGGGGCTAGAACGCCACCTAGTTAAACTACAACTAGGACTGTACTGACAGGTGTTGGTTCTGGAGAAAAAGCCGTGTTCATGAGAGATTTCCCGTGAGGTCAAAGTTCTCCCTCATGATCAATTCTGTGGTACATAATGAACTTTCACACCTCAATTTTCAAAGTGATCCTACTTGCCAACAACGGAGAATTACATCGAAAATCTCATGGTGATGTCTTTCGATCTCTGAAGTAATCTTTTCGCCTATCAGTGAATAGAAACAGAGCAATTTCGACTTTGCACTTATCCTCTTGTCGAAGCATACATGCTTAAGTTAGGCTATATCGATTGATACGCATCAATGCTAGGGATAATCTGTAAACAACAACTTCGCATCCAAATCTGCTTTATTTCTTTTATATAAGAAACTTTCACATTTTCTACATAATCATTCTATCATATAAGAAGCTTAACACGAGGAGTTATTATGCATGTTTACTCAGGTAAATCTGAAGCTAAATAATATCCTGTCATGGGACCTGTATCACCAGAAGGTACTAACAACCCTTCTTTCAGTAGGTGTTGAATGTCTCGCGAAGCTGCGGCTACAGAACATTTATTCATTTTTGCCCATTTGTCCGTAGACAATTTTCCCTCAAACGATCCATCGGCGAGCTTGTAGAGCATAGATAATTGTCGTGAATTGTATACTGAAGGATCTAAGGACTTCATGAATCGGGTAAGTTGGATACTTTTTCTATACACATTGAGTGCTTCCTGCTTGGCCTGAATAGCAATATCAATGTTCCAGACAATCCATCGAGTCAAATCCAACGACTGCGCCTGAGAACTCACCTCCTGTAATACATGATAATACTCCTCTCGGTGTTTCAAGATCAAAGAAGACATACTGTACACACGGCTCGTATCTTGATAACCGACCGATAACACATAATCAGCAATCGCGCGGCTGATCCTACCATTGCCATCTTCAAATGGATGAATACAGAGAAACCATAGTGAGGCAATAGCGCTTTTTACGAGAGGCATCTCTTTCCAGGAATTATTGATATATTCAATCAAATCTTCCATTGCGTGATCGATATACTCATAAGGAAGTCCTTCATAAATAACCTCTGAATTGCGACCACTACCCGTGGTGATAAAGACCGGACCTTGTCGATAATCACCGATAAAATTGGGTTTGAGCCTAGCGGAGGAAGAAAAGAGCAGGGAATGCCACTGTTTGATCCTTGTTGTGGAAAGTGGTTGGAGATTTCCCGTCGCATCAATGACAATCTTTGCAATATCTTCAGCATAGCGATCCGTTTTCGCCTTGGTCTCTAATTGGATATCAAGGCGTCTACAGATAGAGGAATAGACCGACTTATAGGAAATTTTCTCTCCCTCGATCTCAAGACTCGAGAGCATCTCATCGGTGAGTGATCGGACATGCATTCTCTTCCCCATGTCCGGATCTATAAGACCAAACACTAGATCAGTAGCCCGCTTCTGAACCAGATAAACATCGCAGCACCTTTCAATCTCATGGACATCATAAACATAATTGGGCCAAAGATCATGATTCCAAATGTAAGACATCTTCATTGCTCCCAACGATATTATCTCACACTCTCTCTAAATAATCTATCATTTATGAAAGAGTAGATGAAGTTTTGCCAAGAGCCTTTCATTTCTGAGATAGTAGCAATAAATTCAATTATCATTACAGGAGAGAACCATTGCTTTTCCTGAAGCACACGATAGTTGCGTATGGTCCTATTGCAAAAATTCATGAATCTTTAGGGAAGAGAGCAGGCATACAGTTTTTCATACTCTCGTGTATTTTCATTTGCCCGAGACTCTCCTCATATCATACGCAGAACACCGGACGAAATCGTCCGGTGTACATACAGATTAACGCTATCCTATCTTCTGTTACGAGAGTGGCTGCTTCAGCTGCTCTCCATTTTTGCCTTCGTAGCGTAAACCCCAGCCGGAGAATACCGCGAAGATCAATGTGATGAATAACGTCATCGGATAAATCAATCCTCCAGCAATTGCTACTGGACTGACGCCACTGAGTGCAACCGAGATGAACACGAACACACTCAAAAAGGGAATCACTACGGGGAGACTGTTGACAAATCCATCAAGAAGGTTCGCTCGTCGGTATGGGTGGATTCCTTTACGATTACCAATCTCATTGACCACCGGACCAAATGTGAGAATCGAGGCACTGGTTACTCCACCAAAGATCATGGTGGTGAGACATGCTCCCAGACCGATAGCTATTTCGGTACCGCGAACGGTTTTTCCCATCCGACTGTTCAAAATTGCTTCGACCAGCAGGTCCAGAGCACCTGCAGCCTGCAATACGCCCATGATGCCGAAGACCGAGATAACCAAAGTGACGGTACTCATGATACTTTCAACACCGGTAGGAAGGAATCCGGTTACGTGGTTACCCAACTCACCAGATGATGCGAATAGGCTATCCCAAGTGAAGATACCGGTAAGTAATCCCGTAATAATACCGGTTACGAGTCCGACTGAAATGGCTTTGAACAGATCCCGGCTCACTACGGCTACTACCAGAAGCAGTGTCACCGGAATGAGCATGAACAGGCGGACAGGATCACCTAAAGATCCGACGTTGGCATCGACCGTTCCACCGGAACCACCGATGAGGAGGTAGATGATGAAGGCTGCGATTGCAGCAACCACCGAGTATTTGAAACGACTGGCTACTACTCCAGCGATCTCAGCAGTCCTGATTTTGTCGTTGTACGTCTGTGTAGACGAAGAGGCAATGGTGGTATCGGAAATGGGTGCAAGATTGTCCCCGAAGATACACCCGCTGGTAATCGCTCCTGCAAGGAAGGCCGGATTTGCTCCGAGCGCGATACCCGAACCGAAGAAAATGGGGAATGCTGCAAACATTGTTCCGATTGATGAACCGGTGGCGGTTGAGATGATACACGTTGCTAGGAAGGTGAAGGCTACGAACATGCCTCCTTTCATCCCGATTTTATTTGCCACCCAGACAAATCCTTCCGATGCACTGCTGTCTTTCATCATCTGCGAGAACATACCGATGATAAACAGGATGATCACAATCGTGACCGAGTTCGGACTGGAAATACCCTTGATGACAGCATCCCAATACTTCTTGTAATCCTTTGCAAAGGGAGCTCCTATCAGCAGGCCGAGAAATCCTCCCATGGCCAATGCATGCATGTCGTATGACAAATAGACTAGAAACAATAAGATACAAAAGATAAAGAACACCACCAGCGGTACAAAGGAAAACCGCCACCCACCTCTGAATTCCAGAATCGACTTCTTCTCCATATTACACTCCCTTTTCTTTTCCTAAGGCTACCAGCGCCTCGTTGATCTTGCTGCATGCTTCAGTTGCACGTTCGTCATCCATAAAGCACCCGGTTACGATACGGATATATCCTTCACCCTGCGTTCCGTAAGGAGATCCTTCATTTACCAGAATTTTTGCATGTTCCAGAATATAGGAGACCACTTCAGATGAGGTCCCTAAACGTGAAACATCGATCCAGGTAAGAAATCCGCTCTCACTTTTGCGTACGGTGATATATGCATTATCCTTGAATACCTCGTGAACCAGATTTCTCCTGCGCTCTAACCGTTGATGTACATCCTGAAGAAACGATTCATCGTTCAAGGCGGTAATGGCACCTATCGAAGTAACGGTAGCCGCAGCTCCCAGTACATTCACTGCACCTCCATATAGGACATCCATAATCGCATCATCGGCATAGATATACCCGATCCTGAACCCACTGAGACCCAATCCTTTGGAGATGGAACATACGGTTACTGTCCGTTCCCACATACCATCGAGAGTTGCCGGGGCAACAAACTCAATACCATCATAGATATGATCCTCGAATGCCTGATCACAGACTAATACCAGATCGTGTTTGATCACGAATTCAGCAACTGCTTCCAGATTCTCTTTTCTGAACACGGTGGTAGTGGGGTTATTCGGATGACAGAGAACGAGCATCTTCGTCTTTGCTGTTACCCGCTTCTCCAACTCTTCGATTGAAAGCTGCCAGTTATCATGAGCATGTAGCGGTACGGGAACCGTCACGCCACCGAGCAGTTTGGGATTGAGAAAATTGCTGGGGTAGCTTGGATCGGGAACTAATACCTCATCACCCGGGTCGATAAACGGCATCATGGCATACAGCAGTCCTGAGTCTGAACCGGGAGTTACGATGATATTTCTGCTTGGATTGAGTTTCAGTCCGGTGGTACGACGGATCTTGCGGGCAATGGCTTCCCGTAACTCAAATTTGCCGATCGGCATACTGTAGTGAGCGGGAAAGCCGTCTTCCACCGCTTCGATCATAGCCTGCTTTACCGAAGGCGGGATTGAAGGATCGGGAAAGAAGGGATCAGCCCAGGCCATGATGGTCACCCCTTGTTTGATGAGTTCGCCAACCCCTTCACCGACATCGGCTTTCGTTACCGTTGCGAAGAGTCCGCCTTGTAAAGCGGAGAATCGACTGTTCATTTTTTCTTTGATCGTTTTCATGCTTTACTCGCTACTGCTTCAATTTCCACCAGTGCATCTTTGGGAAGATTTGCTACTTCAAATGCAGCACGAGCGGGAGGATCCTGAGTAAAATAGGTGGCATATACTTCATTCATTGCCCCAAAATCCCGAATATCCTTCAGGTATACGGTGGTTTTCAAGACATTTTCCATTGAGCTACCGGCTGCTTCCAGAATTGCTGAAAGATTCTTGAGACACTGATGTGTCTGTCCTACGACATCATCTGATGCAAAGGCACCTGTTGCAACGTCGAGTGGAAGTTGTCCTGAAACAAATACGAGCGATTCAGTTGCAGTTGCCTGCGAATAGGGTCCTACAGCGGCAGGTGCTTTGTTGGAATGAATGATTGATTTCATATGATACCTCTTATAATGCAAATTTATTTGCATGATAAAAGATTTTTATCATATTGTCAAAGGAAATCTACTTCACTTTCCGCAAATACCGATAAATTGTTGCCTCGGAAACCTGCAGGATACGGGCAATGCTGGTAACCGCCCCTTTGAGGAGAAACACTCCCTGTTCATTCAAATCGGCAATGATTTCCATCCGGGTATCCTGGGACAATGAATCAACCGTGACTCCCCGCTCTCTCATGAGCGTCAAAGCAGTCTCTACGGGAATATCATTGACCGAATGACGAAGTTTCTCATCAAATTTCGTATGCTGTTCACTGCTTTGCTCTAAGGGAGTTCGGGATTTTACCAGATCATCAATGGCTTTGGTCACCATGTGCATGGCAGTCTGATCAGAATTGATACAGAACAACCCGATGAGGCGTTCTTTGTTCTTGATATAATACGTTCCCGAGTTCAAAAACCTGCCACTCTCATTCGTACTGGTATATGCAGGAGTAAAATCCTGTTGTTCATAATCTCTGCTCTTGATGATACGCAGTACGAGATCCGTTGCAGGATCGCCTCTCTTTCTTCCACTGATGTAATTGTTCTCAATGGCAATGATCGACTGTTCCAGTCGTGATACGTCATGTAACACGAATTCAGTATCCGGCATCAGCTGTGCCAGAAATTTCATCAGGGGAATATAGCTTTCAAGGATTAATCTGTCCTCAGTTATCGTTTGCATGCAATCAGAGTACTTAAATACCAAAAGGAAATCAACTAGAATAGATAGCTAAACAGGTCGTACCGGAATCTATACAGAACCAGATGACGTTTCCCATGACACACAAGGGAAACTCACTTCACCTACATATCTATGGTGTTTGAGCCGCCTGTTCCTGCGCATGTACTGCATCAGCTGCCATCCTTGCCGTCATTATGCAGGTGGGCAATCCAGCTGGACTGGCTGTCCACTGCCCTGCACGATAGATGTCGGGAATGGGAGTACGTACTGCCTGCTTCATATTCAGCATGCTAGCTGAAATGGGCACCGTATCTTCAAACGACCATCCGACGATGGCCCCTTCGGAGCTTCCGACGCCTCTGGCTATGTGCATCGGACTGGCAGTGAACTTGCTGAGAATGTTATCCTGCAACTGTGGGTATACGGAATCGGTCAGCGTTTTTATCATATCGGCACTGATGTGCCGTTCAAAGTCTTCGTACCAACCGTCGGCTTCTATGCGCCGTGTCAGTTCATAATCAAAGAGAAAACTGACGATCAATCCCGTTTTCCCTTCCGGCGCAGCACTGCTATCGTTGAGAACCGGGAGAGAAATCTCGTAGGTGTTGTACCAACAGAAATCTTTCAACCATGCATAGAAAGCCTTTCGATCAAGGTTCTCCCAATCATCAAGGATTGCAGCAAGCTTTGAACGGTGTAGCTCGCCAAGGCCCTCTTTTGAGGGTGTATAGAAAAAGTGTCCTTCTGATATTGCCTTGAAATAGGCAGGAGGAAGATCAACGGCCAAAAAGAGGGTGAATACCGATTCAGCGCCGTGACTGGATAGCATATTCTTTTGTTCATTTGCTATCTGGTCTCTTACTTTATCAGGGAATCCCTCAGCATCTACCATCTGGTACAAGTACTTCATATCGGCACACCAGATAAGCTTCTCATAGGTATAGCTATTCCCCTGATTATCGGTAAGGATCTTGTGCAAAGCATCAAGTTGGACCACTTCGGTATTGGTCTTCACTTCACTGCCAAGCTCAGCAAGACGGGCACTGAGTGCTTTGGGGATACTCCCCACTCCCCCTTTGGGATAGTAATAGTCGGGGTATAACGAGAAGTAACTCATGGCAAAGAATGCCGGGGTCTTTTTGAAAAAGTGCTGAGAAATGATATCCCGCAACGCATCATGTGCTATGAGCTTGTTGAGAAACTGCTCCATGGGCATCCTCATGCGCATGATGGCTGCACCGGTGGCCAGGAAACGGAAAATCCAGATAATGAATGTACTGAAGTAGTAGCCGATATCACGTTTAGCATCTTTGAAGAAGGGGCTATCGCTGCCGAACAGCACCTGCATGTAGATATCGAACTGGGCTATGACCTTGATCACCTTATCGATATCCTCAGTGCTCTGAGGATACAGTTCCTTCAGCATGCGCTCATAAGCTGCAAGGCTCTCCTTGCTGTCAGCACAGATTATTTTATCTTCGATACCGAGGGAAACTTTGCTTGGCAGTAAGGGCAGATCGATTTCAAGCTCGTTGAGCATGGGTTTGACCATACCGGCATTTTCAACTGCCCGGATGCCCCCGTCAAAGAGAAATCCATCCCGAACAAATGAATTGACAAGCCCTCCACAGGTGCCATTTTTTTCTAAAACCAACACCTTGTGCCCACGCATGGCGAGGGAAGTTGCTGCGGTAAGACCTGATATTCCAGCTCCAACAATGATAATACGGTTATGTGTAGTCACCTCTAGCCCTCCGTAGTCCAAAAGAACGGTATATTGTCCGTAGTATATCATGAGAATGTGAACAACACGGTAAAGAAGATGCGGGAACGGTCAATAGTTCTATGGCTCATGTGAGTATGCTCATTGATACTTATCGTGGTGTTAATGCTTCCATTACAGTATTCTGTAATACATATGTCAATACTTTTCATTACCTACTAAGACATATGCTTCCCCAGATCGTTAGGCAAAGCGAGTAGTTATCTTCCAACAAGGATCGTGGCAACATGGTAACTTCCGGGGTAACTGGTGCTTCTGAAGATGTCATCGTCATTCATCAGGCAGACTATGAAAAGAACTCTGGATAATTCCAGAGAACATTATAAAGCATTTTTAAGGACTTTCGGAGAGGATGGTTTCTTAGTACTGAAGCAGTCGGAACTAGTAAATTTACGATGAGAAGGCATGCTCTTTGGTGAGGAGCTCGGTCATCGGGTTATAGAAGCCGAAACAATTGATTGTATGTTCGCTTCTTACTGGGAGTATTGAACAGGTGGAATCCAAATTGCTCGGATTGGTACATCGATACCAGATGATTCTCGCATTCGACGATTACAAACTTTCCCCCGATCTGATCCTTCACTTGAACCAGAACCGCCAATGCTGTTTCTAAAATTTGACTACCCGGCAACTCGTCATGAGAGAAAGAATCATTTCGTCCTAGTTGACCAATAAGGAAACAAGGAATTCTATGGTCAGGGCATTTGCTCATCTTCAATTTCTGCTTGTCTTCCTCGGAAAGGTCGACACTCTTGCTGATATCGGCGAACCCGATGGAGAGTGTGAAATATCCTGCAATATCTTTATTTTCTGTTGCAAGAAGATAAGTTCTGGCACTCGAAGATTTTTCAAAAGCTATAGCCGAGGAGTGAAGGAATTCTTCCACCTCCTTGTTGCGGCTGCATAAAAATCGGGCTAGGACTTGCTCGATTATGGAATCGTCGGCATATCCTAGCCATGAACCCAGCTGCTCAAGACTCAGCTCTTGTTGCTGTCCAACCATTTCTGGAATCTCTCTCCACTGGTGGCGAGACTTTCTTTATCTTTCTCAGACAACTTGAATCTGACGACAGGCTTATCGATGTTCTTGGCGATTTCACGCAAGGCCTTCTTGGGCATTTTAAACACAGTGTTAAAAGAACTTGTTGCCATGGCTCACCTCCTATTCAAGTTTTTCTATTCAGGCAATTAAGCCCGATACATGTGCACCACGTTGGTATCATTAAGATATCACATTTTTCCAACTACTTCCACTACTTATGAATAGATTCCCCTTTGTGCCATTGAATCTAATAACGAAAGGATGGAGTTGGCCACGGTGAAACCACTTCTGATTTTCTCTATATGCTCACGTGTGAAACAGTCAGACTTCACCATACATCACCTGTGAACTGTAAGTTCGATCGACGTCTTGCCTCGTAGGAATCCAAACACATCCTCCACTTTGTTCCTTCTTCGTACGTAACGTAGCATTGAGACCTGATCGATGCGGTATTTTGCGAACATCGTCTCAATCGCAGTGACATAATCACCTTTGGAAAGCATAAGGCTCTTATTCGCAAACAGATCAACAATCAGTTTCTCATCGATAGCCTGTGTCCAGACATGTTCGCAATTTCATATTAAATATGATACATACCTTTCGACTTCTTTTTCACACCATTTATCACTATGCAACGTTTCCTGAACAGCACAAATTGACTTAGCATGGGGAATCATTCATACTCTTAGCATGGCTCAGAGAGATATCATTGAAGAACGGAGAAGAAAAATCACTGCCTACATCAACGAGAAAGGTCGTGCAGATATTCCTGAGCTGGTTGAAATCACTCAGTCAACAGATGTGACTGTACGAAGAGACCTTGCCCACCTAGAAAAATTGGATTTGTTAATCAGAACCCATGGCGGGGCAGTGAAAAATGAGAATAAAAAGTCGATTTGGCAAACATCCTCAGTATCAAGCAGACTTGAGAAGAACAGAGAACAGAAATTCAGAATTGCTGCTTTTGCAGCTACGCTGATCAAGGACAATGAAAGTCTCATGATAGATGGAGGGAGTACCACTCAGATCTTCTCTTCATACCTCAAGGAAAAACAGAACCTGTTAATCGTAACGAATGCCCCGGGCATTGCAGAGATTCTCCTTGATAACGAAACAAGCAGGATTATCCAGATTGGCGGGGAACTGATACGGGATACTCATCAGGCCGCTGGACCGGATGCGGAAGCTCATATCCACCGGTATCATGTCGATAAGAGTATTATCAGTGTGTCGGGGGCAGATCCTGATTATGGCTGTTTTGCGGCAATTCCTCTTGAAGCGAGTCTCAAGCGCGCTATGATTAAACAATCACGCGAATCAATTCTCTTGATTGACAGTTCAAAATTTGAGAGGAATCAGAATGCTTAACATTGCATCGTAAACTGAGGTAAATGAGGCGGCTTCTATACCGGAATTCACAGAGATGTGCATCCTAGCTCCCTAGAAAAAATGTGGCGTTCTACCCTGCTTGATTATTACCATTGTTTTATTTCTATAATGCATTATAATTATCACATTATGGAAACGAAAACGAACATCTCCTACTTGGAGTTCCGGGACTTTTTCATCTCTTTCGGATGCTTCTCAATCCATCAAGTAAAGATCTGGAATGCGGATTTCAATAGAAATAATCTTGGCCGATGGGAGAAACAGGGTAAACTCATCCGATTACGGCAAGGGTATTACACCTTCCCCTCTCTATTGAAAAACGGTGATGCCCCTTATTACCTCGCAAACAAGATATATGCCCCTTCATACATCAGCCTTGAGTCGGCTCTCTCCTTTCATGGGATGATTCCCGAGGGGGTGATTCAGATTATGAGTATCACCACACGAAAGACAAAGAAGTTTCACAATGCATTTGGAGACTTTACCTATCAAACCGAGAAGCCTGAACTACTGTTTGGATACACGATAGAACAATCCACCCGCTCAAATGGCTGGAGCATCCTACTTGCAACACCGGAGAAAGCTTTGCTCGACCTCCTCTATCTGAGGCCACAGTACAATTCTTTAGGGGATATGCAACAACTTCGGCTGGATGTCGATTTCATGAATCAGGAACTCAATACAGATCGATTGGATGAGTATGTAACGAGATTCGGTTCGAAGATATTGGAGCAAAGGGTTTCCTGTCTCAAAGGAGCATATCTATGATTGCAATCGAGTCGCTCAAACCTTTCTTTCCTCCCTATATGAGCACCATCCCAGAATATCAAAAGTATATGCTTAAAGAGTACATACAATGTCAAATCCTGGAATTCCTCTCCAATTCAAACTATATTTCAAGACTCTCATTCATCGGTGGCACGCATCTGAGACTGATCAAGCAGATAGATAGATTCTCCGAAGATCTCGATTTTGACTGCAAGGGGATGTCACACAGTGATTTCATTGCCATGACCGATTCCGTATTGCGACATCTTTCCAATCTCGGCTATGTCGTTGAACCGAGAATACAGGAACATGATATGCTCGTAGCCTACAGAAGAAGCATCTACTTCCCGCAACTCCTATTCGACATGCAACTGAGCGGGCACAGAAAAGCAAAGTTCCTGATAAAAATTGAAATGGAGGATCAGCAGATCCCCTACAAGACAGTCCCCGCATTCGTGCGAAGTAGTGGGTTCTACTTTCCCCTACCAGTCCCACCAGATGATGTACTCTGTTCAATGAAGCTCTCTGCAGTTCTGACACGCAGCAAAGGTCGAGATTTCTATGATTCCATGTTCTTATTGAGCCGATCGAAACCCAACTATGAATTTCTTGCAGTTAACCATGGAATTCACAACGCAAAGGAGCTCAAGCATGCTTTGATATCACGTATTGACGAAGTGGATCTCTCTGAAAAGCAAAGGGATGTTCAGCACCTGCTATTCGATCCTCAGAGGAGTCGGATGATCACCAGTTTCGAATCGTTCATAGAAGGCCTGGATCTCACAGATTCCTGATAACCCTATCGTCTCAACTGCGGACATTCGAATTTCTCCCGTTGGTTGTGTTATCACAACTTGAATTGGTGAATAATGATTCTAAAGCAGGATTTTTACTAAAACATCAACCGTCATGATTCCATCCGGTGAGATGGATATCTCGTATCCATAATCGGCAGGACTCTTTTTGAACCTCCCTAACAGTTTATCAAACGTATCTTTATCAATCAGATTATCCTCGAAGTTTCGTAATATAGTCTCCATTCGACTTCTATTTCACACCATTTATCACTATTCAACGTTTCCTGAACAGCACAAATCGACTTAGCATGGGGAATCATTCATACTCTTAGCATGGCTCAGAGAGATATCATTGAAGAACGGAGAAGGAAAATCACTGCCTACATCAACGAGAAAGGTCGTGCAGATATTCCTGAGCTTGTTGAAATTACTCAGTGAACGGAAGTGACTGTACGAAGAGACCTTGCCCATCTGGAAAAACTGGATTTTTTCTTCAGATTTCTGATGGGACTTGAACCCGTAGAATGAGATCTGCTGATGTTGATACCTAGAGACTTGAATTTGTCGATCAACAAATTTGACGAACACATATCAATACTGACATGACCCAAGTAGCCCTGTTAGAAAACATTCAACTCTCCCCTCACACTATGTTTGATCTAGAAGAGAAGCATACTACTACAATCGATAAGCAGTGAAAAACTATCACTCTGCCAGTATCCTAGCTACTTGTAATCCGATAGCGGATCAATTCTCTTTATCATCGGCAGTCCTAGATGCAAAGTTATCCTGCCTGAGGTGATGAGAATTGATGCAATAACATTTACTTTGAACGAGAAATCATTTACATGTGGATTTCGTGGAAGTCCTACCTGGAAACCCATTTCATAAAATCATGCTCTGAGCATCAAAACCGCCACTTCCTATGGATTATATGAGATTCCTACCTAGTATCGATAAAAACCTGATTAATAATATATTTACCCTTATATTTATCATCTTATGTGCTATAATATGGCCATGAAAAGAAAAGAAGAGGCATATTTATCTGAATGGTATCATAGGGCTAATCGCAAACCACTTATCATCCGCGGCGCTAGACAAGTAGGAAAATCAACACTAGTCCGGCTATTCTGTCAACAACACAACCTTCAACTCATTGAACTAAATTTTGAACAATCTTATGCATTGAAAAGTATATTTGACTCAAACGATCCTCTAAAAATCATCCAGACGTTAGAAATCACCCATAATGTAAGAATCAATTTAGATAAAGCAGTACTTTTTCTTGATGAGATTCAAGCAAACCCGTCAGCGATTCTCGCTCTTCGTTACTTTTATGAGCAAGTCCCGAAACTTGCAGTTATCGCTGCTGGTTCCCTATTAGAGTTTGCACTTGAAGAGTACAAACTATCCATGCCAGTTGGGAGAATTGAATATCTTTTCATGGGACCGATGACGTTCGAAGAGTTTCTTCATGCAATGGAAGCAACGCAACTACTTGGGTATCTCCAGACGTATTCGTTACCAGAGGACATACCGCATGCAATTCATGTATCAGCATTAAAATATCTGAGAACCTATTATTTGCTTGGGGGTATGCCAGAAGTAATAAAGACTTATAAAGAAACTCATTCCTTACTCGAAGCAGATCGTGTGAGATACTCTATTCTTAATACATACCGAGATGATTTTGCAAAATATCATAGTCGGCTTGAGCTCAGTAAATTGCAAGAAGTCTTCGATAAGTTAGGAACAATAGTCGGAAAAAAAATAAAATACGTTGATATCCTTCCTCAAGAGAGAAGTATGGTTACCAATCGAATCCTTACTCTGTTCGAGCAAGCTAGAATCATATATAGAGCTTACCACTCTAGCGCCAACAACCTTCCTCTTAAAGCTGAGATAAATAGAAAAATTGCAAAAGGAGTCCTTTTAGATATAGGAATCTATCTCGCGTTACAGGGATTATCAATTGAAAATATTTCTCAAGAAGAAGATGTATTCTTCTCCAATAAAGGCGAACTTGCTGAACAATTCATTGGACAGCACCTCCTGTATAGCCAACCGACTTATATGACTCCTGAACTCTATCATTGGCACAGGGAAAAAGCTCAATCAAACGCTGAAATCGATTATGTGATCCAACAGGGGAATTCTGTACTTCCTATTGAAGTAAAATCTGGTAAAACAGGAACACTACGGTCTTTACATACATTTATGGAATTGAAACAACTCACTATTGCCCTTCGTTTTTCTACTCATACACCATTGGTCGAGAAAGTGACATCAGCCCTACCAAACTCTCATTATCAGTTTACGCTCGTTAATCTGCCACTATACCTTGTAGGGCAAACGAAACGACTGATGCGTGAGGTTTTTAATACGTATAATCAAACAGAATCTTAGATATATCACAGCTTGAATCGGTGAATAATCATTCTCATTTCATATTGCATATGATGCATACCTTTCGACTCTTTTTCACACCATTTATCACTATGCAACGTTTCTTGAACAGCACAAATTGACTTAGCATGGGGAATCATTCATACTCTTAGTATGGCTCAGAGAGATATCATTGAAGAACGGAGAAGGAAAATCACTGCCTATATCAACGAGAAAGGGCGTGCAGATATTCCTGAGCTGGTTGAAATCACTCAGTCAACAGATGTGACTGTACGAAGAGACCTTGCCCATCTGGAAAAACTGGATTTGTTGATCAGAACCCATGGTGGGGCAGTGAAAAATGAGAATAAAAAGTCGATTTGGCAAACATCCTCAGTATCAAGCAGACTTGAGAAGAACAGAGAACAGAAATTCAGAATTGCCGCTTTCGCCGCTACGCTGATTAAGGACAACGAAAGTCTCATGATAGATGGAGGGAGTACCACTCAGATCTTCTCTTCATACCTCAAGAAAAAACAGAACCTGTTAATCGTAACGAATGCCCCGGGTATTGCAGAGATTCTCCTTGATAACGAAACAAGCAGGATTATCCAGATTGGCGGGGAACTGATACGGGATACTCATCAGGCCGCTGGACCGGATGCGGAAGCTCATATCCACCGATATCATGTCGATAAGAGTATTATCAGTGTCTCGGGAGCAGATCCTGATCATGGCTGTTTTGCTGCAATTCCTCTTGAAGCGAGTCTCAAGCGCGCTATGATTAAACAATCACGCGAATCAATTCTCTTGATTGACAGTTCAAAATTTGAAAGGAAGGCACTGTGTTTTGCTTTCGAATTCAGAGCTTTCGACACCGTCGTAACTGACTCGAACATCAGCAAACAAACAGCGGAACGCCTGATACAACACGATATCAAACTCTATATCGTATAGATCAGAGCATGATCTCCCCATCTTTGGAAAACTTATTGAATACCAGCAATGAAATCACGGTAAAGATCATCAGGATGGTTGAAAGCGCACAAGCTCTCCCGTCAGCACCTTTTGCAACCATGCTGTAGATAGCAACATTGAGTGTCTGAGTCCTGAACGAGTACAGCAGGATTGAAGAAGAGAGTTCAGTGATCAGGGTGACCCAGCTCATAATTGCTCCTGCAAAAATTCCATTGAGCATCATCGGAACGGTGATTTTGGCCAGTATTTTGATTTTTCCTGCCCCTAGGGATTCCGCCGCTTCATCTATGGATAGTGGAATCTGCGACAGAATTGCCACTGATGATCGAATCGTATAGGGAATCCTCCTGATTACCATGGCAATGACCATAATCGTTGCTGTACCGACAAGCGGCATATACGGGTTATTGAATGAGGTAATAAGCGAAATACCCACAACTGCCCCCGGGATGATATAGGGAATCATTGAGAGCGAATCAATCACAGCATTCGCCATGTTTCTTCTACGCACCACCAGGTAGGAGATGAGAATCGCCATCACGACGATAATGATCAACGCCATGCCACAGATGCGAAGCGTATTCCAGATAGCTCCACTCATATTGCTGAATACCTGCTGGTAGCTTTTCAGCGAGTAGCCTTCCAGAAACACAATACCGGCACTGCTAGTCGTTCTAAATGAGAGATAGATCAGATACGCTTGGGGTAACAACGAAATTGCAACCACTCCATACGCATAGAGGTGAATGAAAAAGTTGCCGACCGGACGAGCTTTCTTTCGTTCGATACTATGCATTGCATTGATTGAAAAACTATGCCGATGGGATAAGTATCGCTGCACAAGGAAAAAGAACAAGGTGATAATGATGGCTATAACACTGATTGCGGAAGCAAAGTTTTCATTCGTACCCACTTCTCCGATATACTGGTTATAGATGATGACGGGGAAGGTCATATATCCTTCACCGATCATTAACGGGGTACCGAAATCGGCTAGGGCTCTCATGAACACCATCATGGATGCAGCGAGGATTGATGGCATACACAGCGGAAGTACTACCACAAAGAATCGTTTAATGCCTGAGCATCCCATGTTCTCAGAAGCTTCCAGCAGTGAGTTGTCCACATTCTTCAAGGCTCCTGATACATAGAGGAATACCAGCGGGAAGAGCTTTGTGGTCAGCACGAGAAGGATACCATTGAAGCCGTAGATACTCGGTATTGAATACCCGAAAACATCTTGGATGAAGGTCGTGATCGTACCCGCTCGACCAAGGAGCAGTATCCATGCATAGGCTCCGATGAAGGGTGCAGACATGCAGCTCAGTATGATCAGCAATTGCAGCAGCTTACGCCCTTTCACCTCATACATGGTATAGAGGTAGGCTAACGGAGTTCCCACAATTACTGCTGCCAGACCGGTTGATATCGCAATTTTAAAGCTGTTGATCAGTGTCTGATAATAGTAGGGTTCACTGAAGAATTGCCGAATATATCTGAGAGAAAACCGTCCTGTTGTCTCGTCAACAACCGACTGACGTGCCACTGATGACAGCGGATACACCATAAAGAGGATGTAGAGACCAAGGATCACAAAACTGATGATCAGCCAAAAATCATTTCGTAGTTTTCGTATCTTAATCATGCCTGCTCCGTTACCTGACTAAGGATGTCAAACCATCTTCAGTGAACACATTGATTTTCTCGGCCTTAATGGTCAGACCGATTAAGGTTCCGTTCTCAATGATATCATTGATCAATGATTCCTGAATGATTTCAATCCGCTCTTCGTTGTCCAACTCAACCATATAGTGCGTGTTGAGTCCAAGAAATGTCGAATAGGCAACGGTTGCCCTGAGACATTTCTTCTTCTCATCGTGTAGCACATTCTGTATCACCAGTTCCTCAGGTCTGACCGAAACAACCACTTTCAGGCCAGGTTCCACCTCCTTAAGGTTGGTCATGGGAAGTCTGTATCCCTGGTCGAAGATAATTCCTTCAGTATCTTCATCCCGGTAGATTTCAGCATGCATAATGTTGGTTCGACCAAGAAACGTTGCCACAAATAGGTTTGCAGGGCGTTGATACAGTGCTTTCGGCGTACCGATCTGCTGAATACGTCCATGATCCATGACTGCTATACGATCACTGACAGCCATGGCTTCTTCCTGATCATGGGTGACATATACGGTGGTGATACGAAGTCGGTTCTGAATTTCCTTGATGACATCTCGCATCTCAACACGCAGCTTCGCATCAAGATTTGAAAGCGGTTCATCCATCAGGAGAACCTCGGGTTCGATCGCTAATGCCCGGGCAAGAGCTACCCGCTGTTGTTGTCCTCCGGACAGTTTTTCCGGAATCCGATCAGCATATTCTTCTATTCTCATCAGACGGATAAATTTTGTTGTCTGTTCTTGGATGGTCTCTTTATCCAGTTTCCGGTTGGTAAGACCAAACGCTACATTTTTCCGTACGGTGAGATGAGGAAAAATGGCATAGTTCTGGAATACCATGCCGATGTTTCGCTTAGCGGGTTCGAGATCGTTAATGAGGCGATCACCAAAATAGAACTCACCTCCTTCGATGGTATTGAATCCTGCAATCATCCTGAGCAGTGTTGTTTTCCCACACCCTGATGGGCCGAGCAGTGTGAAAAATTCACCCCGCGCAATATCGAGAGAAATGTCGTGAATTGCGACAAAGTCCCCATACTTTTTCATTGCGTTTCTGATTTTGATCCAATAGTCCATCCACATTCTCCTGCCTGTAGTTGGTAGCCCTACCCGAGGGCAAGGCTACCGTAAAGTACCTCATTAACCTATCGAGTTCCGTACTGTGCCCAGTAGGAGTTCCACTTTTCAGAGATATCTCCTTTGTGCACTGCGAGTGCTTCAGTGTCAGCAACCTTCATATTAATCGTATCGAGATCCACCATGTTGGGGCTCCCTCCAGCGAGTTTGACGGTAGTTGCCGGGCGAGCTCCGCTATCAAGGTAGCACTTCTGCCCCTCTTCACTTTGCAGGAAGTCGATGAACAGCTTAGCGTTTTCCATATTCTTTGCTCCCTCGATGATCGCTGAAGCAAATCCGACAGAAGTAGTACCCTCTTCCCAGAAAGCAGCATGTGCTCCGGTGGAACCGCCGTCAAGAAGCTGAATTACTATGGGTTCATAGGTAAGACCAACGGCATACTCACCGGCAAATGTTGCCTTAGGAGGTGTGGAGGATGAACTCACCACTACCAGGCCGTTCTGCATCAGTTTTGCAATATAATCCCATGCGTCGGGACTGTCCCATCCACCAAAATCGGTAAGCAGGCACTGCAGATTGTTCCAGGCAGAAGAGGAAGCGGTCGGATTAGCTGTTGCAATCTTTCCTTTCAGTTTCGGATCAAGCAGTGATGCCCAGCTGTCGACCTTCACGCCAAGTTCCTTCTCAAGGGCTGTGTTGACAATCAGACAGGGAATCTGAATGTCATGAAAGCTGAGCTTTCCTGAAGTATTCTCGTACCCCGGCTGCATCAGGTGATCATTTGCACTGACATACGATGCAAAATATTCACCATACTCAGCAAGATCTCCATACTGCAATCCACCGTACATGACATCAGCTTGAGGATTTGCCGCTTCGGCCTTAATCCTTGCTTTGCTTTCACCTGCTCCACCATAGGTGTTATACACCTTGATATCGGGATACAGCTTGTTGAATGCTTCAATTGTCATGTCATATTGTGCATCGGCAACCGTAGTATACAGGATGAGTTCGCCGGATCCGCCCGATTTTTCCGCCTCTGCGGCTCCAGCTGCGAACACACATGTCATTGTGACAAGAGCGATAAGCAACATACATACAGCTTTTCTCATACCATTACTCCTTTTTTATACCAACATCGCCTGCAGAGCTAGTTGGCTCGTTTCATTAAGGCAACAATTTCCTCTCGGCTCGGAATTCCTGCCCTTCCTCCTGTTTTAGTACATTTCAACGCTGCCGCTGCACTGGCAAAGATGATGCTCGATCGCACATCCATGTGATCCAGATGAGCAGCAAGAAATGCTCCGTGAAAAACATCCCCTGCTCCGGTGGTATCAACCACACCTGCGATGGGTATTGCTGCGAACTCTTCGTAGTTTCCGTCGATAACGGCAGCACATCCCCTGCTGCCGCGGGTACCGATAACAATCTGTGGACCCCAAGTCGATATCTCCATTAACGCTTCCTTAAGAGTTGGCTTCAGAGAAACCCGTAAGGGATACTTGAGATTCATGATCAAGATATCAGCCATGGACGCAAGTTCTCGGTTTTTCCGGTTGTCCAACTGCATCGAACAGCCATCAAGGGATACGATCACCCCTGCTTTTCGCCCTATTTCTGCAGCTTTTCGCGCATTTTCCCAATGCGTTCCATCAAGATGAACAATCTGAGCATCTTCGATGCTCCGTTCAAGATCTGCTGTCCAGTGTACTGGGGGATTGGTATCCCGCTGAGGGAATTTGGTCCTTGATCCGGTTGCAGGATTGACCATTACAAATGACTGCAGACCATCGCAATCAGCACGTCTGATTAACCCGTCGGTTAAGACACCTTCTTTGGCGAAGATATCAAGAATGGTATCACTGACACGATCAAATCCGAGGTTCCCGATAAAAGCGGTGGGAACACCGAGACGGCTAGCTGCGGCACATGCTGTGGCAACTGCGCCTCCTCCCTGTTCGGAAATCGAGGTGATGTGAGTTGAATCGTCTTCTGCGGGGTAGTGTTCAACGGTACATACCTGATCCAGACAACTGTACCCTACGCCGACAAGTTGCACTTTCGTTTTCATCTTATCGTCCTACAACCCTCCTGGCCTTTGCTGCAATTGCTTCAGGAGTAATCCCATAGGATTCAAGCAATACTGCAGTTGCTCCCGATTGACCGAAGCGGTCCTCAATTGCCACCCGTTCGAAGGTGATGTTGTTCTCCTGGACCAAAGTGGCAGCCACAGCTTCTGATAATCCTCCATACCGGTTGGCCTCTTCACATACTACCACATGCCCATCACAGGAACGTACTTCTTTTATAACAGCTTCATGGTCAAGAGGCTTGATCGTATGTATGTTCAGAATACTCGCCTGAAGGCCCTCGACAGCAAGCATTTCAGCAGCTTTGCATGCCAATATCGTCATCATGCCGGTTGCGATGATGCAGACATCTTTTCCTGTCCGCAATTTCTGAGCTTTCCCCAGTTCCAGTTCATCATCAGCAGTGGTGACATTCTCCACCGGCTCTCGTGAGGTTCTTACATATACCGGCCCCTGATGGTAATACATCAAAGATGCCATCTTCTTAGCCTGATGATAATCACAGGGAGAAAGTACCACCATATTCGGCAGTGCCCGCATCAGTGCCAGATCAGCAATTCCCTGATGGGAACCGCCATCGGCTGCTGCAGTAATTCCTGTGTGACTGCCGACAATTTTTACATTTATCTGTGAGTACGCTACAGCATTTCGAATAATTTCAAAGCCCCGTCCGGTGATAAACACCGCCATTGAAGAACAGAATGGAACGAGACCGACACGGGCGAGCCCGGCAGAAATTCCTACAAGGTTCTGCTCAGCGATTCCCACGTCGATATACCGGTCTGGATAGGCTTTCTTGAAAAGGAATGACCCGGTAGCTGATCCAAGGTCTGCATCAACGGCATATATCTCTTCATGCTCTGCAGCAAGAGCAACCAGGCCATCATAGAATCCATAGCGTGTAGCGATTTTTTCAGCCATGGTTCACCCCCCGCAACTCGCTGTATGCCTGGATAATCTGATCTCCTTTCGGAATACCACCGTGCCATGCTGCGTTATGTTCCATATACGAGACCCCTTTCCCCTTTACCGTGTGGGCGATGATGCAATGGGGTTTCCCCTCAGTTCTCTTCCTGAGAGCTACCAGCAGTTGAGGAAAATCATGTCCATCAATCTCAGATACCATAAAGTCGAAGGCTTCCATTTTCGCGTGCAGATCGCCAAGAGCCATCACCTGTTCTGTGGCATCACCCAGTTGGATCATATTCCGGTCAATAATGAGGGTAAGATTATCGAGTGCAAAGTGAGCTCCTGCCATGAAAGCTTCCCAGCAGATGCCTTCATCAAGCTCACCATCACCGGAAACGATAAAGACGCGACTCTTCTTTTTTTGTAATTTTAATCCAAGAGCCATTCCCACTCCGACACTGATGCCCTGGCCTAACGATCCAGTGGTACAGTCTAATGGGGGACACATCCTGCTGTCAGGATGTCCCTGAAAGGGACTTCCCCACTGGCGCAGGGTCTTTTTCGTTTCCTGAGGAACATATCCTTTATCTACGAAGATTGCATATAATGCTGGATTTGCATGTCCTTTACTGAGCACGAGACGATCACGATCAGATTCGCTCATATCGTCTCCGGTATGCATGACATCGTAATAGAGGGCAACTAGAATGTCGGTGACTGAGAACGAACCACCAAGGTGCCCTGAACCTGCTGCGAGAATCATTTCCAGCGTATCCAGTCTGATTTTCCGGGCTTTTTCCTGTAAGACCATAACACTGCTCATCTTCCTACCACTTCTTCACGCCTTACCGAGACAACCGAACAACTCCATTTTTTTGATACACAGTTGTTTGGTGGCTTCAAGGCCAGGTGCTAACATAGCGCGAGGGGCAAATCCTCTTGGTTGCATATCTTTGCCTTCAGCAAAAAATCTTTTCGTCGCTTCGGTAAAAGCAACCTGGCACTCTGTGTTGACATTGATCTTGCACACGCCAAAATCTATCGCCTGTCGAATCTGATCGTCAGGGATATTTGATCCCCCATGGAGGACCAGCGGAAGAGCTCCCACTTCTTTTTTAATCTGCCTCAGCAGATCAAAGTGCAATCCTTCCCAGTCTGCCGGATATTTTCCATGAATATTGCCGATACCGGCAGCGAGAAAATCAACGCCAAGTTCAGCCATCAAGCGGCAATGATGCGGATCGGCACATTCTCCCCGTGCAATGTGTCCATCTTCTTCTCCCCCAATACCACCGACTTCAGCTTCGACACTGATTCCGTGCTTTTGGGCAAGCTGCATCACCTCACCGGTCAATTGCTGATTCTTTTCAATAGGAAGAGACGATCCATCGAACATGACTGAGCTGAACCCCTGTTCGATTGCCTGTAACACCTGTTCGTAACTTCCATGATCGACATGTAAGGCTACCGGGACCGTAATATGGAGGTAGTACATAAAATCTTCAACCATGTGGGAAATCGTGCGATACCCTCCCATATAGGCAGCACTCCCGCCCGATACCGCAAGAATAATTGGAGAGTGTGTCTCCTGGGCTGCGAGCAGAAACGCTCTGATGCTTTCCATATTGTTCAGATTAAAATGCCCGATTGCATAGTGTCCGCTACAGGCATCGGTCAACATTGATTTTGCGCTCACCAGGCTCATGCTCTTTTTTCTCCCTTGTACTTAGAGCATACGTCCTGCATTCCCCTTTGTAAAGATAATTTTTTACATTTTTTTGTTCATATCGATCATATATTACACAACTAATTTAAAAAATTTATCATAATAACACACATGCATGATCATGAATAACAATGCACATGCGCTTTCTTGCACAAAAAACGAAGAAAATCCGGACACCTTTAGAGTAGCAAGTTACTATCTTTTGTGATCACTCCTTTCTGATTTTTTCAAACGGTCTCAACGGTACAATATCTTTTCGCTCTATCAGAACGCTTAACATTGCATTGCAAAACTAAGGTAAACGAGGAAATGTGGCTGATGCTATCGAAAAAGTAGACATGAAGTGGTGAAAAAAAGTCTATCATCAGATGCTTAAAAGATGGACTTCACCAACCAAAAGGAGTCTACTTGAACTATGGGAAAACATTACAATCCATTAGAAAAAGAGTTCCTCATACACCAGTATAAGAGCAACATGAACATCAAGACGATCGACTTTTGTGAAATCCACAACGTATCAATCAGTGCTTTCAAGCATTGGCTGTCCCAGTATGAGAAAGGCGGTCTTGAAGGTCTTGCTAGGGCTGATTCTCGTAGCCCTGATGTCCTTCCGGAGGGAGTCGACCGTACTGAAGAGAGCTACAAGCGAGAGATCATCAAGCTGCGTATTGAGAATGAAAGGCTAAAAAAAATGTTATGTTTCCAGTCATAGGAGAGTCGGTGTATTCTGGATCCGACGGGGTCCGGAAGCCGGTGGCAGTATGAATATTTTTGTGGGACACTTGGTGATCCTGGAAAAAAAATTGTATCAGACTGGCCATCGACGAACTTAGTGTGGCGTGCCGCCGAGGCGGCCCGACCACGGTTAGAAGACTGCAGTACACCGCTGAACCTTAGCCTTCCGGCTCCGATTCTAAAGCAAGGAGCACGAAAATGGAAGAGAACTGGAAACGGGTGATCGGGATCGATCTTTCAAAACGTACCTATGAAGCTTTCGTTATCATTGCTGGTTCTGACAAAGAGTCGAAGCGGTTCAATGGGAAACTCGATCCCGGTGGGCAACATAGACTACAGACTCGATTGAAGCAAGGTGACCTTGTTCTCATGGAGACCGGGACTGCGACATTCCGATTGGTGCGGTATCTGGCACAGAAGGAAGGCATTACGTTCGCCGTACTGAATCCCGCCAAGTTGCGTATCATCTTTGACACGGTATGCAAGACCGATCGGGAGGATGCGAAGAAGCTGGCTCAGCTGGGTTTGAAGTTCTCACTTGATGAACTTCCCACCGTATCGATCCCGACCGAGGATGAACAGGCAGAACGTGAATTGGTGAGCATGCGCGACTATCTGGTCGGCATCAAGACCCAACACAAGAACAAGTTGCATGCGATCTTTATGGCTTGCGGTCATCCTGAGATCCGTAGCAAGCACATCAATAAGGATGAAGTCAGAAGGGCCCATATCGAAGAGCTGCTCACCGGATTCGCCAAAACAAGTGCCATCATGGTAGCCGAGATGATACATGCCATCGAATCGCAGATCGAGGAGATCGATGAACAGATCAGGCTCATGCTCCTTGATCATGCAGATGATGCCGCATTATTGCTCTCAATTCCTGGAGTTGGTCCTGTTGCTGCTGCGACCATTCTTGCATTCGTCGGGGATGTTTCCCGGTTCAGCAGTGCACGCCAGTTATGCAATTACGCAGGAATGGTACCGAAGATGGATTGTTCGGGACAACGGAATGTGATTGGTGGAATCAGCCATCGAGGAAATCCCCATCTCAGAAAGGTCATGGTCCAGGGAGCATGGTGCAATGTGCTTGGTAAGAAAGAGGGCAATCCCCTCAAATATAAGTACGATCGGCTGAAAGTGAACAAACCGAAACAGGTGGCGGTCGTAGCGGTAGCGAGGGAGCTACTCACCGTCGTCTATGCAATTCTCAAGAATAGGACCTTCTGCCAGTTCATGACACTGGATCGCTATGAGGAGAAACTAAAGGATTACGGACTCCTTGGAGTCCTTGATCATACAGATTCAAAAGAATCGGTAAGGATTGCTTGACTGGAAACATAGAAAAATTATTCTGTCCGGACGAACGAGGATGAGGAAAAGGAGTACATTCGTTTAAAGGAGAAGACTTCGAAATAATCGATCAGCTTTGCCGGGACTATGGCATCAAAGAACTCTGTCTTTTGATGGGAGTCAGCAGAGCCGGGTTCTACAAGTGGAAGAACCGGGATAGTTTAGTTCAACAGGTGCATAGGGATATACTCGTAGCTACCATCGAGCAAGTGCACAGGAATCACCGTACGCATGGCTACCGCTGGGTCGCAGCCTTCATCCGCATCAACTATACATTTGGCTGCAGCGACAGTTATGCATATAAGATTTTTCGCTTCCTAGGAATCAAATCAGAAACAAAACATCAGGTCCACCGCCGGCCAAGGAAGGTGAAAGACAAGTATCCGAACCTCATCTACTCTACATGGGATACTGTGGACAGACCGAGGCAGGTGATCGTCTCCGACATGACAGCCTTCCATATCTCCTATTTCTACATAGAAGTCACCTTCTATTTCGATGTTTTCACCAAACAGATACTCACCTGGAAGATGGCTGAACGACGAGGTGCCAGGAATCAGTATGTGGAGGGTTTGGAGGATGTGGTTGGATTGCTAAGGAATTGTACCGAGCCAACGATCCTTCATACCGACTATACCGAAGAAAATACTATGCCGAAACTTATCCTAACTGCCTAATGGTAAAGAAATTCATTTGAATTCTTCGGCATAGTATTTCTATACTTGAAGCATTTTCAAGGAGGTGCTTCAAGTGGAAATTGAAGAAATCGGTAATAGGCTAATAGAGGCATTGGAAAATGCAAATTACAAAGATTCAACAGTATGTAACTACAGAGGTGTACTCAGGAGGTTCAAAGCATTCTGTGGTGAAAAGGGGGTCACTGAATATTCATTAGAAATAGGAGCTGAATATGCGAATGCTGTAATTAGCCCTAAAACAGGAAAGTACAGCGGAGAGCGACACTTCTTACAGATGCGTTTTATACGTTTTCTTGACTCTTTTACAGAAACCGGTAGTTTTGTTTTCGATACAATGAAGAGGGGACAAATTACTCCTTCCAACATCCGTTTAAGGGCTGAATACGAGAAGTTCCATCAGTTTCTAAAATCAGAATATGAGAATGTGAACACTATCGAATACTATAAATATGGGATGTTCTGTTTAATCCAATTTTTAGATAGCTTAGGGATTAATGACCTTAATTCTTTGAGGATGGATTTAGTCTTTGAATATTTCAAGCAGGTAAAAGAATCCCGCAAAAGATCGGTTCTTTGTGAGCTGCGATCTATTTTCAGGTATCTTGGAAGAGATGACCTGATTACCGCCATGGCTGGAATACATGTGCCAAGAAGAAAAAGAATAATCCCAATGCTTACTGACGGTGAGATGGAAATTCTGCAGGCTATCATCGAAGGAGAAAGCTTTTCAAAAAGAGACAAAGCAATAATTTTACTTGGTCTCACTTCAGGAATAAGGGCTATAGATGTCATCAATCTGAAGCTGGCCAACATTAGTTGGACAAACGAAACAATAACTTTCAAGCAAAACAAAACTGGCAATCTTGTATGCTTACCGCTAATCCTCCCTGTAGGGAATGCAATTGTAGAATACATTATAGACGAGCGACCAAACGTAGTGTCGGAGTATCTTTTTTTATCAGAAACAATTCCACATCTGCCGCTTCAGAGTCATTCCACATGCTATTCTATTGTTAAGCGATGTTTTAAAAAAGCAGGAATAGAAAAGAGCGATCGCATATTTGGAATGCATATGCTTCGTCACAATGCCGCCTCAACCATGATCAAGAATGAGGTGCCAATAGAAACGATTGAGGCTATTCTCGGACATTCCTCACCTGAATCAACAGACATTTACATAACCACTGATGAAGAGCGGTTAAAGTCCTGTGTCCTCCCACTGACAATCCTGTCAGAAGGAGGCACAGCATGAAGGATTTCACCAGCAATCTTTCAACATATTTGGTAAGTTTTCTCGAATTCAAACATTCTATGGGAATTCAGTATGAATCCTGCGAGTACTACCTCAGGAGGCTTGACCGGTATAATTTTGAGAATGGAAATCATTCGACACTGACAAAGGATGTTGTAACCAGTTGGCTCTTAAAAATGGAAGAGGGTACTGAATCCCAAAATAGGAGCTGGATTCCTCCAATACGAGAGTTTGGACGCTACCTTCGCAGTATGGGCTTCAATGATGCCTATGTTGTTGAAAACAGCTTTGTCATCAGAAGATACCATGCAGAAACATATCTTTTAGCTGAATCTGAGATCAAAGCCTTCTTTAAGAAATGCGATTCATATGTAAAAGATGCTAGGTTTAACCCCGGTATGCAATATGTTTATCCAGCATTTTACAGGCTTATGTATTGCTGTGGTTTGAGGACTATTGAAGCAAGATTGCTGAAGTGGTCTGATGTACATCTCGAAAACGGATATATTGACTTAATGCACTCAAAGGGACACCGGGATCGTCGGCTCTACCTGTCTGATGAACTTGTAGATTACCTTACAGAATATGAGAAGGTCATAAACCTCATCAGACCGAATCGGCAATACTTTTTCCCTGGCGGTTGTAGCGATCTGTGCTCAAAAGCAGCGATTGCGTCCACGTTCGCTAAAATTTGGATAGCTGCAGGCTTACCTCATGATGGGGAGGTAAAACCAAGGCCATACGATTTCAGGCATCACTTTGCCTGCGCCAACATCATGAAATGGTCTATCGAGGGTAAGAACGTCCATTCTATGCTCCCATACCTCATGAGGTATATGGGCCATTCATCACTTGAAAGCACATATTATTACATCCATCTTATTCCGGATTTTTTCAATCAATACCAAGTCCTTTCAAAACCGACGGAAGACATAATACCGGAGGTTGAATACGATGAAGTATAAAAAGAACAAGGACAAAAACTTTTGGATCTTTGCTCGCAAATTCCTTCATGAATACATGCCGGCAATAAGAGGTCTGTCAAACAAATCGGTTGCTGCTTATAAACAGTCTCTCAAATCTTATCTACATTTTCTTGAAGAACAGAAGGCCATCACCAATGAAAGTGTCTGTTTCGACTACTTCTCAAAAAATTTGGTTGTTGAATTTATCGCCTGGTTAAAGGAGAATAACTATTCGTCGAAGAGTATTAACCTAAAACTCACTGCCATACGTTCATTTCTCAAATACTGTGGTGGCGAGGATGTGGAGCTTTGGGGGGTTTACTCAGACATTTGCACCATCAGGAAAATGAAAGAGGAGAAACGCCCCATCACGTATCTACTGCCCAATGCAACCTCTGCAATACTATCCGCTTTTGACACTGATACTGCAAAGCACAGAAGAAACCGTATGCTGCTTATCCTTCTCTATGACTCGGGTGCAAGAGTTCAGGAACTCTCGGACCTTAATAAATCTTCCCTACATCTTGAAGCTTCAAACCCGTTCATCACTCTTGTGGGAAAAGGTCGGAAGACAAGAAATGTACCAATTTTGGAGAAAACTAAACAACATCTACTGATTTATCTCAAGGAGTTTCATCCATCTGGAACCGAAGCACCACTCTTTTACAGTATTTTAGATGGAAAACCTCATAGACTTTCTACTGACAGCATTAGTCTTGTTCTTAAGTCTGCGGCAGATATGGCTAGGAAGACAAGTGCTGATGTTCCAGAAAATGTACATTGCCATCTGTTCAGAAAAACCAAAGCCATGGATCTATACAAGAATAATGTCCCACTCCCATTCATCATGCAGCTACTTGGTCATGAAAGCATGTCTACAACTGCAGGCTTTTACGCGTTTGCTACTCTTGAAATGATGAGCGTGGCTATGGAGAAAGCTGCACCAAAAGTTTTGACTGGAAGCAAGGCAAAGCTTTGGTCCAGACCCGATGTAAAAAAAGTTCTTTACAGCTTGGATTGAATAAGAAATACTATACCGAAGAATTCAAATGAATTTCTTTACCATTAGGCAGTTAGGATAAGTTTCGGCATAGTATTTTCTTCGGTATAGTCAGAACTATCCAGAATTAGGCATAGTACCGATCAAGGATCCGTCTACGCATCCATGGCTTACAACGACCTGATACAGGACACCTTGATAGAACGGTCCATGTCCAGGGCCGGAAAATGTTTTTGATAACATAAAAATGCAAGAAAAAATCATGAAAAATCCAATTTATGATCATTGGAAATACAAGAAAAAATCAACAGGGACTTGAGCTCATCCCTGCTGAGGACCTACCTTTGTGGAACC
>Ga0334895_1000447_pt1 | contig 57131 bp, 50 predicted proteins | sample GraSluR3_MG_7_FD_207229 | JGI IMG/M metagenome (GOLD analysis project Ga0334895, IMG submission 207229) | Sludge microbial communities from methane-producing bioreactor in Wageningen University, Netherlands - Granular Sludge_31_05-R3 | ecosystem: Engineered > Bioreactor > Anaerobic >... | reverse complement strand
CGTTATGTGTTCAAATATAATACATAACGATGTTATATCCAAATGAATCGAGGTTTATTTTGCGGAAAAACAGCATTTTATGTAATAATTTTTACGCCAGGCTTGTTAGGCGTTTCGGGAATGCAGGTTGTAAACCTCAAGGGCCTCTTCAGGTTTATTGAACGAGGCAATAACCTGCAGCTCTGGCTTTCCCTCCTTGTTCTTACCCTTTGAGGCTGAGAGGTAGCAGAGCTGGTTGTTCAGGTACAGGATCCGGCGGTTCACCCGACAGCCATTTAACGGCAAGTCGGCAAACAACCAGTTTGCCTTGACCAGCTTGCCGTTGTGTGGTTGCAGCACCCAGAAGTTCTCGCGAATGCGAATGTGGTAACGGATGTTGTTGCCGTTTAGGTACTTAATCCATTTTTCGCCTACAAACTCCCGGTCAGCCGTTAGGCAGTCCAGCGCTTGGATACCAAAAAGTCGAATGAACCGCTCGAGCAGCTCCACTCGTTCTGCGGTGTTGGAGTTGCCAAACTTAGGTAGCATACTGAACATCAAAGGGAATGCAACCCCGTGGTAAATAACGGCAAGGATCAGCACGTCGATATTCTGCTGTCCAAACTTCCAGTTCGTCCTGTCCATGGCCAAACGGAAAGGCGGCTTATGTGGTAACAGTCTGAATATCAATCTTTCTATCACATCCGTGTCGAGTATGTAGCTGGCCATAAACCGCTGTATTCTCCGAAGGGAGGAGCTTGTGCTGGCGTTGCTATCAAAAGCGGTTGCTAGCTTCTCAAACCCAACTGTTTGAACTTTACAAAGCGCGCTAATAATTAAAACAAAGAACTTTACTCGAGCCAGATTCCAACCAGACTGTTCATGAAAAATGGAAATAAATTCACTACTTTTATCCTCAACTCTGGGTATCATACTTCTTACAATTAGGGTGTGGTAATTCGTTGTAAGATATTGATATTCAGGGTTTTATTCAAATATTTTTGTAATAATTTACTGATTTTCAGATATTTATATATTTGTCATGTACTAAAATTAATGCTATGTAATTATTCCAACATCAATTTGTGTGTCGCATTGTCGAAGACAGGAGACTTTAAGTGCTAAACTCTAGTCACTCTATGAACTCTAGTCACTTTCTCTCTCTCACTCTCTCCCACATATCCCAACAAATGGGCAGGTGCGGCACTTCTCGATATCGGTTGTTTGGGTAAATGGTACCTGTGGGTCGAAAACCTCAGTAACTAGCCTGACCAAACCCTCGTTAAACTCTTCCTTGTATCCTCTGAAATCCTCTACGGGGTGGGGTTTCCTGTTAATTGATTGAATGATATCGAAATCATCAACAGCTTTGGCAGCCTTAACAAACCAAAGCGCAGGCTTAATGGCGTTATCCGGATAAAGTTCGGTTAGCGCAAGGCTGTAGCAAAAGGTCTGAAAAACCTCCTTGCACTTATCCACCTTGTCGGGGTTAAAGAGGTCAGCTATCGTTTCGAATTTCCCCTTGTTGGTGTGCCTTCCCGTTTTGTAGTCGATGGACCAAACTGTGCTGTTGTTCTGTTCTATCCGATCTATATACCCGCCAAGCCTTACCTGGCTTGCCGTGGAACGGTTAGGTAGGTTTAGGTTGATATACACCTCCTGCTCATGGCTTACCAGCATGAATGGAGCTCGCTGGGTGTCGAGGTGTAACATCTTTTGGATGGTGTACAGCATAGCGTTGCGCGCAAGCAAGTTCCTTCCCGATAGGCCATCGGCCTTGGTGTTAATATCCTTGAGAAAGATTTCGCTGAAAACCATATCGAGCGTGTCCTCAATATGTTGCTTTTTGCTTATTAAGGCTTTCATCATTTCAGGAGTAACCAACTTCCCCGTAAACTCTTTGTAAAGCTCCTCCATGGTGTTGTGAATAATCCTTCCAAACTCGAGAGCACCAACCTCCTCGGTTACCTCATCCTCCTCGTCGATACCCACCACGTAGCGAAAGTAGAAGCGAAGCGGGCAAGTAATATAGCTGGTTAATCCGCTAGGCGACAGGGTAATGCCCTTGCCTTTTCGGTTTAGGTTATTAGTCAGGGTATTTAGCACCGCATCGGTTTTCTCTATGGATATGGGTAGTGACGGGGTAAGCGATAGGTTGTACCCAACGGGTATAGTTTCAATTTCACCCACCATTTGCTCCAGCTCCAGCTGAAGCCCAAACCGACTTTTCTCTCCGCTCGATAATCCTTCGGCTCGGCTGCTATAAACTAGGTAAACATTCTTGGCTCTGTTGAGTAAACGGTAAAAGTAGTAGGCATACACCGCATCGTGATGCTTGTAATCGGGAAGCCCAAATCCGACCCGCAGCGAGGGCGTGATGAACGATACGGGATGATTACGACCCGGTAGCACATCGTCGTTAAACGAGAGGATGATGATGCTCTCGAAGTCCAACGCTCGTGTCTCCAAAAACCCCATGATTTGTAACCCCGACAGCGGTTCGCCGCTGAATGAAACCCGCTCTTGGGTAAATACCTTGCGAAGCAGCTGCAGAAATACCCGGTGCGAAACATCTATGTTAACCTCTGCTAGCACCCCCCCCATGCGCGTTAAGCTTTTGTGCAGCGAGAAAAGGAACTCCAGGTCGATACGCAGCTGCTGATTATCCTCATCCCTTGCCTTAGCTGCAAAAGTTTTGGCTACTGCATGGCACGTGTCGAGCAGGTAGCTTGCAATCGATTTGTCCTCATGCTGTAGGGTGAAAATTTGCTTAAGCAGCTCCGATTGTTTCAGCTCTTCGTCCCTAGGGTAGATGCGGTTGCTTCGCTTGATGTTCGAAACGATTTCGATAGATTTCTGGGGTTCACAAAGCCTAATGTACGGATGATTGAGTACCGCCTGTACATCGCGATGGTAGTACCTTACTACGCCCTCGCTGCTCTGCTGGGCGTTAATCTGTAATCTCACCAAAAACTCGGCAAGGCTATAGGCAGGTGTTTCTCTAATGGGATAACCCATGGTGATGTTGAGCGAGTCGACATCAGGAGGGATTGCTTGTAGCGCTGGTAGCAGTATGTTTTCCTTCGGAAAAACTATGGCCGATGATATATCGAGCTTGGCTCCTGATTGGACCATTTGGTTGAGAATTCGGGGAATCAGCTTGGTTTGCGCCACGGTTGACGGTGCGGCAATCATTTTAATGTTCTTGTCCGAATGTTTATCCCTTTCAAACACATTTCGAGGAAGTGCGTTGGGAAACTGAGTTAGGTTTTTACGGATAAACAGACCCGCCTCGTGTTGTGGATTATCAACAAACACGGGGTCGTAATCCCAGTAGAAAAGCGCATCGCCATCGCGCTTGCAGCGGTGCAGCAGGGCCTTCTCGCATTCGTTCAGGGCATTAAATCCTATAAAGGCTATGGGCTTGGGCAGGTTGGGTGAACTGCTCGGGCTGGCTAGTATTTCTGCTGCTTTCCGATAAATCATCCCCTCGTAGGCTACACCCTCGGCTTTTAGCTCATCTTGAAATATTTGGTATATGTCCATAAGTAATCCCCAGATGCTTAGGTAATTCTCGCGAAGCTCCGATACCTGTCCATTTTTCATTACGCCTAAGTAGTTCTGTAATGCCTGGGTTTGCTCTGGGGTAAGGCCCCCAAACTGTTCCTCAATATCCTTTATATCCTTTATATTGCTAAATAGCTGCTTTGGCTCTACTAGGTATTTGTCTATCTGATCAAAATCGGAAAGCATCACCTCTCCCCAGAAGTAAAAGTTTTCGAAAGGCTGGCTTTTACCCTTCACCCTGCTGTAGATTGTGTATAGCTTGGTAACAAGCTTAATTGGGTCGTCCAGCGTAAGACCTGCAACATCTTGCATCACCTCGTTAATGGTAACTATCGCTGGAGACCAAATGGGTTTATCAATTAGCTTGGTGAGGTGAGTGTTGAAGAAAAGACCAGCTCTACGGCTAGGAAATACAAGGGTTGTTTCCGAAATGCCTTCGCCGTATCGAGAAGCTAAATCCTGAGCAACAAGGTTAAGAAAGGGTGTCATTTACTGCCAGCTTTTTGTGTTACGAATACTTTTATTACAAAGATAAAATGATTTTCTTAGTAATCATTGTGGCTTTCATAGTGCTAATAGGTGTTCGGTATTGAGCGGAGGAGTTACGAATACGTATGGTGTGTAATCCCAATGATATGATTAATTGCTTGATGCCTAGAGGGGTATGATTTATGGTATGGTAGTTAAAAATTGAGGAAAACCTAAGTAATATGTTACGAAATTATCTTCTTACTGCGATTCGCATACTGAAAAAGAATTTACTTTTTTCGTTTATAAACATTCTAGGGCTGGCCATTGGTTTAGCTGTACCAATAATTACATATCTCTGGGTGTACGATGAGCTGAACTTCGATGAGTTTCATAAAGATGCCCATAGAATTTTTAGTCCCTATGTTTGTTATTTTATTTTATGAACCCGCCGCCGTAGGTGGCGCATAACGATTGATTTCATATAATTTTAGCGCCCCTGCCTATCGCAGGTAGACTCTACGAGGGCACCTTCAAATTTAAAAATGCAGCACTTAAACAGATTAAGTATGAGTAAACAGGTGAACTTTTTGATCGATTAATTGGTTGAATGATTGAATGATTGAGTGATTGAGTGATTGAGTGATTGAGTGATTGAGTGATTGAGTGATTGAGTGATTGAATGATTGAGTGATTGAATGGTTGAATGATTGAGTGATTGAGTGATTGAATGATTGAGTGATTGAGTGATTGAATGGTTGAATGGTTGAATGATTGAGTGATTGAATGATTGAATGGTTGAATGGTTGAGAGGTAGTTTGGTTGGATTATCTGCTGAGTTTTTAAGTAAGCATAGTCTGAAAGCTCGCCCTGAGCAGTTCGATAGGTGATATGCTGAGCTTGCCGAAGCACTCACTGACCCCTTGACGAAGGGCCGAAGATCTAAACCCTAAACCCTAAACCCTAAACCCTAAACCCTAAACTCTAACCCCTAAATTACCCATTCCAGAGTTTCCCCTGCCAGGTATCTTTTTCGGCTAAGAGATTTTCGAATTTCTGAAGTAGCTGGTCGGAGCGGTACTTACCCCAGTTGGGGGCAATAAGGGTTTTGGGCGATGCCTCGCCAGTGAAGCGTTCAACCACAACAGAGGGGTTAAGCCGTTCAATAATCTCTACCATCAACAATAGGTACTCATCCAGGGTGAAAAAGTTGAAAGAATCAGGATGCTTTTCGTACTCAATTGCAAAGGCGGTGCCCGTAACGATTTGCAGCTGATGAAACTTAATGGTGGTCAAGGGTAACTCATTGATCATTTTGGTTTGATTCGTTAGGTCATCCCTGCTTTCGCCAGGTAAGCCAACTATAAAGTGCGCCCCAACATTTAGTCCACGTTTTGCCGTTTCTTCTATGGCCCAAGCCGATTTTTCGAATGTGTGACCTCTGTTTATGCGTTCCAATGTTCTATTGTAGCACGATTCTACACCATACTCAACCGAAACGTAATACTCCTTTGCAAGTTCTGCAAGGTAATCGAGCTTCTCCTCATCTACGCAATCGGGTCGTGTGCCTATAACCAAACCGTTTACCTTTGGATGCGATAGGGCCTCGCCATAAAGTTCTTTGAGTTTATCCAGGGGTGCGTATGTGTTGGAGAAAGCCTGGAAGTAAGCCAGAAACTTCTCGACTCGTCGGTAGCGGAAGTTATGAAACTCTATCCCCTCATTTAGCTGTTGGGTAATAGGCTTGGCAGGCGTGCAGTAGCTAGGGTTAAACGAGTTGTTATTGCAGTAGGAGCAACCACCAGTGCCTATGGTTCCATCTCGATTAGGACAGGTAAATCCAGCATCAAGTGTCAGCTTTTGAGCTCGTCCTCCAAATTTACGTTTTATATAGCCAGCGTAGCTGTTAAAACGCCTTAGGTTGCCCCAGTGGTACATATCAAATTTTTGTGCAAAGGTAGATATAAAAATTTGCTTGCAAAGTTAGGTTGTGTTCGTATTCTAGGGTAATTCTGCTAGACACTCTAATCGAATGGCATTAATTTTCTCCTAAAATCAAAAAAAATTATAGACTTAGTATTGGAAGTGTTATATTTAAAGTTCATTTCAAATTACTATATGAGTCATAAAAGAAATCCTCATAATATAAATAGGTACTTGGGAATATCCAAGCTACTGCTTGCCTTGGGGGTATTACTGATGTTCGAATCATGCTCCGATACGGCCGTGAAAAAACATTTTGGCGAGGGTTACATCGAATATGCCATTGAGTACGATGATTCCACTATTGCACCTAAGTTTAATCCCAGCATGAGGCCTAGCAAGATGGTGATTAAGTTTAAGGAAAACAATACAATCAACAAGATTGAGGGATTGTCGGGGGCGTTCTCCTTCGCCTTTATACAAAACAAGCAGCAAGAGAAGGCGTACATGCTTATTAAGCTTCTCAACAAAAAGTTGTACTACCAAGAGCCTCTGGTGGATAGCACGTACCCATTTGCCTATCATGATATGCCAAGGTTTTGTATCGAAAAAACTGATAGGGTAGAGGAAGTGCTGGGTTATCAATGTAATGTGGCCTTAGCAACGTTTGACGACACGCTCCATAAGCCATTCTTTATATACTATACTGATGAAATTGACATTGCCAATCCGAATGCATACACTCCGTTTGAAGTGATTGAGGGAGTAATGCTTAAGTTTACCTCCATTATGTTTGGGCAGAAAATGAATATCGTGGCATCCTCAGTGAAAAAGGCTAATATTTCGGATAATGAGTTTGCTATTCCTATTGAATACGAAGAGGTAGGTTTAGAGGTAGTGAAGGATGTGGTTGAATTACTTCGGTAGTTACACGGCTTCTGTTTTCGTATAATCAGAATAATTCCCTTACTTTGTGAGGGAATTTTCGTAATATATTTTCATTGTACAAAGTATGGCAAAGAAGAATGGTAGTAACCAAAAAACTGATGGCAAGAAAAAAAAAGGTCTCCTAAACGATGAAAGAGTTCGCTTTACCTTAGGCTTTTTCACCATTCTGTTTGCGTTGTATCTAGTCATCGCATTTGTTTCATACCTCTTTAAGTGGCAGGTCGATCAGAGCTTTGAGTGGCAAACAATTTTTTCCAGCTCATCGGTTCGGGTCGATAACTGGGCAGGGAAGGTAGGTGCTTCGTTTGCCTCGCAGTTTCTGAACCGCTGGTTTGGTATTGCCTCCTTCATTGTTCCATTCCTAATTGGGGTTGGTGGTTTTAGACTTCTTAAAATAAGGCTCCTCCCGTTACGCAAAACGGTTTTCAGGGGCTTGGTTGGGATGTTAATATTGTCGTTGGTTTTAGGTTTCCTTTTCGAAGGAACGCGCGGATACCTAGGCAGCGGTTTGGGTGGTGCCCACGGTTTATTCATTACTCAGTGGCTTAATGCTTTTATTGGTAAAACAGGCACCGCTTTTCTACTCCTTGTAATAGTGGTGTCGTATCTCTTTTTTATTAGCGATAAGTTTGTTGTTTTTGCAAAAAAATTGGTTAGGCAGGTAATCGAGATTTTCAAATCGATGCCTAGCCCAGCGAAGGTTGATGATGCCACTAGCATAAATATCGACGACCCATTTGCTGCGGAACAACCTACTGTGGTGGAGAGACAGCCAGTTGAACCTTTCAAATACTCTGGCCCTCAGGAAAAAGCAGAAAGTGAGGGGGACGATGTTACGCTAATTGCTAGCCCCCAAGACGCTAACCCTAAGACACATACAGAGAAAACGAAGCTTGAGTCCGACACTAACGATGTGGAGATTGAGGTTCAGCGGATAACCGAAGAGGAGGGAGCAATTAACCCTTCCGAGGAGCAAGATTTTTACGATCCCACCCTCGATCTATCTACCTATCAACGCCCGCCTCTAGAGCTACTCGAGGATTATAAGAATCGGCAGGCACCCGTTTCGGACGAGGAGCTACTGAATAACAAGAATAAGATTGTTGAAACCCTTGGCAACTACAACATACAGATTGCCAGAATACTGGCAACCGTAGGGCCAACCGTAACGCTTTACGAGATTGTCCCTGCACCGGGTGTTCGTATCAGCAAAATTAAAAATCTAGAGGATGATATCGCCCTTAGCCTTGCTGCGCTGGGCATTAGGATTATTGCGCCTATTCCCGGTAGGGGAACCATAGGTATAGAGGTGCCTAACCAACGACCCGAGGTGGTCTCGATGTACTCCATACTCCGCTCAGCTAAGTTTCAGGAGAGTAAATTCGATTTGGCCATCGCCTTGGGCAAAACCATATCTAACGAAACCTTTGTGGTCGACCTCACCAAAATGCCCCACCTGCTGGTGGCCGGAGCAACTGGTCAGGGTAAATCGGTTGGGCTAAATGCCATCATCACCTCGCTGCTTTACAAAAAGCATCCAGCGCAGCTAAAGTTTGTGCTTGTGGACCCCAAAAAGGTTGAATTAACCCTTTACAACAAGCTCGAACGGCACTTTCTTGCCAAGCTACCCGATACCGAGGAGGCCATAATCACCGATACACAAAAGGTAATAAACACGCTTAACTCCCTGTGCATAGAGATGGATTCGCGGTACGACCTGCTTAAAGCAGCGCATGTGCGCACGGTGAAGGAGTATAACGAGAAGTTCGTGGCCAGGCGCCTAAATCCGAATAAAGGGCATAAGTACTTGCCTTACATAGTGGTGATTATTGATGAGTTTGCCGATCTGATTATGACGGCTGGCCGGGAGATAGAGGGGCCAATACAGCGGCTTGCCCAGCTTGCCCGTGCGGTTGGTATTCACCTAATTATTGCTACGCAGCGACCCACAACCAATATTATAACCGGAGTGATTAAGGCCAACTTCCCCGCTAGAATCGCCTTTAGGGTAACATCCATGATCGACTCCCGAACAATTCTCGACTCTCCTGGTGCTAACCAGCTCATCGGTAAAGGCGATATGCTGCTATCCACTGGCAACGAGATGATTAGAATTCAGTGTGCTTTTGTTGATACCCCAGAGGTTGAACGGGTTACCGATTTTATTGGCAACCAGAAAGGTTACGCATCGGCATTCATGCTTCCGGAGTATAGCGGCGATTCGGCAGAGGAAAGCTTAGAGGTAGATTTAACAAAACGCGACGACCTGTTCGAAGAGGCTGCACGCGTGATAGTTGGCAACCAGCAGGGGTCAACTTCGCTAATCCAGCGGAAATTTTCCATTGGATATAACAGAGCTGGCAGGATTATTGATCAGCTAGAGGCTGCAGGTATCGTTGGCCCATTTGAGGGGAGCAAGGCGCGACAGGTTTTAATTCAGGATGAACTTTCGCTTGAGCACATCTTCAAAGGCCTTAACGAGCCCAAAACGAATGATAGTAATTACTAATTTCAAATTGCATAGATGAGGCGATTTTTTTTAACAGCTGGGGCCCTAGTAGGGGCAAGCATTTTAGCATTGGGGCAGTCTGCTCCCCTTGGCAAGGATTTGATTAAATCATTTTCCGAGAAGATGCAGGCCTACCAAACTATTCAGGCCGATTTTTCGTTTACCCTAGAGAATTTACAAGAAGGGTTTTCCGACACGCACAGTGGCAAGCTGAGCTTTAAGGGGAATAAGTATTCTCTTGACCTTATGGGCATGGAGGTATATTTTGATGGAACTACCAAGTGGCAGTTTATCCCCGAGGCCAATGAGGTAACAATCTCTTTACCTACAACGCTCGACGGAGGTTTCCTTGACGACCCCACCCAAATTTTCAGGGATTATGAACAGGATTTTAAGTCGCGCTTTATTGGCGAAAAGGTCGAGAAAGGGGTTGCCCTTTACGAGGTTGATCTTTATCCCGAGGATCTGTCGGAACCCTACTCACTTATAAAGATTATCTTTAAGAAGAAGAATCTTGACCCAGTATCAATCAAGTATCAGGGTAAGGATGGGATAAACTATATTATTGAGGTAAGCAAGTTTACTCCCAATGCTTCGGTCACAGATCAAGATTTTGTTTTCAACCCTCAGAAACATCGGGGTATCGAGGTGGTAGATCTTAGGTAGATCGTTTTTACAAAATATGCTGTTAGGGGTAGGGGTGTTTTTCTCCTACCCTTTTATGGTTCCGTGATTACCCTAACTACAGCCAAAACCTTCCCGTCATGCTTTCGGGTAATCGATGTTCTTCGGGTATTAGCATCAATCCTCTCGGTTGTGTGCCTACAGCAATCATTGCAGAATCCTTCGGATACAAAGTTTACATCAACCTGTTTAATCGAAACTTCCTTGTACTCCTCCTCACCAAATGAGTTTATGGCCCACTCTATATACTTGGTGTTGTTGATGTGGCCATTCACATCGATATCGCAAACCCCAACGGTATGCTGAATTTCGTGGATAGTTTCACCCTCTGGAGTGTCAATTTTGGGGGCATTACAATTGGTGGCCCTAATGGTATCGCAAATGGGCATTCTATCCTTGAACGCATCGGGACGCTTAGGCCTTCGGGTTTGTGCATCGACAATAAGCCAGCTTGATGTTGCCCTAATAACCTGCTCACCGGCGCTGTTGGAAATAATGAAATCTCTAAGGGCAAAGGGGCCCTCGGTTCCGCTAGGCCAGGTCGATAGGGTGAAATCGTCGGTCCAGCTGGGCAGTATATCTACCTGTAGATGAATCCTCGAAAGCACCCAGAACGAGTTGTGATCCTTCAGATCGTCGTACCCAAAACCGTACATTGAGGCATGCTCCCAGGCTATCTCTTGAAAGAATAAGAATATTGATGGGATGGATAGTTTACCTTTAAGGTCTGTATGGTAGGAGTTCACCTTAAATTCTCTTTTGAAAAAGTCTTTTATTTCAGCCGTTTGCATTGTCGTAACTGTTTGTGTCTTTAAGTAATTACCTTTTGATAAAGGGGTTTAGGAGGTACTCTAAACCGTTAAGCTTTATCTCGTATATTGTATTCAGGAGCATTCCCAGCTTTCCCTGGGGAAACCCCTTGCTATGGTACCATACCAGGTAGGGTTCAGGTAATCGGTATATTACCACCCCCTTGTACTTACCATAGGGCATTTTGGTATATACTAACTCTTTTAGAATTTGCGGGTTCATCCCTTGTGGGGCAATATCTTCCATTAGATACTTGGTTTTTTGCGTAGCTCTTTCTTAACCGATCGTTGCCGCTTTTTATCAACTCGCTTTGCCTGCGAGGCTTTGGTTGGTTTAGTGGGTTTTCGCTTTTTACGTGGGGTTAGCGCTTGGTTAATCAGCTCGTAAAACTTCTCAATGCACCTAAGCTTATTGCCCAGCTGGCTCCGCTCCACCTGCGAAACGATTATTAGTTCACCATCGGCAGTTATTCTGTTGGCCAGTTTTTCAATTACAATCGCTTTCTCCCTATCCGTCAGAATATGGGAGTTGGGTACAGAGAAGCGCAGCTCCACCTTGGTGCTCACCTTGTTCACATTCTGCCCACCAGCGCCCCCGCTGCGGGATGCTGAGAAGGTGAATTCGGTGCTAAAGTCCTTGTTGTATCCCGGGAGATTACTCATATGTTACTTTCCGATGCAAAACTTCGAGAAGATATTTCCCAATATCTCGTCTGTTGATACTGTACCAGTGATTTGCCCAATGTAGTGCAGCACCTGGCGTATGTCCATGGCGAGCAAGTCGGTGGGGATATTACCATTAATGCCATTTTTCACCCTTTCTAAGTTCTCTTGCGCTCTTAGGAGCGATTCGTAGTGCCGGGCATTGGTAACAATTACAGCCTCGTCGTTGCCCATGGGGATATGGTAGCCCTTTACCAGCTCATGTAGCAGTGTGTCCATATTTTGACCGTGCTTGGCCGATAGCGGTATTAGAGTAACATCCTTAAATCTTTCCTTTATGCTTGATGTAAAGCTGCTAAGGGTGCTTTCGTCTACCATATCAACCTTATTGGCCAGTATAATTAGCCGTTGGTCGTTTTTTAGCGAGTTCCTAATGCTGCCGATCTCACCCAGGGTTTCGTCAATGGCAGTTTGCGTATCAACAAGTAGAAGAACTATTTGCGCTTGCGATATTTTGGCATAGGCTCGCTCAATCCCTATTGACTCAACGGTATCGGTTGTATGCCTCAGGCCTGCGGTATCGATAAATCTGAATGTTACACCTTCAATCACAATGGTATCCTCAATGCTATCGCGGGTTGTCCCAGCAATATCCGATACAATGGCTTTCTCCTCATTCAGTATTCTGTTCAGTAGTGTCGATTTGCCTACGTTGGGTTTTCCGGCTATGGTTACAGGTACTCCCGCTTTAATAACGTTACCCAGCTTAAACGATTCCAATAGCTTGGTGGTCTGCTTGTCCATCTCATCTACAAGGCTGTACAGCTGTTTCCTGTCAGCAAACTCCACATCCTCCTCGCTAAAATCGAGCTCTAGCTCAATTAGGGAGATAAAGTTAAGCAGCTGCGTGCGCAGCTCCTTGAGCTGATTGGAAAATCCTCCCCGCATTTGATCCATAGCAACCTTTCGTGCGCTCTCGCTGGTGGATGCAATTAGGTCGGCTACGCCCTCGGCTTGCGACAGATCCATTTTGCCATTAAGAAAGGCTCGTAGGGTGAACTCACCCGCCTGGGCATAGGTGGCACCGTTCTTAATAAGCAGCTCAAGTATTTGCCTTTGAATGAGGACCGACCCATGGCACGATATTTCCACCACATCCTCGCCGGTGTAGGAGTGAGGTGCTTTAAATATGCTCACCAAAACATCATCCACCACTCTGGTGTCATCGATGATTTTGCCATGATGTATGGTGTAAGCAGGCTGTTCGGATAGCTTCTTGCCCTTTTTAGTAGGTTTAAAAACCTTCTCGCAGATGCTTAACGATTGCTCTCCACTCAATCGAATAACTGCAATGGCGCCCATTCCGGCAGCAGTTGCTATGGCTGCTATGGTGGTATCTCTGTTCATTAATATGCTAAGGTGGTGGATTGTTTGTGTGTGTTTAGGTTACTTCCTGAGGTTAGTATTCAACTTTACCTTCAAAGTCCATCCACTTTTTAAATCCTTCCTGCGCCTCGCTATGTAAAATCTGATGTGCTTTCACCTTCCGTTTTTCGATGGGTTTCTGTATTTCGTCGTAGATAAAAGAATCATCAAAGCCAATGTTCTTGGCATCTAACTTTGTATTCCCGAAGTATATTTCGTCAATTCGTGCCCAGTAGATAGCCGATAGGCACATGGGGCAAGGCTCACATGATGTGTAGATTGTGCATCCGCTGAGGTTGTAATCGTTTAGCTTTTGAGCTGCAGCTCTTATGGCCATAATCTCGGCATGAGCGGTGGGATCGTTGTTGGCAGTTACCCTGTTCACCCCAGTTGCTATCACTTTGCCATCCTTTACTATTACCGCTCCGAACGGCCCACCTTGATTAATTACATTTTCAATGGAAAGCCCTATGGCTTTCCTCATAAAATCCTCATGGTTCTCTTTCATCTTTATAGATTTATATTAACCCACAAAAATCGCAATAAATTCCATTAGAGGCAATCTAAATCTATAAAATGATTTAAATTCTTTAGTATCATCATACATTATTTTCTCCAAATTCCATATATTGCACATGTTGATTATACCCTAGTAGCGTTTATGCCTAGGTTTTAACCCATATCAATATGAAAAAATTAGCTCTTTTGGTAATTGTGTCTATTGTGGCACTTTGCTGCTCGTCGCTTGTTTTTGCAGGCGAGCCATATAGCCACGGCGAAGAGCTTATTAGGCAAATCCATTCTAGGTATGCCAACGATTGGTATAGGCACATTACCTTTAAGCAGGATATGTATCGATATAAGAACGATAGCCTTATCCGAAATGAGGTGTGGATGGTTGCCTATTCGTCTCCAAGCAAATTGCATATCCGGTACAAGGATTTCTCGTCGGGGCGGGGATGGCTTGTGGTAAACGACACGTTATATTCATTCAATCATAATAGGCTTATTGGCTCAAGGCCACGGTTGCATGAGGTAATGACATTAGGTTACGATGTGTACTCTGCTGAACCATCAGATGTTATACCAAAGGTGGAATCAATGGGTATCGATCTTTCCCTAGTGAAGGTAACAACAATGAAAGGGAAGGAGTACTACGAGGTTGGCAACTACAACGAGAAGTGTTTTTGGGTTAGCAAGGACGATTTGCTATTCCATGGAATTCGCAAGGTGGATGAGAATGGGGTAACTGAGATATTCTATGAAAACTATAAGATGATATACGAAAAACCTGTTGCCACTGAGGTTCAATATTTTGAGAACGGACAGATGTACCTGTACGAGAAATATTTTGATATACGCTTACCCAGCTGTATGCCCGATGATTTTTTTAATCCCGATCTGTTTAGCGAAACCCGTTGGTAGCTGTTGGGGTTAGTATGCCTCTTTGGCAAATTTTTTCGCGTTGATCTCTACCTTAAGGATAAAGAAAAAATTGTCGTTATCGAGCTGTAGAAATTGGTAGTTAAGTGTTTCTCCGGTTTTCCTGGCAATGTCTATGAGGCCCAGCCCAGCCCCACCTTTGGCCGATAGTTTGCCCTCCTTTATTTGCTTTTTGTACATCTCCTTAAGCTCTTCCTTTGTGGCGTTGTTTACTGAAATTAAAGCATTCTCCAGATCATCCTTATGCCTGCGGGCCACCATGTTTGAGGTGATAACGTAGTATGTGTCGTCTTTCTTTCCAATGATAAAAAGTCCACTTCCAATATTGCCATCGCGAATCTCGTCGGAGTGCTTGTTCATGTTCTGGAGTGTTTCAACCATTACATGGTAAACCTTGCGTTGTACCGAGCGCTCTTCGCTTTGCTTCTCCATGTCCGACTCTGCCATGGAGGTGAACATCTTGGTTATTTCATGGCTAAATTCTCCAAGGTATACAAGAGAAAATCCATTTTCAATCATTTCATCGTAGATATTTGAAATGGATTTGATGAAGTTGAAGGTAAGGTTCATGGTTTTAACGGGTTATTTTGTGGACTAAGGTAATAAAATATTCCTTTCGCGTGGGAAGTAGGATTGTCTATTGAATAGAAGTGGCCGGTGATCCTGGCCACTTCTATATTTGCAGGCTTAAAGCCCAAGCATTTTTAGCCCCTGCTTAAATCTTATGTCTACGGGTATATTCGATTCGTTAATTCTATTCAGGTCCGATTGAAGTTCTTCCTTTATGTAACCCATTTCGTCAAGCATTTTCTTAGCCTCCTGGTAGTTCCCATCGCCCTGAACAACCAGTATCTTTTCGGCAAGAGAGTTCATGGCTTTGGTCATCATCTCAAAATCAACCTTGTAGGTTCCGTTCTCGGGGTTGCGTGTGAACGCCCCTTGCTCTTGAAAGTAGTAGAACCTCATCATGTTGGCCTTGCCATGAGCCGATGCGGCGCCAAACCGAACCGAGCGGAAAATACCAGCCATAAAGGTTACGTAGTTATCCATCAAATCCTTCTCGCCCATTTCGCCCATCTCCACAAGGTTCGATACCATGAATAGACCTAAGATATCGGCTTTGTTCTCCTCTATTGGGCTGTAGGTTTCCTTAAGGGCTTCCCTTACGGTTCCTTTACCGTTAATAGTATTCTTAATGCCAAGGCCATGTGCCACCTCATGGAACATGGTATTCTCAAAGAATGCATCGAAGGTTACATGCTTACGCTGTTCCTCATCGATCACAATTTTACTTATGGGCACCAGAATCTCATCGAACTTGTATCGCATTGAGTTTTTTAGCTGGAGCTTGCGGCTACCTTTCTCTATATGCACAATGGGGTCGTTGGGTAGGTTAATGGCAATGGTTTTGCTACCCGCGTTGCAGTCGCCCGCATAGAAAACGGCATCGTAAACACCCAGGTCGCTATCGCTACCGGGCACCTCGGCCTTGTATTTATTGGCAACAGGCAGATTTCTTTGCAACGCTGGGAGAAGTGCTGCGAAACGCGAAAGTTTCTGACTCCACTCCAAATCCTTAATAAGGATAAATGCTTCGTGTGCCGCCTTGTAGTTAAAAAGTCTATCCTCGTAGTTCTCAATGGGCCCAACTATAAAGTCGATGTTATTATCCTTCATATCCATCCATGCCATATCGCTGGCTAGGTATTCATCCGTTAGGAGTGCATCGGCCCGTAGGTTAAGGTAGTTTTTCAGGTTTTCGTATTCAGCAAGTTCAGCGGCTTTGCGAAGCAGATTAGCTGCCTCTTCATGCTGTTTCTTATATGCTTGGCTGTAGGGCACCGATTCGAGTGAGCCATCGGCTTTGCGCCTAATAATAGTATACTGACTGGTTTTGTCGTCAGCATCAAATGCTTCAAACTCTTCCTGGGTCATATCGGAAGGGTAAAAGTTTGCCCCAAGTGGTTTTTCACCGTATCCTTCAATGAATGGGGCGTTGTTATTGAGCCTTTCCCAAGGGCCATAGTTTAGGTTGACAAATGATTTGGTTGCCTCATCCTCAATTTTCGAAAGGAGTTTTTCCTTATCGCCATATGCCTGTGTCCAGAATATGTCGTCCATAATTTGAGCAGCTTCGAAAAGAAGAGGTAGCATCTGCTTTTCATTCTCTGAGAGGTGACTAATATCTGTTGTTAGCTCAACCTCAATAAACGCATTTACCTTTGCTTGCATATCGGCATTCGATTTTAACTTTTGATCGCACGATGTTGTAACAACAAACGTTGCCAGTAAAACTAGTAGTTTAGCTCTTTTCATAGTTAAATAATTTTTAATTGCCCTACGGGCAAGGGTTTACTTTTCTTCCAAAACATCATCGGAATTAAACTTGAAACCAAGCCGCTTACCTGTTTGTAGCTTTGAGGCATCAATTTTACTGTTCATTTGGGCAACAGTAGCTATTTTAACCATATCGTAAGGTGGTACCAAAAGGTCAAACTCAAGGGAATATAGGATAGATGTTTCAATAATCTTTTTAACAGCCTCTTTGCTTATTACTGCTTGTCCAAAGTTGTTGTACAGGAAACCCATTTGCCTTTTCCCCTCAACAAAGTAGTGATTTTCCCTATTTATAAAGAGTCGACCAACAAGGTACCCCAAATCATCTGTCCTATTGTACTTAAATGAGTCGGTGAGAAAGTTGTAAATATTTACAACACCGCAGTATGAGTTTAGCTTGTTATCCTGCACGTAGGGTAACTTCCAAATGCTATGGTCGCGATCAAACTCAAATACGTTGGAGTGCATACTAAAGATCAGAATATCGCCTGCAACCCTCATTTCGGCTTCAAATTTGCCTCTATCCTTGTACTCTAGCCTTATCCTTTTGTCGTTGTTCTTAATATTATCATTAAGTTCGTTTGACAATTCATGGAGAACTATTTTAATGATGCTAAAGGTTTCGATTGTGTTTTCGTAAACCTGCTGCTTCATCCCCGATTTCTCTACAAGGGTGTTAACTATCAGGGTTTTGGGGTCTTTGCTGTTGGGCACTTTTTCCATCGGATTGTGTGTTATGTACAAAGCTAGTATGCGCGTGCAAAAATAACCCTTTGCTTCGAGGGTTTGCCCGAGACGATGCATTTCCCTTCCTCTGCTTCGGCATCAAGTGGAATGCACCTTATGGTTGCTTTGGTTTCGTCTTTTATCTTCTCTTCAGTTTCTGCGCTTCCATCCCAATGCGCAAGCACAAAACCAGGTTTTTCATCGAGAACACGTTTAAACTCATCGTAGCTGTCAACCTTGGTTGTACTATCTTCTCTAAAAGCAAGAGCCTTATTGAAAATGTTGAGCTGTATTTCGTCGAGGAGAGCAGCAACGTGCTCAACCACCATATCTTGATTCACGAACTCCTTAGTAAGCGTATCTCTTCGCGCTATTTCAACAGTCCCTTTTTCTAAGTCCTTTGGACCAAGGGCTATACGAACGGGATACCCCTTAAGCTCATATTCTGCAAATTTAAACCCAGGCTTAACTGTGTCTCTGTTGTCGAAATGGGTAGTAATACCTTTTGCCTCTAGGCCTTTTTTGAGCTCATTAACCTTTTCAGATACTTTTGCAAGTTCCTCTTCGGTTTTGTAAATAGGTACAAATACAACCTGAGTTGGTGCTAGTTTGGGGGGTAGCACAAGTCCATTGTCATCGGAATGTGCCATAACCAGAGCGCCCATAAGCCTTGTTGATACTCCCCATGAGGTAGCCCATACGTAATCTAATTTTCCCTCTTTGGATTGAAACTTAACATCGAAGGCCTTGGCAAAGTTTTGGCCAAGGAAATGCGAGGTGCCAGCCTGTAGCGCTTTGCCATCCTGCATTAACGCTTCAATACAGTAGGTCTCAAGTGCGCCTGCAAATCGCTCACCCTCCGATTTTGTTCCGATTATAACGGGCATTCCCATCCAGTTTTGGGCAAACTCAGCGTAAATGTTAATCATCTTTATGGTCTCCTCCATTGCCTCGTCCTTGGTTGCGTGGGCGGTATGACCCTCTTGCCAAAGAAACTCTGCAGTGCGAAGGAACAATCGAGTTCTCATCTCCCAGCGTACAACGTTTGCCCACTGGTTTATTAGTATAGGCAGATCACGATACGATTGTATCCAGCCTTTGTAGGTGTTCCATATAATGGTTTCGGATGTTGGCCTTACTATTAGTTCTTCTTCCAGCTTGGCGTCTTCATCAACAGTTACGCCTTTTCCATTAGGGTCGTTTTTTAACCTGTAATGGGTTACAATGGCACACTCTTTGGCGAAACCCTCAACATGATCGGCCTCTTTGCTGAAAAACGATTTAGGGATGAACAACGGGAAATATGCATTTTGGTGTCCTGTTGCTTTAAACATATCATCGAGTTGTCGCTGGATTTTCTCCCAAATGGCATAGCCATAGGGCTTTATAACCATACATCCGCGCACAGCCGAATGATCGGCCAGTCCGGCCTTAACCACGATGTCGTTGTACCACTGAGAATAATTCTCACTTCTGCTTGTAATTCCTTTTGCCATCAGCTTTACTTGGTATGAAATTTGTTGCTATTATGTAAATAATTAACGTTGCAAAGTAAAGAAATAAAACAGTAATTTTTAAATAAATGGAGGTTGTTATGAAAACTACAATTAAATTTTTCGCAGTTGCTCTTGTAGCATCCCTTTTGGGAGCATGCTCCTCGAGTATGCAAATGAGTAGGTCTAGTGGCCATCAGGGAGATGACCTTTACTACACCCCAAAACCTTCCGAAACAGTGGTGGCTAGTAGTCAGGCTCAGGGCCAGCAAACCAGCTCGAGCCTTAAGCTGGCTGAGCTAGAGAAGAAGTATACAGACATTCTGGCTAACGATTCTATTGGTAGCATTGATAGCACTATCTATAACGATCCTTACGTTAATCCTTACGAAAGGATTTTAGCCGACTCTTACGAGGATGCTTACCAACGCAGGTTAGATGCTAGGAGAGATCCCTACTATGGACTCAACAGCTGGAGTGCCTACTACTCTAACGACTACTGGTACGCCTCTGCCTACGACCCTTCGTTTTATAATGTAATGGTTGTGGGAACTAGCGTATGGGTTGAACCTCGTCACATTTCAGCTATGTTTGGGTGGCCTTACTTTGGCTCACGTTACTACAGACCATACTACAGCTTTGGGTTTGGATTTTATAGTCCCTACTATGCATGGTCCTCACCTTGGAACTACTCCATATACAACCATTGGTCTTATGGGTTGTATAGCCCCTGGAGCACATACGGTGTATACAATGCAGGGTTTTATGATGGTTATATCTGGGGTAGCTCGCCACGTTACAACTATGGACGTAGACCCGGTACAGGTACTATAAACTATAATCGTGGTGCTATTGCTGAGGCTAGCTATACTGCAGGCGTTAACAGCACACGACGCGATTTGGCCGATAAGCAGCCAACCTATGGAACAGGAAGCGTCAGGGAAAGAGAAAGAGCAAATCCAAACAACGGTGATGCCAATTTAACAAAAACACAACCCGGCACTATTGATGGAACAGTGGTATCTGGAAACAGAAGGGTTACACAACCTGGAACTCCAATAGCAAGACCTCAGGATCCTGATATTAAGACTAGAATTGCTGGTGATCGAGGAGGTAAAACAGCTACGGTAAAAGAACCTGTTCGTGGTAAGGATAACAGTATTGTTACAAGACCAGAGCGTGGTGATGTTAACCACACTAGGGTGGTTAGCCCTGTAACTACTAGAACATCTAACCGCTCCGAGGAGAGAACACATAATCCTAGCTACACGAGGCCAAACCCTGGGAATGCCAATAGCTTTAACGTACCTACATCTCGTAATTACCCAGCATCTGATGGCGTAAGAAGCGGTTCTAGGGCAGGAGAGGGTGTAACCGGCGCAACAAGATCGCCAAGACAGCCCTCATCAACCTATACGCCCCCTCCAAGAAGTTCGTCACCAGCCGTGGGAAGTCCTGGTTCTAGCCGTTCACATGGAAGTAGCGTAGGCAGTAGTGGTACTCGCGGAAGTTCAAGCGTAGAATCTACTAGGTCATCTGGACGTTCAACTAGCGTTGGCTCAAGCAGCAGCTCCGGTAGCTCAAGTAGTTCCGGATCGAGTTCGACTGGTTCTAGCAGTGGGTCTACCCGGTCAAGATAATTCAATAAGTACTTTTTGTATTCATGTCGATATAGCCACGAGGGATTGTTAAAAGAACTTAGCCGTAATTCTAACTAATCATAATCAATCTCCATTTGCACAATCCCTCGTGGCTACTTAATATTTCTGATCATCTTCACTAGTAAAAATGATATGAAAAGAATAGGTTTAGTATTTATTATATTACTGGTTGCATCCATAGCAAAAGCACAGGATGCTGCCGATGTTTTAAGGCTCTCCCAAAACCATTTGTACGGCACATCTCGATACGTTGGTATGGGGGGGGCTTTTGGCGCATTAGGTGCCGATTTCACATCGCTCAGTTACAACCCTGCAGGGCTTGGCGTATATCGTTCGTCGGAGTTTACTATTACTCCAACGCTAAAATCACGGCTTGACAATACCAACTATCTAAACTCTCCATTCGAAGATAAGAGAACCCGTGTAATGTTCGATAATCTTGGCATTGTTGGATCGTACAGATTTTCTCAGGGCGAGGATGAGTTGGGGTTGGTGATGCTGAATTTTGGTGTGGGGTACAATCGGGTAAACGATTTTTATAGCGAAACCACTGCTTTAGGTAGAAATACCAACAATTCTATAATGAATCATTTTGCCAATCAAGCACAGGGTGAGTACTATGAGGATCTTACCATACCCGATGATGACAACTTTTACTTTAATACCCTTGCACCGTGGGATGCAATATTGGCTTGGAATAATTTCTTAATTGACACTGTGCAGGGAGATGACAATTATAAGAGGGCATTGAACGATGGTGACGGAGTAGATCAAGATCAAACCCTGTCGACCATTGGTGGAATTGGTGAATATACCTTCTCTATTGGTGGCAATGTCTCCAATAAGTTTTACTTTGGGGCAACGCTTGGAATCCAGAATGTATACTTTAAGCAAAAGATATTTTATTCTGAGTCCGCATTATCTTCAAACCAACTGCTGCCCAATGGCGATCTTTTCCGCTCAATGTATTATAACCAAACGCTTACCGTTGAGGGATACGGCTTAAACTTTAAAGTGGGTGCAATCTACAGGCCTATCCCAGAGCTGCGCCTTGGTATTGCTGCCCATACACCAACATTCTACGATTTGTCGGAAAGATATTACGCTGCAATGGGATCCGACTTTTTACTAGGGTTAACCAACGAAGAATCACCTTTAAATGCATACGATTATAAAATTGAAACCCCTTTCAAACTGATTGTATCAACTGCGTATACTTTTGGTAAGATAGGGTTACTGAGCATAGATTACGAGTATGTTGATTACTCCACCATGCGGTTCGGTAAGGGTGGCGATGGGTACAGGTTTACAAATGAGAATGCAATAATAAGGAGTGAGTTCACTAATACATTCAACCTAAGGGCTGGAGGCGAGGTATGGGTTGGTAAGATGGCCTTGCGTGGAGGATATGCATACTACGGTAGCCCATATGCAAGCGGTAGTCCCTATGCTAGCTCTCATACTAACATTTTTTCGGGTGGCTTTGGCTTTAGGATTAATAGCTTATTCCTCGATTGGGCATACCAAAGGCTACAGCTAAGCGATAAGTACTCGCCGTACCCCGGTGCACCAATTGTTAATCGCGATGTTGCCCAAAATAGATTCATGATGACAGTAGGCTATAAATTTTAACATTTTAGGCACCTTTTAGAGCTAAAGCAGGAGACCAAAAAGTCTTCTGCTTTTGCTTTAGATGCAAAAGGTTGTTAAGCTTTCTTTCTTATTATTAAAGGATAAGGATACTCTCCATGCCACAGCTGCATAGTAGGTCCAGAATGGATAGGTTGGGGGTAAACCCATACTTGTTTTCAAAAACTTGATAGTAGGGCTTTACTTTAAATTCAGGACTTAACAACTCCTTTTTTTTCGGATTGAAAGCGTATCTGTAATCAATTGTGTTATCTGGGGACTTTTCAAATTTAGAGGTCTCCTCAAATTTTATATCCAGCTCAAGTATATTTACAATAGTATTTATAATTGATTGGTTGAAATCCCATAAGAAGTTCCAGTCCTTTGTGTAGTAGGGTGTAAAGTAATCAGCAATCAGCTCAAAGTAGGCCGATGAGCGGTATGCCGATTCAATTGCGCGCCAGTGCTCTCTTGCCCATTTCACGGAATTATCTATCCTAATATCTTTTATAAGGGTATGGTTACCATTTGGCCTTACTACAGGTATTGTTAAAGCAAGCGGTCCGTTGGCTGTTAAAATCTCGCACCTATTTCTATACGTTTGCTTTGTGTATGTTTCATAGGCTTCAACCATAACCTGCCCATACCTTTTTATAAGTTGAAAGAAGGCAACCGGCGGAAGGTATGCAGTGCTAACTAGTATGCTCATTGTTGGGTTGGATTAATTTGTGGTGCTGGTAATGCTTAATAACGCCTAGCACAAATAGGGCTAGTGCAGCTAAGTTCATAGCTGAAGATATAATAAAGGTATGGCCAAAACCAAGCCATTGCGATAGAACACCTGTGCCAATCATTCCTAATCCAATTCCCAGATCGAACGCAGTGAAAAACGTTGAGTTGGCTGCACCCCTGCTGTTTGCAGGTGCTATATTGTTTACCATTGTTTGAAAGGTAGGCATAATCATACCATAGCCCAAGCCCAGAACTAAAGCAGCAGTATGGAATCCCAACGAGGTTTGTATTAGCGCCAAAACAGGAAACCCCATAACAAGCAGTATTATTCCTATTACTGATACAGCGGTGGGGCCTTGCTTATCGATTAAACGCCCAGAGCCAACCCGTGATAAGCCGATACCAACAGAAAGGAGCAAAAAGAATAATCCACTGCTTTGCACCCCAATTTCCTTTGCATACAGGGCAATAAACGAAAGTACACCCCCGTAGGGAAACATAACAAGCATCATATTTGCCGATACAGGCAAAGCGGTTTTTTCAATTAACCCGTTCCAGCGAAATACCTTATTATGATTGTACGATTTAAACTTTGGGTACTTAATGATGAGCGCCAGAAGGAACCCCAAAAAACTAATTGCAATTGCCGATGCAAAAAGGATATTGAAACGTGTGTCGCCTGCAATGAGTATTGCAATCATTGGCCCAATGGCCATACCGATGGTCATGGAAAGGCCAAAGATGCCAATGCCTTCGCCACGTCGCGATCGGGGAATAATATCTACAGCAATTGTAGAGCTCGTGGTTGTTAATGTGCCCCATGCTAATCCATGAAAATAGCGAATTGCTAGGAACCCTAGCACACCCGATGCTATGGGGTAGATTACATAGGATGCAGAGAAGAGTAAGAAAGCTATTAGGTAGATTTTTTTTCGGCCAAAGGTGTCAATTGCCCAACCAGAAAAAGGTCTAATCATCAAAGCGGCAATGGTGTAAAAGGCTAAGATTGTTCCAACCTCACCCTTCGATACGGAAAGCTTATCAACCAGGTAGATGGGCAACACCGGAAGCATAAAGTAAAAAGCGATGGCCATTAGTAGGTTGGCCACGGTTAGCATCACAAAATCTTTGCTCCAAAAGGTTGGCTTGTTAATCATAATATGCCTGTTGCGAGCTGCAAAAGTATAAAATAGTGAGCCAATACCGATAGGTTTCTATTTACATCTTGCTTAAAATAAATCGTTATCAAGTGTCGATACAAGTGATATGAAGCCGCAAAAAGTAGTATCTTCATGACATATTTTGAAAATTATTTTACCTATGCTCGAATTACCTGTTGCAATACTATTGGGATTAATAATTGGCGCCATTGTTACGGTGCTGGTTTATAAAATACTTCTGAAAAGGGATGGGGGGGAGAGTAATGCTGATGAACTTAGGCAAAAGTTTGTAGAATCAGAAACTTCCAATAAGGTATTGCAGGATAGGTTAGAGCGATTACAGCTAGAGAAAGCTGGATATCAAACCGAAATTGAACGATTAACATTACAGCGAGAGGATCTTGGGGCAAAATTATCAACCCAATTGGCTTTGCTCGATGAGGTGAAGAAGCAGCACACAACTTTACAGGAAGAGCTGATTGCTACCAAAGAGGAGTTGAAGGTTAGGGTTGAGGCATTCCAGGAGCTGAGTAGGAATTACGCCTCAATTAAGATAAAAGCCGAATCGTTAAGTGAGCAGCTTGCTAAGCAGGTCGACGAGAATGGACAGCTTAAGGCAGATGTTAGAACACTTCAGGCAGCGCTCTCCGAATCGAAGGAAAGGGGCGTGGAGTTTGATAAAGAGAATAAGTATCTAAGGGAATCGCTTGATAAGCAGAAAGCTGAGATTGAAGACCTTGGGAAAAAGTTTACCAACGAATTTAAAGTTTTGGCCGATGGTATCCTTGAGGATAAAAGCAAGCGTTTTACTGAGCTGAATCAGACCAATATAGAGCAGCTGCTCAAACCCCTTGGGGAGAATATTCAGATATTCCAGAAAAAGGTAGAGGAGGTTTACGACAGGGAAAGCAAGGAGCGATTCTCCTTAGGGAAGGAGGTTGAAAAGCTGGTTGTGCTAAACCAAAAGATAAGCGAAGAGGCCAATAACCTTACCAACGCCCTAAAGGGGCAAGTAAAGCAACAGGGCAACTGGGGTGAGATGATCCTCGAGAGTATTCTTGAAAAATCGGGCCTTGTTAAGGATAGGGAGTACTTCGTGCAGGAGTCATTCAAAGACGAGGACGGCAAGCGTTTTCAGCCCGATGTAATTGTTCAGTACCCCGACAACCGCAAGGTAATAATCGACTCAAAGGTGTCGCTGGTGGCCTACGAGCGATACTGTTCAAGCGAAAATCCCGACGAGCAGCAAAAGGAGCTAGCCAACCATATTCGCTCCATACGAAACCATATAGATATTTTGAGTTCAAAGGGTTATCAGGACCTAGTCGGAAGCCTCGATTTTGTGACCATGTTTTTGCCCGTTGAGCCTGCCTTTATCCTGGCAATGCAGGCCGACCCCGAGCTATGGAATTACGCCTACTCCCGGGGAGTGCTACTACTAAGCCCAACAAACCTGATTGCGGCGCTAAGGCTCATCCATAACCTGTGGCAGCGTGAGTATCAGAACAGGCACGCCATGGAGATTGCCGAACGCGGAGGACAGCTATACGATAAGTTTGTAGGGTTTGTTGATAGCTTAACTTCTGTTGGCGATAATATTATGCGAAGCCAGAAAAGTTACGAGCAGGCTATGAACCAGCTTACTACGGGGCGCGGAAATCTTGTAAATCAAGCGCAAAAACTTAAGGACTTGGGGGCCAAAGCCAAAAAGAGTTTGCCCAACACCCTGCTCGAGGGTGATGAGGATGATTTAAACGAACTAACCGAATAGCGAGGTATGATATCAATTTGTCTTCCAATATATAATTTCGATATCAATGAGCTTGTCGAGGAGCTATTACGACAGGCCCGAGAGTTTAATATTTCAGTAGAAATATTGGCTTTTGATGATGCATCGCTGTCGTACTATAAGAAACGTAACTCCAAAGTGGCCATAAACTCAAATGTGCATTACCTAGAGTTTGACCATAATCTTGGCAGGAGCAAGATCCGGAACAGATTGGCCGATTTTGCTCAGGGCAACTGGTTGCTTTTCATAGATTGCGATATGATGCCCGAGCTGCCAAACTATTTGAATAACTACAACTCGGTTATCGATCAGGCCAATGTTATTTGTGGTGGTACATCGTATGGTTCCAAACCAATTAAATCGGAACTACTGCTCCGGTGGAATTATGGGGTGTACCGCGAGAGCCGGAATGCCTTGAGAAGGCAGATTAAGCCATACGTTTCATTTTTAAGCGGAAACTTCATGATCCGCAAAGAGGTTTTCAATGCCATTCGGTTTAACGAGGATATGTCAGGGTATGGGCATGAGGATACCCTCTTTGGCCTCAATCTGAAAAAGCAGAGCGTATCGGTTCTTCATATCAATAACCCATGCATTCACTTGGGTATTGAACCTTGTTTCGATTACCTTGTTAAAACTGAGCAAGGAATCATCAACCTAGTTCGGTTGATGCGTATAGTGCCTGATCAAAGAAAAAGTTTACAAAGTAATATCCGTTTACTAAAATTCTACTGTGCTTTCCGTAAGGTTGGGTTGGGGTATCCCCTGCGATGGATTTTTCGAGTTTTCAACCCCTTAATTCGCAGGCTGCTTTGTAGCTCTAGGCCATCCATCTTGCTATTCGATCTGTACAAATTGGGGATGATTGCTCAGGTCTTCAATAAGGTGAACTTGTCAAATAATAAAGCTAACTAAAAACAAGCGCCACAAATAGTCCAAAGTAAGGCACATAAAGAGCGTAAAGATTTACTGCCAGGCTAAACAAAGTGCTAAACCAGTAGCTTAATCCGCTTAGTAAATTTAAAAAGGTTGATATGGGGAGTATTACCATTATGGCTACAGCTACCCTAAAGTTTGGCTCATAATCGGTATTCCCTCCGCATATCGAAGAGAATATTAGAACCATCACTCCCATAATAAACGCTCCGATAAGAGCACCAATAACAGTTATGAAGAATAATCCGACTCCTGTAGCGCTACCAAAAAGACCCCCCAAAGTTCATTAAGCTCCACAGCATTGAGAAAGGCCCTGCAACAGCACCATAAATTAGAGCTTTTACTAAGGGTTCTCCCTTACCTCCTGTAAGTTCTATGCGCGAGAAAAAATCCTTTGGATTTAGTAAAACATCCCTGGAGTCGTTGATAAATATCTGAAAATCAAACCCAATTTTCGTTTCCATAGTAACGTCATTTTAGGGTTAAATAAAAAAGTATATAAACCACCTAAAGTTAGTCAATGATTATTAAGTAATAATCGAATTGGAGAGAAGTGCTATCAAATTCATAGCATGGAAAGTCAATGTATTTTTCTACCTTTGCACCCCGTAAATTTTAGGATATGATACTTAACACTGAGGTAAAAAGGCGTCGTACTTTCGCAATTATTAGTCATCCCGATGCAGGTAAAACCACCCTTACGGAAAAGCTCTTGCTGTTTGGCGGTGCAATACACGTGGCAGGTGCGGTTAAAAGTAACAAGATAAAGAAAGGTGCAACCTCCGACTTTATGGAGATAGAGCGCCAGAGGGGAATTTCGGTGGCCACTTCGGTTATGGGGTTCGAGTACAAAGGCATTAAAATAAATATTCTTGATACTCCGGGGCACGAGGATTTTGCCGAGGACACCTACCGAACGCTTACAGCAGTTGATAGCGTAATAATTGTAATAGACTGCGCAAAGGGAGTTGAGGCTCAAACCCGAAAGCTGATGGAGGTTTGCAGGATGCGCAATACGCCTGTGATCGTATTTATTAATAAGCTCGACAGGGAAGGTAAAGATCCTTTTGACCTGCTCGATGAGATTGAGAACGAGCTTAACATCAAGGTGCGCCCCCTTAGCTGGCCCATTAGCATGGGGCCTAGCTTCCAAGGCGTATACAATATGTTTGAGCAGAAGCTGAACCTCTTTTTTGCCGACGATAAGCAAACAGTTGCTGATGATGTGGTGGAGATTGATGATATTAATTCCGAAGTGCTTGATAAGCATATTGGAGACTACGCCAAAACGCTTAGAGAAGATTTAGAATTGGTGAATGGTGTGTACCCAGAGTTTGATGTGGAAACCTATCAGAAGGGGAAGGTGGCGCCGGTGTTCTTCGGTAGCGCCTTAAACAACTTCGGTGTTAGGGAACTTCTTAACTGCTTTATTAATATAGCTCCACATCCACGCCCTACTGCTACAGAAACCCGAGAGGTGTCGCCCTTCGAAGAGGAGCTAACTGGCTTTATCTTTAAAATCCATGCCAACATGGATCCAAATCATCGCGACAGGTTGGCTTTTCTGAAAATATGTTCTGGAGTGTTCGAGCGCAACAAGCCATATCTACATACCGGAACGGGCAAGAAGATAAAGTTCTCGAGCCCCACCGCTTTTATGGCCGATAAGAAATCGATTGTTGACACAGCCTATCCAGGCGATATTGTGGGCCTGCATGATACAGGTAACTTTAAAATTGGCGATACCTTAACTCAGGGCGAAAACCTTAAATTTAAGGGAATACCCAGCTTCTCGCCTGAACTATTTAGGTACATCGAGAATGCCGATCCGATGAAGTTTAAGCAGCTAGCCAAGGGTATCGACCAGCTGATGGACGAAGGGGTTGCTCAGCTCTTTACATCCAAGGCAAATGGCCGCAAAATTATTGGTACTGTAGGTGCCCTGCAGTTTGATGTTATACAGTATAGGCTGGAGCATGAGTATACAGCCAAGTGTAGATACGAGCCCATAAGCCTTTACAAGGCTTGCTGGATTGAATCGACAAATCAGGAGCAGCTCAAGGATTTTAGGATTAGGAAATACGCCAACCTAGCCACCGATAAGCGGGGGAGGGAAGTGTTCCTTGCCGAATCGCCCTACGCACTTCAGATGGCTCAAGAGAAATTCACTGACATCAAATTTCACTTCACATCTGAATTTTAGGGGCTTCACTTTAGAGCAATTTAACGGTAAACCTTTACTCGTTTTTTCTACCTTTGCTTCTATAAAATAAAGGTGTATGCCTGCTTATACCATAAATCCTGTAATTGAGCAAAGCTGGAGCGAGGCTCTAAGAACGGAGTTTGAGCACGAGTACTTTGCTAAGCTAAAACAATTTCTTTTAGAAGAAAAAGCTAGGTACAATGTTTATCCCTCGGGTAGTAACATCTTCAATGCCTTTAATAGCACCCCATTCCATAGGGTTAAGGTGGTTATACTGGGGCAAGATCCCTATCACGGGCCAGGACAAGCGCATGGACTATGCTTTTCAGTACCTACGGGAGTTCAACAACCTCCCTCTCTAGTCAATATTTTTAAAGAGATTCAGAGCGATTTGGGTATAGCTGTGCCTAGCCACGGGAATTTACAAAAATGGGCCAACGAGGGTGTGCTACTCCTCAATGCTACGCTTACGGTACGTGCGCATCAGGCCGGTTCGCATCAGGGTAGGGGTTGGGAGCAATTTACCGATGCTGCCATTACCAAGCTATCGGAGCAAAGGCAGCACATCGTTTTCATGCTATGGGGTGCCTATGCGCAGGCTAAAGTGAAGCTAATCGATACTCAGAAGCACTACGTGCTCAAAGCACCACATCCATCGCCACTATCATCGTACCGAGGTTTTTTTGGATGTAAGCATTTTTCGTTGGCAAATGCTTACCTGGAAAAAATGGGGCTTGGCCCAATCGATTGGAGCTTAGATTAAACTTTAATTTCGTCAGCTTGTTACACTATCAACAAAAAATATTGCATACTATGAAAGCACTTAACTACAAGTATTACTTAATCATAGCTCTATCAATCATCACCATTGCTTCTTGCTCCAAGGACGATACTCCCGATGAATTTATTCCTGAATACCTTGTTGCCTCAGAGCAAGTTGTTGAGCTATCTAAGGATGATATCCTAGCCCAGGTAGGTGGGGGCAATATGCTACCCGATGAGATTGAGTTTTTGATACGGTATGGAGTCAAGGGTTTGCGACTTACCTATACCACAATCGATACACAGGGCAATAGCGTTGAAGTATCGGGAGCATTGCTTGTCCCTATCGGAAATTTCTTAAAACCTTTAATAAGCTTTCAGCACGGTACAATCACCTCAGATGACCTTGCGCCTTCCAATTTTGGTTCCGATGCCGATATTATGGCCTTCATGCTGGCGTCCACAGGGTTTGTAATAGCTATGCCCGATTATATAGGCTATGGAGTTTCTAAACATTTACCTCATCCCTACGAGCACAGGGCAACGCTAGCCTATGCTACTCGCGATATGATTAGAGCTGCACGGGAGTACTTTAAGCTAAATAATTTAGAGCAACTCGATGGCAAGCTATTTATGACAGGATACTCGGAGGGAGGCACCGCTACCATGGCCGCCTTTCAGCTTATGCAGCAGGATCACAGCTCGGAGTTCGATATTACAGCCGTAACTGTTGGTGCTGGTGCATACAATAAGTCGGAGTTTATGGATTGGGTGGTTTCGTCGACTGAGCCCTTGGAGTTTATCAATTCATACGTTTGGGTGCTCGACACCTATAATAGTATATATCCACAGCTTCAACGGTCCTACTCATCCTATTTCAACGAGCCATGGGCATCAATTATTGAAGAGCAGGGGGTGTTTGCCGAAGTTGAGGCTAACCCATCAATACTTTTCACGCAGGAGTTTATTGAGGGTGTTACCATGGGTACTGATACCGATTTTCTCTCGGCTATCGCCGATAATAATTGCTACCGCTGGTTACCCCAATCGCCAATGCAACTATATCATGGAACCAGCGATAGCTACGTGCCCTACTTCAACTCCCAGAGCGCATACAATGCTATGGTTGAGCTGGGCGCAAACAAGGTGAGCCTTATTCCAATTACCGATGGTGATCATACCACATCGATTATGGAGTATGCGGCTGGCACATTCGCCTATTTCTTTCAGTATTTTATGCAGCAGTAGCAGAGCCTTACTGATTAGTAGCCAATTACCCAAAGGGTTCTTTCCTCATCAACGCAGCGGTTAATTAGCTTAATAAGGTCTCTGTTGATAACAATTAGTCGGCGCAAGTAAAACTTCCAGCATTGCTCCCAAAGTGGGTCGGCTTGGGCTAGGTCGAGCAACAGATCGCGGCCCAGGAATATTCCTGTTACGTATTGCCTAAACTCTTCAATGCTTTCAATTAAAACAAGTCGTCCAAGGTTGCTGTCGAGCGTATTTAGCAAGGGGATGATTTTACGCGAGTTGTATATGGTTTGCCCAATGAATTCGAATAGGTGATTGCTTTGTTCGAAGCACCCTGCAAATATGTTAAACACGTTGCTATTTAGGTAAAGCGATTCCTCGTCGCATTTATTGTAATTCTCACTATTCCCGGTGATGTTGAATTCAATAAAGTTAATGCACTCGCTCTTGGTCATCATCCCAAGTTTCATAAGGCCTATTTTTTCATAAGTAGTTTAAAAGGTTGCCTACCATACGGCAATATAGTAATTGTTATTAAATATCCATGCACAAAGAGTTTAGCATTACACATTTCCCTTTTTTACTTTGGAATGTATTTTGCAATCCGTCTTGCCATCCTTCTGAACCTAAAGCGTTCGAGGTACCGGTTAATTGCTCTGAATAGGTTGGTTAATAGGGCAAAATAAAATAATCCGCTGATTATCCATAGCACTAGTGTGTTAAACCAGAGCGTGTCAATGGTCAGGTTGCCAATACGTTTCACTGGAGCAAACATGTGAGCACGACCATTGGTTGCAGTAGGAATTGCGTAGGCAGGATTATACTTCCTAATAAATCTAAAATCTACGTTCGTTATCTTTTCGACCTCATTTTTATTCAGCACCAGATTTTCAAGAGCAGTGTTATGGTAACGTCGTTTGAAGGCAAACACTTGCTCGTTTCCCCCCATGCTTTCAATTAGGTGTGCGTATATTGAATCTTTTGCCTGATTGAGCGTTCTGTTTTGGGAGAGGAGATAGCTGCGGAGCTCGTTAAAAAACGATTTATACTCATCAATATCCTTAGCGCTTAAGATCATAGCATTTAACCTCGTGGTGTCGGGGTAAGCTAGCTCTTCAATTCTAAAATCGCGTGTCAGCAGTGCAAGCTCACTCTGGAGTGTTCTGAGATCGTTCTTTGTTACTTGGGTTATCTTGTTAATTGTGATGCTTTTAGCAACCTCATCGAGCTTGATTTGGAGTTTTGGTATTAGAAAACTTGCATAGTACGTATTGTTAGTAATCTCCCTGTCAATGTCATAGAAATGTTTGTTAAATCGATTGTTCTTAAACTGTTGAACGCACAACGCTTCGTACGACCAGCGAACAGGATTAATATCACCCACCAGTGGAACGTACTCAGGATGGAGAATAGACTTGTGGAGCTTATTGTAGCTAACTACCACACCTCCAAGAAGAAGCATTGGGACAATGATTAACGGGATAGAAATATAAATGGTAACCACTGAGTTGAGAGCTGCAGAGATATTGAGCCCAATTAGGTTAGCACATACTGCCGTTGAGAAAAGCACAAGCCAGGTGCTTAGGAAGTGGCCATTAATCTCGAGGATGAAGTTGCCAATAAACGTAAACATCAAGCTTTGAACACCCGAAAGGATTAAAAGGGTTATTATCTTAGAGTTTATGTAGCTGAAGTAACTTAGATTTAGGAACTTCTCGCGTTGTCTAACTTTTTGATCTCTAATGATTTCCTCGGCGCTAATGGTTAGCCCCATAAATATGGCTGCAACCACGCTCATGAACAGGTAGCTAGGTATGTTGTCGTTATTACTAAAAATGTATGCGTTAGGGTTATTAAGCGTTCCGCTGATGTATTTCGAGAAAAAGCCTAGGATCAAAGCAAGTATTGGGGCCTCAAGTAGTGCTATCAGCATGAATTGTTTATTGGCCAGCTTGCTTAGGATGTTGCGATGGAAATACAGCCGGGTTTGCGCCGCTCTGTTTGGGGGCTTAAAGCTATTGTTGGGTAAGGGTATTCTAATTTTGTGAGAGGTGGGAGTAATTCTGCTTTGAATTTTTTCCAGGTACATCTCGTACCATTCATTGGCCGAGCGTTTCCTTTTCCTAGTAAGCTTGCCGTACTCGTTCACAACCCTAGCCTCAATAATTCTAAGAATTTGCTCGGTGTTCACATTGCCGCAGCATGTGCATTCGCTCTCCTCTGCCTTTAGGAATTGGCCTTCATGCCGAAAATAAACAACAGCATCCATCGGGTTACCCTGAAAAATAACCCTTCCGCCATGGTCCATGACTATTAGCTTGTCGAATAGCTTGTAGATATCCGATGAGGGTTGATGCACATTCGCTATTACAATTTTACCCTTAAAGGTTTGTCGTTTTAGCATATGCACAATCCGCTCCGAGTCAAACGACGATAGCCCCGATGTGGGTTCATCAACAAATAGTATGGCCGGTTCGCGGATTAGCTCCATGGCTAGGTTTAGGCGCTTACGCTGCCCTCCGCTAATAAATTTGTTTATCGGATTACCAACCTTAAGGTCTCGAGCTTCGCTCAAGTCAAAATCCTGTAGCGTTTCATTCACAAGGGCAACTATCTCCTTCTCATCCTTATCGTAAAAACAGAATCTTGCCCCAAAGTAAAGGTTCTCAAAAACAGTTAGGTCCTCCACCAACAGGTCATCTTGGGGAACATAACCAATTACTCCCTTAAGGATATCCTGATCTTTATTAAGGTGATACCCATTAATGTATACATTTCCACTGGCTGGTTTTAGATTCCCGTTCAACAGGTTTATAAGGGTTGATTTACCAACACCACTTCCCCCCATAATGGCTACCAGCTGGCCCGAATGTGCGTCAAAGGTAAACGGATGCACGCCGTCTTTACTTCCCTTATGCCTATATTCAATATCTTCGGCGGTTAGCCTTATGTTGGTTTTGCTCCACGAGTGAAAGAACAGTCCCGATATTTTACTGTAATATATTGGCTCAACCCTAGGGCTCCTAATTACGCCGCCTACACCAAAAATGTATGCCCTACCTGGTTTTAGGGTTTTGCTATTAAGAAAAACGTTGCTTTCGCCAAAGTACTTAACCAGGATGGTGTTGGTGCTTGGAATATGAATAAAGCAAAGCTTACCCTGTAAATTTGGTTGAAATACTTCCTTTGCCGTTTCGTTAGGTTCATCGTCACCAGTAAGCTGAATAGTGCTTGCATTTTGGGGCACCTCTTCGGGCGCCTTGGCAAGAATAAAGTCTCTACCATTTTTAAACTCATCTGGTGGGATATTGAACTTCCGAGCTACTGATTGGATAAACTCAAGCTGGAAGTCGGAGGTGTAGCCCGTGTCCACAATAAACTCAACCAGCTGAAGCGATAGCCAAACCTTTTGATGCTGTTCAAACTCAGCATTAATCCCGTTGCAAATGGAGTTAATCCTCTCCTCAAGTGTTTGCTCTTTTACCTTTGGGGTTCTGCTGCTACCAGCCTGATTGGGGTAAAAAAAGCCAAGGGCGTTAAGGTACTCATCTATCTGTTCGCGGCTTAGCTCCCTACTTAAAAAGTCGGCAATAACCTTGTGTGCCGATTCCGACAGGTTTCCCTCCTCGGTCTCAACAACTAGGGCAAATAGTTGAATTAGTGATTTTAGCAGGGACTCGTTCATCGATTAAAGAAAACTCAGTGATTCTGGTATTGCTGACCTAACTATATGTGGTAATTCGTTTTAGAATATGTTAAAAGGATCAACCAGAGCATCCATCACTGTCTCCTCATTTTGGGGGAGAGTAGGGGTGAGGCTAAGCACAGGGATTTCAGACTCGTTGATAATATGGTGTGCAAAAGCTCCTATGTAGTAGTCGCGTACCTTCCCTTCCTGATGAGTCATAATCATAATAAGGTCGGCATTAACCTCCTTGGAATAATCTAACACATACTCATAATCGTCCTTATCGGCCCTCTTGAAAAGCTTATGTGTACATTCGATGCCATTGCTATGGAAAATTTTCTCAATTTTTTTAATCCTATTGTATAGGTTGGTAGCCTGATAAATTATACCCACAGAGTGTACGGTAACAATATGGATATGCGATCCAAAGAACTTGCTAAACGAAATGGCGCTAGCCACCTTTTCCTTTGTGCTTTCAGATAGATCCAACGGTAGTATAATATTCTTATAGCCTATACTATGCTCCCCTTTCACTGATATTACAGGAAAATCGGACTCGCTGATTACCTTTGTGGTATTCGATCCAAGGAACTTTTTAATGCCACTGGTCGAGCCATTTTTCCCCATGATAATGAAACGAGCATTAATCTCCTTGGCCGTTTCAATAATGCTTTCGGATACCTTACCCACCCTAATAACGTAGCTAAACTTTAGGTTCGATGTGGCACATTCTTTATCAATAAGGTTTACTAGCCTTTGCTTAACCTCAGCTTTGGTTTGCTCCATGTCTGAGCCAAATAGCTTCGAGAAAAGATCTGTCGACTCGATTACATAAAGTAGAACTACCTCGGCTTTTAAAAAACGGGAGATATCGTAGCACTGATGCAGTGCAGCAAGCGACTGTTCTTGGAAATCGATACAAACTAGTATTTTGTTGGTTTTCATAGTTAACCTTTATTAACTTATATTTACACTGTTTGCTTGTAAAAATACTAAAGTTTTTTGGGATATTTAACCCCGCAAATGGCAATAAAATGCATTATGGCGCTTGACGATGATTTAAATCACCATCATTGGTTTTTCCCCTTGCACATCCTTGCCCCTTGCATAGTAAGCGCTTTGGATGTGCATCATATGTTGTAAAATATATTGTTATTCAATTAACAGCAAGTTTTCAATTAATTAACTATTTATCAGAATTGTACCTAGAGGTTGTGTAACTGTCAGTTTACCTAAATGATAGGGTTTGCGTTCAGTTAATGAGAATAATCACATTGCCAAACTCTAAAAATACGTTATTTTTGTTTGGATAAATTTTAAGATATTGTCATACTAGATAAAATCGTAATTTTAAAATAATAATTTAATCCCTGGAGGACAAGCTATGCAGAACAAGCTTCAAGAGCTCACCGAAAAGATTTACAAGGAGGGCTTAACCAAAGGCACAGAGGAGGCCAACCAGATTGTTAGCAAGGCCAAGGACGATGCCGCACAAATAATTGCCGATGCTAAAAAGCAAGCCGAGCAAATTGTGGCACAAGCCAAAAAGGAGGCCGAAGATCTGAAGAAAAATGTTGAAACAGAAGTTGGGATTTCAGCACGTCAGGTGGTAAGCGGCCTAAAACAGGATATTGCAAATCTAATCGAGGCTCAGGTTATTCAAACCCCACTTATCGATGCCCTCAAGGACACCAATTTTATTAAGGACATTATCGAGGCAGCCCTTAAAAATTGGGATCCCAAGTCAAACGAAAAGATTTCTTTACAGGTACTAATCCCCGAGAGTAACGAGAAAGACCTTAGGGCATATTTGTCCGATAAGGTGATGGCTACCCTAAATCAGGAGTTCGAGGTGGTGGCCGACAAAAACCTGAAGTATGGGTTTAAAATAGGCCCCAAGGATGGCAGCTATGTAATTAGCTTCTCCGATAAGGACTTCGAAAATCTGTTCAGGGAGTACATGCGTCCACGAATCCTAGAAATGCTCTTTGGAGGTAAATAGTATGGCAAGAGAGTACTACTACCTTATTGCCGGACTTCCCGACATCTTCCTCGACCAGGAACGAAAGGATTTTAACCTTATCAAGCTCAAAGATGAGATGAAGGAGATGCTTCACCCCGACGACTTTAAGCTGGTGGAACTCCTTTTTTTTGAGTACGATAACTACAACTTCCAAAATTTCCTTTTCGAGCGTAAGCAGGAGTTTAGTCCGCTGGGTAAGTTTCCACAGGAGGTGTACAACGAGCTTGAGGAGAACTTAGATTCTTTCCCAGAATATATTAGAACATTTTATCTAATTTACAAAGGGAAAGGGAATACTGAGCCGCCCGAGGAGTCGCTCGATTACGCTGGCGAGAAGATAGAGAAGAACCCCGAAGTGCGCTTTCAGGAAGCTTTTTACAGCTACATTAAGCAGTTCGACAACAGGTTTGTAAACCAGTGGTTCGACTTTATTCGCAACCTCAACAATGTGCTTACTGCCATTAGCTGCCGCAAGCACGATATGGATATTGCTCCCCAAATGGTTGGAGGGGGCGAACTTGTGGAGAACCTTACCCGTAGCCAAGCACCCGATTTCGGTCTGAAACGCGAGGTCGACTACATTGAGCCACTTATTCAGATTACCGAAATTAACGATATCATAGAGCGTGAGCGCCGTCTCGATCTGCTGAAATGGGAGATGGCCGAGGAACTAACAACCTTCGATTACTTCAATATTGAGCGAATCCTTGCTTTCTTTGTGAAGGCAGGAATGGTTCACCGTTGGGCTAAACTCGATGCTAAGGTTGGTGCCGAGATGTTCCAAAAGCTAGTTACGGATCTTCGCGAAACCTACGAACTGCCCAAGGAATTTGAGAAATAAACCGAAAGATAACAATTCAAATAGTAAATAAATGAAAACCAAAGGAAAAGTAACAGGCATTATCGCCAACCTTGTAACTGTTGAGGTTGATGGCCCCGTTGCACAGAACGAGATATGTTACATTTACCGCGGTGAAACCAAGCTTATGGCTGAGGTGATTAAAGTTACCGGCAAGTTGGCCTACGTACAGGTGTTCGAGAGCACCCGTGGGCTTAAGGTTAACGATACCGTGGATTTTGAAGGACATATGCTTGAGGCAACCCTTGGGCCAGGCTTGCTCTCCAAGAACTACGATGGTTTGCAGCACGATTTAGCCAAAATGGATGGTGTATTCCTTAAGGCCGGCGATTACACCGAGGCGCTCGACTATGATGTGGATTGGGAGTTTACCCCCCTTGCCAAAGTAGGCGACACGGTTACTGCTGGCGATTGGCTGGGCGAAGTACCCGAGAATTGGGCAAGCCATAAAATTATGGTGCCATTCAAACTTAATGGATCTTACACCCTTAAGTCTATAGTCGAGAAGGGTAATTACAAGATAAACCAAACTATCGCGGTTATTACCGATAACGATGGCGTGGATATCAACGTAACGATGGAGCAAAAATGGCCAGTTAAAATGGCTATTACAGCATTTAAGGATAAACCCAGACCATTCAAAATTATGGAAACTGGTGTTCGAGCCATCGATACATTTAACCCCATTGCCGAGGGCGGAACAGGCTTTATTCCTGGCCCATTCGGTTGTGGTAAAACGGTACTTCAGCACGCCATTTCGAAGCAGGCCGAAGCCGACCTTATAGTTATGGCGGCATGCGGTGAGCGTGCAAACGAGGTGGTTGAGATTTTTGCCGAGTTCCCTCACCTCGATGACCCCCGTACCGGTCGTAAGCTTATGGAGCGTACAACCATCATCGCCAACACATCCAATATGCCGGTGGCTGCAAGGGAAGCGTCAGTTTATACTGCCATGACCATTGCAGAGTACTATCGTGCCATGGGGCTAAAGGTTCTTCTGCTGGCCGACTCCACATCGCGTTGGGCACAGGCGCTTCGCGAGATGAGTAACCGTATGGAGGAGCTACCTGGTCCCGATGCATTCCCAATGGACCTACCCGCAGTTATTGCCAATTTTTATTCCAGAGCCGGATTGGTTTACCTAAACAATGGCGAAACTGGTTCGGTAACATTCATAGGTACAGTATCGCCTGCTGGTGGAAACCTAAAGGAGCCTGTAACCGAATCGACCAAGAAAGCTGCGCGCTGTTTCTATGCCCTTTCGCAGCAACGTGCCGACAGCAAGCGATACCCTGCAATCGATCCAATGGAATCGTACTCAAAGTATCTCGAGTACCCTGAGATCATAGAGTATCTTAACAAGACCATTGATGAGAACTGGGTTGATAAGGTGCTAAAAGCAAAGAACATTGTTCAGAGGGGTAAAGAAGCCTACGAACAGATTAACATCCTTGGCGACGATGGGGTGCCCATTGAGTACCATGATCGTTTCTGGAAGGCTGAACTTATCGATTTTATCATCCTGCAGCAGGATGCATTCGATAAGATTGACTCGTCATGCCCGCTGAACCGTCAGAAGTATATGCTTGAGAAGGTGCTTAGCATCTGTGAAATGAACTTTACTTTCGAACATTTCGAGGACTGCTCAAAGTTCTACAAAGGGGCAATTAACTCCCTTAGACAGATGAACTACTCGGTTTTCGAGAGCGATGAGTTCAATAAGTACGAGAAAGAAATAAACACTTTACTAAACGAAAGAAAGGCAGAATAATGGAAACAAAAGCTTTTCAGAAGATATATACGCAGCTAGTTGGAATTACCAAAGCAACCTGTACGCTTAGGGCTCAAGGTGTATCCAACGAGGAGCTGGCTATGGTGCATGGGAAGTTGGCACAGGTGGTAAAAATCTATGGCGATCTGGTTACCCTCCAGGTGTTCGGAGGAACCGAGGGAATTCCAACAAACGCCGAGGTTATTTTCTACGGGGAGCCCCCAAAGCTAAAGGTTGGAGATGATTTGGCCGGACGTTTCTTCAATGCTTTTGGTCAGCCTCTCTTTGGCGGAACCGAAGTTGAAGGTGTTGACCGCGAAATTGGAGGCCCATCGGTAAACCCGCTAAAACGGAAGCAACCATCGGAACTTATCGCAACAGGTATTGCAGGTATCGACCTCAATAACACCCTGGTAACGGGTCAAAAAATCCCTTTCTTTGCCGACCCTGACCAGCCTTTTAACCAGGTAATGGCCAACGTTGCGCTTCGCGCACAGGCCGATAAAATTATCCTGGGTGGAATGGGGCTTACCAACGATGACTTCCTGTACTTTAAGAACGTATTTGAGAATGCAGGTGCACTCGATAGGATTATCTGCTTTGTGAATACTACCGAGCAGCCACCGGTTGAGCGTCTTCTTGTTCCCGATATGGCGCTTACCGCAGCCGAGTACTTTGCAACCGAGAAGAACGAGAAGGTGCTTGTACTTCTAACGGATATGACCCTTTACGCCGATGCGCTGAGTATTGTATCGAACCGTATGGATCAGATTCCCTCGAAGGACTCGATGCCCGGTTCGCTTTACTCCGATTTGGCTAAGCTATACGAGAAGGCAGTACAGTTCCCCGATGGTGGTTCAATAACCATTGTGGCGGTTACTACCCTTTCGGGCGGCGATATTACCCACGCTATCCCCGATAATACGGGGTATATCACCGAGGGACAGCTATTCCTGCGTACCGATTCCGATACCAACAAGGTAATTGTCGACCCATTCCGAAGTCTATCGCGTCTAAAGCAGCTGGTTATTGGTAAGAAAACCCGCGAGGATCACCCACAGGTGATGAACGCAGCGGTTAGGCTTTACGCCGATGCTGCAAACGCCAAAACTAAGTTGGAGAATGGTTTCGACTTGTCGGACTACGACGAGCGCTGCCTTAAGTTTGCGCATGACTACTCAATTAAGCTTCTAGCTATTGACGTAAATATCGAAATAGAAACCATGCTTATACAGGCGTGGGAGCTATTTGCCAAGTATTTTACCAAGGCAGAGGTTGCCATCCGTCAAGAGCTAGTTGATAAGTATTGGCCAAAGGAGCAATAAAAACCTTACACCATGGCAATTAAATTTCAATTCAATAAAACTTCGCTTAACGATCTTAACAAGCAGCTGAAGGTTCGCCAGCGGGCGTTGCCCACCCTTAAGAATAAGGAGTCGGCGCTACGTGCCGAGGTGAAGCGCGCCAAGGATCAAGCCAAAGAGCTGGAGGAAAAGCTTCAGCAGAAGATGCGCGACTTCGACTATATGGTGAGCCTTTGGGGTGAGTTCGAGCATGATCTCATCAGCATCGATGACGTTAAGCTAAGGATGACAAAAATTGCCGGGGTTCGAATTCCTGTTTTGGAAGATGTCTTCTTTAAAGTGAAGGAGTATAGCCTGTTTGCCCGTCCGTTCTGGTATCCCGCAGGGGTGCAAATACTAAAGGAGTTGGCAAGCATTGGCATCGAGAGTGTTTTCTATAGCGAGAAGATGCGTTTGCTCGACCATGCGCGGAAAAAAACCACGCAGAAGGTTAACCTTTACGAGAAGGTTCAAATTCCAGGATTTGAAGCCGCCATAATGAAGATTAAGCGATTTATGGAGGATGAGGAGAACCTCGCCAAATCATCGATGAAGATTGTGAAAACCCGTCAGCAGAATATGGAGGTAGAGGCATGATAGTACCAATGATTAAATACGGATTCCTGGTATATCACCGCGATTTCGACTCGTTCCTCGCCAAGCTGCAGGAGTTGGGGGTTGTTGATATTATCAAACAAACCCATACACCAACCGAGCAGGAGAGGGGTATGCTGGGTTTGGTAAACCGCTACACTACTGCTATCAACTCGCTAAGTTCCAGAACCAGTAAGGAGAAAACCTCCAGCAAGGCAAATGCCGAGGAGGTTTTAACCGAGATTGAGGATCTACAGAAAGAGCAGGAGCAGCTAGAGGTTTCCATACGCAAGGCCCAAAAAGACCTTGCTGACGCTCGCCCTTGGGGCGAATTCAACCCCGATACCGTTAAGGCCATCGAAGCCCAAGGTATCGAAATGCGCTTTCTAATCGCTTCCGAAAAAGGTTTCGATAGCGACTGGGCCAATGAGAACCCAGTGGAGATCATTCAACGCCAAAGCGGAAACGTTTACTTTGTGCTGCTTCAGCACGATGAGAAGATTGAGATACCCTTTGATGTTCAGGAGGTAAAGTTACCCTCATTCTCTTTTCATCAGAAGGAAGCAGAGATAGAAAAGTTCCGCACACGCCTCAAAGCGATTGACAGCCGTTTTACGGAGCTGGCCCAGCTGCTCCCTGCTTTGGAGGAAGCAAAGGACGAGCTGGTTAATAAGCTTGAGTTTATCGCCGTTCAATCGAGCGCCGACAAACAGGCTGAGGACACCCTTATGGTGCTACAGGGTTGGATACCCGTAACTAAAAATGACAGCCTGCAGGAGTTCTTGGAGAGGGAGAACATTGCATATGTATCCGAGATGGCTCAACTCCATGAAGATGCGCCAGTAATGCTTAAGAACGGCAAGTTTAGCAAGCTGTTTGAGCCCATTGGAGCATTCTTTACCAGTCCAACCTACAGTGAGCTCGACCTAACCCCGTTTTTTGCCCCATTCTTTATGATGTTCTTCGGATTTTGTTTGGGCGACGCAGGTTACGGCTTGATTTTCCTTGTTGGCGCAGGTATTTACAAACTTAAGGGCGATAAAAAGATGCGGCCCTTGATGACCCTAGTTCAACTGCTTGGCTTGTCAACAGTTGTGTTTGGGATGCTTACAGGAACCATTTTTGGGGTTGATTTAGTACAAGCCGACATCGCTTTCCTTGAGAAGTTTAAGTCGATGTTCTTGGATCAAAACCAGATGTTTACGCTTGCTCTTGGCGTTGGTGTGCTACAAATAATCTTCGCCATGTTTATTAAGGCAGCCAATCAGGTTAAAATGTGGGGCTGGATGCATGCCATTACCACCCTTAGCTGGTTGTTACTGCTTGTTGGCTCTGGTGTATTCTACGGCCTTTCGCAGGTTGAGAGCCTTAATGTTGAACTACTTGGCACAGCCCATAAGGTGCTATTAGGAGTTGCTGGTATTGGCATTTTATTCTTCAATAGTCCTGGCAAAAATCCTTTTGTTAATGCAGGTTTAGGCCTTTGGAATGTATATAACATGGTAACAGGCCTCTTTGGCGATGTGCTTTCATACATTCGACTGTTTGCGCTGGGTTTATCGAGCGCAATACTTGGTAGCGTTTTCAACAACATGGCCTTTGGGTTATCGCCCGATATTCCTGTTGTTGGTGTGCTGGTAACTATAATTATCCTTGTTTTCGGGCACTCCATCAACCTGTTCATGTCTGCCCTAGGTTCGCTGGTTCACCCCATGCGCTTAACCTTTGTGGAGTTTTACAAAAATGCAGGATTTATTGGCGGCGGGAAAGCCTACCAACCTTTTCGGAAGAAGGAAGTGAAATAGTTTTTTAATAACAGTATTCAATTGATAAATAATAACCTTTAATAAAAAGTAAATTATGGAACCACTAGTGTATGCTTATCTTGGAATCGGTTTGATGATTCTGCTTTCTGGAACAGGAAGCGCTTTCGGTGTATCATACGGAGGTAATGCCTCTATCGGAGCGCTTAAAAAAGATCCATCGGGTTTTGGTAGCTTCATGCTTCTTAGCGCTCTTCCCGGAACACAGGGACTTTACGGATTTGCTGGTTACTTTATGCTTTCTTCTCATCTTGTTCCCGGTATGACCTGGGCAACTGCCGCTGCCATTTTTGGCGCTAGCTTGGCTATGGGTGTTGTGGGGTTAACCTCTGGTATCCGCCAGGGACAAGTTTGTGCAAATGGTATTGCCGCCATCGGCTCGGGTCACAAGGTTTTGGGTAACACCATGATTCTTGCCGTATTCCCAGAGCTTTACGCCATTGTATCGCTTGCAGCCGTATTCCTAATCGGACAATCATTAGGATAGATAATCCAATTTTTTTTGAATCCCCCTGAGCATTGGTTCAGGGGGATTTTGTTTATTACATTCAAAATTATAGCTTTTTAACGGCTGGGGGTGCAACCAGTTTTGGGGTGCAGGGCTTGGGATTTATCCTACGTTAAATCGGAACTTCCCGTCTAAAGTGACGCAATTATCACGTTAAAACCCTTATTTGAAGTCGACTCAGCTTTTTTGTTAGTTTTTTCTTGGTTACATTTTCAGACATATCTAATGCGTTTAATGTTTCTTCTGTGTGTTCCGGTAAATTTGTGGGAGGAATTTTTATCTTTTTCCCTTTAAAATTATTTTGTACAAGGAGTATGAAGCGTTAGCATGACAAATCTTTTGGTTCAATGCAGAAAGGTAGAGGGGCATACATAGTTAAAAAATTGGAAAACAAAGTTAAATCTGCCATCTACAACTTTGGGTTAATTACCGAGGGAGAGACCGTGATGGTGGGTATTTCGGGTGGTAAGGATAGCTACGCACTTCTTGATCTGCTGGTGCATCTCAATAAAAGCCTGCCCGAAAAGTTTCGTGTTGAGGCTTGCCATGTTCGGGCATCGGATATGCCCTACAAGGCCGACGAGGAATTTATGCAACGATACTGCAAGGAGCATGAAATTCCGCTTCACTTCAGGCAAATTCTTGTAGAATACAACCCCCATCAGCGTCAGCCAGCATGCTTTATTTGCAGCTGGAAGCGCCGCAAGGAGCTTTTTGGGATTGCCCGTGAGCGAGGCTGCAAAAAGTTGGCCTTCGGCCATCATCTCGATGATGCGGTGGAGACCCTGCTCATGAACATGATTCATCACTCGTCCATCAGCTCCATTCCTCCCAAGCTGAGCATTTTCAATGGCGAGCTATTTGCTATTAGGCCGCTAATACTGGTGCACGACAGGGAGTTGGTTAAATACTCGCAGCATCTGGCATTTCCCGATGAGGTAAGCCTTTGTCCCCATGAGGACAAAACCAACCGTAAGCAGGCCCGCGACCTGCTGAAGAGTATGGATAAGTTGAATAGAAGCGCCCGTGAGAATATTTTTAGGGCAATGGGCAATATATATGGAGACTATATTGTGCCAAAACTAGAAAAGAAAAAGCCCCCTAAAAGATAATTTTTCAGAGGGCTTAGGCTAGAGCTATTCAATCTATTTTCCTTCAATCTGTTTTTTTGTGTATTCCAGGGCATCCTGTAGCATCTCTTGGGGTGGGTCGGTAATAAATCCATTATCGCAAAGCGAATGTGTTAACGACCGCGAGTACTCAATATCCTTTTTGGCAATCTGATAGGCCTCATCCCATGTTACTTCTCTACGAGCAACACCATCCTTAATGGCCTGCATGGCCACATCGGCTGCTTCTACGGGGAACACATCGGCCTCATCCATGGTGGGGGTGATATTCTCGGGGTCAATTCCACGTTTCTCGGCATACTTAGCTAAGGAGTGAGCTGCGGCTATGGCCATCTCATCGGTTATCTTTTGCGCCCGAACAATTAACGCGCCCTTTAGTATTCCTGGGAAACCCAGCGAGTTGTTCACCTGATTAGGGAAATCGCCACGCCCGGTGGCCACAATAAATGCTCCAGCCTCCTTGGCTGCGTAGGGGTAAATCTCGGGCACAGGGTTGGCGCAAACAAATACAATTGATTTTGGAGACATCAGGCTAACCCATTCCTTTTTGATGGTATCGGGTCCGGGAGTTGAGAGAGAAATCAGAACATCGGCTCCCTTCATGGCCTCCTCTATGGTTTGTACCTTGTTGGGATTTGTGCTCTCGCACAGTTCCCATTTACGGTAGAACCTTGGGTCGGCTTTTATGTCGGCTCTATCCTTATGAAGGGTACCCTTGGAGTCGAACATGATCATATTCTTTGGATCTCCTCCATCGGCAATGATTAGGCGAGCGATGGTTGTGTTTGATGCCCCTGCACCAAAGAAAACGATTTTGGCCTCGCTCATCTTTTTGCCTGCCAACTTGAGCGAGTTAATCAGGCCTGCCAGCGTAACGCAGGCTGTACCCTGGGCATCATCATGCCATACAGGGATTTGACACTCCTCACGGAGTACATCGAGCACCTTAAAACAGTTGGGTTGCGATATATCCTCAAGGTTTACCGCACCAAAGCTGTGCTGGCACATCTTTACAAACTCAATTATCTTATCTGGATCGTTTTTACCATCCTCCCCCTTGCTGTCAACGCAAAGCGCAACGGCATCAACTCCCCCAAGATATTTCATCAAGAATGCTTTTCCTTCCATCACCCCTAATCCACCGGGGGGAGTACAGTCACCATCGCCCAGCACGCGGGTCGAGTCGCTTACTACAGCTACCAGGTTGCCCCGATTTGATAGCTCGAACGACGCATCGTTATTATCGCGGATAGTGGTCGATACCTTCGATACGCCGGGCGTGTACCACACATTGAACCAGTTGAAACCCGGAACAGGAACCTTGGGTACAACCTGAATTTTTCCGCTGTAATGCTTGTGGGCTAGCTCCGATAAGCGTTTTAGAAAGGTAGTTTTACCCTTGGCTATTTGCTCTTGGCTCCAGTTGTCGGGAAATATTTTTCCCAAGTTTTCAAGTTTCACACTAATGTTTTCCATAACAGGTAAGCTTGTTTAGGTTAGATTTTACAGGCTAAATTTCACACAAATTACAAAAAAAACCGCGGGGTTCAACACTAAAATTCTAAATGTTGCTGAATCGTGAATTGAGTCCAAAGCTAATATCCTAATATTTTGGCATTAAACACTGGGATGCCGAATTATTTTTAGGTTGTACAACATGTAAATTGCCTCTTTGTTTGTTTGCAAACAGCTGGTTTGCAATTACTACATAAAAATTGACCTAAGTAAATAATTAGATGTGTGTAAACAAAAGCATTTTTTTTCCGTTAATACTTGTGAATTGAATAACATAACAAAAATGGATTTTCATGATTTCTACTATTAAGGTTAATGCAAAGATGGGTTCTGGTTTTAGAACCGAGATAGGTTGTTCACATCCATTCGTAATTGATCAGCCCAAGGCTGGAGGTGGTAACGATGAGGGCCCAAACCCACTAGAGGTATTCCTATCGGCTCTTCCAGCATGTATTTGCGCCATAGGCCGCATCATCGCAATGCAGCGTAAGATAGAGCTAAGAAGTATTGAGGTTGAGGTTGAAGGCGATATCGATAAGGCGTTTCTTCTTGGGCAAACCAAGGAAGGAAGGGCAGGATTCACTGAGATTCGCTCGTTTGTGAAAATCGATGCGGATATGACTGACGACGAGAAGAATGCTTACCTGCATGAAATTGAGAAGCGTTGCCCAATTGCAGATAATATGGCGCAAACCTCAGTGTTAAAAGCAGAGGTGGTTAGCATGCAAATGGCGTAAACTTATGATTTTGGTTTAGGTAAAAGGGACTTTCCATACTGGGGAGTCCCTTCTTAGTTAAGCACATCATGTCGGTGCGACTTGGTTATTATGACCAAAACATAGATAATATAAAAATACTAAGTTCATATATGCTTACCTTTGCAGCTTAATTCCCATTTGCATTGAAAGATCAGCATAAAAATATTAGCCTACTTGCCAATGCGCCCATTCGCAAGGTGCTTTGGAAATTCTTTTTACCTGCTTTCACGGGGGTAGTTATCAATTCCCTTTATAATATTGTAGATCGAATTTTTGTTGGGCAGGGTGTGGGCTCGTTAGCCCTCTCGGGGCTAAGCGTGGTGTTTCCCATTATGATAATCATGATGGCCTTTGGGATGCTTATTGGTATGGGAGCAGGAGTGCGTATATCCATTCATTTGGGAAAGAAGGAGTATCAAAAGGCCGAGGGAGTTTTAGGCAATGCCTTCATCCTGCTAATTATCACTTCGTTGATAATTACCGTGGTGGGTTTTTTAGCTAAAGATCCGTTGCTTAGAATGTTTGGTGCTAGCATTGAGACAATGGAGTATGCCAACGATTATCTTAAAATCATCCTTCTAGGTACTATGCTTAACATGGTGGGGTTTTCGCTAAATAACATTATCCGATCTGAGGGGAATGCCAAGATTGCCATGTACTCCATGCTAATTAGCGCTGGAACAAATATTATCCTCGACCCCATCTTTATTTTTGTGCTCGATATGGGCGTTCAGGGCGTTGCTTGGGCAACAATTATTTCGCAGTTTATTCTCTGCATTTGGGTGTTAAGGCATTTCAGGTCAAAATTTTCAGTTGTAAGGCTTAGGTTTGCCAACTTTTCGCTAAGTTTGCCAATTATACTATCCATCATAACCATTGGCTTTTCGCCCTTTGCCATGCAATTTGCTTCAAGCATTGTGCATGGTGTTTTCAATGCCCAGCTCATAAGGTACGGTGGCGATTTGGCCGTGGGAGCATTGGGAATCATCATGAGCGGATCAATGGTGGTTGTCATGTCAATTATTGCAATTAATATGGCTGCTCAGCCCATATTCGGATTTAACTATGGGGCTGGTAATTTTGTTCGGGTAAAGCAAACGCTAATCATCTCTTTAAAAGTTGCCATAATTGTGTCCATTCTAGGTTTTATAGTAATGGAGCTCTTCCCTGGGATTGTTATTATGCTGTTTAATGCATCCGATCCTGAGCTTTTAGAAATTGGGAAAAAGGGGTTGCGGATTTTTATGCTTGGTTTGCCTGTGGTGGGTTTTCAGATAATTGCTGGTAATTTCTTCCAGTCTACGGGTAAAGCAGGTATTGCAGCACTTATCTCTTTGCTTCGTCAGGTTATTGTTCTAATCCCAATGCTGCTATTCTTACCCACGATATGGGGGCTTACTGGCGTTTGGGTCTCCGCACCATTATCCGATTTGGTTTCGGGTGTTATATCATTCATCTTTTTGTCGCGCGAGGTAAAACGACTTAACAGGGCAATTGCCCAGAATAGCATAGCCCTAACAGAAATCTAAGCCCCCTATTTATTTCCTGTAAGCAATAGCTCGTCGTACTCCTCAGCGCTAACATACGCCTCAATAATCATCGGGCCGTTTGCTGAAAATGCTTTACTTAGTGCATTTTGATATTGGATTAAATCCACAGCTTGTAAAACGGGAACACCAAAATAATTCGATGTTGGACAGGTTTCGCTAGATGATGTTAACTCAGTACCATGGTGTTTATACCCTTTTCTATCCTGCTTAATTCTTATTAGCGAGAGCGATGCGTCATGAATTACCACAAACACAATTTTAAGATTAAGCCTTTGGGCTGTGGCCAGCTCACCCGCCGACATGTTGAAACCCCCATCGCCAACCACACAGCACACCTCTCGGTCGGGGCAGCTTAGCTTGGCGGCAATTGCAGCAGGAATGGCAAATCCCATCGATGAGCATCCGTTGGTCATGAGTTGGCAATCGGGCGAGGGAGTTCTCCATTTCTGACCGATAAGATGAAGATGCGCACCCACATCGCAGGTCATAATGCCATCCTGTGGGAGAATCTCACGAAGCCCATCAAGGACCATCCTTGGGACAAAGCTGCCCTTGGGGGCTTTTAGCATATCGAACATTTGTTGCCGCCTCTGGGCAAGAGCATCCATATCCCAGCTCTTTGGTTCGCCGTCTATAGCTAATAGGTAGTCTACTGATACTTTAATATCACCAATCACATTGCACCCTAGCGTAATGCTTAAAGGGTCAACATCGGCTGGTCTAGTATCAATATGGAGTAGGGGAGCGCCGGGCATCCAGTCCTCGTAGTTTATCTCCACTGGATCGTACCCAATGCCAATAACCAAATCGGCCTGCTGGTGGGTTTCACCAACCATATTGGCCAATGCATGCGCTAGCACTCCTGCATAGCATGGATGATCCTCAGGAATCATACCTTTGGCCATGGGCGTTAGCACAACAGGGATTTTAAATTTTTCAATCAATTTAGATATTTCATCCCTAATACCGGCTCTTACAGCGGTTATACCCAACGCAACAATTGGTTTTTTCGATTCGCTGAATAGGTTCAACATTTTATCAATTGAATCTTTATCGGGGCAGGGGATTTCATTGCTTTTGTATGGACTAAAATTTTCTTCGTCAGATATTTCTCGGCCTAGCCCTTGGGGCAATCCTATGTGGACAGGCCCTGGCACCTCCGATACGGCTATACTGTAGGCCTTATGAATTGTTTCTCTAATACTTTTGGCACTAAGACGGGTTGTGTACTTGGTTATTGGCTTAAAAAGCGTTTGATGATCGATATTCATCTGCGTTACCCGGTTTAGCATATCATCGCCCATCTCATCGGTTAGGGCAATCATTGGCGAGCGGTCCAGATACCCCCCACAAACACCTGTGGATAGATTGCAAGCACCAGGGCCAAATGTGCCAAAGCAGGCTGCAACGGTTCCAGTGAGTCGCCAGCACACATCGGCCATAAAGCCGGCGCTGCTCTCGTTGCTCACAAGGATGAATTCAATCCCATCCACCTGCTCAATTGCGTCCATATAATCCACCCAATTGCCGCTGGGGACCCCAAAAATATATTTTACACCCAGCTCTTTAAGGGTTTTAATCAAAGTGTCCGAAACTGTTTCCATAGCCGATGTGTCAAGGGTTTTGCAATAATTTTCAAATATAACCATATTTTTTTGCGCTAAAATTTGATTTATTAAATATTGTATGCTTACTTTGTATTTCAAAGAACTCTTAATCATCACAAAAAATGAGTACTGATAACGAGCATTTAGATAGCCTAAAGGAAATCCGGTCGATCATGGAGCGATCCACACAGTTCCTTTCGCTTAGCGGTTTGTCGGGTGTTTTTGCAGGTATTTTTGCCCTGCTAGGGGCAATGGCGATATTTTTGTATAGCCAAGATTTTTTCTTTGCCAGGTACTATGCTAGTAAGGGAAAAGGCGTTGAAGTTTTTTCAGAGGGATTTAACTTATCGAGGGCAACTTATGCTGCACTATCTGCTGGTGTTGTAGTTCTTGTGTTAGCGTTGCTTGTTGTTACCCTGTTTACCGTCCGTAATGCAAAGAGGAAAGGGGTGCCCTGCTGGAACTCCACAGCAAAGCGGATGCTAATCAATTTGCTTATTCCCCTTGTGGCTGGTGGCATATTTTCGTTAGTGTTGGTTTTCCACGGGCTTATCTATCTGCTGGCACCTGTTACGCTAATTTTTTATGGTCTTGCTTTGGTAAACGCCAGCAAGTACACCCTAAGGGATGTAAGATATTTAGGGTTAATTGAAATTGCTTTGGGGTTACTATCGTCTATTTTTATTACCTATAGCATAGCTGTTTGGGCATTTGGATTTGGGGTAATGCATATTGTGTACGGATTGACAATGTATTATAAGTATGAAAGATCTAATATCAAACCTAAATAAGCATTTCGAGAGCAGGGTTAGGCTTGGTGTCATGTCAATCCTAATGGTTAACGATTGGGTTGACTTTAGTGGCCTTAAGGAGCTGCTTAATGTTACCGATGGCAACTTAGCTAGCCATATAAAATCGTTGGAGGCTGAAGGGTACATTGAGGTGAAAAAACAGTTTGTGGGGAACAAACCAAATACCAGCTACAGGGCTACCCTTGAGGGCCGAAAAGCTTTTGATTCGCATCTTGAGGCGCTAGAAAATCTTATTCACACACAAAAATAATTTTTTTATCCACATACTTTGAATAACAAAGTGCTATTTAAAAATTTAAAATTTGCAAAAATGGAACTACACACACAAACCTTTATGGAGAGGAACATGGGGCTTATTAAGCTAGCAACCATCTTCATCCTGGCAGTTATGCTGCTGATACCTACCGCTATGATTAGATCGCTTGTTGTAGAGCGTAAATCTAGGCAGGCCGAAGCAACATCGGAAATTGTATCCAAATGGGGTAACGAGCAACGGATTACAGGGCCCATTCTGGCTGTTCCTTACTACACCTACGATTTGGATAAGGACAACAAGAAAACGAATGAACAAAAACAGCTAGCGTACTTCCTGCCCGATGGGCTTACTATTTCGGGCATGATGTTACCCGAGGTTAGATATAGGGGGATTTTTCAGGTGGCCGTTTACAGCGCTAATATTAAGATTAATGGTTCATTCAATTCGCTTAATCTAGATTTATCGGGCAAATACACTGCAATAGATTGGAAGGGAGCATTCCTCACCATTGGCATTTCGGACCTGCGGGGGATTAACGATTCAATCAGCTTTAGCTGGAATGATAGTAGGCTAGAATGTGAACCTGGGGTGAAGATAGGCGAGATGATAAAATCGGGTATCACAGTGAACAACATCTTGGAGAAAGAGCCTAAGGATGAAAGTTTCACCTTTTCGGCAGAGATATCGCTTAAAGGATCGCGGAACCTTAGCTTTGTTCCAGTTGGTAAAGAAACGGTGGTGAGCATAAACTCACCATGGAGCAACCCCAGCTTTGAGGGAGCTTTTTTACCCGTATCGCGAGAGGTTTCCGATGATGGATTTAGCGCATCATGGCGAGTGCTGGAGCTTAATAGGAACTATCCGCAGAAATGGCACGGCACAACCCATAATCTCGACGAATCGGCATTTGGTGTAAGCCTTCTTCTGGCAGTAGATTCCTACCAAATAGCTGAGCGATCAATGAAGTACGCCATACTCTTTATTTCGCTCACCTTTATGGTTTTCTTTTTTGTTGAAATTTTAAGGAAGCTAAAGCTACACCCCATTCACTATATTCTTGTTGGCTTTGGTTTGGTGCTTTTTTACCTACTACTACTATCGCTATCGGAACATATTGGCTTTGGGTTAGCCTACATAGTAGCTAGCGTAGGTATAATTGCCTTGATTACGAGCTACTCGCAAAGCATATTTAAAAGCAATAGGCTATCGCTACTACTGGCCGTATTCCTGGTTATCCTTTACAGCCTACTATACATCTTGCTACAAATGCAGGACTATGCGCTGTTGATGGGCAGCATATACCTATTCGTCATTTTAGCATTGGTGATGTATCTCTCGCGCAACATCGATTGGTATTCTATAGGAAGAAGGAGTGAGGAAGGGTAGCAGGATTTGAGTATCGATTTTAAAAGGGGATGTCCACTAAATAGTTTATTGGGCATCCTCTTTTTTACTAATCATCACAAAAGTCGCCATAACTTCAAAACCATCAGCATCATTTATGGTTTTTTATTGATTTTGCTTTTGAAAAATCCGCAGAAAAGTGGTTCATTTGCAAAATTTTACGCGAAACAAATTAAGAAAGAATGAAGAAGAACCGGTTAATGGATCCAATAGTAGGTAAGCTTATGGGCCTGAGGTATAAATCGCATCCCTGGCACGGGATCGATTTGGGTGATGATGCTCCCGAAGTGGTAACCTGTTTTATAGAGATGGTACCTACCGACACGGTGAAGTACGAGGTCGATAAGGTATCGGGCTACCTAAAGCTCGACCGACCACAGAAGTACTCCAATGTAGTTCCTGCCCTATACGGCTTTTTGCCCCAAACCTTTTGCGGCGATCTTGTTTCAGATCTAGCCAAGGAGCGAACTGGGATAGAGGACGTGAAGGGCGATGGCGATCCGCTGGATATATGTATCCTTACCGAGAAGGAGATTACCCACGGCGATATCATAGTAGAGGCCAAACCCATTGGGGGCATTAGGCTTATTGATAACGATGAGGCCGACGACAAGATTATTGCAGTTTTGAATAATGATGCTGTTTACGGAGAGTACAAGGATATTTGCGACTGCCCAGCGCTAATTATCGATAGACTAAAGCACTACTTTTTAACATACAAGGATTTGCCCGGTGAGAAGAGACATTGCGAGATTACTCACGTGTATGGTATTGACGAGGCACAGGATGTAATTAGGCGAGCAATGGACGATTACTCCAATCGATTCAATAACCTGGAGTCGATGCTGAAGTTGTAGCAGTTTACATGAATTACAAAGCCCGTCATTGTTTCTAAGGCAATCAATGACGGGCTTATTTTTGGAGGCATTAATTTACACCAAATCGCACGCATCGCCCGGCATCCAGTGCTTATCCTGGCCATCCCATTTCACGTTACATCCAATGGGGTTGGTAACCTTGGTGGTAACTTCTTTCCCAGCCAAATGCTCATCAAGGGCATTCTCCAAATCGTTTACGGTGATTTTTGTTGAATCCTTGGGGTTATCCACAGCCCGCCCGGTGTATATCAACTTTCTATCCTTATCGAAAACATAAAAATGGGGAGTGCGTAATGCACCGTAGGCAAGGGCAACCTCCTGCGACTCGTCGTAAAGGTAAACCCATGGGAATTTATGCTCTTCCATTCGTTTCACCATATTCGGGAAGCTATCCTCCTCGTAGGTATTCTTGCTGTTGGAGTTAATCCCCACAAACCCAACGCCCTTTGGGGCGTATTTTTCAACGGTTTTTCGCGTTACCTCATCGGAACCGATAACGTATGGACAATGGTTACAGGTGAAAAATATCACAAGTGTATCCTCTTTAAAATCCGATAGCTGGTAGGTTTTACCATCGGTGGCAGGTAGCTTAAAGCCGGGTGCTTGCTGCCCAATTTGTAGTGTGAATGCCATAGCGTTTTAGCTTTACTAACATCATCAAAAGGGTTTTTGTTTATTGAACCAAAGTTTTATGCAGGACTTCTCGATTAGTTTTTAGTAGTTTTAGTTTTACAATAAAATTAGTTTACACAAAGGTTAAGTTATTCTAGTTTTGACAATATTCGTAATCGTATAGCTGATAAGCTCCTGCTGATGGGGTAAATTTTTTCTATCTCAGCATCAGTAGTGTCAGGTTACAGGATTATTACGATGGGTATGGAGGCACAGCTTATTTTTGATATACGTATTACCATAATCCTTATCGTAGTGTATCTTACTCGGAGTAAGACAAATTACAAGAAAAGGATGGTTTTTCTTTTGGGCTATGTTTTTTACAATAACAAGGATAATCATTCCCACGGGGCCTGCCAGAATCATTGATACTAAAGTTGCTGAATTCATAGCTGTAATATTTAGGTTTGAAATCTAGATTTTTTTCATCACAAAAGTATTTAGTTTTTAGTAATTGGGAGTAGATGTTTCTTTCAAAAATGGGGTGAGGAAAATCTCAAATTGTACTGTGGGTTTTTCTGTTAGCCAAACAATGACAACTTAAGGTGTTGTTTTATGTAAACTTATGTGTTTGATCAGGAGAGGGAACCATACACTCATCCTTTTTACCAAACCAGCTATAACGGTTTTTGGCAACTATTCTGTAAATACCGTTACGAATGGGAGGGGGGATAATAATAAATAGGTAAAGCAGTGGCCAAAGACCGCTAAGCTTTTTTGCAATCCTAAGCGCAGCGGTCGATTTGCTATACTTCTTTTCACCCTCAATAAGAATAACTGAGCTAGCATTAGCCGATACGCCGTATTTATTGGCCATTGCTTTTCCAGTTTCACTTTGTAGTGCAGAAAATCTAAAGTAATCGCCCTTATCTCTTTTGATAATAAATTGTACGCTGGCGTTGCACAGGTTGCAAACCCCGTCGAATAGGATGATTGATTTGGTGGCGTATGTTGTCACAATAACTATATATTGATAATCAACAAGTAAACCATCCAAAAGGTTTATATCCTAACCTCTATACCATTTGCTTTTAGCTCATTTTTTATTGATTTGATGTTTAGCACGCCATAGTGAAAAATTCCAGCTGCCAATGCAGCATCGGCTTTGCCTGTGGTAAACACGTCAACAAAGTGCTGCGCATTGCCTGCACCTCCCGATGCAATTACGGGAATACTAACAATTTCCGATACCTCACGGGTTATATCCAACGCAAAACCTTGCCGCGTTCCGTCCGATGTGAATGAGGTTAGCAGTATCTCGCCCGCACCCTGGTTGTAACACTCCTTTGCCCAATCTGTAGTCAAAAGTCCAGTGGGTTTTGTGCCGGCATGGCTAACAACCTCCCAGCCCTTTTCAGTTAGCTTTGTGTCGATGGCCACCACAACGCATTGCGAGCCAAACTGCCTAGCCAGCTCAGCAATAAGCTGCGGATTTACTATGGCCGATGTATTTACCGACACCTTATCGGCACCGGCCGAAAGAAGCACTTCAACCTGCTTGGCGCTGCTAATTCCCCCGCCTACGGTAAAGGGGATATTTATGGACTTAGCAACGTCCGTTACAACATTTACAAAGGTTTCGCGGCCTTCGAGCGTGGCAGTTATATCGAGCAGGGTTAGCTCATCGGCGCCTTGCGCTGAGTAGTGTGCTGCAAGTTCCACTGGGTCGCCAGCATCCTGTAGGTTCTGAAAGTTTACTCCTTTCACTGTTCTGCCATTCTTAATGTCGAGGCAGGGAATTATTCGTTTAGTTAGCATTTATTTAGTTGATAGTTTGAGTTTTGAGTAAAGTGAGAGAACACAGAGACACAGAGGCACAGAGGAATTTAGTCCGTTTTTGGTTGTCCGTTTTCGGGATAGAGATGCTCCCATAAAAAATTATATGATTGTCCGCTAACATACCTAAAGTTAAAATATGAGAATACGTCATTGCGAGCCTGCCTTTCCCCTGCCTTTGCCCTGCCTTTGCCGGCAGGCAGGCGGCAGGCAGGCGGCAGGCAGGGAGTGTTTTTTATGACGAAGCAATCTATTCGTATTCAGTGAAATAAAGATTGCTTCATCCGCCGGCTGGCGGATTTGCAATGACGATTCGGTGTTTTGGTATCGAAACGGATAGTCATAAAAAATTAATTAAAACGTATGCGTATAACTGACTGCAGGTAGCAGTAAACCGACACCCGACAACTTATAACCCTCATTTTAAACTACTCTGTGTCTCTGTGTTTTATCTCATAGCATAATCCTCCCTTCATAAATCGCTTTGCCCACAATGGCGCCATTGCATCCAATGGACTGGAGTTTGTCCAGCTGCGATTGCTCTGATACCCCTCCGCTGGCATTTAACTTTATGGTTGGAAACTTTTGAATTAAGTCGGTGTAAAACTCAAATGCTGGCTCGCCAAGCGTTCCATCGCGGTCAATATCGGTTACTGTGAAATAGGTAAAGCCATCTTTTATTAAACGGGTAATAACATCGTCGATTTGCAAATTCGACTCTTCCTGCCAACCCGAAACCTTCACCTTTCTGTTCATAACATCAACCGAGGCAATTAGCTTTTTGGTGCCAAATATTTCTATCCATTCGGGTACAAGCTGGGGCTGATGTATTAAAACCGTACCCAAATTTACCTGTGTTGCACCTGCGCTTAGGCAATCCTCAAGGCTTCGTTGGTTGCGTATTCCTCCGCCAAAATCAACCTTAAGGTTTGTGCTGCTCGTAATTTGCTCTAGCACCTTTAAATGCATCGGGTGTCCTGCCTTCGCACCCGACAAATCTACCAGGTGAAGGCTCTCAATCCCTTTATCCTCAAAGGCCTTAGCCTGATCAACGGGGTTTTCGTTGT